>Ga0315294_10001523_pt1 | contig 25329 bp, 32 predicted proteins | sample YL17G13_40_MG_FD_203626 | JGI IMG/M metagenome (GOLD analysis project Ga0315294, IMG submission 203626) | Sediment microbial communities from Yellowstone Lake, YNP, Wyoming, USA - YL17G13_40 | ecosystem: Environmental > Aquatic > Freshwater > Lake > Sediment | place: USA: Wyoming | collected... | reverse complement strand
CCGAGAAAAGGCAGCTCGCTTCCGAGATAGACTACTCCGTCAAAGGCATTGAACGGCTCATGTTCCAGATTGACCCCAGTACCAATTCGGCAGTGATTGACCCGAAGACGAAGCTGCCTAAGCTCAAGGAGGGGATATCGCTCGGCGTGGCAAGTCACGTCATACGCAACACGGACCAGTTCAGCAGGCTGGGAAGCTATGCAAGTCTCAGCGTAGATGAGCTTGACTATGTGTCAGGATTCAAGCAGACGAGGGAGGACGCGGCCAAGCTCATCGAAGCAGGAAAGATGCAGGAGGCTGCCGAACGGCTGAGGCGCTTCGCTGAGCCAGGCGTTGAGATAACGGCCGAGAATGCGGCTCTAATGCTGCAGAAGATGGAAGCCGACTACAAGGCCGGGGTGGCGGCCGAGAAGGAGAGCGGATGGACGCCGCCTGCTCCCCCGAAGAAGGCGCCCACGCCCGAAGCCGCGGCCTCTCGACTCACCGCGCCAGATATATCCAAGAAGGTCGAGGAAGGTCTAGAAAATCAGATGCGGAGGGCGGAGGAATTGGATGCCTCCCATGAGAAAGCTCGTAAAATTGCACTTGAGAGGGCGGCTGAACTTGACAAATGGAAGGCTGAGATGCAGGCGCGTGATGCGGAAAGAAGGGCGAAGGAGGGCGAGCCTATCGAAGGTGAAGAGGCTTCCGAGGAGGAGCCAGCACCGGAGGAGCCTGTCGGCACGGTCGAGCCGAAGAAAAAGAAGACAAGGAAGGACCGGGATAGGGACTACAGCCTTGCGCCGTAATCTCACATGACTTCTTCGAGTACGAGGCCGCCGACCCGTATCGGCGTTATCTGCTGCGCCAGCTTGATTGCGTCGTCCAGCTTGTTCTCGCTCGTCGAATATATCGTGTACAGTTTGCCGCCTTTTTCTATGGTGTCTCCGACGCATGCATGCAGGTAAATCCCTGCCCCCTGGTCTTTCGGGGCGCCAGCGTTTCTTGCGACCTTGGAAATCAGCTTGCTGTCGCTGGACCTTATCCTCCCCGTCCTTTCCGAGAACACGTCAAAGGTCTTGTCTCCGACAGGCACGCTGTCGGGCTTGACGTTCGGGTCGCCGCCCTGCGCTTCTATGATCTCCCTCATCTTGTTCATGGCCTTCCCGCTCTTTATGAGTTCCTCGGCAACGCCCCTGCCCTCCCCAATCCTCACCTTGCCTGAAAGCTCAAGGAGCGCAGCTGCCAGGTCCACGCTCTTGTTGGCCAAGTCCATCGGGCCGCGCCCTTCAAGGCACAAGAGAACGTCCCTCGCTTCGAGGGCGGGGCCTATGCCCCTTCCGATGGGTGAGCTGCCGTCCGTTACGAGGCATTTGGTTTTTATGTCGAGGCGCGTCCCAAGCTGTATGAACTTCCTCGCAAGATCGTTTGCGACGCTCATGTCGTCTATCTTCGCGCCTTTACCGACTGGTATGTCTATCACAAGGTGGCTTGAGCCGACGCTCTTCTTCTTCGCCATCACGCTCGCGAGCACCTGTCCTTCAGGGTCGATTGAAAGCGGGTATTCGATGCGTATTATCTTGTCGTCGGCGGGGGCGAGGTTGACTGCGCCGCCCCAGACTATGAAGCCTCCCGTCTTGGACGCTATCTCCTTCAGCTCCTTTATCTTGAAATTGACCTGAGCCAACACCTCCATGGTGTCGGCTGTCCCGGCGGGGGATGTTATGGCCCGCGAGCTCGTCTTCGGCATCGTAAGGCCGGCGGCGACTATTATCGGGACGACAATCATCGTCGTCCTGTTGCCTGCCACACCGCCTATGCAGTGTTTGTCGACCGTGTTCGGGCCGAAGTTTATCTGCTCCCCAGTCTCGACCATGGCCTGCGTCATCGCCACCGTCTCGTCCATGTCGTAGCCGTTTATGTGAGCCGCGACCATGAGCGCTGTCAATTCGATGTCAGATAGATTGTTTTCGACTATGTCCTGGACGATTGTCGTGATCTCATGGCCGTGCAGGTGCTGGCCCTGAAGCTTCTTCTTGATGAACTCGATGGAAGTCGGCCTCGGCGCGGGTTTGATTTCGACCGTGCTGCCTCCGTCGAGTTCGAGGGCTTTGCTGACCTCCTGGAAGACCGCGATTTCCCCGGCTTGGACGAAGGTTGTCGTCGCGTCGATTATTGCGGTGACCGCGAGCTTGTTGCCTTTCGTTATCCTTATGCGGTCGCCGATGTGGACGCCCATCTCCTTCATGTCTTCCTCGTTCAGGACTACAATCGGTTTTCCTGTTTCGACCGCGTAAAGTCGGACTTTGACCTTCATAAAGGAAGAATTAGGTTTGGTTGAATAAAAATGGAAGCCTATCCATTTCTCAAGTCCCTGTATCTCGGGAGAAGCCGGTTCGCATTGGCGATTCCTTCGAGTATCCCCGACGTCTTGACCCTCCTTGTCAGGTGGTCCGCTATCCTCACAGGGTAAAGCTGCGGATGGTGTATGTCGTCTTCCTCCATCCAGATTCCGGCGAGGGCGTCCAACGCTTTGTCGAAGCCTTCCCACGGGAACTCCCATCTGACCGTCAGAGGCTGCGACATCCCTGACGGGAAAAACGGAAGGGGTTTGGGTGGAAGCTTCAAATAGCATACGTTAACGCCGTCTCTTTTGTCGACGACGTACTCCCCATCCCCCAATGCGGCGTCGAACAGGAGGAGGTTCGTGAACCCGTACCCCAGCTCCCTGGAAAGGTCGGTCGCATGGCTGTCCTCAACCAAACCGATGGTCTTCCCAAGGCTTAGGGCCTTCTCGAAGGCCTCATGAGCCTCCTTCCCCTCGGGGTGTTCGGTCTTGTGGTCCTCAAGGTTTCTCTTATTGGTGTAGATGCTGCCGTCGACGAGTATGTAATCCGGCTTCGAAGCATCCCCCAGCTCTTCATAGGCTTTTCCGAGGCTACTGAACTCGAAAGCCATCCTTGCCAGGTTTCCTCTGACGTCGGCGTCGCTGTACGGCAGTATCTCCCCCGCCTTGACATAGCTTGAGTATCTGAGGTCGGTGTAGCGTGTGAACCCGTTGCCTACGACAATGTCACGATGTTCCTTCGCATCGAAGCATGCATACACTGCAACGGCATGCGCGGCCCATATGGCGTTGTATCTCGTCTCACGAAACGATATTGAGCAGTCGGCTGCAAGGAACCTGGCTGGCTTCGGGTTTGGAATGACCGTCTTAAACCCGTATCCGGCGTCCCTGAGGCTGTCCCTGATTCTGCCGCCGTCCACGTCATCGCGCCTCTTAACCTTAAAGCCTTCAATCAGCCCTTCGACGCCTTCCCATCCGACAGCATAGTCTGTCTCAAGCGGTTTCATCAGAAAACTCATGGCTTTTAGGGGTTGAATTCGATCAATTCCCTCGAAAGCAGGTGGTACTGCTGCTCGGTTATCGCCGACGGGTCAACGGTCACGATAAGCCTTGACCTGTTCTGGACGACAACGTCATCCAAGCCCTGAATAGTCTTCAAAATGTCCGGGAAGCTGTTATGCAGGATGAGGTATTCGCTCCCCTCCAAGAGGACTACAGTGTCGCCGCCTTTCATTATGAAATCCTTCATCATATGGCTCAACTCCGCAAGGTCTGAGGGGTGTATGCCCTCCGGTAAACCCTTGTCCTGCGTCAGCCAAATCATCGGCGTCTTCATGAGCATGTTTTCCTCCCTGACCTTTGGCGGATACTTCCTTGTCACGCAAAGGCCCATCTTTCCGTGGGTGACGAGGTCCTTGAAAAGCTCAATGCCCGTAATGGTCCTGCGTTCGGAATGCATGTAATATCCCTTGAGGTCATTTGGCGTTCCTTCCCTTACCAGGTAGCTTTTCCCCGGCTCCAGGTCATACTTAGCTTCGGCCATGCTCAAAACCTCGGCTGCGGGTTTAATCGGGGTGAAGACGAACTTGACCTCACCTACATCCTTTATCGACTGGTACAGCATGTATGAGCCGACGGTGAGGAGGACAGCCATCACCGCCCTGCTGAAGGTTGAAACGAACTCAAGAGTCTTAACGTCGACAGTGAACACCGTGTCCATCCCGAGCGGGACCCTGCCGCTCCCCACGATGAGGAGGAGGGTCGAGACGTTGAGCATGAGGACCATCAGCACAGAGGCGAAAACCCACAGCCACCCCTCATCCTGCCTGCCTGAGATTGAAATCTTCTTGAAGAGCTTTATCCAATAGATGACCGCAGCAATCGAGGCGACTATGGTAAGGGCGTTGACAGGCAGTTCCAAGTACCCATACCATAACTGGGCTAAGTCCATTAGTTCTTATTAATGCGCCAGAGGATATTTAAGGGCATGGACAAGAGCCTGAAGGCCGTCATATTCGACTTCGACGGCACCCTCGTCGACACCATGGGAAGCATATGGGTAGAGTACCAGCGGGTTATGGACATCATGGGCCTAAGGAGGATCACCCAGCGCGAATTCACCCACCATATCGGCAGGGCATGGGACGAGATAATCACGACCCTATGGCCCGACGTCGACCCAAGAGAATTCACAAGCCACTACCAGGTGGAATCCGAGGAATTCAAGCCTTTCCCGGGCGCGGTCAAAGCCCTGAAGGAACTTTCAAAAAAATACGTGCTTGCGATAATGACCTCCCGGGGGGAGAAAACCCTCTTTCCAGGCCTCAAAAAGGCGGGCCTCGACACGTCCCTTTTCAAGTCCATATGCTTTCGCGGCGGCCTCAAATACAACAAACCGGATCCGCGCGCTCTGACTCAGGCATGCCAAGTCTTAGGCGTCAAGCCGCATCAGGTGGTCTACGTCGGCGACAGCATAATAGACGCCAGATGCGCATTGGATGCTGGGGCCGGCTTCGTTGCGGTCCTCTCAGGCGGCGCAGACCCTGAGGACTTCAGGGAAATGGGAGTCGAAGAGATAATCCCCTCAGTGGCATCGCTTCCCTCAGCCCTTAAGAAGCGCCGTCACTGACTCGTGAGGCATGTCCGTCTTGAACCCGACATTGCTGAAATGCGTCCTTGCAAAAAAACAGCCGGCCTTCCTGACCTGGTCACCCAAATCCGACATCCTCGGGACTTCCTGCGAATGCCTGCTCGCAAGCTGATGTATGTCGTAATACGGCAGGTTCACAGCCTGCTCCCCCTGGACAAGGCCTAGAAGCTTCGCGGCCTCGGACCTGCAGGCATAAGCTCGGCCCAACACCTCGTTTGAGACGGATTCGCAAATCTGGGGGTCTGCGTACGCTCCGTTCCAAAGAGGGCCAGCAGTCTGAAGCCTCCCCCCGCAAACGCATTTTGATTCCAGGTTGGAAATGTTCCGGTACGCCCTCCACATGCATTCCGGGCAGTATTGGAGAAAGCTTATCTGCCTCTGAGAGACGGAATGCCTGCTTGTAAGTCTGACCTGCACCCGCATGTAATGCCGTGTGCAATGGGCGAATAGGGGCTCGATTCCGGACTCATGCCGCAGGGCAGACCTTGCGATGAACCCGATGAGTATCCTCAGGCCGATTTCATTGTAGCAGTCGTATCGTCCTGGGAGCGCATCGTATTTCCTCACACAGGCCTTCGGGTATGAGCCGCACAGGGCGCTTGTGTCGGTCGCGCATACGCCGACGATGTTCCCCCATCGTGCGGCAGAAAGGACCGAGTCGACGTAGGCTACGGGAGGTCCGAATGGGTCCAAGTCTATGTAGTCGAATCTCCTGCCTATTAAGAGTGAGCGCGCGTCCGTGCATTCCACGTCGGCTTCAACGCCGTTCAAAGCTGCGTTCTCCCTGATGAGATCGACCGCCTTCGGGTTGAGGTCGTTCAGTGTGACTCTGACTTTGGCCTCATTCACGACACGCACTCCCCTCGCACCGCATCCTGCCATGACGTCAGCGAAGGTCTTCGGCTTTAGTATCCTGCATAATGCGACTGTGAGGTCGCGGTTGAGCGCCATATGGGGGTTGTAAAACACCTCTTCAGACTTCGAGATTCCCCCGCCGGCTGGGACCTTAAGCTTCGTTCCGCCTTCTACGACGATTCCATACTCCATGAAAGTATAATATAAATGGGTTGGATATATACAGTATCCATGAAAATTATCGTCGCAGTCACGGGGGCGTCGGGTGTGGTGCTTGCGAAAAGGCTCGTTGAGGAGCTGAAAGGCCATGAGGTCCACCTGATAGTGACGGCAGCGGCTGAAGACGTCGCAAGACATGAGAAGGTGGACCTCGAAGGCCTCAGGAAGAAGGCTGCAAAGGTCCACGGGGAGCATGACATGTATTCTCCGCTTGCGTCAAGCTCGAACATCCTCGACGCGATGGTCGTCGTCCCATGCAGCATGAAGTCCCTGTCGGCGATGGCGAACGGCTACTCAGAAAACCTCGTCACCAGGGCTGCCGAGAACGTGCTCAAGATGGGGGGCAGGCTTGTCGTGGTTCCGCGCGACACTCCTCTCACGCTTGCCGCGATAGAGAACATGCGCGCTCTGAAACTGGGCGGCGCAATAATACTGCCGCCGAACGTCGCATACTACAGCAATCCGAAGACCGTAGGCGACATAACGGACTTCATGGTCGGGAAGGTGCTTGATGTGCTGAGGATAAATCACCGGCTATACAGGCGATGGCGCGAACGCTGACTAAATCTGTATCGGCATTATTATAAACGGTATGCCGTGGTTGTTCAGCCGCCTCTGGAGGACCTGCACCGTGTAGTTGTCCAGGAGGCGCGAAAGGAACGAGTATTTTGGCAGAATCAGCTGGGCGCCGAAGAAGACGGCCTGCGGGAAACGCTTCAGTATCTCGGGGACGATATTCGTCTCCACCTCCTCCGCGACGTCGGTTCCCAGGGAGTAAAGGCCTTCCGCATGGTATCCGAGGTGTCGCATCAGGCTGACGTACTTGTCGACCTCGGCTTTCGTATGCTCCCCGAGGCGTTCTATCTCGGACATCCCCTTGAAGTTTCCGCTGTCCATGATGCCTATCTGGACGAAGACGAAGTTCTTGTAATCCTTCGGGAAAAGGCGCAAGACGCTCTCGAGCATGTGAAGGCCCCTCCCGTTGAAGTCATGGACGAGGAGGACTGCGGTCTTGTACCTCGGGTCCGGCTCTCGGCTGGATTCGATGTTGTCCACGACGGCGGTCGGGCGGGTGAACGCCTTTCCAGCCTCCAAAATCTGCTGGTCCATCCTGCTGAGAAGCTCCTTAACATGGTCGTAGTGGCTTTTGATGGTCAAACAAACCGCGACCATGGTGCCTGTGATGACTATCGTCATCCACCCACCCTCGCCAAACTTGAGAATAACCACTGAAATCAGGATGAACGAGGTCACGGAACACCCTAACATGCTTCTGAGAAACTTAGCCAACCATTTTTTGACTTTTGCATGTCGAACATGCCAGAAATATAGCAGAGTCCCCAAATTCGAGAGTGTAAATGTGACGAAGACATTGATACTGTAGAGGACCACCAGGAACTGGACGGAGCCCTGAGCGATGACCATCATGGCAACCGCCGCCCCGCCGACAATCAAAATCCCGTTCTGGTTTACGAAGCGGTCGGAGAGCAGGGCGAACCTCTTCGGGACCCAGCCGTCCAAAGCCATGTTCGCAAGGATTCTCGGACCGTCCAAAAACCCCGCCTGAGCTCCAACAAAAAGCAGCGCAGCCTCAGAAACGAGGGTCGTAACCAGGAAATAATGCCCCCAACTACCCCAACCGGCGGTGATGCTTCCCAGGAGGACTGCATTGAAGGTTTTACCCTCATGCGGCCCGACGTTGTAGAATATGTATGCGAGCATCAGCCCGCCTGCGGTGATAGCAAGCGAAATCTGCATGTAGTCCATGGTGCGTTTGGCGGTCTTAATCTTAGGTTCCCTCAGTATCGGGATGCCGTTGCTCACGGCCTCAAGCCCCGTATAGGTGCCGGCGCCCATGCTATAGGCTTTGAGGATGAGGACTATCATCCCCAGGAAACCAAGTTCCATCGTCGCCTTGTTGATGTCGAGGTTCACGGAGGCTACGAACTCCCCGGGGTTGACTGAGTGCTCGTATACCGCATAGCCGATTGCGATGATGTGGGTGATTATGAAGAGTATGAAGATAGGGGCAAGCACCAGCACAGACTCCTTCACCCCCCGGAGGTTCAAGACTATCAGGGCGAGCACGCAGAAGATGGCGAATTCAAGCCTGTACGGATGCCACGTCAGAGGAAGGAAACTGAAAATCGCAGATGCGCCTGCTGCGATGGAGACGGTAATGGTCAGGATATAGTCTATGAACAGGGCGCAGCCGGAAATCATCCCCGTCCTCGGCGAAAGGAATTTGCTTGCGACGATATATCCGCCGCTCCCGGTGGCGGACGGGAAAAGCTCGATAATCTGCGAATAGCTTGCGCCGATGATGAATACCGTCGCCGCGGTGCCCAAGGCCACGAAAATCCCGAGATACGGGTGTCCCTGCAATACCCTAAAAGCCTCCTCAGGACCGTATGACGACGAGGACAGCCCGTCAGCCCCCAATCCGATCCAGGCGAAAAACGCAATCAATGACAGCTTATGGAAGATTTTCGATTCGAGCTTGATTGGCGGCCCGATGAACAGGTTTTTCAGTCGCCTCGTGAGATGCGGTTTTTTTCGGTCTTCCATCCGTACACCCATCAACTACCGTTGCTTTGTTTTATCGCCTTTTTTACGTAGGTATACGCGGCAGCCTGGAACTTCTCTGAGGGGTCGTATTCCAACTCGCCCCTGTAGACTTCCACGGCCGGGCCTATCAGGAATATCCTCTCGAACCTGTTGCCTTCCATCGTCAGCTCCACATGCAGCTCACCGCCGATGGCGTAGAATATGAACGTCTTCCCCGGGTCGGCCATCCTGTTCAGCACGGCTGCGACCGCTGAGGCGCAGACGCCAGTGCCGCAGGCAAGCGTCTCCCCTTCGACGCCTCGTTCATATGACCTGATCCTGAACTCGTTCTTCCCCATGTTCTGCACGAAGTGCACGTTTATCCCGTTCTTGAAGAGAGACTCCATGTTTCTGATGCTTTTTCCTATGCCGACGACGTCCGCCTTCATGACATCCTCGACGAAAATCACGGCATGGGGGTTGCCTGTGCCGACGGCAGTCAGCTTCCATGTCAAGCCGCCTACTTTGACCGTTTCGTCGACGAACATGTCCTTCCCATTGCCGGAAATGCCAATCTCAGCCCTTGTGAGCTGGGGAACGCCCATGTCAACCCTCACCTGCTCGACCTTGTCGTTGAAGAGCGTAAGACGCAGATACTTCACCCCGGCGGGCGTCTCAACGCTTATGTCGGTCTTGTCGACTATCCCGTTATCGCTAAGGTATTTTCCGAAGCATCGTATGCCGTTCCCGTCCATCTCAGCCTGGCTTCCGTCGGGATTGTAGATGATGAACTTCGCATCAGACGTCCTGGACTTATGGACGAATACCACGCCGTCCGCACCGACGCCAACGCGCCGGTCGCAGAAGCTAATCACAAAATCGGACTTCTTGTCGTTCGGCACCACCTCAGAGTCCCATTCATCGACCAAGATAAAGTCGTTGGACGCCCCGTGCATCTTAACGAACGAAACCTTCATACTCAACACATCGACATTGCGGCCCAACTAAACAAATACTTAGCCTACCAGCCCCTAAAAACCAAGAAAAGGCCTTAAAAAGGCTGAATAACGCCTGAAAAGGGCCAAAGAATCAGAAGCCCATGTTGGCTAGTAGTCCGATTATCCCGTGCACACTGGCCACCACCACCGTTATCCACGCAAGAGGGAAGTGGTATTTCAACGGGATGAGCCTAATACCCCGCCTATTCAAGGCGCCGACGAGAAAGGTCAGCAACAACAGTGCGAGGGAAAGAAGCCCTCCCCAGACAACCATCGAAATTCCAAACACATCCTTGTACGCTATGTCGCTGATTTTCATGTTGAACCATTGTCATCCAGCCTTTATATGCTTTTGCCCCCAATATTTTTCAGATGGAACGGGTGAATTCGCTGGAAATCCTGCGTGAGGCAATGCAGATTGAGCGTGACGGCATCAGATTCTACGCACGGGCTGCGAAAGTCTGTAGGGACCGGAAGACACAGGATATGTTCACAAAGCTCGCAGCTGACGAAGTAAACCACCTTGAAAAGCTGGAGATGGCATACGACAACCTGGCTGAACACAAGGAATGGCTGGTCGGCAAAGACCTTCTCGACTCCGAGCCGAAAAAGATGAAGGACCTCGAGCTTTTCGAGGAGGACATCTCAGGAGAGGACCTGAGCGAGGAGGAAGCGCTGAAACGGGGCATAAAAGCCGAGGAAGACTCGATACGGCTCTACAAGAATGCGCACGAATCATTCGAAGGACAGGAGGGGGGCGAAATATTCAAATGGCTCCTCGAATTCGAAAGACAGCACCTGCAGACTCTGAAGAAGGCACTAAAAAACCGCTCAGATTAGCCTGTGAACGAGCGAAAGCCGATCGTGGTCTATCCGGTACAAGACCCTCTTCCCGTCCCGCCTCCATGTTACGAGACCGTGGTGTTCGAGCTTCTTCAACTGCAGCGATACCGTTGATTGCGCCCTCTTGCAGTAGGCTGTGATGTCGTGCACCGGTTTCTCCCCCGTCAGGAGGAAATCCATTATCCGGTACCTGGTCTCATCAGAAAAAGCCTTGTAAATCTTCAGCTTGTCAGGATCCACGTAATACCTATTGATTTACGCGTATAAATCCGTATCAGCTGCCTTTTTCAGCTACGACGTAGCCGTCCTTGAAACGGGGGACAAGCTTCCCAAGCCTCTCCCTGAATCCTTCAAACCTGACCGGTTTGCCGTCCGGCCTCCAGACGTTCCTTATGTCTACGACATAATGGGTTTCCCCGGTCTCAGGCACGTTTTTCAGCTTCTCGCTGAACTCCTCCAGGAGCTTTATCCCCTCTGCCTGTATCTTCTCTGCGTCAACCATTGTATTGTATTATCCTCTGTTTACCGATTAAAATACCAAATCCGAAAGCACGCAGTCCCTCCCCCTCACGACTTCGACCGTGAGTTTCGCGTTCTTGAGCGGCGTATCCTGGGTCAGAAGCTTCCACGCACCGGTAAGCTCGTCAAGCGTTGAGAACATGTCCCTCCCGACTTTCACCCTGACATCCTTCGGAAAGACGCCTCCTCGCCGGTCTACCTCCTTCAAGACATTCTGTATGAGCGCATCAGCTACTGAAAGGCCGTGCATAATAACACATAGGATAAAAAGGATAAATAATGGATTACGGGATTTTCAGGGGACGTTTAAGCATAGTCTGCATAGGCAACGAACTGAACGGCGACGACGGAGCGGGCAGGCTCGTGTACGTCCGCTTGAAGAGGCTCAGAAGCGCCCAGGTCATCTACGCCCATACCGCCCCGGAAAACTTCCTTGACGAGATAATCGCGTTCAGACCGCATTCAGTCGTCGTCATCGACGCAGCCGACTACGGAGGGACCCCCGGCGAAATCAGGCTGCTCCCCGTAAAGGCCGTACAATCCGCACACTTCTCAACCCACCGCGCGCCATTGAAGCTTTTCATCAGCCAGCTGGGAGAACACGGATTAACCGTCAACATAGTCGGAATACAGGTTATGAACACCTGTTTGGGAGAACCTCTAAGCGGCCCCGTGAAAAAATCAGTCGACAACCTGGTGAAGAAAATCCTCTCGTCAACCCCTGAGTAACCTGATGACCTCATCCACTGCCTTGTCCCGGTTTTCTTCGTCGATTTCCAAAACCTTCACGTCCTCCCTGAGCTTCAGCGACTCCTCAAAGTCGCCGCCGTATTTGCTGATGGTCGCCAAAACCGGCTTTTCACTCTCGAAAACCTTCAACACGGCAGCCTTGAACCTGTCAGAAAACAACTCCATATGCCCGATCTCATCAACCACAACGATTCCAGACGACGCGACAGCCTTCTCTAGAGCATCAGAGGCAACATCGTCCAAATCCTTAAGATTGATCATATACTCGGTCTTTTTATCCTTGACGAAAAAAGTCCCCTTCCCCCTCCTATGCGCTAATATGCCCGTGCGGCCATCCAACGCCTGAATCCTGAAACCAACCCTCTTCCCCCCCTCCCTAATCTCCTCGGTATAGAAACCACCGCAGAAGCCGGAAAGCCGGGAAATCGCTTTCCTGACCACTGTCGTCTTGCCGATGCCAGGGCGGCCAGTGATGAGAACCCTCATACGATAAGAGACTTGGATGTGGAGGATATAAGATGTCCCGTAGCCCATAATATCCCCTTTGTAGCAGGTATCAGCGGTTTATAAAGATATCGGGCATTATAAGTTAAACATTAGACAAAATAGCGCTAAATTTTTTTTGGGAGGAGTATTTATGAAAAGGATAGGTGGATTGTTTTTGACGGTTGCGGTCATAACGGTTGTTTTTTTGTCTGGATTCACCGGTGCCGTTACAACCGCCAGCTGTGCCGACTCTGACGGGGGTAAGGTGTACACAGTGAAAGGGGGCACAGTTGGTTCCAACGGGAAAAAGATTGACAAATGCCGTAGCCCAGCGGTACTCGAAGAGTACTACTGCGAGGGGACACTAGCTAAGATGGACCTTCAAAAGTGCGAAGGCGGCTGCGTGAACGGATACTGCAGAGGCAGCGCGACAACCGAAATAGTAACCCCAGAATCTGTGGACTTAGAGGAGATAACGCCAGTAACCACTGACGTAGTGGCAAAAGCGGGAACGACCGCATCGACCACTGTGTTACTAACGGTTAAAATTCCGATCACAGGGTCCAATACATTATGCACCGATTCGGATGGCGGACAGGACTACTACGTTAAAGGGACGACAAAAGGCGTCAACGGGGAATTCCCAGACACCTGCTCATCCCATACGAAAGTCAAGGAATGGTATTGTAAGGGAAGCAGGGCCACGAACGACTTCTTCAAATGCCAGAACCGCTGCAGCAACGGAGCATGCACAGGCACTAACCCGAAACCCTTTGTGCCGACCACCACATCGACCACGACAACAATGGTCTACAACACGGTTACCGTAACCTCAAGGACGACTTCAACGACTCTAGAGAAATCAACAGAAGCTGTATCAGGAAACTGCATTGAATCCGACCAGGGGCAGGAATACGACGTCAAAGGCTCAACGAACGGAGTCAACGGCCATTTCGACGACAAGTGCGTCAATCCGACCCAATTGAGGGAATACTACTGCGAAGGCAGCACAGCCAAAGTGGAATTGGTTAGATGCGAGAAAGGCTGCTATACGGGCAGATGCAGGTAACCCGACCTGACGGACTGCCGGCTTCGCGCCGGCAGTTAAAACTTTTTTTTATTCGAATTTGGGCTTGTCTAAATCGCCGCTTTGGCTGTATCCTCTTCCTTCCCAGAAGCCCTTGTATCCTGTATCGTCTGAAACCTCAATCCTCGTCACCCATTTTATCCACTTGTAGCCCCACTTGTCCTCGGCGACCAGCTGGAAGGGAAACCCCCTCTCAGGAGGCAGTTCGACGCCGTTCATCCTGTAGGCGAGCATGATATCCTTCCCTGTGACGTACTCAAGCGGGAACGAAGTCGAATAGCCGTCGTAGGCGTAGAATATGAGGGTGTTCGCACCTCCCCGCACCTTGGCCTCTTTCAGGAGGTCTTTAACGAGTATCCCCTCCCACAGCAGTTTCACATCCCAGCCTTCCACGCAATACAGTGTCAGGACCTTGGAGTATCTGTCGTGGGCGAGCACCTCGTCGTAGGTGTAGCTTTTCGGCAGGTCGACGAGTCCGTCCACCTCAAGCCTGTAGCCTGTGATGTTCACGTGCTGCGGGCCTTTGATTGAGTTCTCCCTGAAATCGTTGACTGATGAGAGCTTTTCGCCCTTGTATTCCCTCACCTCAACCCCGTCAAGTTTCGTCACGGCATTACTGAGACAGCCGATGGCAAGGATGACAAAGACAACGGACAAAACAGCCTTCATTGTAGGAGAGAAGTCATGCCTGGATAAAAACGGGTTGGTAACCCGGAAGAAACCCCTAACCTCGCACATGACCTATCGGGAACATGTATAATGGCTCCTCTTCGGCTGGCAGCTTAAGGAGCTTCTTCACCTCGCCGTCGTTGAATGCGCCTAAGGATACGGTCCCCAGGCCGAGGGACTCGGCCTCGAGGCAGATGTTCTCGCCTGCGTGTCCGGCCTCCATATGGACGTACATCACCCCCCGGTTCCCGTACTTTTTGGTCGTCCGCTCGTAGACTGCGGCGATTACCAATGTCACCGGCGCTTTTGCAGGCATGTACTGCCCGATACACGCCTTGGCGAGTTCGGCCCTTAAATCCCCTTCAAGGGTCTTCTCGATGCTATGGCCTTTAGGTCGATAGTGGTAGACTCCGGGTTTGAGCCCTTCCACGTCGCCGACGACGGCATATACTTCCAGAGGGTATGTAGCGCCCGCGGAAGGCGCAGTCCTACCTCCCCATTTCACGGTCACGCCCTGCGCGCTCCACAGCATCTGCCCCAGCTCGGATAGTGTCAGGGGCTCATCCTCGTAGTTCCTGACCGACCTTCGGCCAACAAGGGCCTCCTCGACAGAAACGTTTCCTTTAAGCTTCGGCTCAGGCAATTTCACAATCTTATCGTCTTTCACATCAACCACCTCCCCTCCGTCACGCGACAAAAACGCGGCTGCCACGACAAAACCAGTAATCGCCAAAACAAACAAATATCTTCTATCCACCATAGTAATGTACATCAAAGGTTTTTTAATGGGTATTCACTATATATCTAGTTAATTCATGGAACGTGTAGAGTTGGTTTTGGGTGTTGTCTTAATCGCTTTAGCCCTGCTTTTAGGCGTTTTATTCGGGGGGTCTAGCATCTGGTTCCTTAAGCCTTCTGCCGGCGGCGAAAAGGTCGTCGAAAAGGTAGTCAACAAATACGTGTGTTTTGACGGTAGCATAAAAGACGCCCAAAGCCAGTGTCCGACGGTTTCAACCGAGAACGGCCAGACGCAGGTGGTTTGTCCACCCTGCCCGGCAGGCAATGCAAGCGGCGTGGTCTTCAGGAAGTGCGACTGCACCCAATGTTCAGTCGAGTGCGGCACTCGGCCGCCGGTGACTACCACAACCCTGCTCGCTGCGACCTGCAAGGAATGCACGGCAGACAGCGAATGCGGAACAGCCAGCTACAGCGACATGAGGTGCAAGAACGACGAGGTCTACAAGATGTACCTGGAGCCGACCTGCATGGACGACAAGGATATCGGTAAGAAATGCTGCAAGACCAAGGAAACCTACAACAAGATAATGACCTGCCCGGGCGGCCAGCACTGCGAGAAAGGCAAAGGCTGCGTCACCTTGGAAGTCCTGCCTGACGAATAGTAGCGAAAAGCCGTTCAAGCGCACTTAGGTCCCGTGCTTTTTCGCCCAGGTCCGCAGGCGCAGCGCATTCAGCCTGATGAATCCTTTGCTGTCGCGCTGGTCGTAGCGTCCATGGACGTCCATGCTTGCGATGTCCGCGTCGTACAGGCTCTCAGGGCTTCTGCGGCCTGTCACCGTGACGTTCCCCTTGTAGAGGGTGACGTTGACAGTGCCTGAGACGTGTTTCTGGCTTACGTCCACCGCCGCCATCAGGAAGTCCATCTCAGGCGCAAACCAGAAGCCATAGTACATGAGCTCAGATATCTTCGGCGTCAGCATGTCCCGCAGGTGCATGACTTCCCGGTCCATGGTCAGGCCTTCAAGGTCCAGATGCGCTACTCGAAGGATTGTATATCCTGGCGTCTCGTAGACGCCGCGGCTTTTCATTCCCACGAACCTGTTCTCGACGAGGTCTATGCGGCCTATGCCGTTTTCTCCGCCGAGTTTGTTGAGGTACGCCAGTATGTCCAGGGGCTTGGTCTTCACGGCCTTTCCGCATTCGACCTTCACAGGCACCCCTCCCTTAAAGGTTATATTCAGTTTAGTCTCCCTGTCCGGCGCTTCCAACGGGGATACGGTCTTCGTGAACATGTCCGCAGGCGGCGCCCTTTGCGGGTCCTCCAAAACGCCCGCTTCGAAGCTTTTATGCATTATGTTCTCGTCGGAACTGTACGGCTTCTTCTTGGTCGCCTCGACAGGTATCCCGTGTCTTTCCGCATAATCGAGCATGTCTTCCCTGCCTTGGAACTGCGACAGGAACTCGTCGTCCTTCCATGGTGCGATTATCTCAGCCCCAGGCATCAGCGTAAGATAGGTCAGTTCGAACCTGACCTGGTCGTTTCCTTTACCTGTTGCCCCGTGGGATAGGACGTTCGTCTTCTCTTTCTGAGCTATCTCAACCTGCCTTTTCGCGATTATCGGCCTTGCAATCGAGGTCCCTAAGAGGTATTTGTTCTCGTATATCGCGTTGGATTTCAAGGCCTTGAACACGAAGTCCTTCACGAAGTCCCCCTTCAAATCCTCTATGTAGACCCTGCTTGCGCCGCATTTGAGGGCTTTGGCCTTCACCTTCTCCAAGTCGTCGCCCTGCCCGAGGTCTGCAACGTAGGCTACGACGTCATATCCTTTGTCGATTAACCATTTCAGTATCACGCTCGTGTCCAATCCTCCAGAATACGCCAATACAACCTTCTTAGCCATCTTATACCCTGATTTTTTTGATGTCCGAGCCTGAAAGCACCTGCGAGATTACCTTGTCGGTCCTATCCCTCGCATCTGTTATCCGTTTCTCCTGCGATGCTGCCATCCTGACATTGGATGCAGTCTGTTCCTTGAACTCCGCAATCATCTTGGCCACTTCCTTCGGGGAGGTGCTCCCGAGGCTCTTATACGTGTATATGTTCTTCCTCGGGTCGAAAATCCCGCGCATCTCGTCAAAGCTGACGTGGACGCCTTGCTCCGCCAATATCCTAGCCACCTCGTCGAAGTCCATGAAATTCTTGCCTTTCCGGTGCAATTCACCGACCAAGCCTCCGACGATGTGGTGGCATTGGCGGAATGTGAGGCCGTGTTCGCGAACGAGGTGGTTTGCCAGCTCGGTTGCGGTCGTGAAGTTCGCGCCTGAAAGCTCTGCTAGCCGTTCCTTGTTGACTTTCATAGTGTCTATCATCCCGGTGGTGACGTTAAGCGTAGCCTCTATGACCTTGAACGAGTTCCAAAGCGGGGGCTTGTCCTCCTGCAAGTCCCTGTTGTAGCCCATGGGAATCCCTTTCATCATCGTCAGAAGCTGCATGAGCGAGCCGTATACGCGTCCTGTGCGGCCGCGGACGAGCTCTGCAACGCAGGGGTTTTTCTTCTGGGGCATTATCGAGGAGCCTGCCGTGTAGCTGTCGTCCAGTTCGAGTATCCCGAACTCGTATGTGCTCCAGTAGACCATTTCCTCAGCGAGCTTGCTTAGGTTGCTCATGAGTATCGCGAGCGCGCACATGGTCTCAGCCATGTAGTCTCTCGAGCTTATCGCGTCAAGGCTGTGTTTGTGGACCGCCCTGAATCCGAGCAGACGCGTGGTCATCATCCTGTCGATTGGGAAGCTCGTCCCAGCCAATGCGCAGGAACCTAGCGGATTCATGTCCACGTGCCTCAATGCGTTGTCAAGGCGTTCTATGTCGCGCATAAGCATACTGACATAGGCTGTCGCCCAATATGCGAGTGTTATTGGCTGTGCATCCTGGGTGTGGGTGTAGCCGGGTACGGGGGTTTCGATGTTCTCTTCTGCTATCCTCAGGAACACCTTTTGCAGCCCGATTATCCTCTTTTTTACGTCGATAATCTTCTGCCGTATGTGCAGTTTCGAGTCGACGAGGACCTGGTCGTTCCTGCTTCTTGCGGTATGGAGTTTTCCGCCGTATTCCCGGCCCGCCCAGCGTGTGACGTATTTTTCAACGTTCATGTGGACGTCCTCATCCTCCTTTTTTAGGACGAGTTTCCCGCCCAAATAGTCTTTACGGGCCTTCTCAAGCGAGTGGACTATCTTCCTCAGGTCTTCGCTTGATATTATACCCTTTTTTGCGAGCATTATGGCGTGAGCTTCGCTTCCCCAGATGTCCTCTAGAACCATCTCCCCGTCTATTTCAATAGACTGCAGGAAATCCTCGACTTCTTTCGTGAAATCCTTCTGGAACCGTCCACCCCAAAGCTTTGCCATCGTAGATACCCACTAATATGTGAACGAGGTTTTAAGAATGAGTTAGGGGGTACTGGACCCCCTCGCGGTTTCCCCTACGCCGCGGCTGGTTTGGGTTTTGCCGCGGCTTTTTTAGCCTTGGATTTCGCCCTGCCTGCCTTCGCCATTATCATCCACTGGAGTGTGGCGACTTTGGTGGAGCCGATTGCCCAGCGTTGGTCGAATCCGCGGGTCTTGATGGACCTCATCTCCTGGTTGAATAGGCCGGTGTCTGAGCGGCGTTCGACTATGTCTACGTTGCCTTTGTACAGCTTCACCTTGTATCCGCCGTTCACCCACTCCTGGCTCTTTTCTATGAATGCGTCCAGGTCTTCCTTCAGGGGATGGAACCATTCGCCGTGGTATACGAGGTACGCCCATCTTGCGTCGACCGTCTTCTTGAACTGTATCTCGTCCTTGGTGAGGCACCACAGTTCGAGGTCGTTGTGCAGTTTCAGTACGATATGGGCTGCGGGGGCCTCGTAGATCTCCCGGCTTTTCATGTTCATTATGCCGTCTTCGAACATGTCTATCTTGCCGATGCCGTTTTTGCCACCGAGTAGGTTCAGTTCCATCACGAGGTCGCCGAGTTTCATCCTCCTCCCGTTTAAGGCCACGGGTATCCCCCCTTCGAACTCGATATCAGCGAATGTCGGCTTGTCCGGGGCCTTTTCTGGGGAAGTAAGCCACATCCAGATGTCGTCTGGGAGCGGCTGGTTCAGGTCTACCGCGCCCGACGCTATCGAGCGACACCACATGGTCTTGTCGTCGCCGCCGGTGACCTGCTCGTTCACCGGAACGTTCCATTCCTTTACGAGGACGTTCTCTTCCATCCTCGTGAGGTCGAAGTCCCTGACGGGCTGCAGAATCTCGATGTCTGGCGCGACGTATTTGATGACGTTGTGCATCCTGTACTGGTCGTTCCCTTTGCCTGTGCATCCTTCGAGAATTCCGTCGCAGCCGAATTTGACCGCCTGCTCCGCGACGACCTTGGCGACAAGCTGCCTCGTCATCGATGTCGACACGGGGTATCCGTTGTAGCTTGAGTTCGCCTTGATGGCCTTCGCAAGCCAGACTTCCGTGAACTCGTCCTTCACGTCGATGAGTATCGGCTTGATTCCGACCTTCTTCGCCTTCTCCTTGCTGTCCTCCACCTCGGCTTCTCCCTGCCCCACGTCCAGGGTGACTGCCACGATGTCGTCGCAGCCGTATATCCTCCTCAGGAACTCGACACCCAGTGTCGAGTCGAGACCGCCTGAATAGGCGAGGCATGCCTTGTTCACTCTTGGCTTAGGAGAGCTTTCAATCTTCTCCATAATCTCCCGGTAGCTTGCGATTTTTTGTTCGGCCATGGTGTTTCCCTCGAAAACCTATACGTTGTAACAATTATAATAATCGTTGTTTCATATGAAACATTTATTAATGGAGTGTATCATATAATGCATCATGGTATCGTTTGCGAAGGCTGTGGAGGAGGTTGTGAAATCCGACTTGAGGTACTACGACTCGATGAGGATGGGCATCGTAAACTACCGAAGGCTTGCGGCAACGATACAAAAGGACGTTTCAAGGCTTGCCGGTGAAAAGCCGTCCTTGGGGACCTTGTCAGTCACCCTCCAGCGCCTAGGCGCAAGGATGAAGTCCGAAACAGACAAGAAATACGCATCGATATTCGGAAGCTCCCGGCTTAAGCTGATGGACGACATAACCATCCTCTACATCCGGGGTACGCCGCAGATAACAAGGCCGGAAATAGACGCCGGCGGGTTCTACGTGAAGGTCCAGGGCATAGGCTCAACGACGGTGCTTGCAGACGACCACGCCCTCGAAAAGCTGGAATATAAAAAGGGGGAGCTACTAAAGAGGATAAGCAACCTAAGCGCGATAGTGATAACAAGCCCGGGAGAAATAGTGAACACCCCGGGGGTCATCGCGCAACTGATGATGGCATTGGGCGGCGCCGGCATAAATGTCGTCGAAGTCACATCAAGCTACGACAACACATTCCTCATCATCGAAAAGAAAGACTCTATGAAGGCCGTTGAAATAATACGGTCTCTGATAAGCAGGGCAAGAAAATGAGCATCAAGGAGGTATTGGACGAGAAGTCGGTGAAGGCAGGCCTTGACAGGATAGTGGACGGGATACTCGAAGACCACGACCTGAAAAACACCGTCCTCATAGGGATACTCACAAGGGGAGCTACGCTCTCAAAACGGATAGGCCTTGAGATAGCCAAGAAAAGGGGCGTGGAGGTCAGGGTGGGCTTCCTCGACACCACCCCGCACAGGGACGACATAAAAAAAGAGGCCATAGAGGACAAAAGCGACATCGCGTTCAACATCAATGACAGGGACGTCATACTAGTAGACGACGTCATGTCCACAGGGAGGACGATACGGGCCGCACTGGATGCGCTCATAGACTACGGCAGGCCGAAGACGGTCAAAACAGCCGTGCTCATCGACCGCGACCTGAGGGAGCTTCCCATATCGGTGGACTACGTCGGCGAGAAGATACCGACTTCAACGAGCGAAACCATCCGTGTCAGGCTCAGGGAGATAGACGGCGGAAAGGACGGGGCCTACATCGTTTCCAAATAAAAAATGTCTCTGGCACAACTGATCGCGCTGCCGCGTATGCTTTGGCGGGACCTCGTGATGAACGTGAGCGACGCAACGCTTTTCATAGACGACATCATAGCCGCGTACTTCTTCGCAGACACGGCATACCAGTATACCTGGTCGAAGATAGAGGTTCACGAGACCCTGGTCAAGGACGAGGTGAGGGTGGACGCGTTCAAACGGGCGATAGACGAGAAGGTGAAGCCTCAAGACAGGGTCTTAGACCTTGGAACCGGCACCGGCATATTGGCGCTTTTGGCCGCGAAGAAGGGGGCGTATGCAATCGGTGTCGACTCCTCGAGCATCATAGGGGTGGGAAGAAAGGCAGCGGAAAAAAGCGGCATAAGAAACGTCGAGTTCATACGCGCGGACATAAGGGACCTTGTAATCCCGAAGGTCGACTGCATAATCTGCGAGCTCATCGGCATGTCCATAGCGGACGAGGGCATCGCATACAAGATGAAGTATGCCCTCCATCTCCTGAAACCGGGGGGGACTACCGTCCCAGAACAGATAGACATATACATTGTGCCTGTCGATTCCACGGACGCAGGCCTTGGCTTCTGGAGGACTAGATACGGCATAGACTACTCCGTCGTCGAAAAGGTGCCGAAACAGGCCAGGAACCTGGACATGGGAAATGCAAGGTTCCTTTGCCCGCCCAAAAAGGCGTTCACAATAGACCTGTTGAACGGGATTAAGCCTGAGCTCTCCTTCGACGGCGTCTTCGAAATGGACTCAGACGGCGAGTTCCACGGCTGCGTCATGTATTTTGAGGCCAGGCTTTCCAAGAACGTGACGCTTTCAACGGACCCAAGGAAGCCGCTCACACACTGGAAGCACCTGTTCCTCCCGCTCGGCAAACGGCTGAAAGTGAAAAAAGGCGACCGGCTCGAGGTCCGGGTGCGCTCCGCGCTAAGAGACACCAAATGGCGGTGGGATTACAAGCTTATATAACCCCCCCAACAAGATTATTACCCTAATATCTGAGGTGATTCAATGGCTGCCAAAAAGAAAGCCGGCAAAAAGATTAGTCAAAAAGATTTGAAACAGATAAAAGCTGCGATTAGCAGAGCAGAAGGCAAACTCTTGGCCAACTACAAGAAGGCCGTCAGCATGTCGGGCGCGGACTGGAAGAAGGAAGGCAAGAAGATCGAGGCCAAGGTCAAAAAGGACATGGCTATTGCGAAAAAGAAAATCGAAGAGCAGGTAAAGAAGAATCCGGCAGGCGCCGCGGTCGCCGCTGCCGCGGTCGGCGCGATAGTCGGAGCGCTCGTGATGTCGCAGGTAATGAAGAGGAAAAAATAGGGGAAGATGGCATCAAAGGGCGAGAAACAGAGGAAGGAACCTACAGCCGAGAAGCGGGGAGGTCTCCTCGGGGGAATACCGTTCGGGTCCGCCTTGGACGTCCTTGACGGCGTCGGCTCCTTCCTCTTCAAATTCTTCCTCCAACGCTACCAGGTGGAGACGAAGATTGAACGATTCAAGGACGACGCCACAAAGCGCGTCGAAGAGATAAAGGGGGGGGCGGTAAGGACGGCCTACGCCGTGAAGAAGGCGTTCTTCAGGGCGGTAGTCGAGGCAGTCTTCCTCACCACCGGGCTTCTTGCGTTCATACTGGGGTGCATACTGATTGTCTCAGACCTCGTGCCCCTGAAATACGTCCTGGTGGTCTACGGCGCGGTGACAATCGCCGTGATAGCGATTATCCTGAAGACGCAGAAGTGACGGAATTCGGCCGGGCAGAAGTCCGGCCAAAACTCTTTTTTTTTAGGCTGCCTCGGGGGGTTCCTTGTTCCTCGGGCACAGTTCGCAGTCGACCTTCGAGCAGTCTACGGTTCCCTTTTGACCCCATCTTATGCCGTAGTCCTTGAACCTTTCGAGTATCATGCACGCGTCCTTTCCTTTAGGGGTCAGGTAATAGTAAACCCTGGGGGGTGTGATGTCCGTGACCTCGCGCCTTTTGACGAGGCCTTCCTTAGCCATCTCCTTCAGGCGCTCTGAAAGCACCTTGCTTGACGCGTTCTTGAGCGTTTTAGACAGTTCCATGAAAGACAGGCGGGACCAATGCGCATAGTAAAGCTCCTTGATTATTAGCATCGTCCATTGTTTGCCGAGTAGGCGGACGGTCTGCCTGATGGGGCAGAATCCCTCTATCGTCAATTCAATCCTGGCTTTTTTCCCGGCTTTCATGGTAACCCCGGAGTTACTGTGAAGTATTTAATACCTTGGATTAGGATATCTATTGTCGAACGGCTATTAATACGTTTGGAGGTGAAAAAAATGGGGCCCGGGTGTGGTAGATGCCGCTAAACAAATGGCTTGCGCAAACTCTCCTTGTTTCTTGGGAGGGTTTGCCTAGGGACATCCCTTGTCCTCTTTTTTTACGCTATGAACGAAAATGTCATATTCATATTCGCAATCGCTGTCGTCATAGCCGCAGGCATCGGAGTCTACGGCTTTGAGTACAACGCGGAATCTAACAAGCCGCCGGTGACGACGATACCCCTTTCTTCAACGTTGTCCTCTACTACGACTTCCACCTCATCGACTTTGGCCCCGACAACGACCGCCACCGCTCCCGACGTGCCAGAGACCTCCGTCACTCGCCAGACGACCACGTCAACGACTACTACAAAGACCATTTCGTCAACCACGACCACAATAAACCCGAACTTCGCGAGGTTCACAGGGAAAGGCTACCGCCAGGCTTACATGGACGTCCAATACTTCTGCCCAAGCTGCGTTCCCGCGGTCGTCGCCACGCTTTCGAAGGAGCCCGGGGTCCTGAGCAAGAGCCTTAACTACCGGCAGAAGATGAGCTGGGTCATATACGACCCAAGCAGGGTATCGGTTGAACGGGTATTGGAGCTTGCGGGCGCAAGCGGCGGGGCGAAGCTTCTGAACGACACCGTGATTTGAATGGACCTGAAAGGATTCTGGCTCGGATTAAAGGCTGCGATAATAGCCTCAAGCTGCTGCAGCTTCCCCCTCGCCCTGGTGATGGCATTCAGCGCCCTTGGAGTCGGAAGCGCCACGGCGGCCTTGAAAATCCCGAAGTACAAGGCCTACTTCCTGGCGCTTGGGACCATGTTCCTCCTCATTTCCCTCTATCTGCGGGTGAAACGCTCATGCGGCACATGCACAGTCGGAGACGTCAAAAAAGAGTGGCAGTTGGTCCTCGTCAGCGTCTTCACGTACATACTCCTTACGATTCTTCTAATCTACCTCCTTCTCCCCTCTGTCTCCGAATGGATTTTTAGCTGAAAACACCCTATCGTACCTCATGAAAGGCGATGCAGCACTGGTTACCGGCGGCGGAAAACGGATTGGCGCGGCAATCGCACTGTACCTCGCAGGCCGCGGATACGACATAGCATTGCACTACAACCGGTCCGCAAAGGAGGCGAAGGCACTGACTAAGGAGATAGGGGGGAAAGGCGTGAGATGCCGGCTTTTCAAGGCCGACTTCACGGACGACTTGGAGACTCGCTCCCTCATGCCGAAGGTCGTGAAGGAGTTCGGCAAGGTCAACCTGCTAGTCAACAACGCATCCTACTTCAGAAAAGGCCCCCTCGGAGAGCACTTCAAGGAGCATATCCAGGTGAACCTGAGGGCCCCATACGTCATCACAGCCGACTTCGGAAGGCTTTGCAAGAAAGGCCATGTAATCAACATAGTCGATGCGAAGATAACCCAGGACAGGACGGAATACTTCTCCTACGTCCTTTCGAAGAAGGCCTTGGCAGACCTGACCTTGATGTCGGCCGCCAATTTGGCGCCGAAAATCAGGGTCAACGCCATCGCCCCCGGCCTCATCCTGCCTCCGGAAGGCCGCAACGAAAGCTACTTGGACGAGCTTGCCGCGAAAACCGGCCTCAGAAGAGGCGACGTCTCAGACGTCACATGGGCCGTCGGATACCTCTTAGACAACCCCGGCCTCACAGGAAAAGTCATACTTGCAGACGAGACGCGAAGAAAGGCAAAACCAAAATAATTATTTTTTTTATGAAAAAGTCTCCGTTAATAAAAATAAGTGATAAGGCTACAATACGTACTAGTAAATTAGTTGCGTTAACTATTACCCTCATACTCATCGCATTTCAACTCTCAGTTGGATTCAAAGGTATACTCATATTCTCCCCCCTATTTCTAAAAATCATTTCTCTAAAGACGATATATCTCCATTTACTCAATCCTTTACTTATACAACTTTGTATTTTTTATACCCTTACTGTTAGCATCCAATACTTGCAAGCCGGTAAAATCCTATACCTGCCATTGATACAATCTTATCAAAAAAGATATTTAGAATTCTATTATTATGATTACTCTAAGAAACAATCCATGATTGTATTCCTCATGCATGTCTTTGTTCTACTTTTTGGATTATACTATGTCATGAGGTATGTAAAACTATACGCTATATATGACTGGTTCAAAGTAGGTTAATTATACGTGGCAACTGGGCGTACGGCTTTGATGCTAGCGGGACTAGGGTGAATCGGACGGATGTCATGAGCAGGTTAACGAAGTTCGAATGCGGCCTCGGTGGGCTGGGTTTTGTATGTGCCGGATTACGACAAGGATATGTC
>Ga0315294_10001522_pt1 | contig 25341 bp, 32 predicted proteins | sample YL17G13_40_MG_FD_203626 | JGI IMG/M metagenome (GOLD analysis project Ga0315294, IMG submission 203626) | Sediment microbial communities from Yellowstone Lake, YNP, Wyoming, USA - YL17G13_40 | ecosystem: Environmental > Aquatic > Freshwater > Lake > Sediment | place: USA: Wyoming | collected... | reverse complement strand
ATAACTGTACATTGCAATATCCCAGTACCGTCGCGTATCATTAAAAACACTATGCCGCCGCTTGACCGTTTGTTATGGAGCCACCCGTGTATTGCAACCTTTTCCACCTTTCCAGCTAATATTGCTGAGATGCTATCGTGCATATAATCCTCCTTTGAAGTTTGAAATTAATAAAATAAAAAGCTGCGGAAGGGAGACTCGAACTCCCATCTCCGAGGTTCTGCTTTGTTTAACAGCTCGGCATGCTTTCTGTCTTTTCCAGAATCCAGTTGGCACCATTCCGCTATCGCGAATTAAAAAAACTAGGGAGTAGTATAGAGAAACAGCTTTTTCAAAAAATCTTTCAAGAATTTTTTTGAAAGTTGAGGCTAAACAAAAGTCACGGTCACTGTATATTTTGACGTTCGCCTCTCACTTTCTTCACTCAATCCGTTATTTATTTTCCAGGTATTTAAACGTTCCTTTGTGTGATTGTGTGATCTCCAGGTCAAAACTTAGCACCGAAAGCCCTTCCATAAGCCATTGCAAAATCCCTTACTGTAATCAAAGGTGTTAAGAACAATTTTTCACAAGCCATCTCGTAAGTTTGAAGCATTTCGACCGGATTTTTGGTTATGCCAACCTCCATAATGTCATAACCAGCTTCATGTATAGTTTTAAAAATGTGCCGGCCCAAATCGTAATGGCAATCACGCAAATCTAGCCACCACATACCTTTATATTTTTTGAACCAGCCCTTCAAATTTGGAAATTTTATTCCCGCAATTTTGATTGGCTCTGGAGTAGGTACTTTTCTAATTTTGATTCCTTCTGCCATTGCAGATTTGAACACGTCCGCGCTGCGTTTTGCCGGCTCTTCGTAGGGATTACTCAAATAACTTGCAAATCCTTCCTCTTCAAGTGCAGCCATGTTAGCAAATATGCTTGCCACCTTTGAGCAAGCCGATCGTCCCAATCGCCTTGAAATTTTGTCTTTTTTCTTCCACCACAATTCTAATTTCCTATTTTTTTTATCTTGAATCTCATGCGTTGACTCATGTATAAAATCTCGAATGGACGCCCTTGGTTCGAGTCCATAATGATATACATCAGTCCCGTGCTCATTCCCTTCTCCCAACTCAACGGTTACAGTTGCAGATGGAAGCCGTGCTCCGAATGCAAAATAAGTTAGTTTTCTTCCATTATGAAAACGGTTCAAAAAATCCAAAGGATCAATCCCCGCCTCTATCATGCCGTCTATGGTTTGAAGTTTTCCATTTCTTGAACCATCTTTAATTACATATGTTACTTCCTCAATTCTGAATCTTCTTTTTGCCAATTCCATCTTTTCACTACTAAACTAAAGTTATTCAAATTTTTAAGCTTTTTTGATATGAAAAATCACTCGCTTCCATGCTTGGATGTTTTTGCAAAAAATTTTATTAGAAAAATTTCAATTGTAACTGAAAAAATCCCATTTCCAACTGAAAACTATATGTTGCAAACCATAGGATTTTCTATAATATAGAAAAAACTATTGTTTGGAAACTATAATATCACACGCAACAAACGATTTAAGAGCACTTCTGCAAAAGAATTTTACGGGGTTTGAAATTTTTTTATTTAAATGGGTTAAACTGGATTAAATCGGGTTAAATTAAGTTAAATCGGGTTAAATTAAGTTAAATCGGGTTAAAAACGGGTTAAAAGTAGGGTTGAATTAGATACGGGTTTTTCTATTGATCTAATTCTTAAGATGAATTAAGTTGAAACCCCTATAAAGGGTTTTCGATGAAACAAAATATATTTTGTAGAAGAAAGGTGAACTGAAAATGGACTCAATAATATCAGGAGCATTGAAAAGGACAGGAGGCGTAGAAGATACGCCACAGTCACGCTTCAAACTGGAAAGCACGTCAGGAGCAACATACGCAAACGTAGACTACTACAAACTAGCGGAGCAGGAATTCGGTTTCTCTGTCAAAAAGGCAAAAATTGCTGTTATCGGTTGCGGGGGAGCTGGACAAAACGCAGTGACGAGGCTAACAGAGATGGGCATTGATGGAGCAAGCACAATTGCAATAAACTCTGATGCTAAACACTTGGCTGTCGGCAAGGCAGACAAAAAAATACTCATCGGCAAGGAGCTAACACGCGGTCTGGGATGCGGTGGCTATCCTGAGATAGGCAAGAAGTGCGCAGAGGAGAGCAGGAATGAACTGAAGGAATCGCTAGAGGGAGTAGACCTGCTGTTCGCGATAGCTGGACTAGGAAAAGGAACAGGTACTGGTGCCATACCAGTAGTTTGCGAGATTGCAAAGAGCATGGGCGCGATTGTGATCGCTGTAGCAACAATGCCGTTCAAGCTGGAAGGCTCGCGCATATCAAAAGCAGAAGATGGCCTTGCACACTTAAGGCAAGTGACAGACACGGTGATAGTCATAGAGAATGACAAGCTGCTAAAATATGCAGGAAACCTGTCGATACAGCAAGCATTCGCAGTGGCGGACGAGCTGATAGCTGCAATGGTCAAAGGTATCACAGAGACGATAACACTACCGTCTTTAGTAAACCTAGACTATGCAGACGTGAAAGCAGTGATGCATGCAGGCGGTGTTGCTGCCATCGGAGTAGGCGAGTCAAACAGCAGTGACAGGGCAAAGGATGCGATAACTAAAGCTCTACTAAACCCGCTGTTAGAGGTAGACTATACAGGAGCTGCAGGCGCTCTAGTGCACATAACTGGCGGTCCAGATCTGAAGCTGGATGAGGTCAACATGATTGGCGAGACTGTCGCACAACATCTAGACCCATCAGCACAGGTGTTCTGGGGAGCTAGGATACTGCCGGAGTTTGAAGGCCGCGTACAAGTAATAAGCATCATCACTGGTGTAAAGTCACCGTACATACTCGGCCCAGTGAGCTACGAAAGGCCTATGTCACGCGAGATAAGCCAAACGCTTGGAATTGACATCATCAGATAAAAATAATGCTTAAAAAAGATCACAAAATCAGAAGAAAAATTTAGCATGGGGAGTAGCCATTATAAATTCAACACACTCTGGACAGGCAAACTCCCCAAGTTTTTTTCCTTCTAAAATTTTATTTTTAATAGAACTTTCCAAAATTGTCTAATTTTTTAAGATAAGATAAAAGCTTGTGCGGCAATAGCTTACATGCTTCGGGGATTCAAATCCCACCTCCCGCACATGTTAATTAATAATTCCAGATTTGAACATATAATTAGTGGGATAATGAATTGGAAGGGATTTTTCAAACCTGATTGGAGGAGACTTGTAGTTTTCTTCGCATTGAACTTTTTGTTTTTGACATCTTTTTGGAGTGCGTTTACTCAACCAGAAATCTATGATGTGTTTGATGGAATTTTTACTCCTTTTGGATTTTTATTGCATGGGATGTTTAACTATAACATCCATTTTATTTTTTCAGATATGTTTGTGTTCACAGCTTTATCGTATATTCTTGATTTAATTTATTGGTATTTTCTTGCTTGCTTGTTTGTAGCTGTTTATGACAAATTAAGAGGTAGGAATCAATGAGCTGGAAAGATTTTCTTAATCCCGATTGGAGAAAAATGGTTTTATTTTTCCTACTTTCATGCTTTTTTATTTCAGTATTTTGGGGTTTATTTTATACTTCATCTATAATAAGATTTTTTGCATATCCATTTTCTCATATATATGACATTTTTGTTAATTCTGAATTTGCATCACAACACTTTATTATTGCAAAATTATTATCAACCACATTATTGACTATAGATAGATTTTACTACTATCTTCTTTCTTGTCTAATAATCTGGATTTATAATAAAAGAAAAAAGAAGTAATCTCTATAGGTTCAAATCCCACCTCCCGCACATGTTTTTGAAATATACTTTTTCAATGATATTTATAAACAAGCCACCTTATGCTAATTATGCCCAGAAAAAAACCTGAAGAGATAACACTTGTCAACCATCGCGGTGTGGAGGAAGTTGTAAGCGAGATTTTCAGCGAGAGCACTGGATTATTGCTGGACGTGCAAAGGAACATGCCGCATGCCATAGACAAGCTCGTGGCAGAGGTTATGCGCCGCACTACAGTGAAGGTTGATCCGAAGAAGGTGCGGCAACTAATTCTTAGTAAGATGTAAACTTTTCTTTCTAGCAAACTTATTTATATTGGACAAAATAATAACAAACTTGTTGCCTTGGGTCCGTGTGGAAACTTGGATATCCGACGAGGCTTCGGTCTTAGGAGGAAACCTCGGGTTGAGGGTTCGAATCCCTTCGGGCCCACTGATTATTTAAACCGCTTATCAATCTCTTTCTGTATAATCTCAACGCATCTTTCCGCCACGGTTGTGGCGTCAGCGTTTCCATCCACATACTTTACATTGAACTTTTTCGCCAAATCCTGCGGCAAGTTGTAGAAAATTTGGACCTGCTTTTTTAGATGGTCCTCTGCCTCAAACTTGTCAAACATCCTCCTGTCAAGCGACTTTCTTTTCAGCAGTTCATCCGTGGGTATTTTCAATACAATCGTCAGATGCGGGATATTTTTGTCGTATTTGTTGATCTCCTGCATCCAGGAAAAGTCCACCTTGCCAAGCAACCCCTGATAGATGAAAGTGCTCATTAGCGATCTCTCTTGAACAACAACGTACTTTTTTTCCGATTCCTCCAATGGCTTGATGGAATTTATGTAATGGAAAAGATGGTCCGCAGCATAAACAAGCGAAAAAACCTCTGCGGGAATGTTCTCGGCAGAAGACCTTAATATTTTCGTAAAAGTGCCTGTGGCAAAATCGCTCGGCACGTTTGTCCTCTTCACTTCAAATCTTTTATTTTTCTGCCTGAGCATCTCCGTTACTATATTTGCTATGGTAGTTTTACCTGAAAAATCCGTACCGTCTATACTGACAACAAATGCTGGCATAGAACCATCTTATTATTTTTATTTTTCACTGTTTATATGTTTTGTTAACCATTGCAACTGTTTGCAAGATTCAAATTTATACCCACAAATTCACAAAATAATTTTATGCTGCTTGACTTGTCGATTTTCGAAAGTTCTCTGCTTTACAAGTTTGTGCTGTCACTGCTTTTAGGAGCGTTGGTTGGAATAGAACGAGAGAAAAGGGGGCATGGCGAGCTGATTGAAGGTTTGAGAACATTTATGCTTGTTTCTTTTCTCGGAGTTGTCAGCGGCTACTTTTCAGAGATACTCGGCAACGTTTACATCTCAATAGTAGCATTCTTCTCAGTCGGCATACTGGCAATAATAGGTTACAACTTTAAGGCATACAAGAAAGGGCATTATGGCATGACAACGGAGATAGCTTTTATCCTTACGTTTTTGTTCGGTGTGATGGTGTATTATGAGCTGTATTTTTTTGCCATCGCTTCCACTGTTATCCTTACATTAATCCTAGTTTCGAAAGAGCACCTGCATAATTTTGCAAAAAACCTTACAAAGGAGGAGATAAAGAGCGCAATCATCTTTGCAGTTATAGCCTTTGTTATTCTACCAATAATGCCTAGATACGCCTTAGACCCGCTAGGTGTGTTGAATCCATATATAATCTGGTTAGCCATTGTCCTTGTTTTGCTGATAAGCTTTGTTGCCTATGTCGCATTAAAGGTTTTCAGCCCTCGCTACGGCGCGGTTGTTTCTGCCTTCTTCGGCGGTTTAGTAGGTTCGACACCAGTGACGGTTGCGATGTCAGACCAGGCAAGGGCCAGCAAAAAGATTGTTAATTACGCTGTCTTTACAATAATGGTCGCATGCTCTACAATGTTTTTGCGTGTTGCCGGCCTCACAGCCATCCTTAACAGCAGTTTAACATTATCAGCATTCGCCCCACTTATAGTTCTTGGTTTTTTAGGCTACCTGATGAGTGTTTTCAAATGGAGGCGCGACATAAGGAAAAAGTTCAAGGTGAAGATTGCCTCGCCGTTAGCGTTTAAAACAGCACTAAAATTTGCCTCTTTGTTTATAATAACCCTCTTCATAACAAGGCTTGCCCAGAACTATTTGGGGAGCAATGGCGTTTATCTGGTCTCTATGGTGGCTGGCTTTGCTGACGTTGATGCGGTAACAGTCTCGTTGGCTACGTCAAACCTGCCGCCGCTTGTCATAATGAATAGCATACTCTTCGCCTGCCTTGCCAACACACTGCTCAAGTTCATACTCGTAGACATCATTGCCCACAGGAAGATGGCAGAGCAGGTTGGGATATATTTCGCCATCACCCTTGTTGCAGGAATAGTTCTAGCATCAATACAATTATTTTTGTAGAACTAGTTAAAAAAATCTTCAACATGCTGCAGTGCTTCTTCTAAATTGGTATATTCTTTTACAACCAAACTTTTATTTCCACCTATCATGCAAGACAATTTTTTTCCTCCTTCTTTCTGTTTGAAAAGACAGAGAATTTTCTTTCCCAGTAATTCAGCTACAGCAATTTCGTATCCAACGCCAAGGGAGGGTGTTGAAGTTTCGGCAACAAAAACATCTGCCTCTTTAATCCAGCGCATATCCCTTTCATAAATATGCTCAGATGGGAGGCTCTCGCCAGCGTCTGTTAGCTTTTGGTCGCCGATATGCTCATTCAGAACTTGACCGAATTTTTTGACATGGTTTATTATTTTAAAATAAATCTCTTTATCGTCCATTCCTCCATGGATTGAACCTGCAAAATAAATTTTCATATTTATAATAGGTTGTCAATGTATTTATTTTTTCAAAGCAAATTTTTCCAACTTCTCTCGGTTTGAGGGACCGTGTCAAAATTTTTTATTTCATCTACCTTGACCCACTTGTATTCAGTGTGCTCCCAATCCAATTTTATATCCTGCCTCTCTTTCAGTTCAACCAAAACAGGATGTACAATCCATGTCTTGCCAATTTTTTTATCATTAAATTCGTAAGATCTTCCCAAACGGATCGACATAATATTATCCTCACCAATGCCTAACTCTTCTTTCATCTCATCCAATATTTTTTTCCGAATGGGCTTTAGCTCATCAAGATAACCGCCAACAGCATTCCACTTGCCTTTATATGTCGAAACCTTGCCGCTTCTTTTTAGCAACAGTATCTTGCCATCAAACCTTACGAAAACTGATATGACAGGGGCTGTATGTGCATTAGAGTAGTTAATCCTTCCATCAGGAAATTTCGGCAGCTTTTTTCCAAGTTCTTCTATCAGCCTTAACGTATTTGCCTCTTGCTCATCCATACAAAGTAATCGGATAAGAAAGATTTATTAGCTTATCGGTAGAAGAGATATTTATGAAAACCGGAGAAAAGATTGTAGTCTTCGTAGTATGCCTGACTGTATTCTACTTTATTGTAAGCCTCTTCGCAGATTTCATAGTCCTGCCAACAGGAACAACGCTTGGAGCAGTCATGGGTGGTTTAACACCTGGTGCAACCACACAAACAGGTGTATGCACAGACTCTGACGGTGGCATAAACTATGCTGTAAAAGGAACTTGCGTTGATTCTACAACTACCGTAGGCTTGACAGACTATTGTGAGGGCAAGTATGTTGTCGAGTATTACTGCAACCTGGACGGCGGTTGCACTTACACGAAGTATGCCTGCCAATATGGCTGCTACGATGGTTCATGCAACGAAAGCGAACTTGTGTAGATAGCTTTGCTTTTTTTGCAGGCTATTCTTTTTTATAAATTCAACTTGCTAAGAAACTCCACCATGGCTTCGTTATTGAAATAATTTCCCCGTTCTGGGCATTGATTTTTGCTTGGATGTTCATAGATGCGGGTATGACAAAGAACAGCCTAACCTGCCTCGTCCCGTTTATGGAATAAACCGGTAAAGCATTTTCTTCTTTCAAACCAACAGCTTTAACCACAGTAATGCCAGCCTTTTGGGAGGCCATTTCTTGTGTTATCGTTATTTGTTTTTGGCCTTCGGATGTTGCCATGGAAACCCTGCCCTGTTCAGCCAGGGTTGAAACTCCAGTAGACAATACCTCTTTGCCTTCTGCCAGAACATTTATTTTACTGATGTTGGCTTGGTATGGTACTGCTACAGTGAAGTTAACATTTTCCTGCTCTTCCACGCCTCCTGCAAGTTGCCCGTCAATAGCATAATCATAAAACATTTCAGTCGACAGTTCAAATGCGTATGACTGCATCACCTCATCGGTTGGGGATAAAACATTTAGCTTGTAACCAGTATCTTGCTGCACTGCAGTGGATGCAAACCCTTCTCCAATCAAAACATCTTCCAAAGCCATTGTCCCATTATTGTAATTGAAGTTTAGTAGGGAAATTTGGGATGCTTGGTATAAAGTTGGCTGGGAAGAAGCTGATGCAGCAGAAATTTTATATTTATTTAGTTTGTTTTGCAATGCTTTGATGGATGGCCCGTTAAAATAGAAACAGTTGGGGTCCCAAGTGTTTTTCATTATGCTGCATTCTGTAGAACGATACCAATTATCGTAACTGCAACCCTTAAAGCAATCTGTTCCTGGCATTCCTTTCCAAGCATCGCAATCACCACCATCGCAATTCGGACCTTTCGCAGGATTTTTTTTAGCAAACTCTTCACTTAATTTTTTGTCATAGATGTATTCATCCTTTAGGTCAGCAATGGAATGCCCTAGTTCATGAACAGTCATTTTATCTGCATCATACCAGCGCGCATTAACAGTGACATAATGATCAGGAACACCAATTCTTGGGGCTGCTCCACCGCCAAACTCCACTAAAACCACAATTTGATCGACGGGGCATTTATGCGATGCAAGTTCGACCTCGCTCATACTGCACTGCACAACCCAGTCACCGCGGCACCCTAGATCCAAATTTTCATTTACCAACCACACATTTATTGCATTAGAATAGGATTTGAAGGGTTCAATGGAGAACAATGTATCCTTATGCTTAGAAACATCCTGAGCGAATTTCGAAAAATCCTTGTATTCATGGGCAAGAAATACTATGTCAAATCTTTGTTTGTCATTGCCACTCAGATAGACCGGTACACATTTTTCTATTTTCACTACAGCAGAATCGCTATATAATTTTGAATTTCTTTCCTGCAGAATATCACAACTAGGACTGGAACAAACGTGCAATTTAGCTTCCCATCTGCCAGGAGTACTCATAAAAACAGTAGTCTCACCTTTACCCGTTGGAGAATTTAAATATCCATAAGCCACGTTTCTTGTTTGATTGTATATTTCCCAAAAACCGTAAATAGAATATTCATTGGACAAACGGGCATTAGACCAACTCCAGCTTACAGTTGCCGTTTCACCTACATCATATTCTTCCTTGTCAAATTTAATTTCTCCTGATAATGTTCCTGTTGATGCTGTAGTAGTCGTACCTGCTGCTGTGGTTGTCGGCGTAGTGGTTGTGGTGCTAGATGAAGAAGTTGCTTTTTGCAAGCAACAGGTTTGCCCACCAGTTACTCCACTTTGCCGACAGTTTAATAAACCAATATCTTTTTCGTCATTCAAACAAACTGTCTTGCAAATTCCACCCCCTGCTGAGCAAGAATCCAATACGGTTGTTGAAATTGTAGTTTGAATTGTACCTTCACTTATAGTTGTTGTACTTACTGTGGTTGTTGCTGTAGTTGTCGTTGTTGATGATGTGGTTGTTGAACAAGGGCATTCACCAACACATGCTCCACTCAATTGACATGTGGTTACACTCAAACAACCACGTCCATTCATCGTCTCACAACAACAGTTACCTCCTGATACTGTAGTACTTGCTCCCGAGCATGTGCCAAAGCAGCATTTCATGTTGGTATTTTGACAACTGTAAACGTTTGTCGAGCCACATGGCTGCTGGTATGTGTTGCAAGGATTGGGCATACATTTGTAACCAGGGTATGAATCACATGGCTGAGATGCTATTGTAGTTGTTTGTCCTGTTGTTGTCGTTTGGGTAGTAGTGCTTGCAGATACACCATAACAGCAGCATTTATTATTTGAAGGGCATCCGTCTTGCAGGATATCTGTTTCCCCAGAATAGCACATGTTTCCCGTTCTGCAGGTTCCGTTGTTATAATGTCTATTTTTACATTCCTGATTACAAGCAGCATTGACTGTTGTTGTCGTAGCTGAAGAACAAGGACAATTGCCAACGCATCCCTGCCCATTCCAACAAGTGCTTCTACTCATACAGCTTCTCGTACCACTTGTAGACTCACAGCAGCAATTGTCAGATGATGCGGCAGTCAATCCTCCAATGTTATAAAACAAGCTTTGTAATGGTGTTATTATGTCACCAATGCTATACCCCAAAGCCGCATTGGCAGAAATTGTAAAAATTACTGCCACTATAAAAAAAAGCAACAAAGATTTTTTGGGCATACTGTTCAATAATAAATTTACTTTCTAAAGAATAAGAATTTTAACTTTCCTGTATTACAACTTCCAATATTTTTTCGTTCTCACATAATTCCTCTCTGCTTCCAATATATCCTTCATCAAATCATCCTCGTTGCTGTGATATTTTGCAAGCAATCTAGAAGCAGTCTGCGGCCCAACACCTTTCGCAGCCAAACACAACACAGCTTTGTTACCATAAACTAAAAACATATCACCTGTCATCCTCAATCTTTCAAACCGCTTCTGCTCTTCTGATGTTAGCGTACTGCCGCGCAACTTTTTCTTTACAATCTTTCCCATGTCTATAGTCCTTACTCGCGTTATGCCAAGCAGCTTCGCGCTACATTTTCTGCATTTCAACCCTTTCGGCACTTCTTTCACAGCAAAAGTCTGCTGCCATTGGCCGCAATTGACGCAAACCATCTTTACCTTGGTGTTTTGTAAGCGGTGTTTAAACATTTCAAATATTTCTTTGTTAGGTTTTTCCGGCCCTATCACCTCTGCATACTGCCTCTTCACACCTATGCTGCCAAGCGGCGACAGCTCACCGCTTCTGAACACAAGAGTGATCTCACCACTCTGCATTCTTTTCAGTATTTCAGTCGCTTTTTCTATGTCGAGTTTCTCCACCTCCAACTCTTTCAGCGTTTCCTTGTATATTGGCGAGCCTACATAGCTGTCAATAATCTTGCCCATCCTCACCTTTCCATACTGCGCACCGCGCGCTATTGCACCGAACCTTTTCGCAACATGCACGAACTTCCACTCGAACAGGTTGCTCTTCGTAAGACTTATCTCAAGATAGCTTCTCAGCAGCTCTGGATCGGTTTGCATTAGTATTTCATTAATCATGTCAACATTCTTCACCTGCAGCTGCAGCATTATCCTGTAAGGGTCGCATTTGAAACCTACTGAACCGAGGCGGTTTGTTAGCAAGGCAGATAAAAATCTTCCCAGCGTTTCATTCACATTCGAACCGAAGCAGGTATGCAGCACAACCATGTTTTCAAAATCCTCCACCAGTATTTTTTTGTCATCAGGCACAGCACAGCATTCCATCTGCTTCTTCACAATTTTTATAATCTTCCTTGCAGAGTTGCTGTCAATCGGATAAATCTGCTGCAGTTCTTTCACTATTTCATCTGTCTGCTCCTCGCCATATTTTTCAATCTTCTCAGCAATAATCCTTCTCAGCCTTCCAACCTCCTGCGCAACATCAAACGGCACAGGCATCAATTCACCCTCCCATCCTGGTATTGCCGCTTCTATGTCAACTGTCGGTTCAACAAGAACTTTGTTTTCAGTCACATCAACAATCCTCCAGGCTTCTCCTTTTATGATGAAATTGCTCCCTACCTCGCCGTGGATAGCAATAAACTCCTCATCCAAAACCCCAACAAAGGAGTTGTCTAACATATTAAAAATGTGATACTGCAAAGTATCCGGTATCGTCGAGAGATTTTCAAAATAATACTGCAGCCCAACAGTCTTTTTCTTTATACCACCATTCAAAAACACCAGGCCCAATTGCTGCAGTTGTTTGCAAACCTCCAGAAACTCTGCATACTGCAAATTCCTGTAAGGATAAGACCGTTTGATTATCTGGTATGCCTTCTCCAATTCAATATTCCACAAATCCATTGTCAACCCAACGATCTGATGGGCCAAAACATCATATGAATTATCATGAAAACGTATAGGCTCCAGTTCTTCATTCAAAGCCTTCCTAGCTATAACCGCGGATTCGAAAATATCATCCTCATCCGTTGTTATTATAACACCTTTGCTTATTCTTTCCAGCTCATGTCCCGAACGTCCTACTCGCTGTATTGCCTGTGAAACTTGCCGTGGCGATTGGTACTGCAAAACAAGGTCTATCGCACCTATGTCGATGCCGAGCTGCAAAGAACTTGTACAGATAACAGATTTGACCTTCTCTCCCTTGAACTCCTTCTCTGTCTTTATCCTCACATCCTTGCTAAGGCTGGAGTGGTGCACACCTATAGGAAATTTTCCGTCCAATGTTTTTATCCTCGATGATAGTATCTCGGCAAACTCCCTTGTGTTTGTAAACGCTAGAACAGAGCGAGAATTTTTTATATATTCCATCATTGTCCTTATCCTTGCAGCAGTCTCTGGAGAGGCAAATATCCTCTCTGCCGTTACCTTGTCTTTAGGTTCAGGCTTGGGGCTGACAACATCTATTTGCATTGCTTTGGGTGATACGACCTTCAAAACTTCTATCTGCTTGTTTGGGCAGATGAATTTTGCCACCTGCTCTGGCGAGCCTACAGTTGCTGATAATCCTACAACTTGAAAATCTCCGCACAACTCCCTCAGCCTTTCCAGTGCAACAGCAAGCTGCACGCCTCTTTTACTATCAACCAACTCGTGCACCTCGTCAACCACAACATACTTTACATTCTTCAGATGTTCCCTGATCCTTTTGCCAGGAAGTATTGCTTGCAATGTTTCTGGTGTAGTTATCAATAGCTGCGGTGGAAACTCTACCTGCAAATGACGCTCATACTGCGTTGTGTCACCATGTCTTACCGATGCCTCTATACCAAGCTCATTACACCACCACAACACCCTTCCTAACATATCGCGGTTCAAAGCACGCAGCGGTGTGATGTACAAAACACTTATCGGCTCTGATTTTTTGTCTAAAATATTGCTAAACAACGGCAGTAAACAGCTTTCTGTTTTACCAGTTCCTGTAGCAGCTATAAGCAAAATATTTTTTCCTTCAAGTATTGGTTTTATCGCAATCTTCTGCGGCATTGTCGGCTCTTTAAACCTCTTCTTCACTATTTTTTGCAATTCCGGATTAAGCAGTTCGAAAACCATTTCACAGCACCTTTTCTAGCTCTTCTTTGAGTTGTGTCACATTTTTAAAAAGAATTGCATGAATTCCCAACTTTCTAGCAGCTTCTACATTTACTTCTTCATCATCTATGAAAACACACTCTTCAAATTTTACCCCCATAGCCTTTGCAACATATTCATAAATGTTTTTATCAGGTTTTCTCATTCCAATCTCATTTGAAAGAAACACTTGAGGAAAAAGATCAAAATCCCCCCTCTTTTTATTATAATTTTCGTGCGGTTCAACTGTATTTGAAAGCAAAGCAACTTTATAACCTCTTTCCTTGAGTTCCTTCGCAATCCCCATCACTTCTTCATTCGGCAAAGAATTTTCAGCAAAAGTTTTATCCCAAATGTCTTTTAAAGATTTGGCATCTACTTTCAGCGTTGCAGCAAGACGTTTCCAGAATTCTTCTGACGGAATTTTGTTTATCTGCCATTCCCTGGTTAGAGGTCTTGCCTGATTCTTCAAAATTTCAAGATCGATATTAAAAGTTTCACTGGTTTTTTTATACACAGCAGCCATTGCATTTTTTAATACCACTCCACCTAGATCGAATATCACAGCCTTAACCACGAGTCTCACCTCTAATCCCAGAAGGAGTATATATTACTAGCTGAACCGACATAAACGTAATGATACTAATCTAATGCGTCGGGGTAATATAAAAGGTTTTCTGAATTGAATGCGATATGAGTTATATGGTCGAAAGAATAAGAAAAATAATTTATATTCTTAGGAAGCGCTACGGGTATAAATATAAAAAATCAGGCCCATACCGTTCACTGATAACAACAATATTGTCGCAGAGGACGAAGGATGAAACTACTGATGAAGCTGCGAAGCGTTTGTTTGCGGTTGTTAAAACACCTAAAGACATGGTAAAACTTTCTGAGAAAAAAATTGCAAAGCTAATTTATCCTGTTGGATTCTACGAACAGAAGGCAAAAAATATAAAAACAACCAGCAGAATTTTGCTGGAGAAATATAATGGAAAGGTTCCGCATTATCGTAATCTCTTGATGGAACTGCTTGGGGTCGGGGGCAAAACGGCCGATATTGTTCTGTCCTTTGCGTTCGGTGAGAATGTGATTCCTGTTGATGTTCACGTTTCCGTCGTAAGCCAGAGGCTTGGTCTGACAAAACAAAAAGATCCGGAGAAAATAAAAAATGACCTAGAAAAAATAGTTCCAGAAAATTTGAAAAAGGTTGTTAACTATTTGTTTGTGGAATTTGGAAAGGAGATTTGCCAGACTCGTCTCCCAAAATGTTACATCTGTCCTGTCGAGAAGTTATGTCCGTATGAAAAGAAAAATCTAAATTAAATTTGAGATTTTTGATTTAAGAAGACTCTTAAATCTCGCATATAACTCATCAAATTTTTTTCTTCCTTCCCTCGATTCGGCCATACCTGATCTAACATAAAAGCTTACAAAAAATGCTATCCTATCCAGCCCGCCAAATATTCCCTGAGTAGTAACCAAAATAGGGGGGTTCCCATTATTTTCCAATTTCCTCGATTGATAATCTATAGGGTTAAAACTAACTTTGCTGAAATTGCTTACATCAACACCATAAGCTTCTACTCCGGCACTCCTCAATAATTTTAATGCCAATCTACTTTCTAGGCCGCCATCTGAGTATACCCTAGCCAATGCCATAAAACAAAATTGATCCTAAAGGATTTAAGCTTTGATTGCAACTTAGTCTAAAGATAGTCTGAAATTTTATGCTTCAGTTCTTCATGTGACAGCCACAACAACAGCAGAACTGCATCTAGAGACGCAGCAAAATCTGCCGTCCACTTGCTTGGTATAAGATTCAATCCCCACATAACGTCGTTAACAGGATAGAAAGGCGCTATCGTGCCCACCAGCGTAGCATCTAACAGCAGATGCGAGGCAGTTCCTATCGCAAACATCAGAAAGATTTTCCACAACATTTTACTTTTCTTGTATCTGAAGAACAGCGACAGTGCTAAGAAAGAAAGTGGTATCCATATGTTGTGCGATAGTATCCTGTGAGCAGGCAATGGCAGACCTAACCAACCACCAAGTATTGCCGATAACGGTAGATCCATGTCAACCATCAATCCTGCAGCTCCGGCAAGGAACAGCATGTGGTTCGGCAGCAGCTTTCTATTTTTCGTAAAGTAATCCCTGTAAAGGTCTACCAGAATAATTGGTACTAAAACGTGCATTACTGCTAACGGCATTAATTATAATTTGCCACTGCTATAAAATAACCACCCATCGTAGTTCTAATTTTTTATTACACCCTCCCGCTAGTTTTCATTTGATTGATATGGAAGAATTGGAAAATGGAAATGAAAATACAACAGACAAAGAAATATTTAGTTTGAAAACAACGGGCGCAAAGATAGCAGTATTCATTGCTGTGATTGCAGCTGTTGCCATAGTTTTGGGTGTGTTTTCCTACGCAACAACAGGCCAGCTAACAAAGGTTTTTTCAAAAACTCTTTTGCCTGGCCAGACGATTGAAAACAACATAACGGTTAGAAAATTCTACAACCTGACAGTAAGATTTCGCACATCGATTAACGGCAGCGACCTCAGCTTCACTGATAGTGATGCAACAGTGACTCTAAAAGATATGGCAGGCAAGGAAATTGTAAAAGCAACAGGCGTGGTTAATGGAAAAATATATACAACAATAGACAGGCTGAACCTTGACATGATCAAAACGACAGATGCAACAAGCATAGGCAGCTATGGCGATGTTGTAAACCAGGCTGTTACAATAACGTTGAGCGGCACTAAAGCATACCTGACAATAGTGGTTGAAAAGAAGCAGGGCAATGCAACGATTGCAGGTTATGTTACGGATGAGCTGACAAGCCAGGCTGTGGATGGCGTTAATGTTTTGGCGTTTGAAAACAATGCAGACCCTAACACTGCCAGCGCAGTGGCGGAAGATACAAGCGAGAATGGCAGGTATAGTTTAATGCTAGCAACAAATGCAGATGGCAAAACGTATGACATCTATGTCAGTGGCTACAGCACAGCCTAGGGCTTCATGCGGTTGAACGCAACCGTACCAATAACTATCATCACTACACAGAAGACTGAAAGCAGGGAGAAATCGAACAGTAAAGAATTGTAGGACGTGCCGAGGATGGCTCCCCTTAGGCCGTCCACAGCATACGTTACAGGGTCAATTGTAGTAGCAACAGCAAGCCACTGTGGCAGATTGTTTAAAGGATAGAACGCACCACTCAAGAACGTCAGAGGGAATATGACAAAGCTTGTTATCAAGCCAAACCCCTCCGGGCTTTCCATGAACGAGCCAATTATCAAGCCTATACTAACAACAGCAACGGTTAGCAAAAACATGAATGCATATGCTATCATCAAGCCTTGTAAAGTGTATGTTATGCCGAGCAAAGTACCTATCAGAATTAATATTGTAACCTGTATCAACGAATCTGTTGCCCCTCCCAGGATTTTACCCATGAATATTGTTGTCCTTGATATCGGCGCAACCAGCACTTCTTTCAAAAAATCTATTTTCTTATCCCACACCACATAAGCTCCAAAAAATATTGAAGACATGACTATTGCCATAGCCAGTATGCCAGGGAATAAAAATTGCTGGTAACCTACCTGTCCCACTGAAACTGATGCACCCAAGCCGCCTCCGAAAATAACCAGCCACATTATCGGATTGATTATTGATGTGATCACTCGAGATTTTTCTCTCCAGAAAACCCTGAATTCCCTATACCATATTGCATACAATCCTGACAATTCGCTCATGCTATCTCCTCGATGAATAATTCATTATCCTATCTGCCAAACCGCCCTCAGGCGACTCTTCCCTGAACTCCCTGCCTGTGTAATGCAGAAACACATCATTAAGTGTAGCCGATCGCATCTCAACAGATTCAACCTCACCCACTGTTTTTAATATTTCCTGGACATGTTTCTCAGCATCCACGACTGTCAACAGCAAACTGCTGTCAACAACCTTCACCTTCTTTACGTAATCAAACCTTTCCAATTTTTTCGGGTCGGGATTTTTCATGGTTAATTTTATTATGCTGCCACCAAGCACCTTCTTCATCTTCTCCGGCCTATCCATAACAACTATTTTTCCAAAATCAATTATTGCAATCCTATCACACAGCCTGTCAGCCTCCTCCATGTAATGCGTAGTGATTATTATCGTAACCTTCTGCTCCTCCACAAGCTTTTCTATGTAATTCCATATGTGATCACGAGTCTGCGGATCCAGCCCCAATGTAGGCTCGTCTAAAAATAAAATCTTCGGGTTATGCAGCAGTCCTCTTGCCAGTTCCAATCGTCTGCGCATGCCGCCAGAATATTTTTTCACCAGATCATTCTTCCTGCTTGTCAAATCAACCAGCTCTAACACTTGCTCTATCTTCTCCTCCCTCACTTCTTTCGGTATACCGTACATCAATGCATGCAGCTTCAGGTTTTCATAACCTGTTAGGATGTCATCAGAGCTAGGATCTTGGAATACCATACCTATTGACTCCCTCACCTTGTTCGGCTGTTTGACAATATCAAACCCGTTAACAGTTGCAGTTCCGCTTGTTGGCTTGAGTAATGTTGTTAGCATTAGAAGCGTAGTGGTCTTGCCAGCCCCGTTCGGCCCTAGCAATCCAAAAACTTCACCCTGCTTCACATCAAACGTTATGCCATCCACAGCAGTCAGCTTGTCAAATGTTTTTGCCAGTCCTTCGACTTTTATAATCTCATCCATTCACATCAACTGTTCAGTAATTTTCGCAAAGCAGCTCATAAAAACTCTGCGGATGCTTGCACACCGGACACACCTCAGGCGCTTCTTTACCTTCATGTATATAGCCGCAATTCCTGCACTTCCACCTGACAACCTTGTCACGCTTGAACACTTTCCCTTGTTCCAAATTTTTCAGTAATGTAGCAAATCTTTTCTCATGCTTCTCTTCAACCTCGGCTACTTCTTTGAAAAATTCCGCTGCCTCTTGCTTTCCCTCCTGTCTTGCAATCTTTTCAAATTCAGGGTACATCTTCGTATGCTCATAGTTCTCTCCTTCTGCTGCAGTTTTCAGGTTTTGCTTCGTATCACCCAACATGTCAAGAATTTTGAAAATCCTTTTTGCGTGCTCTTTCTCATTGTCTGCAGTCTCTTCGAATATCGCTGCAATCTGCTCGAACCCTTCCTTCCTTGCCACTGATGCGAAAAAAGTGTATTTGTTCCTTGCTTGCGACTCGCCGGCAAAAGCAGCCTTCAAGTTATCCTCGGTCTTTCCCAAATTACCACCTCACAATATCTTGTTATAGGTATTTTATTAATTTATTGTCTGACAAATAACATATTATGGCAGAAAAAATGAAAAGGCTTTACAGGTCTGGCAAGGAGAAGATAATAGGCGGTGTGTGCGGCGGCCTGGGTGACTATTTTGCTGTAGATCCAACCCTCATACGGCTGCTGTGGGTGGTTTTCATACTAGCCTTCGGCACAGGTCTGCTTGCCTATCTCATCGCATGGATTATAATTCCTAAAAATCCAAAGCACAAGTGGTAGCTTGCTAACACTAGTGCAGTCAATACTGCTTGGTATAGTGCAAGGTTTGACTGAATGGCTTCCTATTTCTAGTTCGGGCCATTTGGTTTTGCTTCAGAAGATTATTAATGTGAACGTACCGGTTGCTTACGATGTCTTGCTACATATAGGTACGCTGTTGCCTGTAATTTTTATTTTTAGGAAAGATTTGTTTGAAATAATAAAACCCTTTGCCAGGTTTGACAGAAAGAAACAAAGTTTTAATTTTGGAGTAATGATAATAGTTGCAAGCATCGTCACAGGTGTAATAGGTTTATTGTTTCTGAAATTTTTCGAGTCGCTTTTCACCAACATCGCAGCAGTTGGTATGGGTTTCATGATCACAGGTTTATTCCTGCTAGCATCAAAATTTTTTCATGGCAAACGCAACATTTCCTTTGTCGATACAATAATAGTTGGAATTGCACAAGGCATTGCCATAGCACCAGGTATATCAAGAAGCGGCATGACGATTTCAGCCGGCTTGATAAGAAAAATCGATAAAAAAATAATTTTTACTTTTTCATTTCTTTTGTCTATAATTGCAGTGTTGGGGGCGCAGATTGTTGAGATGAAAAATCTTGATTTAGTAAATATTGATAGCGTCACAAACTTGTTGGTAGGCGTAATAGCTGCAGCATTCACTGGATATGCAGCAATAAAAATTTTACTAAAAACTCTCATATCAGAAAAGTTTTATGTGTTTGCTTTTTATTGTTTTGCAGTTGGTTTAGCAGCAATGATCTTGTAATCAATCAAATTTTTATAGTCAAGAAGAAACCAAAAAACTATCGGCAAGGCGATTGTAAAAAAGTCTTGAACAACAAGTATGTGGTAATATTTGATAGCTGTACCTTGCGCTAACACTTGAACTATTGCAAAAAATATGTCGATGAAATAGAACAGGGCGAATATTGAAACGAGGAATTTTAGTTTTTCTTTAACCGTTCTTTTTGGGGTTGACAAAATCAATGCCGACAATGATACGTAAGGCATGAATGTCAGGAAAATTTTATCTGAGGGGTGGAGGTTAGCAGCTTTAAAAAACAAACTGACAGTATAGTCCAGTATAAATCTATAGTATGGAAATGTGAAATTAAAAATTACAAGCAAAGCTGCTGCTGCGATAGAAAATTTTATGGCGAAATAAGCCAGGCTATCCTTTTTCATCCTTTACCACCACTTTTTACCACCTTGTTGATCCAAAATATCCAGAAGAAAACAACCAAGAATACAAATGTCAATTGAAGCAGATAATCATGTATGGCATCAAACGCAAACGGATAATAGATTCCCAGGATTGAAAGGAATATCAAACGTGCCATGTTGAAAAAATAAATCGTCGGAATTGCTAAAGACAATCCAATTAACTTTTTTTTGGCTGTAGAAGGGAATGCTAGTATGCAAGAAGTTATAGCCATTACCTCGAAAATGCCTGTGCACTGCCTAACAATCTCTATTGAGAAATTGGAAAAGGTTATTTGGCCTGCATCAATGCTGGCATTTATTCCGACTGACTTTAGTAATAAAAATAATGTTTGGGCAGTCGAATCCATGTTGAAAAAAGGAAAGAAAAGATTCTAAGAACCATTTGGAATTTAACTAATTCTGTTTTAACCCATTCCTAATACCTATCTAATGATTTGATAAATTTAGTTTTATTAGAGGGGTATTAGAAAATCGATAATCTTGGAATAAATCCTAACAACCGAAAGACATATATATAATGGTTCAATAATGATACATATGGTTCAAAATAGAGACAATATAGATTTTGAGATAATACTACTCTTACTTAAAAATGAAAGTCATTTGAGAGGAATAGCAAAACAATTAGATGAATCACATTCAACTATTATGAGAAAATTAGAAAAACTCGTCAAAGAAAATGTATTAGACTACAGGATTGAAGGTAGAAATAAAGTTTTTTCTATCAGAAAAAATTTGCAGTCAAAGAGTTACGTATTCAACGCTGAGAGATACAAGTTGATAAAAGTTATTAACGAATATCCTGAATTGAATGTTATAATTGAAGACATCTTAAAAAGAGTCGAAGAAAAAATTATTATACTATTTGGAAGTTATGCAAAATTTTTAGCAAAAAAAGACAGTGATATAGATATATATGTAGAGACAAGAAGTAGAAAATTAAAGGAAGAGATAGAGTCAATTCATTCAAGGATAAAAGTGAAAATTGGTGATTTTGATTTGAATTCTCTTTTAATAAAGGAGATAATCAAAAATCATGTTATACTAAAGGGTGTTGAGGAATTTTATGAAAAAACCAAGTTTTTTGAATAAGTTGAAGAATGAAGACAAATTGAAGTTGGTAGAGCCTTCTGAAGAAATGTGCAGTTCCTATTTGGAAAAATCAGATAATTGCTTAAAATCAGCCAGATTACTGTTTCAAAATAACTTGTATGAAAATTCTATTTCATTGGCATACTATGCTATGTATAATTCTCTTTCTGCTTTATTTTTCAAGATAGGTATAAAATGTGAGAATCATGCTGGATCTATTTTATTATTTAAAAAATTATTTAGAAGAATCGATTTATTCAAGATAATATCTTTTGCAAAAGAGGAAAGGATAGATAAACAGTATTACATTACCTCGAAAACAAATTTCGTTCTTACGAAGGAATCTGCTCTTGAAATGATTAAAAAGGCAGAAGATTTTCTGATTCAGATAAAATTAATAATCAAGAATATTAGGAATGAAGAAGTTGAAAATTTGAGAAAGAAATTCAAACATATCGAATAATCCTAATACCTATCTAATGATTTGGAAAATTTATTTTTATTAGACGGGTATTAGAAATTTTAATAAAAAACATTTAAATATAAGAAATGACCCATATTAATATGGTGTTAATATGGTAAAAGCTATTGTAGACATAAATGAAGAAGCCAATAAAGTTTTAAATCACCTTAAGGCAGAATACGGATTGAAAGATAAATCTCAAGCTATCAATGTCATGGCTAAAGAATTTAAAAGATTTGTGAGAATTGAGCCTGAAGTTAGACCTGAATATATTGAAAAGTTAAAAAAAATTCAAAAAGGGAAGCACATAAAGATTGGTTCTATTGAAGATTTTAGAAAAAGATATGGACTGAAATAAATGTATTCAATCGTCAATAGTCCAAAGATAGATGCGATATTCAAGAAATTATCTAAGAAAAACCCAAACCAACTTGAAGCAATAACTAAAAAACTTGAAGAGATAGTTGAAAACCCGCATAGATTCAAACCACTAAGCAATATAATGAAAGGATTTAGAAGAGTCCATTTTGGAAGCTTTGTTCTTGTTTATTCTATTGATGAAAAGAATAAAGTTGTAAAACTAGAAGATTACGATCATCACGATAATATTTATAGAAAATGATTTCAAAAATTTATAGTTTCATTAGGGGGGTGTTAGAAAAAATCAGATTAAACCTCCTATAGATAGCTATATATAGATAACAATATGTTATTATATGAATATGATGGAAGAAAGTCTTTTTAAAAAGCAATTGCACATTCGTGGTATGTTGGGTTTCTGGATAATCTTCCTTTTGAATAAGAAGCCTATGAATGGCTATGAAATAATGAAAACGGTTGAGAAACATACTGGTTATTGGAGGCCAACGACAGGTGCAGTTTATCCAGTCCTCAAAAAACTGAAGGAGAAAGGTATTGTTAAAGTTAGCGAAGATGGGGCGAGAAAACAAAAAACCTATTCTTTGACAGAGAAGGGAAAGCAAATTACAGGGCAAATGACAGACAACATAATGAAAAATTTTAGGGAATCCAAGTTTAGAAGGGTAGCAGAATCCCTTATATGGCCTGACGAACCAGAGAGTTTGAAGGGAAAGTTTGATGAACTTTCAGTTAGCATATTTGATTTCAGATTATCTTTAAAGGGCAAATACAAAAATGCGGCTGCGATGAGAAAAATCGAAGGTAAATTGGATAAGATTATTGGTGAATTGAAAAAAGAAAAAAGGAAATAATTATGGAAGAAAAATTTATAATTCAAGTTGAAAATCTTACGAAAAAGTTTAAAGATTTTACAGCGGTGAATGATATTTCCTTCAAAGTTAAATCTGGAGAAATATTCGCTTTCCTAGGTCCGAACGGAGCTGGAAAGACAACGACTATCAAAATGCTAACAACGCTTCTTAACCCAACTTCTGGCAATATACAGATTAATGGATTCAATTCTGTGACCAAACAAGATGATGTAAGGCGTTCTTTTGGAATAGTTTTTCAGGATCCCAGCTTGGATGATGAACTGACTGCTTATGAAAATATGGAGTATCATGGTGTATTATATAAAATTCCTAAAGATACGAGAAAAAAGAGAATAGAGGAGATGCTAAAATTTGTTGAACTTTGGGATAGAAAAAACGAACTGGTGAAGAATTTTTCTGGTGGAATGAAAAGACGATTAGAAATTGCACGGGGACTTTTGCATCATCCGAAGATTTTCTTCTTGGATGAGCCAACTTTAGGATTGGATCCTCAGACAAGAAATCATATCTGGGAGTATATACAGAAACTGAACAAGGAAGAAGGAACTACAATATTTTTCACGACACATTACATGGAAGAAGCTGACAAAGTTTCAAACATTATAGCAATTATCGATGGCGGAAAAATAATAACCCAAGGAACTGCAGAAGAATTAAAGGCCATGACAAAAACTGCTTCGCTTGAAGATGCTTTCATAAGTTTGACTGGTAAACAGATACGAGAGGAAGAAGTAAGTGGTGCTGATCGTATGAGAATGCGACGCAGGATGTTTAATCGATGAGGAGATAAATATGGATGCGAATGTAATTTTCATTCTTTGGAAAAGACAGTTGAAAAGATACTTCCGCTCAAAATCCAGAATGATAGGCTCCATAGCACAACCTCTATTGTTTTTACTTGCGTTAGGTTTTGGATTCAGTTCAGTTTTCCAACAAGCAGGCCAGGGTAATTATTTCCAATTTCTCACGCCCGGAATCATCTCCATGGCCATTCTTTTCACGGCTATTTTTACTGGAATAGAAATCATTTGGGATAGGCAGTTCGGTTTTCTCAAGGAAACATTGGTTGCGCCTGTATCTAGACTTGAAATTATGATTGGCAGGACTTTAGGTGGGGCAACTGTGGCAAGCCTTCAGGGAATTATTGTAATGCTTATAGCATTACTTGTTGGATTTGTTCCCCAAAGTCTGCTGATGATTCCAGTGGCTTTTGCTTTTATGTTCTTGATTGCTACTCTCTTTGCTGCAATCGGAACTGCAATAGCATCTCTTCTAGAAGACATGCAAGGTTTCCAACTAATTATGAATTTCATTGTAATGCCTCTTTTCTTCTTGTCGGGAGCTTTGTTCCCGTTGGCAGGATTACCACAAGTGGTCGGAATAATTTCAAAAGTAGACCTTCTTTCATATGGAGTGGATGGTATCCGTTCTGCGCTAACCGGTGTCAGCTACTTTGGATTTGCGGTTGATTTCGCAGTCCTTGGTGTTTCCACGGCAGTTTGTCTTGCTATTGGTAGTTATCTCTTTTCTAAGATGCAGATATAATGTAAAAAAAAATGAAATATTTTGAAATACATCCATAAGGCCATATGCCCATATGCTTATTCATATCTCAACGCTTCCACAGGCTGTAGTTTAGCAGCCCTTCTAGCAGGCAATAAACCTGAAATCGCTCCAATCAAAAGCGAAAATCCTATTACAAGAAAAACTATTTCTGGTGAAACTACTGTTTGCAATCCTCCTCCTCCACCGCGTGCTCCAAAGAGGCCTAAATGCACTCCAAGCAAAGAAATCAACTCTGACAAAGCTATTCCAACAACCACGCCAATGATTCCACCAATCAATCCTAGAAGCGCAGATTCAGTAAGAAAGAGTTTCATAACTTCACTGCTAGTCGCACCCAAAGATTTCAAAACACCTATCTGCCTTGTTCTTTCGATAACTGACATGAACATCGTGTTCGCTATTCCTATTCCTCCTACCAACAACGATATGCCCGCAATGCCTCCCAAAAAATATGTTATCGTGCTGGTGATAGAACTGATTGACTGTTGCATTGATAGCGATGAAGTAACACTAAAATCTAGAGTATTGTTTGTGACATGTCTTGTCAGCATAAGGTTTTTAGTTAATTGGTTTACTACAGTTTGCATGTCGGCAGATTGAAGGGTTTGAGCGGAGATGGATGAATATTGATTTGATGCTAGACTGGTGTCAGTGGTTTGCCTTGCATTATCCTTTGGTATGTAAATTACACGTTCACCACCACCTCCTCCGAAAGAAGAACCACCAGATTGCAATATTCCCACAACTCTAAAACTGTGCCCGCCTATCGTAACTATGCTGTTCAGTTGTAGGTCATGCTTATACAAACCATGAGCTACGTTGTATCCAACTACAGCCGCATACGCATCGCCTGATGAAAGATATCTTCCCGATTCCAGTTTTGTTGTCACCATAAATTTCCAAACAGAGGTGTCAACTCCCTGAATGGACAGTGAAGCAGTCTCTCCGCTGAA
>Ga0315294_10001521_pt1 | contig 25351 bp, 29 predicted proteins | sample YL17G13_40_MG_FD_203626 | JGI IMG/M metagenome (GOLD analysis project Ga0315294, IMG submission 203626) | Sediment microbial communities from Yellowstone Lake, YNP, Wyoming, USA - YL17G13_40 | ecosystem: Environmental > Aquatic > Freshwater > Lake > Sediment | place: USA: Wyoming | collected... | reverse complement strand
ACTACTGCTATCTCGACTTGATGCGCTACAACCTTGCTGAAATCGGCAAGGCACTCAAGTAGGACTGAGACCCAAAGGGTTCGCCTTCGGCGGAAACTCTTCGGGGCCACTCGAATACGTGGAGAGGATTATGCCTAAACCCAAAGTGGCTGTGCTACGAACCAAACCCGAGACGGTGTTGGGGGACTATCCGCGCCTGTGCGAACTGGCGGGGATGCGCGAAGCATTGGATCCGTCGGCGACCACGATTCTCAAAGACAACATCAGTTGGCACTTGCTCTACCCCGGATCGAATACCACACCCTGGCAGTTGGAGGGCACCATTTTAGCACTGCGGAACGCCGGCTTCACAGACCTGGTGGATGTGCACAATCGCACCGTCGTAACCATCGCCGACCTGGGCGACCGTTACAACAAGTTTGGACCCGTGCTGGCAAAATATGGCATCCCGAAAAAGTACAACTTCAAGCCGGAGGATATGACCTGGACCGAATATCATCCCAAAGTCAAGATGGCGGTACTCGACCGCATTTTCCCAGCAGGCATCTACGTCCCTGATTATTTCATCGGCAAGAACGTCGTCCACCTGCCGACGGTCAAGACGCACAGTTACACCGTCACGACCGGCGCGATGAAGAACGCCTTTGGCGGGCTGCTCAACGTCAACCGCCACTATACCCACACCTGGATTCACGATACGCTGGTGGACTTGCTTGTCATTCAAAAGGAAATCCACGCTGGCATTTTTTGCACGATGGATGGCACGACTGCCGGCAGCGGGCCAGGCCCGCGTACGCTGATTCCTCATCAAAAAGATGTCATCCTCGCGTCGGCTGACCAAGTGGCGATTGACGCAGTCGCGGCGCGGATGATGGGCTTTGACCCGATGCGAATTCCCTACATCGCCCACGCCACCGAACGCGGGCTGGGTCAGGGGAATCCGCGCGAGGTTGAGATTGTGGGTATGCCCGAAGTGGCAGAAGAGCGATGGGGCTTTCGGGTGGGTGTGAATGTGGGCACGGGCGTGGGGATGTTGCTTTGGCGCTCGCCGCTCAGGATTTTTCAGCGACTCTTTTTCCACACGCCGCTTGTCAATCTCTTCATCTTCGCCAGCGAGGTCTATCACGACCGCGTCTGGTATCCGCTCAAGGGGCGTCGGGTGATCGAGCAGTGGAAACGCGAGAGCCCCTGGGGACGATTGTTTGAAACGTATCCGGAAAAATGATATGGAGAATCCAACCATTGTTCAACTCGATCATGTCTCTGTGACCTATCAGGACTTGGTTGTGCTCGAGGACGTGAGCCTGAAGGTCCCGTGCGGCAGCTTCTTGGCGATCATTGGCCCAAACGGCGCGGGCAAGACGACGCTGCTCAAAGTCATCTTGGGGTTGGTGCGCCCAGTGAGCGGCGAGGTGCGCGTGTTCGACAAAACGCCGTGGGAGTTGAATGGCGACCGGCGACGCATCGGCTATGTGCCCCAGGTGATGTTTGTTGACTTGAACTTTCCAGTGCGTGTGGGCGAAGTCGTGCTGATGGGACGATACGGACGCATCGGGCTGCTCCGCCAACCCACAGCCACCGACCACGCGGCTGCTCTGCGCGCGCTGGAGTGCGTGGGCATCACCGATCTCGCGGATCGTCCGATTGCGCGTTTATCAGGCGGACAGCGGCAGCGCGTGTTCCTTGCCCGCGCGCTCGCCAACGAGCCGGAATTGCTGCTGCTCGACGAACCGACGACCGGCGTGGATGTGACCTCTACCGAGAGTCTGTACGAACTGCTGCACGGCTTGCACGAGGCGGGCATCACCATCCTCGTCGTTTCCCACGATGTCGGCGTGGTGGCGTCGTATGTGGATGGCGTCGCGTGTGTCAATCGGCGTTTGGTTGCGCACGGGCGTCCAGACGAGGTGCTTGGCTCCGCAGAACTGGCGCAGATGTATGGCTGCGACGCGATGTTCTTCCATCACGGACGCGCGCCGCACCTGGTTGTGGAGAGAGAACGATGACCGAGATTCTTGGATATGCCTTTATGCAGCGCGCGCTTTGCGCCGGCGTGCTCATCGGCGCGGTGTGCGCGATGATCGGCGTGTACGTCGTGCTCAAAGGGCTGTCGTTCATCGGCGCGGGCATCGCGCACGCGAGTTTTGGCGGCGTAGCGTTAGGCTTTTTGGTTGGCGTCAACCCGGTGCTGACGGCAGTGGTTTTTTGCCTGGCGACCGCGTGGGGCATTGGCTTGGTCGCGCGCAAGGGTCAGGTCAAGGAAGATACCGCCGTCGGCGTCTTCTTTGCCTCGACGATGGCGCTGGGGATTTTGTTCATCGGATTGATGCAGGGCTACAACGTGGATTTGTTCGGCTATCTGTTCGGCAGCATCCTCGCCGTGACGGAGCAGGATTTGTGGATCACGTTGGGTTTGGGCATGGGTGTGCTGATCGTCGTCGGCTTGTTCTTCAAGGAACTCGTGTTCGTCACCTTTGACCCGGAGATGGCAGAGGTCACGGGCGTGCCGGCGGGCAAGGTGTACTTTTTGCTCATCAGTTTGATCGCGCTCACGGTGGTGCTTTCGATCAAAGTCGTGGGCATTGTGCTCGTTTCGGCTCTGATCGTTACCCCGGCGGCAGCGGCGTATCAACTAACCGAAGACTTTCAGTGGATGATGGTGCTGGCGGTTCTGATTGGCGTGGGGAGTGCAGTGGGTGGGCTGTTACTCTCGTACCCGCTCAACACCGCGTCCGGCGCGACGATTGTTCTGCTGGCAACCTCAATTTTCTTCATCGCCGGGATGGTCTCACCCAGGCGACGCTGACGCGCAAAGTGCCCGCCAGAGAAATAACGCATCTTGGAGGATGCATGCGAGAAAAGCGAGACCGCCAGGTTGCAACAGCGGCGTTTATCGTGATGTTGTGCATAGTCGCCCTGACGATTGTGACACAACTGTTGTGGACGCGTCCCACTGAGGGATTGCCCCGAGATCGCGCGGCGGACGACACACAAACGGTCGAGGCGCGCGTCGTGCGTGTGATCGAAACAGGCAAGGTAGAGATTGCCCCAGGCCTAACGCAACCGTTCCAACGACTGGAACTTGAAATCGTCAGTGGACCTCTGCGCGGCGAGCGCGCTCAAGTCGAACACGGCGCGACTGATTTGTCCAGCGAGGAAAGTCTTTTTCGTAAAGACGATCACGTCCTGGTGACAGTCGCCGCGCGTGCCGAAGGTGGTTACGCGTTTATGATCACCGATGTAGTGCGAACGGGGGCGTTGGCGTTGCTGGGCGCGATCTTTCTTGGCTTTACTGTCCTGGTTAGCGGATGGAAAGGGTTACGCGCGCTGGTCGGGTTGGCAGTCAGTTTCGTCGTACTGCTTTGCTTTGTCCTGCCGCAGATTCTAGCAGGGCGCAATCCAGTTTTAGTAAGTGTCATTGGCTCATTTGGGTTGCTGGCAGTCACACTCTACTTGACCCAGGGCTGGGCGCTCAAAACGCACGCGGCGCTGTTGGGGGTTTGCATCACGCTGATCCTCACTGGCGCACTCGCGGCGTTTGCCGTCAACCTGTCGCGCTTGAGCGGTTTCGGCTCCGAAGACGCAATGTTCTTGCAGACCGCTGGCGCATCCGTCAATCTGCGCGGGCTGTTGCTGGCGGGCATCATCGTCGGTACCCTGGGTGTGCTCGACGACGTGATTGTGGGACAGGCATCCGCTGTGATGGAACTGGCGAAAGCCAACCCAGCATGGGACTGGCGCGAGCTGTACCTGCGCGCGATGAACATCGGACAGGATCACATCGCGGCGACCGTGAACACACTGGTACTGGCATACGTCGGCGCGGCGATGCCGATGTTCTTGTTGTTCCAACTCTATCCCGAACCGTGGACGCAGACGCTCAATCGCGAGATCGTCGCCGAAGAGATTGTGCGTACACTCGTCGGCAGTCTGGGCTTGATCGCGGCAGTGCCGATCACCACGTTTATCGCGAGCGTGCTGCGCTCGCGAAATCTGCGCGCGCCTGCTTGTCCAAGCATGGGACCGGAGTCTATTGGAGGATGAGACTATGCAAAACAAAAAAGTGCTACCACCGACTTACTTGCTGATTTCGATTGTGCTTATGGTGGCGCTGCATTTCCTTCATCATCCAACTATGAGCGTTATCCCCTTGTCGTGGAACATCTTCGGCATTATCCCACTGGTTCTTGGGATCGCTATCAATATCATCGCAGACAATGCCCTTCACAAAGCCAAAACCACTGTCAAGCCCTTTGAAGAGTCAACCACCCTGGTGACGGGCAGCGTATATCGAATCAGCCGCAACCCTATGTATCTCGGCTTTGTGCTTATTCTGGTTGGGGTAGCCATCGTCCTAGGATCACTGACCCCATTTGTCGTCATTCCCATTTTTGCTATTCTGATGGACGTGGTCTTCATACAGGTTGAAGAGAGGATGTTGGAACAAAAATTCGGACAGGTGTGGCTGGAGTACAAGCGGAAGGTAAGACGCTGGATATAGAACCTGCCTTCGAATGATAACGAAAGAGAAGCCCAGGTAATGAAATACGTCTTTGGTCCCGTGCCGTCTCGTCGGCTTGGACGATCAGTGGGAATTGACACCATCCCGTTGAAAACGTGCAACTGGAATTGCGTCTATTGCCAGTTGGGACGCACCGTTCCATTGACGGATGAACGGCGCGAGTATTTTCCGCGCGAAGAGATTCTTGCGGAAGTGAAACAGGCATTGGCAGCCCACAAGCGCGACGAGATTGACTGGGTGACTTTTGTCGGCTCGGGTGAACCGACGCTGCACAGCAGTCTGGGTTGGCTCATCTACCAAGTGAAAACGCTGACGGACATTCCAGTTGCGGTGATTACCAACGGCGCGTTGTTGTATCGGCCTGATGTGTATGGCGGATTGCTGCTCGCTGATGCGGTTTTACCTACGCTCGACGCGGGCAATGCGGAACTGTATCGCCGAATCAACCGCCCGTCCGCGCGGCTCCCGTTCGATCAATTCGTAGAAGGATTAGTTGCCTTTCGACAAAAATATCGCGGCAAGTTGTGGATCGAAGTGATGCTGGTCAAGGGCTTGAACGACACCGATGAAGCATTGCGCGAGATCGCCGCTGTCGTGCGTCGCATCCAACCTGATCAGGTACATCTTAATCTTCCCATGCGACCACCAGCCGAACCGTGGGTGCAACCGTCGGATGGATTTGGCTTGATGTGCGCCTCGTTCATTCTGGGTGACGTTGCGCGAGTTGTGCATCCTGCAGAGGGAACATTCAACCGAGTAGAGAACGAGAACGTCGTGGATGCCATCGTCAGCATCATCACGCGGCATCCGATGCGCGAGGATGAATTGATTCGCACATTGAAACAGTGGACATCCACTCCAGTAGAGGAGACACTGTCAGCCCTGATTGCCGATGGCCGTGTCCAAGTGGTCGAGCGTTACGGCGTGCTCTTTTATTGCGCGATGGCAGCGCGCTATCCAGGTTGATCGTTCCTGCTGATTTGTCGGGCGAGGGTGAGTTGTGGCTTCTGAAACTGTTTCGAGCAAACTGACGATTGTTATTGATTGCCACACTTCGGATATAGAGAATCTTCATCATTCCCGTAGAGGCACAGATGCAAGATTCAGAAGGTGAGATCCAAAATCTACAATCTCCCAAAGGAGGGGCAGAAATCCAGAATCTGAAATCCTTGAATGACTTGCCCGCCGGGACGCGTGGTATTGTGCGGCAACTGTGCGGCGGCAGAGAGTTTACCAGTCGCGTCGTCGCGTTGGGCTTTACGCCGGGTACCGAGGTGGAGATCATCCAGAATAGCGGCAGGGGAGCCATCATCGTGACCGTGCTCGATACCCAAGTCGCGTTGGGACACGGCGAAGCCGCCAAGGTGTTGGTCGAGGCTCTCACCGAGAGCCAACCGGTCGCCCTGCAAGATTCGATCAAGGTCGCGCTGGTCGGGCAGCCGAATGTTGGCAAGTCTACGATTTTCAACCTGTTGACCGGTCTCTCTCAGCACGTGGGCAACTGGCCGGGCAAAACCGTCGAGTACAAGAGCGGCATCCATCGCCATGGAAACTCGATCTTGTGGGTAGTAGACTTACCGGGCACGCACAGCCTGACAGCCAGTTCACTGGAAGAGCGGATCACGCGCGATTACATTTTGACGGAAAAGCCTGATATCGTGGTTGCGATCGTGGACGCCACAGCCCTGGAACGCAATTTGTATTTGTTGTGCGAGTTGCTGGCGTTGCCTACGCCAGTGGTGCTGGGCTTGAACATGATAGACGTGGCGGAACAGCAAGGCATTCAGATCGAGCCGCACGTGCTCGAAGCCGCCCTGGGCTTACCCGTCGTTCCGATGGTCGCGACCAAGAACAAGGGCGTGCATGAACTGGTGCAAGCCATCGAACGGGTCGCTCGCCACAAAGAAACCTATGCTCCCCGTCGCCCGGAGATTCGCCAGGATCACAAGGATGTGCTGTGCCAGCTTCAACAGCTCCTTGCCGAGCATACGCCATCGCCCTACCCGCCAGAGTGGGTCGCGCTCAAACTGCTCGAAGGGGACGAGGAAATCACCCGGATGATGCAGGCACGTTTGGGCGAGGCGGATTGGGCGCGCGTCCACAACATCCTCAAAGCACACGAGGACGCTATCCTGGCGATTGCTGGTGGTCGCTACGAATGGATCGCGCGAATGGTGCGCGCCGCAATCACCCGACCCAAGGCAGGCCAGGTCACTCTGACAGAGCGGATGGACCGAATCGCCGTTCATCCTGTTTGGGGAATGGGGCTGCTGTTGGCGATACTGGGTGTCGTCTTTTGGCTCACGTTCAGCATTGGCGCTCCGCTGCAGAAACTGCTGAACACCTACCTGGTGCAAGCCGGAGCAGACTGGGTGCGCGCCGCGATGAACGGCGCGCCGTGGTGGCTCGTCGGGCTGCTCACGGATGGCATCATCGCGGGAGCGGGAATGGTGCTCACCTTTCTTCCCATTCTCGTAATTTTCTTCACCGTGTTAGGCGTATTGGAAGACATGGGCTACATGGCGCGAGCGGCCTACATGATGGATCGCTTTATGCACTTGATGGGGTTACACGGCAAATCTTTCTTGCCTCTCTGCGTCGGCATGGGTTGCAACGTGCCGGGCGTGCTTTGCACGCGCATCATTGACTCACCCCGCGCCCGCTTGCTGACCATCCTGCTGACGCCGCTGGTACCGTGCGCTTCTCGCCTAGCTGTACTGGCCGTGCTCGCGCCGCTCTTTTTCGGCTCTGCCGCCGTGTGGGTATCCGTCGGAGTGGTGGCGCTCAACCTGTTGCTGCTGGTTGGGATTGGTTATGCTCTCCACGAGCTGGTGTTGGGCGGTGAGCATATTGCTTTCATCATGGAGATGCCTCTCTATCACCTGCCCAATGCGCGCACTATCGGTCTCACGGTCTGGCAACGAATACTGGATTTTCTGAAAAAGGCGGGCAGCGTCATCGTCGTGGTTTCTGTACTGGTGTGGGGTCTTTCCGCACTTCCAGGCGGCCAACTCGAAACCAGCTACCTGGCGAGCCTGGGACGCTGGTTGTCTCCTCTGGGAGCGTGGATGGGTTGGGACTGGCGCATGATCGTGGCTTTGTTGACCAGCGTAGTCGCTAAAGAAAACACGATCGCGACCCTGGGAGTGCTCTATCAAGCCGGGCAGCAGGCAGGCGGGCTGGCCGGGACGCTGGCTGGTACGATCGCGCCGGCGGCAGGACTGGCCTTTCTCGTCGTGCAGATGACGTTTGTGCCATGCGTGGCAACGATCGTGGCGATCCGGCAAGAGACTCACTCGTGGAAATGGACGGCATTCAGCGTGGGTCTCTTGTTGGCGCTCTCGCTGATCGCCGGCGTGGCTGTTTACTGGGTGGCGCGGTTGGTCTTGTGAGAGGTGCAGCATGACTGAGACGCGAGTCGAGACAACCAATCGCGGGGTTTGCCAATGCCCCAACTAGCCAAGCGCGGCAAATGGGTCTTGGGATGGGTCGTCGTCTAATGTCCACCGTATCCCAATCTGATCTGACAGGAAGGTAGTGAACCAGGATGCCTGATTCTATTTTTGAGCTGCAAGCCGAACTGTGCAAAATGATGGGCAATGCCACGCGCCTGCAAATCGTTCACTGTCTGCGCGCGGATCCCCAAAGGGTGAGTAACATCATCCACGCAACCGGCCTGGCGCAAGCCAAAGTCTCGCAACATCTCGGGGCATTACGCGCCCGCGGGATTGTCACCACGGAGCGACGCGGAAAGGATATTGGTTATCGTATCAGCAACCCCAACATCGTGCGTGTCTGTGATCTGATGCGTGAAGTGCTGATGCAACAGGCAGTCGAACGCTCGGAGATGATAAAAGTCCCGAAGGAGACCTGATCCCTCCAGTTGTTCATCGAGGTGAATAGATGGAATGGCTACTGAGTGCCGCACATTGGTTCGGCTCGGCGGTATGTCACCAATTTCCTGGACATTCGTATCAGGTCGCGGGTGTACCTCTGCCATTGTGCGCACGCTGCACTGGGCTGTATCTCGGCGCACTGCTCACATTGATCCTTCACACGTGGCGCCGTCCGCGCGCGGTCGGACTGCCGTGCCCATGGATGCTTGTTGTGCTGGTTCTGTTCTTTTTCGCGTGGGCGGGCGATGGACTGAACTCATTTCTCTCGATGACCGAGGTCACCTTAGTGATTCCGAATCTGCCGCATCTCTACCCGCCAAGCAACCTCTTGCGCTTGATCACAGGAACAATGATGGGGATCACAATTGGAAGCCTGGTTTTCGTGATGTTCAATTCGCTTGTCTGGCACGCGCCGAATCCTGAATCCATTTTCGCAACGCGCCGCGAGTTTTTCGCGTTGCTCGGATTGGGCGCGTTATTGGTGTTCATCGTCCACAGCGAATTCGCACCGCTCCTATATCCGCTCAACCTTGCCATTCTAATCGCGATTCCCACACTGCACACAATGCTGGTGACCGCGTTCATCGCGAATCTGACGCGCCCCGCGCTGAACTGGCGACAGGCAGTGCCTGCTTTTGCGCTCGGCGCACTCATCGCGCTAACGTACCTCTCGGCGATTGCGCTGTTGCGCGTTGTACTATTGCCCACACTGTAACAATGTCTACACCGTCGAGCCCGAATGGAGGAAGTAGAGGACTAGAATGAACATCATCCAAGTCTCGCAATTGACGAAGATTTACCAAACAGGCAAGGACAAACCGCCGCTGCGTGCGGTAGACGGGATTGATTTTGCCGTGCGCGAAGGCGAGGTCTTCGGTTTTCTGGGACCGAACGGCGCGGGCAAAACGACGACGATTCGGATGCTGACTGGTCTTGCGCGTCCCACTGCGGGCAAAGCGTCGGTGATGGGACTGGATTTGGCAACGGACGTGACGCGCATCAAAAAACAGATTGGCGTCGTGCCCGAAACGTCAAATCTGTACGACGAGTTGTCCGCGTTCGACAACCTGGTTTTCGCGATGCAACTCTACGGCGTGCCGCGCGCCGAACGCAAGACGCGCGCCGAAGAACTGCTGGCGCGCTTTCGCTTGAGCGAGAAACGTGACGCGCCCTTTGCCAAACTCTCGCGTGGGATGAAGCGCGCGCTGACGATTGCCGCCGCGCTCGCGCATCGCCCGCCGCTGATTTTCTTGGACGAGCCGACGACAGGCTTGGACGTGATGAACGCGCGCAACCTGCGTCAAATGATTGCGGGACTGCGGAACGAAGGCGTGACTGTTTTTCTAACGACGCACTATATCGAAGAGGCGGAGCGGTTGTGCGACCGCATCGCGATCATCGTGAAGGGACATATCGTCGCGTTGGACACAGTGGAGGGATTGAAATCCACCGCGCAAAGCAAACCGATGGTCGAGGTGATGCTGGCAGGCGCGCATAGTGGTGTCGAGACGCGGCACATCGAAGGCGAAGATATCGAAGCGGCGGCGCGCGCCGCGCTCGCGCAAACGGATGGACGGCGTGTGCTCGCGATCAATACACTTCGTCCGACGCTCGAAGATGTGTTCGTCAAACTGACGGGACTGCACGCGGAAGTGATGTTAGCCGAAAAAGGCGGCAAGGGAGGTGGCAATGCTAGCGGATGACCTGCGCGGAATGTTTTACATTGGGCTCAAAGACTTGCGCGCCTACTACTTCAAACCACCCAACATCAGTTGGGGTATCCTCTTTCCGTTCGCGTTCATTCTTGCGTTTGCGATTCGCAACCCAGGTGATTTGCGCGCATTGGTGCCAGGGCTAATCGCGCTGACGCTTCTGTTCGGCACCAGTTCGATGGAAGCCATCGTGATCGCGTTCGAGCGGCGCATCGGTGCGCTGGAACGATTGTTCCTCGCACCGGTGAGTTTGTCCGCGCTGTTGGCAGGCAAATTGCTCGGTGGGATGGCTTTTGGATTGACGGTGACGCTGGTCGTGCTGGTCATCGCGCTCATCGTCTTTGGCGCGGCAGGGGTCAATTGGTTTGTGCTTGCGCTCGCGATTCTATTTTCGGCGGCGGCGTTTTCCGCGCTCGGCGCGTTTGTCTCGGTCGCAGTGAAAGAAGTGTTCGAGGCGCAGACGCTCGCCAATTTCATTCGCTTTCCAATGATGTTTCTCGGCGGCGTGTTCGTGCCCGTGGACTCGATGCCGTTCGCGCTCCAAATCATCGCGCGCGTCTTGCCGCTGACCTACGCGGTCGAAGCATTGCGTGCGGCACTGGCTGGAGGATCACAGGTTGACGCCGTCCTCGACTTGCTGGCGCTCGGATTGTTCACCGCTGTTCTTTTTGGATTGGCTGTCCATCGCCTGGCGCGATTACTGGACTGACCCAAGAGGTGAAAAATCGTGCGCTTTTTTCGTTATGCGTTTTCTGTGTTGGAATTCACATTCGTTTTGCTGGGTATGGGGCAAGTATTACCTGCCTCCGCGGATAGCCCCGTGGTTCGCGCGGTGCTGTTCTTCTCGCCATACTGCGGACATTGCGAGCAAGTGATCAACAAAGATTTGCCGCCACTGTTCCATAAATATGGCACGCAGCTGCAAATCATCGGCATAAACGTCGCCCAGCCAGATGGTGCAGCCATGTTCGAAACCGCGATGCAGCGATTCAACATCCAGGAAATCGCCGTGCCCACACTGATTGTCGGAGATGTTGTGTTGATCGGCTCGCTAGATATTCCGCAGCAGTTTCCCAGTTTGATTGAAAAATATCTCGCGCGGGGCGGCGTGGATTGGCCTGATATTCCCGGTCTTACCCAGGTAGTTGAAATCGGCAAAGATTATCCCGCGCCGATTGTTGATCACGTCGTTCAGCGCGAGCGTGCACTAGCAATGTATCGGAAAAAGTAAAATGCAGTTTGACGTACGTGCTCACGCATCCAACCGCGCGACGAGCAGCGGCACGAGCATTTCTTCCTCCGCCAGCCCCCCGTGTCGTCCGCGCATTTTCACTTCCTCGTGTTCTTCCCAGAAATAGTTGTCGCGTGGCAGGACGATCAAATCGCCGACGCGGTGTTTTACTTGTGGCGCGATTTTCCCCCCGCCGAATAATTCGTGTTCAAGTGCATCGCGCGAATCCAACACGAAAAACTTGTCGCCGAGCCGCGTTTCGATGTACGCGCGCGCCGCGTCCACTTTGCCGTTGCGGCAGTAGAGGTACGCCGCGCGCGCTTCGCCTGCGAAATCCATTACAAGGTGATCGCGCAATTCAGGGTGCGCGCGCCAAAAGACTGCGCGTTCGGGTGGCGTATCGAGTTGCCCGTGATCGGAGGTGAGCAAGAAGAGCGTCCCCTCGCGCGCGGCAGGCGAAAGTCGGCGCAGAAATTCGTACTCGAACGAGTAGCCGAAGTTGTTGAGTTCGGCGATGACCGCGTCGTGCGAAGGTCCGTAGCGATGCGCAATGCTATCTAGCGCGCTCCAGTACGCGACGAACAACGCGCGCTCGGCGCGGTGTTGTTCGATCTGTTGACGCAAGACGACCCACATATCGGAGGACGTAACAAAGCCGAATGTTTCCTTGGCGCCGCGAATTTGAACTTGTGATAGCGCGGTTTCGGCGTACGGCGCTTCGATGAAATTGTAAACGGGGATACCGAAATGCTCCAGGGTTTGCGGCAGTGATTGAATCGGCAAGAATTTGTCGGGTTCGAGTCCCGCGTCCACGAGTTGCTGCGCGCCGAGTTCTTGCGTTGCGACGGGACTGAACCCAATCATATCCGCGCGCACGCCGTACTCGCGCAGAAAAAGTTGATAGCCGACAAAGCCATGTTCGGCAGGCGTGTAGCCCGACCAGAGCGAAGTGAGCGCGGCGGTTGTCGTTGAAGGGAAAGTGGAAGTGATTGGCGTGAGGTTCGCGCCTCGCTGGAGCAACTTGTTGAAACCGTTTTGCGGATTCGCGTCGAGCGCATCGAGCAAACGCTGATAGCCCATCGCGTCTGCGATGATCAAGACGACGCGCTGAACGTTCGTCGTAAATCCTTTGGTGATTTCAGGATCGAGCGGCGGTGTGTGAAAATATCCGCCGAGCGTTCGGATGATCGTCGCGGGGACATTCACGATGGATCGTCCGCCGTAATTCGGCGTGATGAAATCGGCGGGCAAATTCAGTTTCTCGTACTGCGCGTTGCGTTCGGCGCGAATGCGTTTTTCGATTCTTTGTGCGACGGACATATTCCTCCAAATCAATCGAATTCTGCGATTCGTTTTATTGAGCCGCGCGTGGTAGCGTAAACCAAAAACGACTGCCGCGTCCAAGTTCACTCTCCACGCCAATCTTCCCACCCATTGCTTCGACCCACGCTTTGGCAATCGCTAGCCCCAAGCCCGTGCTACCGCTTGCGCGCGTGCGCGATTTGTCACCGCGATAGAAACGTTCAAAGACGTGCGGCAAATCTTCTGCCGCGATTCCTTCACCCGTGTCGGCAACGGTGATGCGAACAAATCGCCCCGCGATTTGCGCCGCAAGAGTAATTGTTCCTCCGCTCGGTGTATGGCGCAAAGCGTTGGCGATCAAGTTTCGTAGAATTTGCGCCAAGCGGTCGGAGTCAGCGCGCGCCGATAACTCCTCGTTCTGCTCCAGTGCGATTCGAATGTTTTGAGAGTCCGCCGCTACCGAAAAGTTGGAGATAGCCGTGCGCACAGTTTCTGAGACATTCACCGTTTGCGCGTTCAGAGGGAGTTGACCCGCGTCTGCCAACGCGAGTTCGCGCAAATCGTCAACCAGGCGGCTGAGCAAACGCGTCTCATCGTACAGCGCAGCGATCTCACTGCGTTCGAGCGGATATACCTCGTCGAGCATCGCGCTGAGATTTCCCTGCAAAACAGCAAGTGGTGTTCGCAATTCGTGCGCGATATCTGCGATCATGTTTCGCCGTACTGTTTCCGCGCGCTGCAATCCATCTGCCATATCGTTGAACTCGCGCGCGACCTCCGCAATTTCGTCCGCGCCCTGAACTTGCACTCGGCTATTCCAATCGCGCGCTGCAAAAGCGCGCGCGGCTTGTGCTAGATGCGAGAGTGGCGCGGCAACCGCACGGCTGATTAAGAGCCCCAACACAATACCGAGACCGCCCGCCAACAACGCGGAGACAATCAGCGTGTTGCGCAATCCGTCGAGAAAGTTTTGCTCGACGGGAGCGAGCGCAGCGCGCGCGGGCTGCCCCATCACCAGATAGCCGACTGCCTTGCCGCTCAGCGTCACAGTCTGCGCGAGCGCGCGTTCTTCCATGCTGAGCGAACCGCCCACATTTGTGCCGCGCTCGTCGTACATGATTTGACCATTGGCATCAGCGAGTAGCAACGCTGGGCGACCGCGCCCTTGTCCCGCGCCTTGTCCGCGCCCACGACCTATCGGCGTGTTAGATCCACTCAACACGTCGCCAACGCCATTCCAATTGCCACTGCGCTGGTAAAACGCGGCAAGGTCGTCGAGCAGACCACTTTGCGCGAGCATCTCTTGACGCTGGAGATACTGTCGAAATTCGTCGCCCGCACTCCAGTTTGTGAGGAGCGCAACCGTCGCGACGCCGACCAACGTGATGAAGACGAAGGCGAAAGTGAGACGTACCCACAAGCGGTTCATCGCTTTGCCTCATCTTCACGCAAGCGGTAGCCGACGCCGAAAACTGTTTCGATGTATTGCGGATCACTCGGATCGTCCTCGATTTTCTTGCGGAGATTCTTGATGTGGGTGTCAAGCGTGCGCTCCATGCCTTCGTACGAATACCCGAGTGCCTTTTCGATCAACTCACCGCGTGTGAAGGCGCGGTTGGGATTCTCCATCAGGATTCGTAAGAGGGTGAACTCGGTGGGCGTGGTTTCGATGGCGCGCTCGCCCATCATCACCGTATGCCGATCTACATCGAGTTGCAGGTCGCCCACCAGGAGCACGTGCGGCGCGCTGGGCGTGGCCGTTGTGCGCCGCAGAATCGCACGCACGCGCGCGACGACTTCGCGCGGATTGAACGGCTTGGTCAGGTAATCGTCTGCGCCGAGTTCGAGTCCGAGAATCTTGTCGCCGTCTTCCACGCGCGCAGTCAACATCAGAATCGGCGTAGCCGATAACGCTTGATCGGCGCGGAGCCATTTGGTGATTTCGTATCCGTCGCGCTTGGGTAGCATCAGATCAAGCACGATGAGGTCGGGGCGCTCGCGACGAATGACGCGCATCGCGTCTTCGCCGTCGTACGCGGTGAGAATAGTATAGCCCGCCTTTTCGAGGTATGATTGGACCAAGCGAGCGATTTGTTTGTCGTCGTCAACGACGAGAATGCGTTGTGCCATCGCCAACCATTATAAATCGTAATGCGTGAAACGTAAAGCATGATGCGTGAAAAGAGTATCACGCATCACACTTGAATTACTTGCTTTGGAGTGCTGCCACTACTTTTTGCACGTCAGTTACCTCGGTGAGCTTGCCTTGCGAGATCAAATCCTTGATCGCGATGTTCGGATCCGTCTTGGGATCGAGTTTGAGTCTCGCGACTAGTTTGTCTAGCGGAACCGCGCACTGCTCGCTGACTTGCTTCAGCGTATCCTTACCCTTGATCTGATCAGCAGGCAAAACTTGTCCTGCAGGCAGTGGCGTTGGCGTTGCGTGAGTCTCACCCGAGGTGACTTTGGCAGTCGCCGTTGCACCTGGGATGGAAGTTGCCTGCAGTGCCACAACGGGTGTTGGCGTTGCGGCAACCGGCGCTGCTTCGGCACTTGTGGTTGGCGATGCGTCACCATAGTACGCCGTCAATCTTTCGCGCAACGTCGTCACCGAGACGACCGCCTCCATATCTTTCAACGCCTTTGTCGGCGGCGTGTCAGCGGGAATTCCGCCAACTCGATACAACTCGGCTTGAGAAATTGGTAAGCCGTCAACAAGTTCTTGTAACGTCATCCAGCCCTTGAGATCGGCAGGCGTCAGTTTAGCTACATCGACGGAATCACGCCCGCTCGTTGACCAGATGCCCAGCGCCTGCGCGCCGCACGTCGTTCCCAACAGCGCGACGATCAACAGAATTGGCATAAAGAATGGATTGATCCGCATTTTAGACCTCCTGTGCTTTCTGAGCCGCGCGATTGCGTTTCAACCAAGCGCGAATTCCATCTAACCATGTCGGTGCAACTTGGACCTCCAATGCACCGTGCCGCGGACACGCTTGGACGCACGCAAGACAGCCAATGCAATTTGGACTGATCGTATTCGCGGTCGCAACCGGCAATTTCACGGGGCAGGGTCGCTCGCACACATTACACCCCTCGCACGCATCGCCCGAGCGACGAATGCGGAGGAAACTCAAGTTGCTGAGCAAACTAATCGCGCCGCCGAGCGGACAAGCATAGCGACACCACGCGCGTTCGACGAAGAGTGAAGCGACGATGACGATGATCGCGACCGCGTACGTGAACCACGCTTCGGCAAGATTGAATTCAAACAGCCAGCCCAGACCAAACAACGTGCGATACGGATCCCAATCGGCGAACCACAATTTCACGAGCGTGATCGTCTGAATGAGAACCATCGCGAGCACGACGAAGCGACCGTAGCGCAAAATGCGATCCAACTTTCCAGGCACCTGAATTTCGCGGATGCGCAATTTCGTGCGAATCCAATTCATCAAGTCTTGCATCGCGCCAAATGGACAAACCCAGCCGCAAAACGCGCCACCTGAGAAGAGAACGCCGATCACCAAACCAAGACCAAGCACCAAGTTCGAAAGATGTGTCTTGGAAACAAATTGACCACCTGTTACGATCCAGCGCCACAAAGTTTCCAACCCACCGAACGGGCACAACGCATCTATGGACGCGGTGGCGGCTTCAGTCTGCGCGGCGCTATGCACGGCGCTCGTGTACAGAACGAACGCGGCAAAACCGAGTTGGACTGCGTGGCGAATCCGATCCGTCCATAACATACGGAAACGTCGCGCGGTCGCAGGTGTTTTGGGTTTCAAATCGAGAAAAATCCCTTGCACTGCCATTTCGATCTCCTCTTGGGTTTTGTTTTCTGATTCCAGAATACAAAATGTGTATGGAGAAGTTGTGGAGAATGGATAGATGAGTTATGGAAATGACAAGGCGGGAAAAGCCCTCGTTCTTTTCCCGCCTTGTCAGATGGAGGAGAAGACCCTCGTCTACCCGCCGCTCCCGCTTCCACGCCCGCGTCCCGACCAACCCGGACGTCCGGTTTCATCGCGCACTTGCACCGTTTTGCCATTGGTCAAATTCTGCAACTGTGCGGCAGTAAAGTAGCCATTATCGGGAAAGCCCTTCATCCTGATTTGGTCGCCAACGTTCGCGGAGAAATTTTTGCTCCAGCGCGTACAGCCACGGCCGATTCTCGACCAAGATTTGATCACCCGTTGTCGTCTGAACGGTCATCGCGATCTCGTTGACTTCGACCACTGTGCCTTCGACCGCCACCCATTCGACAGAACCTGCTTGGCTAGCGTACGCCACGTTGCCAAACCCTTGACCCTGCCCATTGCCTCTTGTGCCTACAACCTTGTCATTCGTGCGGCTGATCGCACCGATTGCAAGCACTGCGACGATCACGAGCAGGAATGTAACGAGCAAAATCTTTTTCAACATACGATCCTCCTTATTGTTTTATGCTTCGGATTGCCGAGCATTGATATGTGCCAACTCGACTTGGGTCGGTCGCCACAAACTGCTGAAGAACCGGCTGGTCACGTTTGTGATCCAGCGCCAGTGAATTGCCAAATGCACCAATACGGCGACCATCATCGCGACGCCTGACCACGTGTGGAGCAGGTCCCACATCGTGCTATCGAACAGAACGGTCACGCGACCGCTTTCGGGGAAGAAGAAAAAGTACAGTCCCGAAATCGCGGCAATGACGAAACTGATCGCAACGGTTGCATCAATAGCAATGTTGATCTTGGCGCCTTGCGACATCTTGACGCCGCGCGATCTCACGGTGTCGATTATGCGCTTGGTCATCATATTGACCCATGTCCAATGAATCGCTAGGTGAACCACGGCGGCGACGATCATCACGATGCCTAGCCAGGTGTGCAAATCGTCCCACGTGTGACGATCAAACAAAAACGTGATGCCGTAGAACGGATTGCGTCCGCCCCGAAACCCGCCGGATGGCAGAAACAAGAAGTAAATACCGGTGAGCGACGCAGTCAGCCCACCAACAAAAACGGATGCATCAATCAGCCAATTGATTCGAGTTCGGAGTGAGAGTGATTTGCTTGACATCAATTTCTCCTTGTGATTTTCTACTGACAAAATAAGCGAAACGTGTGGAGAAATGATGGAGAGTAGGTCGAAAAGTTGTGGAATAGAAGGCGATAAACCAAAACTTGTACAACAAAAGCGCGCCTGAGCAACTGTCCAGACGCGCTTCGAACCATTTGATGGTGATATTCAATTTTCGGTTGACGAATCAGTTAGACCGATAGTGTCAACTGATTCACTAACGACGCTAGCGTTTGCCGCCTTGGCTGGGACTCGAGCTAGAAGAGCCGCCATTTGAAGGTGGCGATTGTTGCTGTTGTTGCTGTTGCTGTTGTTGCTGTTGCTGCTGTTGTTGTTGCTGTTGTTGCTGTTGCTGCTGTTGTTGCTGTTGCTGTTGTTGCTGCTGCGCCGCAGTCGGTTGTGGCTGTGCTGTCGGCTGTTGTTGCCGTTGTTGCTGCTGCGCCGCAGTCGGTTGTGGCTGTGCTGTCGGCTGTTGTTGCCGTTGCACCGCCGTTGGCTCTGCCGGCGCCGTCGTTGGTTTTGGTTGTGCGGTTGGTGGATGTTCTTGTTGCCGCTGTTGGGATTGCTCGCGCGTAGTCTGGCGAATTTGCGCGCGGAATAGTTGCGGGTCTCGCAATCCCAGATCAGTCAACTCTAGTTGGATTCGCAACCTTTCGCGCACTCGATCGAGCACAGGCGCAACTTGATCAGAGGCATATGTGCGCGTCATATCGGCAATCCGCAATTGTTCCTTAAGCATTGACTGCGTACGAAGCAGTGCTTGATTCATCGCGGCATCGTTCAAACCCGCAGCTTCGTGCAATGCCATTTCGATTTGGGACTGCTGGCGCTCCATCACTGCATCGGGCGGCACCATGCCTCCGTTTGCCATTACCGCAATCTCTTGCATACGACGATTAGCAAAATCGAGTTCAAGTTCGGTACGGGTCTGCACATTGTCTTCCGCATTGATGCGTGCGTCTTCCGTGACTAGCTTGATCGCATAGAGTGGATCGTTGGGCATTGCGTCCTGCGCAGCATAAACTGCCGCACCAGAGCCGCCCAGCGCCAGAGAGATCAACAAAAGTACCATCGCTACCGTTGACATACTCAATCGCTCCTTTCCTTGAAATAGGTTCAACCAACTCCTTTGACGAAGAATGGGGCGCGGAGATATGGCTTGGCGGAGCGATTCGGCTTCGGTCAAGAATTGGGCGCGTCCACGTGACGCAACTTGAGGATTGCGCACCGGCGACGGAGGGAGGTGAGCGAGTACCATTTGGATACTTGGGTCGATAGATTCATTAGGCAGGTTCATAAGCTTGCTCTTCTTTCATCAATTGGCGTCGCAATGCACCAATCGCGCGATGTTGCAATGACTTGATTGCGCTGATCGGCTTGCCAAGCGTAGCGGCGATTTCCTCGTTTTCCAACCCTTCGACAAACTTGAGCAGAATGACTTGCCGCTGATCAGATGTTAACTCGGCTAACGCAGCGCGTACCTGAGCGTGTTCGAACTGCGTGAGGAAAATTGAAAACGGATCACCTTTCGGGTCGATAGGTACTTGATCGTCGAGTTCAACCACTGGTGGTGGCTTGGCACGCCAATAATCAGTGACCCAATTGTGGGCGATTCGATAAAGGTATGCTTGCAAATGTTCTTTCGGTCCATTGCCACTTTGTAAGGCGTGCAAGAAACGGCTAAACACCTCGGCGACACACTCTTCGGCGAAATCGGCATTGCCCAACAGGCGCGCGGCATACCGAAACAGCCGTGGGCTGTAATGAACGTAGATTTCACCCAAGGTGTGCCGATCAAACTGCTGTGCTCGTTCTAGAAGGTCTTGCTCCGAAATCACATCCACTCCTCATTATTATGACGAAAAAAGTCATTTCAGATACGGGTATCTTTGAAACAACTTTAACATGATATCAGACAAATGTGGAAATTCATATAGAGGAGAAAAATTCATATCAGGCGGGGTAGATAGCGCAAGGTGGCATAATGGTCAAGGTGTATGTTGCAAAGATTCTTAACTCAAGCCGTATCTACCGACATAGCGCTTCGTCAAAAGAAGCGAGACGCATGTCTCAAATCTCTAACAGGAGGAACGAACGATGAACAAGGGTTTGGTTTTGGGGTTGGCGGTGATGCTATTGCTGGTATCCGTTATGCCAAGTTTGGCGGCGGGCGGACCGCCAGCAGGACGCGGATCGAATGGTGCATTTACACTTGCTGGTACCGTCACCGCAATCGATGGTACGACTGTAACCGTTCACGTGGTCGGCGGCTCGTCGTCCGTCAAGGCATTTGTCGGCAAAGACTTGGTGTTGCAAACCATTGACGACACGCGCTATTTGCTCAGGACGAGCACTGTCACAGTGCCAATCACTTTTGCCGATCTCCAAGTTGGGCAAACCATCAGCGCTAGCGGCACGGTTGCGAATGATGTCTGGACGGCATTGCGTATCACCGTAGGTGCGGAATTGATCCACCATCCATAAATCAATCGCACCCATCGCCCCCGATGCGTGCAGTATGACCCACTGTTCGAAACTGGGGCAGGTTGCTGACTCCCCTCGTCAACTCATGCCCCGGTAACGCACTGCTATCAAACACAAAAGAGAGGAAGGCATTCACCTTCCCCTCACTTCTTGCCTGGTTACCGGCTCCAGCGACCGCGAGGTCCGAAAGTTTGACCCAGTTGTGGTTGACCCGCTGGACAATTCGTGCCGCAGTTGTCGCAGATGCCATCCTTGTTGGCATCCACGAAACCGAGACCCATCCCGTAGCCGCGCCCCCCACCGTACGCGTACGGCGTCAGCTTTGCGTTCACGTCTTTTTGCGCTTGCGCTTTGATCGCGGCGAGCGTCGAATCGACCTGCGCCTGTGTGATGCGCTTGGCGTCGACGGCGGCTTTGAGCACCTGCGCGCGAGCGTCGACAAACGCGGTCACGATTTTGTCGACTGCAACGTTTTTCGCCTTCGCCACATCGGCAATCGTCTTGCCGGCGTTCAGTTCAGCGCTGAGCGCAGTCTGATCCATGCCGAGTACTTTGGCAGCCACGGCGACCAGCGAGTTTTGCGGCCCAGCGAATCCACCGGTGCCGAGTCCCAACCCGCGACCGTACATCGGCGGGGGAACGGGCGTCGGTCCCTGCGCGAATGCGGCAGTCGTTCCTAGTACCGCCAGCCCGATCACCGCGACGAACACCGCGAGCGCTCCAATCACCAGCAACTTTTTCATCGTACACCTCCTGTATTTTTCTAGCGGTTGTTTCCGCTTTTGTGACTCCAGTATAGAAAAAGTGTGTGGAGAAATGATGGAGATGAGATGTACAAATTGTGCAGATTAAAGGGGCTAAATTCGGGAACAGAAAACGCGGACAGGAGTAAATCTCTGTCCGCGTGCTTTGGGCAACATCATCACACTATCGCGCCAAGGTTTTTCCAAAATGAACAGGCGGCGCGCGTTCAATCGCGCGCCACCTGCAGTACGCGCTAGCCGGGTTTGAAGACGAAGCTAAGCAAGCAAGGTCCCCAGACGTCCATCGCAATCGGCAGCAATCCAATAACCGCAACGAGGATGCCTATCGTGCCTCCGACAATAGCCAGCCCGACATAAATCAGCGCCAACCCTAGAACCACGCGGAGGATGCGTCCAACAGTGCCTTGCGTAAAAATCAATCAGACCTGTCATTTTACCTTTCTCCTTTCGAGTAGTGTCACTTGATTAGATGCAATTTCATCGAAAGGGTAACAGCGAATCTCCATTTTCTTCTGGTGGTTTTAGCGCGCGAAAACTGCGCCACAAAGTCAAATCGTAAATGATCTTGAGTCCGCCTGACAAAAAGAATGGCGCGGTGAGCAGTGACGCGCTCAACAACGCGCCTGTCAGCGCGGGCGACCACGCCGCGCCGATCGAGCGCGCAATCGCCGTGATGCCCGACGCGGCGGAGCGTTCGTCGGGATCAACGACTGCCATCGTGTACGATTGACGCGTCGGCACGTCCATTTGCGAAATGCTGAAGCGCACCAGCAAAACAAGAATCGCGAGCGGCAAATTCGGCATCAACGGCACGAGCATCAGCAAGATGTTCGATGGGATGTGCGTGAACACCATCGTGTTGATCAAGCCAACACGTTCGGCGATGTGTGCCGCGCTCAACGCGGAAATGCCCGCGAGAATGTTCGCGCCGAAAAAGATGCCGCCAAGAATCGCGGGCTCAACGCCCCAGCGAATCTGAAACCAGTACGCGAGGAGTGATTGCACAATGAAGCCGCCTGCGAACGCGTCGAGCGCGAAGAGCGCGGACAATTTCAGCACGATGCCGCGCGAGCGATGCAAACCGAATGGTTGTAGGGGCGTTCTATTAAACGCCCCGACTTCAACGCGGTATGACAATCGCGTGAAGAACGCGGCGAGCAAAACGCCGAACGCGGCGTAACCGATCACGATGACGCGGTAACTGTCGAGCGGCGCGAATCCGTTCACCTGTAGAAATTGCGCGAGCGCCCCGCTGACGAGCGCGCCCGTCGCCGTCGCAAACGAGCCGACCAGGTTGTACCACGCAAAAACGCGCGTGCGCTGATCGTTCGGTACGATCTGCGCGAGCGCGGCTTGCTCAATCGAAAGAAACGGACCGATTTCATTGCCGCTCGGACTGATGACACCGATGATCGCGGCGACCGCGAGCAAGACGATGTTGCCCGTTAGCGCGAAGACGATGCCCGCGAACAACATCAACACCGCGCCGACCAAAAGCATTTTGCGCCGCCCGATCCGATCCGCCGACGTGGTGATCCAAAGTGAAATCACCGCGTCGCCAAGAAGCGTCAGCGTGAGCAGCGCGCCAATTTCCGCGCCGCTCAAACCAACTTGCGCGAGATACAAAACGAGGATAACCGAGAGGAAGCCATACGCGAACAACCGCACGATACGCGTCGCAAAGAGAAGCGCGCCATCGGTAGTGAGAGTGTGGGCGAAGGTGAGTTCGGATGTGAGTTTCATCGGTCAAGGTAGATTGCCGCGCGATGCGTCTGTGGCAAGAACGCGTACGCCTTGTTCCTTGCCGCGTCGAACGCAATCGTATGCGCGCCTTTCTCCGTTGTTATCTTTTCAGTATGCTGCATTGTCGTCGTGTCGAACACGTCAATCACGCCAGGATCGCCGATGGCGACGTAGAGATGTTTGAGGTGCACGTTGAAGAAAATCACGTCGGGTTTGCCGCTGAGATCAGACGCGTTCAGAACTTTGCCCGATGTGGCGTCGAGCGTGATTAGTTTCCATGCGTCGCACGCGCAAAACAAACGATGCTGTGCCGCGTCAAGATCGAGTCCATGTGGTCCTGCGGCTGGAACATTGAACGCGCGCGCGATGCGTGTGGGATTGCGCGATTCGATGATAACGATTTGCGCTGGCTCGGAGATGTTCACGTAGAAAACATCGGACGACGCATCGAAAATCGCCCAACGCGTTCGCCCAGGCACAGGAATACTTGCGCGCATTGCTTGCTTGTCTACGTCTACGATTGAAATCGTGAATGAACCAGCGATGGCGGGATCGCCGACGTTTGCCGCGAGCAAAAGATTGTGCGTTGGGTCGTAGGCGAGTCCGTTGGGACGGACACCGACATTCACTTTGACGATGTGTGTTTCGTCGCCAGGCGAGAAAATGCCGACTGTGTTTTCGCCGCGGTTCGACGTGAACACCAATTCGCGTTCATCGGAGACGAGCGCGCCTGCGACGCCAGTTAGGTTGAAAATTGAGCGCAGATAGCGATCGGTCGTGCATTCAATCACGTCCAAGGCGTCGTTGCATGTGTGCGCGACGTAGAGGCGCGCGCTGGCGCGATGCACTGCCGCGTGATCGAATCCGCCTGGTGTGATATGCGCGGGCAGGTCAACGTAGCCAATGTGTTTCAGAGCCATTGCTACCTCCAAACGAAACAAGCGCGGTTACGCGTTGAGCGAGTAACCGCGCTCAGGGTGCGTATGTGCGCCTATTGACCTTTGGCGATTTGCAGGCGGCACCACGCGTACAGCGCGTCGTACACTTCGAACTGATGAAGCAGATTTTCTTCGTCGCTCGGGTAGCGGAGCGAAAAACCGACGGCAATCGCTTCAAATCCGCGCGCGATCGGGTCGGTGTCAATATCGGCGGCACCATCGGCGGCGTGAATGATTTTTGCCATGCGAGCCAGCGCGGGGTCTTTGAGATCGTACTTGGCGATGATCGCCTCAAACGAACACTTGCCATCGTGGTGACCCAGTGCAACGCCGGGCGCGTCGAACGGAATCGCGCCAGTTTCCTTGACGAGGCGGTCAACTTGGTTCTTCGGCACGAATAGAAATTCGGCTTCGTTGTCCACAAAGCGCGTGATGAGCCAGGGACACGCGACGCGATCAACGTGCACATGCGAGCGAGTGAGCCATTTCATTTTTTCCTCTCCTTTTTCGATTCAGATTTCTTACTTGGTTGGTTGATGATTGCCTTTGAGTGGATTGGCAGACCGGTGTCACTGGATAATTGCGCGTATAGCGCGTCGTAAATCAATCCGCCGCGTTCGATTGCCGTTTTGTCGTCAGGGCTAGTCAGTCGAATGCCTCGGCAGATCAAATCAAGTCCTGGTGCAGTCGGCTCGACAGTGACTTCTTGGACGACATCGGCTTCGTCAACGATTCGCGCTATTCTTTGTAGGATGGGGTCTTGTATGTCAAATTCGTGCAACAGGGTGTAAAACGTGCAATGCCCGCGATGGTGAGAGTAACGACTACCTGGTATATCGAACGCGTTCCCATCGGGTAGCGGTTTCAATCCTGTTGGCACGAATACGAACTCGGCTTTGGGATCGCTGAAACGATGAATCAACCACGCGCACGCCATCCGATCTACACCGACATTTTCCCACGTGATCCATTTCATCGCGTTGCTCCGTTGCGCGCGGACATTAATGCCTCGCGCACTTGATTGCCCAAAGGCGACTGAAAGTAATCGTTCAGCTGGGCTTGCTGAAATCTTCGGGATAAGGAAGCAAGGTCGCGCTCGTTGCGGTTGAGTGCTGAGACAACCTGTTGATACTCTTTGTCCACTCGCGTGGTGAATCGGCGAATCAGTGCATCTTCTTGAGCGCCGTGAAGTAATTGGCCTTGCCACAAGAGCGCTTCCCCGTGCATTTCAGTAATCTCGGAGGCGAGCCACTGGAATTGCTCACGCGTGCGGGAGTTGGCGGGTAATACCCAGACCGCATCGTGCAACAGGATCGCGCCGAGTCGTTGCAGTTTGCGCCAGATGTAGACGCGGCGCGCACTCGGATGAGCGGGAATCTTGTAAAGCAATAAAAGCCAGGCGGACAAAGCGACCTCAATATAAATGTAACTGTGGTTACATTATACTATGCCTTGCTCGGCGTGTCAAGCGCAAAAAACAGAACGAGCCGATCGGATGGATCGGCTCGTCTGACGTAGCGATTGCAATGCGCTATGTTTTTCGCTTTTCCAAAATTTCCGCCACGCGTTCGCCCAACACTTTGGGTTCGAAGGGTTTGATGAGATACGCGGTTGCGCCGCTCGCGAGACCGGCTTCGATTTCCGATTGTTGTGCGCTGGCAGACAGAATCAAGACCGGAATGTTGGAGGTCG
>Ga0315294_10001520_pt1 | contig 25359 bp, 16 predicted proteins | sample YL17G13_40_MG_FD_203626 | JGI IMG/M metagenome (GOLD analysis project Ga0315294, IMG submission 203626) | Sediment microbial communities from Yellowstone Lake, YNP, Wyoming, USA - YL17G13_40 | ecosystem: Environmental > Aquatic > Freshwater > Lake > Sediment | place: USA: Wyoming | collected... | reverse complement strand
GCTTAATCCAATAGAGCCTTTGTTTCAACATTTGAAACGCTGGGTGAATGCGCTGTATGAATGGTCCACCCTTCGTATGTTTAGAAATGGAATCCGAGAAACCATGAGAGAAAAAACCAACCTTGTCAAATACAACACTATTTAATATAATTTGCACTAGGTGATACCCCCTCCCAAGCCCGAAATTACGGTAAACGTTTAACGATGCTCGACTTAAAAGAAATTTCGGGTCGATTTGAGCATTAGTTATAACTAATGTCTTTAACACTAATAATAGAATATAGAAATACCAAAAAACCGCAAAATTTCAGGTACCAAATCCCAAATAACCTCCAAATCCCAATTTTCAAAACTTTTAAGTCTCTGCTATCTCTGTGTTCTCTGTCGAATCGACCCTTCTCGGGTCGAGAGACCCGATTCGGGCGGTCTCAGCGGTCAGGTTTTTCTTTGTTTTTTTCGTGCCCAGCTCATCGCCCGATTCGGTCTGTTCTTTTTCGTGCCTTGGTCTCGCATTTGTGAAATTTCCTTTTCGTGTCCTTCGTGGATTTTCGTGCTTTCGTGGTATTTTTTGTTTTCCATTTCTTGTGGGCTCGGATGACTCTTCGAGTTGCGTGTTTTAATGGCTTAAGCTTTCGCAGTCTCAAATGAAAATGCTTGACTTATTGTGGGAAAAACATTATAATCTAATATGGATGAGTGTCTGTGTTGATATTACTCAGACACAAGGTGGCATCCTAAGAAAAATCCGCCTGGTTTGGGCGGATTTTTTCATTTTGTTAACCACAGATAAATAACCACTGAGGACACTGAAATCACTGAAAGAAAAACTGTAGATATGTACAAACCCAGGCTAGCGCTCGAATCAACTTTTTCTGCAGTTACCTCGGAGTTCTCAGTGCTCTCTGTGGTTAAAGTTTTTTTCTTTGTTTGTTTTGCGTTTCAGAAACTTAGTTGCAGTTGGGCAGAAACTTTATGAATTTTAGTTTTAACAATTTGGTCGTCGGTGTAAGTATAATTTAACATCGGCTTCACATTGTCATCTTTGATAAACCAATTGACCCCACCCGTAATTGCCATCAGCGCTTTACTCGAACTATAACGTTCAAATCGAACGACTGGCTGAAGAATTTTATAGCGGTAACCCGCCGTTACGTAAAAACCATTACTGTTAATACCGCCATCTTTGATAAAAGCAAATTCACTTTTGACGAAAATCGGTTTATGGACAAAAGCTAATTCGGCGCCGAATCTTTGCACATTGACAAGCGAGTCCTCTGGTTTAGCCTTACCCAAATATAAATTACCACCGAATGTTAAACCAACAATTGATTGGGGTGTGAAAACCAATCGTCCAACCAAGTCTTTATACCTATTATTATCTTTTATATGGTTTTTGCCATTACCATTAATTAGCGCTAAAGCACATTCAAAAAAATTCTGTTTAGTTGAAAGCTGCAAACCGATGTCTCGAGTGTCGCCAGTAGCAGTGCGTTTTTTGCCTATGATTGAATAATCAATAAAATCTAATTTTGGCGGCGGGGTTAAATTTTCGATGCCCGTCGGTGGTTTAAATTGACCAACCCTTAATTCATAACCTTTTTGGGTAAGACTCAAGAAAATGTCATAAGCCGCCTTACCAGAAGTGTCACCCATATCATAATAGAATCTAACTTTGGCGTAATCAGTAATTATGCCGGTTATGCCCAAAAACCCGAACAAACGGGCAAAACTATTTTCGTTGCTTTTTATGCCAGTTGAATCTTTAATCTGATAATAATATTTTCCCCAAACACAGGCATCGAAACTTAATTTACCCTTAGCGATTGTTACTTCTTGGGCAAGAACACGGCTGGTAATAGCTAAGGCGATGATAAGAATAAATTTTTTCATCCTTTCTCCTTTCTTTTATTCGAATTCCCCAAATTAAACTCGAATTTTGCGAATTATAAAACATGGCGGAGGCGCGTAGGAATCGAACCTACCGGTCCACTTATCGCAGACCATACGGATTTGAAGTCCGCCAGGCACACCAGCACCCATTCGCCTCCGTAACACCGAAGAGACCACGAAAGCACGAAATTTGGAAAGCGCGAAAAAGAATAAAGGATTATTTCGTGTCCTTCGTGGATTTTCGTGTTTTCCGAATTATATGTCGTCCATCGTCCACCGTCGCTCGAAGCCAGTTTCGTTTATCGTCAATTTGAATGGAGTTAAGGCGTAAGCCTTTTATGATAAAATCCTTACGGATTAATTCCAATCAAAAACTTTTTTAATAATATCACTTTTTGGCAAATTGTCAAACAACCTCATTCTTCGGTTTAATCTTTTTTTACATTCACAACAATTTTGCCCGAGCCGACATTTTTTAATGCGTCGGTAGCACGAATAATAATCGTGTTTTCGCCAGGATTAAGTTCGGTTTCAAAAGAAAAGTTTTCGGTTTTAGTGTCAAAAATTTTATCTTTAGGTGATAAGGATCTCCAATCCGTTGCATTAATGGAATATTCGCCGCTTTTAATTATTGAGTTCTGGTCAGTAACGGTGAAAGTTATTAAGTATTTCCTATTTTGTTTATGGCTGGCAGTAATATCGAAAACTCGCGGTGGCGTATTGTCGATTTCGAACGGGTCGCTGATTCTTTCGCCGGTGAGCTCGGACCCAAGCGGCTGACTTGGTTTGTCCGAAGCGATTACTTTTACTTGATATTTGCCATCTGGTAACATCTCGCTGTCCAGAATATAACTTTTGTCTTTTAAATCGGCTTTCAGTAATTTCCAGTCTTTTTCCCCGATTCCTTTGTAATACAGATTGAAAACTAAAGAGTCGTTATTAGGGTCAAAAGCGGTCCAGGTAATTCTTTTCTCTTGACGGCTCAAACTTGGACCGGGTGGCTTCAGCAAATCATCCGCTTCAAAACCCTCTCGGGTTATTTCGACCGAGTAAAGCTCGGGAGCTAAATTGGCTGCGAGAAAGGAAATTTTTACATCGGTGAGAATCGGAGTTTTGGCACTCGCATTAGTGGTGAGGGTTGCTTTCCATTGCAGAAATCGGGCAGTTGGACTTTGAATATCATCGTTGCTGGTTAGTGGGCGAAATTGGCTCCAGGTTTCATCCGGATTTTCCGAATTGCCGGAACGGGTCTGAAATTCAATATTGGTGCCGGCTGGAATCTCTCCTTCATAACTTAATTTTCCCCACTCGGAGATAGTTTTAGCATCAAAGGGCTTGGCGGAAATCCAACCTTCATTACTCATATCTGATTTTAATCGATAAATCCGGCCGGGATTACCGGTTCCAATTAGTATCGAGCCGGTCGAATCGACCCTCTCGTGAGACCCGAATCGGGAAGGTCCGGTGTTGAAAACCGTAACTTGAGGCTCTTGCAGGGTGAGCGACAGGGTTCCAATCCCTTTGCCAATTCTTTCCTTATCTAAAAGATAAATCTTACCGCTATTACCGGTTCCGACCAAAATTTCTTTGCCATAGGTTTGCAGCGCAAAGATTACGGAATCCGAGCTCTGCCAGGATTTTCTTACTAAACCATCTTCAGTTAGTTGGTAAATCTTTGGCATAAAACCACCTGACTTAGTTATATCGAGGAATTCGGATTTTTGAAACACGGGTTTAGCTGAGCTGGGATTAGCGCCGCAATAGATGTTACCTTTTCCATCGGTTAGCAGCGCACGAATTTCATCTTCCGCCGCATCGTAAATTGTCGTTATTGCCGGATTGGTAGCTGGGTTAGCGATTTGATAAATTAACCCCTGCCCTGAACTTCCGGCAAGAAGAGTCGGCTTGGGTTTTGACGAAAAAACCAAAGCCGTGATATGCGGCTCGGGCGAATCGAAAATTATTTTACCGTTGCCTTGTTGGTCGATTCGACAAACATTTCCCTTGTCACCAGTGCCGATATAAAGAAATCCTTTATCGTCAAATACTAAAGTGAAGACGTAACTTTCATTAGTTTCAAAAAACTTCTTGGCTTTGCCGTTGGGGCTGATTTTATAAACGATACCTTTGGGTGCGGTTCCGGCATAAAGATTTCCCAGCTGGTCCAAAGCCAGGCTTAAGATTTCAGTTTCTTCCGAATCGAAAAATAGTTCACCTTTGCCACCCTGATTAATCCCGCCCTTCGTTTCTGCGGGCAATCCATGAAGGGCGGGATTAATCCGAAAGATTTTACCATCGCTGCCGGTGCCGGCGAAGATATTCCCATTTTTATCCCGGGCTAAAGACCAAACATAAGGTTCTTCCGTATTATAAAGCAATGAAGCCGATGGACCGAGCACGATTTTTCCTTGTGCCGTTATTGAGAGATTTCGAATTTCGGTGCCGCCCAGAAAATCATCGTAACCGGAGAATTGTTGAATCGAAGAGGCGAACAAAAAGTAAAAAGTAAAACATAAAAAATAAAAAACGATTTTTTGAGTCATTGGCTGTTTTTAACTACCTTTCTACGATTAGGTTTAAACTTGCTACGCCTTGAATCATTTGTTCAACGGTTAATGATTGACGCAAAATTAAACTGGATTCCGTGAAGCTAACCGCATTTTTGGGTCGTGCCATAACCTGTTTTATGAATTGCGGCGGGTTCGGCAGTTCTTGGGCTTGAACCACTACCCCTTTTCGTTGGACATAACCCGAGACCTGAATCACATTGCCTCTGCCCAATTTTTGAATTTGCTCGACTAATTGGTTAAAATTAGTGGGAGCGAATCGATCCGGAGTTCGGGAAAGCCCCAGGAGATAAGTTGAGTCAGCATTGGCGACCAAAAGCACAAGATTGCCGGAAGGGGTTTCTTTGGGAATCTGGAGCGAGACTTTTTTATTATAAATTTTGCCCTGATAAGTACGAAGTACGATTATAACATCAATCGAATCACCCGGTTTTACTTTTTCCTGGTCGGTAATAAGTTTTTCAATATAGGAAGTTTTCTTACCGCGTTCGATATCCAGCTTTATATTAACATTTTCGATTTTTATCTTTTCAAATTCGTTTTCGATTAAACTCGCCACCGGTTCCGCCAGACTGTTGATAATATCCTCAGCCGGTGCATCGCCGCTCATCATCTGCTGAAGCATAATTGTCTGGGTCGTACCATCGCCAACTTTCAGCCCCAAAGTCATTTCGGCTTTTATGGTTGATTCGCCAAAAATGCCTTCCTTAGCAATAATTGAATTAAGGATAACTGTTCTTAATAGACCCGGAAACAAAAGTTTATGGTCGATAGTTTCGTAGGAATAAAATGTATCAATTCCTAAAGAACGAATTACAACTTTTATTGGAATTAATTTAGTGGTTTTGCCGATTTTGCCCATAATACCATTAGCGCGGTCTTGCGTGACGATGCCAACCGGTTTGGTTGGTGAAAAGAGTTTGAAGGATAATGCTTGGGATGGCATTATGGTATGGATAATGCCTCCGACCATTGGAAATTCGATAGTACCACCTAAAAGCATCGGATGACCAAAGGCTAAAATTTTATCTTTATCCCGGTAGGTTAAAGTGCCGATGCCGGATGACTGCATGTCACCCTGAATCAGACTAACTCCGACCGCCGAACCGGGTTCTAATTCGGCTGGGGTAAAATCAGAACTGACTCCAGCCGCAAAAACCGGTAACATGCCATAATTTGCAAGCTTGAAGCTTGACCCGAGGACTGCTTCAAGCAGTTCGGGATGTTCCGATAATGCCGATGAAGAAAATGCCACCGGAATTGGGATATAAGATAAACTATTCTGATTCATCCGGCTCTCGCGCGCAAGGCTGGGATTCAGCGCAAACTGAAATTGCTCATTTTCCGGATTGGCTTGGCTATGATTGTCAATTTCAATAATCTCTAACATCTCTCGAATCGGCGTGATGCCGGCAATTGGTTCTTTCTGAAATGACCAGGTGTAAGCAATTGCACCAATCATTTTACCATCGATATAGACCGGGCTGCCACTCATCCCAGCGATTACCCCTGTATTTTCCAAACCGCCGGCAATTGAACCCCCAGACAGTCGAGCTAAAATAACGTCACCGCGGGGCGAGACATTTTTCATAACATCAATAATTTCGACCTTAAAATCTTCAATTTTGGTTTGGGAAAAAACAGTTTTGCCAATGCCGCGCATTCCCGGCTTGATTTCAGAAACATCCATAAATTGTTCGGCGTGTACAAAAGAATAAAAGATAAGAATGTAAAAATAAAATGATAAAAATCTCAATTTGGGGTTAGACACCTTAGTTTTTAGATTCTACTAAAAAAGCTGAGCTTTTAGTTCGTCCCATTTTTTACGCCATAGTGCATAGTCACGAAGTTCGCGGACATTGACGGGTATCCAGAATGTGAATTGGACATCTTTATCTTTGATGGTCGGAAAGAAAATCGATTCGTCAGTATCATAAATTCCAAATAGCCACCCTCTTATCCCTTTATTTTTATACAGTGAAGTCACATTTCTTAACAGCGTCATCTTTTCATCGAATATCATCATTGGGAAATAACGATATTGTTTGGAAACGAGCGAGGATTCAAATTGAAGAAATGCCCGGGGTTCGTTATTCTGAAAGACCACTAAGTCGGGTTTCTTTCCTTGTAAATCAGGATTAACTCGGAGCATCCAACCAGGGAGGGTTAAGAAGTACCGGCGGCTATGATAATAAGCCGCCGCCAATAAATCGGCTTTATTGAAGATACGTAAACCAGTAAGATCTTCTTTAATTTTCACGAGTAAAGTGCCACGGATGAATTCCGAGACATTATCGCCAGAGAGCATATCGATTTTTATTCTACCAAGAGTAATCTTCTTGTCAACTCCATTAGAAAGAAAAAGGGGCTCGATTACTCGAGCCCCTTACTTATTTTGCTGGCTATTTCTTTAAAACCAGTTTTCTGGTTATTTTTACGTCGCCAGATTTAAACTTCATGATGTAGATACCGGCGGGCAGTATTTTCAAATCAATCGTCAGTTCGGCATTTCTTGTGGAATTCGCATTTGTATAGGATTTGACCAGCGCCCCACTCACATTATAGAGTTTAAAGTTCACCGGTCCGGCTTTTGGCAGATTATAGCGTACAGTTGTTTTATTGATTGCAGGATTTGGCACTATTGATAGTTCGAAATCGGTGAACAATATACCATTTGCCATCTTTCCTGGTTGTGCAGTGGTCGAACTCGTTATTTTCTTTTCCAAAACTAAAGGTCGACCATGGCGATAGAACTCGTTTGTATTATTCCCTTTGGAAACATAGAAATTTTCATCCAAAACACACAAAGTACCGCCACCTTTTACTTTTTTACCACTACCCGAAGGGATATCCCAGGCTTCCGGCATCTGAATCCAGGAATCACTCGCAACTTCATACCTCCAGAATTCAAGAGTGTTGCCACCTTTGAGCATATATACGTTGCCTTTAAAGTAGACAATAGATGCGCCGTCTTTTGGTTTCTTCTTTTTGTTCGCACGGTTTGGAAATAATTTATAGTTATAGCGCCTCAGTTCAGACCATGTATTATTAGTCAGGTTATATTTAAAAAAATCACCATAAGAACCTTTTAGCACGTAGACTAAAGAATCACCATCAAAAGCAAGACAAGAGCCACTCTTGTAACCAATTTTAGTGCCGGCTGGGGGCTTTGGAGTTGGCGTCCAAGTGTTCGCCAAAATATCGTAAATATAAAATTCGTCGGTCTTCGAGCCTTTCATTGTGAAAATACCGTTTCTTGAGCCTAATATGACTGGGGCGAGAGCAGAACCATCTTTCGGTTTCTTGATACCTTCTGGAATATTTTGAAGTTTGTGCCAGCCCAAGGATTCGCCAGGTGGTGCAGCATCTGTAACATACTTCCAGAATCCTACCGTATTACTGCCGCGAAGTGCATAAACGGTATAATTCAAGGCAGTGATCGCAGCTCCCTTTTTCGGTTTCTTGCCGTCGCCATCAGTTTGATTTCCAATTGGGAATGATTCTAAAACCGCCCATGAACCAATTGAAGAATCTGGTGTATAGCAGTAAAAATCTTGAGTACCTGAGGCATTAAGGAAGTAAATCTTCCCATTCAATACGGCACTGCTACTTCCAATTTTGGGTGCCTTTCCGGAAGCAGAAGGAGAAGTGGTCGGAATTTCTGCCATTGGTTGCCATTGCCCGGGTGCACCATTACCATTACCATTGTAAAACACCCAGGGAACAGTCCAGGCTGAAGTATTTTGTGCCGCATCGACCGCAAGGACACGCCAATATTGAAATCCCGAAGCCAAAGGTTGTGCGGTGTAAATCGCATCGTCAGTAAAAGAATCGACTTCCAAGGTGTTGAAGAAAAAATCAGTTGAAATCTGAATTCGAAATTTGACGGCATCAGTAATTTTTGACCATTGGAAGGTCGGAGTAGTAATTGAAAGCGTTTCACCATTGGCTGGAGTCCAGAGTGTGCATAGTGCTGGCGGCGTAGCATCAAGATAGAAGCGATAGACGTTTGACCAGGATGCCCATAGGGTGTCAATGCCGGCTCGGATTCGCCAGTAGAAGGTATCGTCGGGTGTAATTGAAACGGTTGGAGTAAAGGTGATCGAACCGATTATCGTATCATCAATAATCCTCGGGCTGAATAGAGTATTGTCGCTCACTTGAAGTTCATATTTTTCGGCGGCTCCAACATCACTCCAGTGAAAGGTTGGAGTGCGGTCGTTGATTAGTGTATCATTGGCTGGGGCAAGTAAAGTCGGTATGCCTAAAGTACCAAGGAAGAAATTATCGATCTGCCAGTAGCCATCATGAACTGAAAAATAACGGAACATTACACGAACATCCGGAAAACCTGAAACTAAAGAAGTGACATTAAAGACTCGATTACCTGCTGGCTGCGGGGTATTTTTATATTTTGCTACTTCATTCCAGTTGCCACCACCATCATTAGAAATAAGAACCATACCCGATTCGGGTAAAGACGGATTACCTGCATAGTAATGCATCCAGAAGTTAAGGAAGTATTCGCCTGGCACCGAACAGTTAATCTTAGGTGAAATCAGTCGTTCGTAAGATGTGTCTTCTAATTCAGCTTTAACCTGAGCTATGGTGTCACCACCTGGAAAAGCATAGCGGTGCCAATCATTGGTATTCCAATGTAACTCATTAGTGTCTGACGAACCATTGGCAAGAATTGTCCAACCGCAGGGAGTCTCACCCAAGATATTCCAAAGTCGACTATTAAAGTTTTGGCGATAAGGTGCGGTGTAAAACGAAGGGGCAACTTCAATTTGTCGAGAAATTGTATCGTTAGTTTGGTTGCTATCCCCAAACAATGTACAAAATGCTTTAAAGGTGTGGATACCATCCGTATCCGGTGTCCAGGGACCAAAGTTTACGGCGCGCGAGGAATCTACGAATAAAGCACTAACTCCCTGAAAATTCAGCCAATAAGGCGGATTCGGATCAATTACGGTCGCGGTAACCATGAAAGATGCCGGCGGGGTAAGATAACCAACATTTTTTACCGCCGCCTTAGACGACTTTGGGCTACCAACGATGTAAGGCCCGTATATTCTGGTGCTGACCGTTGCAACGTCATAAACCGGCACTTCGGTTGGTCCCACTATTGAATCGATTGAAACTCCATATTTAAAACTAATTCGATAATGAAATGCGATGTATATTTTCTGTCCCGCATAAGCACTTAGGCTAAATGCAGCACGCCACCAACTGGTATTGCTGGTTGGTGGAGATACAAAATTAAAAGCAGAAAAGTTGCTGGTATCACGGTTGGTGGTGGAAATTCTTATGTTGAGGGTCTCGCGCTTTGTTGAAGACCACACATTATTGCGGTAGTAAAAGATTAGTGAATCACCCGCTTCGACTAAACACCTTGGTGTTATTAGCCAGTCGTTATTCGGTACATCGTACCAGATTCGGGCACATGCTGGCGCGTCGTAATACCAAGTTGTAACCCTGGTCCAATAGTCATTAGTATCTTGCGGGAGATTATATCTCACCCAACCCTTAGGTGGAAATATCGTGTCGGTAAAAGATTGAACAAATGCGTTCACACTGATTACTAAACTCAAAATTAAAAGGATTAGTACGCGCTTTTGCGACATCTTACCCTCCTTCTCTTTTGCTTAAAATTAATTCACTTCGCTCATCGAACGCTACGAGCAACCTCGATTCGAGCGAACTACTGAGCTAAACAAAAACCATTGGGTGGTCAAACTGAATATTGGAACCTGAGGTCTAAAAGGTCAAGCGTGCTGTCCCACCCCTTTTACAGCGAACTCTCTTGTCAAAGATTTTCAAAAATCAGCCCAATTTATTGAATAATTATATCAAATAATAACCGATAAGTCAAGGGGGAGTAAAATGATTAAAAGAGTTTAGCTTTTAGAAAACTCTACTTAATTAGTGGCTTAAAATAAAGTTGCTATTTATTTTAAAAAGATGTGATCTTCTGTTCCAAAAGGTCAACAAGTGGTTTCAAAGTATTAGTGTCAAAGGCAAATTTAGCGCCAGCCGCCGCAAATAAATCGGGTAAAGACTTCGTTCCACCTAATGCTAAGGCTTTTAGATAATCAGCCACTGCTTTCGCTTGGTCTTTAAGTGCATTTGCCCAAACCTGACAAGCACCGAGTTGAGCTAAACCATATTCGACATAATAAAAAGGCTCGAGATAGATATGGAGTTTTCGATGCCAACCAGTGACCATCACATCCTCAAATTCACTCCAATCAACAACTTGCTTAAATCGTCGCCATAAAAGTGCCCACTGTTGGTCACAGTTGTCAGGATTCAATGCTTCATTTGGGTTTTCATAAACCCAATGCTGAAATCCGTCAACTACCGCCATATAGGGTAAAAAGAGAATAATATCTTCTAAGTGCCTTTTTCGTGCCCGTATAATATCGGCTTTATTATAAAAACCGCCTTCATCTTTGGCAAGATAAGGAGAGGAAAGAAGTTCCATACCCATCGAAGCTACTTCGGCAAATTCAAGCCCGACCTGACGCTGTTGATAATAGGGTAATTTACTTGCTTCAAAGCTATGACAGGCATGTCCGCTTTCGTGCAATAAAGTCACGACGTCGCCATGCAAGCCGACCGCATTCATGAAAATGAAGGGGCGCTTAGATGCTTCAAACGAAGTGCAGTAACCACCTGGTGCTTTATTCTTTCGGTTATCCAAATCTAATAGGTTTTCTTTTATCATGGCCTGGAAGTACTGACCAATTTGACGGTCAACTTTCGAAAGTATGGTGGCAACTTTTGATTTGAATTCACCTACTTCAGAAAATGGTTTGAGTGGTGGTCGGTTCAAGGGGTCGACATCCAAATCCCAGGGACGCAAAATCTTGATTCCTAAGTCTTTTCTTCGTTGTTCGTAAATCCGGGCTGCCGCCGGAACAAAGTTTTCTTCAATTGCTTGGTGGAATTGTTTGCAGTTAGCTGGCGTATAATCGAAACGAAGCATATCTTGCCAGCGGTAAGCCCGATAGTCTTTGAATCCGGCATTCTGAGCGATTTGAAAACGCAGTTTGAGAAATCTGCCCCATAAGTCATTTAGTGCTTTACGATCCGCCAGTTGCCGTTCGGCAACCAAGCGCCAAGCCTTTTCCCGTCGAGTCCGGTCCGTATTCTGATATTCTATTCGTAGTTGAGTAACGGTCTTTTCTTTTTTTTCCCATTGCACAGTCTGGCTGCCGAGGATTTTATTATATTCCATACTTAACTTTTGCTGTTCGACCAACAACGGCAGATTCTCTTTACGGAAGATTGCCGCTTCGGTTTGCATCCGGCGTAGGGGTAAATCGAATTCTTTTGGTTGCACGTCATTGTCCAGTAACTTTGCTTTTAATTTTTGTTCGGATTCTTTCATTTTAGGAAATATATCTTCCAAAAATCGTTGGTAACGCTGCTCGGCATCCTTATCCGCCGTGTTCACGTCTTTTGCGACATAGAGTCGGTTGAAGACTTCATCCACGAGATCATGTAATTTCGTCCAATCGCGCAAGTAATCACTAATATTTGATGCGTTAAGATTATACTTCGCCAGTTCTTTATAATAAGGCTCGATTTCTGCCCAGGACCAGTTCATCATTTTTGGGGCGTTTTCGGGTAAATTCTTCAATAAATTATTTCCCATTATTACTCCTTTTCAATTTTAAGATAAAAATTATGCCCACTTGAATTTCATTGTCAATGAAATAGCTTTGATGCCGTCGTTATTTGGTTTGACTGGGTACACCGAATGGTTCTTGAGTAGGGAGTCGTTTTTTAGGAATAGTCAGCAAGAAAATTAATAAAAAAAGAAAAAGAATTATTGCGGCGATAAGGGTAATTATTCGCCCGGTTTTGCTAAATTTTCGGCGGGTGATTTGTTTAAACATTATCCTAATCTTAAATCGTAATGATGGTTAGTCAAGATTTGGTTTTATTACCTAAGAGGCTTAAAGCTATTGACAATTAGCAAATTTCCAATATCTTTTGGAATAAATCAATGAATCCCGTTAGACTAATGCGAGTTAATTTGTTTATTGTTAAATTAATTTTACCGTCGAACGGGATGAAGTGTATACAAAGAAATATTCTTAAAATTACTAATAAATCATACATAACAAGTCCAAAAATCTTTACCTGGAGGAAGTGATGAACGTTTTAGAATCAGGAGTTTCTGAGCTTTTTGTTAAACCCGATATTTGGGGTTTTCGAGATTGGGTTCACAAAAAGAAAAGCCAGGCGATGACCGAAAAAATGATGAGCGAAAAAGAAGCGGTGGCAAAATTCGTTGCCGATGGTGACTGTATGGGTACGGAACTTTACGGTACGGTCCGGGCGCCCATGTCGTTAACCCGGGAAATTATCCGACAGGGCAAAAAGCATTTGAAGGTTGCCGGTCAAGGGATTACCGAAATTGATTTCTTATTAGCGGCGGATTTAGTTGATACCTTGGATATTACTTATGTTGCCTGGGAAGTTTATGGTATTTCCAATGTTCTAAGAAGAGCGGTTGAAAGCGGGCGCGTGAAAACGGCGGATTGGTCAAATGGTGCAATGGCGTGGCGATTCAAAGCCGCTGCAATGGGGGTTCCGTTTATTCCGATTACTTCAATGCTGGGCACGGATACCTTTAAATATAGTGCGGCAAAAATGGTCGAATGTCCATTCACCGGACAAAAAGTCTGTTTATTGCCCGCACTCTTTCTTGATGTCGGTCTAATCCATGTCCATCGGGCAGATAAATACGGTAATTGTCAAATTGACGGTATCTCCGGTTTTGCCCATGAACTCGCCCGAGCGAGTAAAAAACTGATTGTAAGTGCCGAAAAGATTATTGATACCGAAGAGATTAGAAAATATCCAGAGCAAACGATTATCCCTTATTATCTGGTCGATGCGGTGGTTCAAGCTCCATTTGGTTCTCATCCCGGTGAAATGTGTTATCTTTACTGGCGCGACGAAGAACATCTGATGAAATTTTTAGAAGAATCAAAAGACCCGGCAAAAACTAAAGAATATCTGGATAAATATATTTATGGTGTGAAGAATCAGGATGAATATATTAAGCTGATTGGAATGGATCGACTAAAGAGTCTTCAATCAAAGATTGGAGGTCGCTAATGGCAGACTATAACGAGACTGAATTTCTTATTTGCATTGCCTCGAGATTAATGGCAGATAAAACTACCGCATTTATCGGAACCGGTATCCCGATGCTGGCAGCGTCATTAGCGAAAAAGATGCACGCACCGAATCTAGTGCCGGCATTCGAATTTGGAGGCGTGGGTGCCAGTTTAGAAAAGCTGCCTTTAGGGGTCGGCGATTCGCGGACTTTTCACAAAGCAGTATTGGCAGCCGGTATCTGTGATATGATGGAGACGGCAGCTCGCGGCTTCATTGAATACGGTTTTTTAGGCGGTGCTCAGATTGATATGTACGGTAATCTTAATACGACCGTTATCGGCGCGAAATATTGGCCACCCAAAGTTCGTTTACCCGGTTCGGGTGGTGCGAATGAAGTCGCTTCTTTTTGCTGGAAGACGATTGCCATTATGCGTCAACATGATAAAAAACGATTTGTCAAAAAACTCGATTTCTTAACCACGCCGGGCTTTCTTACCGGACCTGGCTCGCGGGAAGCAGCGGGATTGCCGCCCAATACCGGACCATATCGAGTAGTAAGTAATCTTGGTTTAATGGGTTTTGACGATAAGACGAAACGGATGATGCTTTTAGCAACCCATCCTGGTATTACGGTACAACAGGTCATCGAGAATACTGAATTTGAGATGATGGTTGTCGAATCGGCCCTTCGTCGAGAAGACCCGACTCGGGCGGACAAAGTGACTGAGAATAAACCCCCGACTACCGAAGAATTACGGATATTACGTGAACAAGTTGACCCGGATAAACTTTATATTTGAACTTGATTACAGCGATTATTAAAAAGCATATGACGGTGATGAATTGATGTTTATGATTGATAATCGTTGTAATCGTATAGGTACATCGCCGTAATCGAGGAAAGAAATGATTTTAAACAAAAAATACGAAAAATTACGCCAAGAAGTTTTTGAATTTGCCCAAAAAGACTTAAAAGCAAAAGCCATGGAAATTGACCGAACCGGCGAATTTCCTTTAGCCACGGTCGAAAAGTTAGCCCAAAAAGGGTATCTTGGCATCCCTTATCCTAAAGAGTATGGCGGCACTGGTTTGGATTATCTGAGTTATGCGATTGCGGCAGAAGAAATTTCGCGGGTTTGCGCCGCGACCGGGTTGACGGTTTGTGCCCACACTTCACTCGGCACTTATCCAATATTTCGATTTGGCAACGAAGCACAAAAGCAGAAATATCTGACTAAGCTCGCCAGCGGTAAGATGCTTGGGGCATTTGGTCTTACTGAACCGAATGCCGGTTCTGATGCCGGTGCACTTGAGACCACGGCTAAGAAAACCGAAAACGGTTATATCTTAAACGGCACAAAACGGTTTATCACTTCGGCGGAATATGCTGGAACTATAATCATTGCGGCAACCATGGATAAAAGCTTGGCGACGAAAGGCATAACTACCTTCATTGTCGAGAAAGGATTTACCGGATTTTCGATTGGTCAGCGTGAACATAAAATAGGATTACTGGGTTCGAATACGGTGGAACTGATAATGGAAGATTGCTTTGTGCCGAAAGAGAATCTTTTGGGTGAGGAATATAAGGGTTTTAGTATTATGATGGAGACGCTGGATGTCGGTAGAATCAGTATCGGTGCCCATGCTTTAGGAATCGCCCAGGGGGCATTAGATGTTGCTAAAGAATTTCTCAAAGCGAAACCGACTAAATCCCAGCAAGTCTCGAAAATTCTGGCTGATGTTGCCACTCATATCTATGCCGCCCGGCTGATGGTTTATGATGCAGCGATGCTGAAAGATTCCGGGGTTCGTTCGGATAAAGAATGTGCAATGGCAAAACTTTACGCTTCGGAGGTGGGTACCTGGGCTTGTGGCGAAGTAATTAAGCTGTTAGGAATGATTGGTTTAACCAAAGAATACCCAGTAGAAAGATTTTATCGCGACGCTAAACTCTCTGAGATTGGCGAAGGCACTTCTGAAATTATGAGATTAATCATTGGACGCGAAGTTTTGAAAGAAGAATAAGATTACCACGAAAGCACGAGTGCTTGAAGCACATCTTGGCACTGCCTCAGGCATTTTGTGTCTTCGTGGTTGATTTAAAAAGGAGTAATAATGAATTTTGATTTAACTGAAAACCAAAAAATGATTCAGGATATGGTGCGGCAGTTTGCTAAAACCGAATTAGAGCCAAAAGCGGCGGAAATTGATAAGACCGGCGAATTTCCGATGGCGAATATCAAAAAGATGGCGGAATTGGGGCTGATGGGTATGGTGGTCCCGGAAAAATACGGCGGCGCCGGGTTCGACTTTGTCAGCTTAGCCGTTGCGGTCGAAGAAATTTCCCGTGCCTGTGGTTCAACCGGGGTAATTGTGGCGGTGAACAATTCGCTCGCCGGTTGGACAACTTATAGTAACGGGACTGAAGAGCAAAGGGAAAAATTTGTTCGACCGATGGCGACCGGTAAAAAAATTGGGGCGTTTGCACTGACCGAACCGAATGTCGGCTCTGACCCGTCGGCACTTGAAACTACCGCTAAACTGGAAGGCGACTACTACATTGTCAACGGAACAAAACGGTTTATTACCAACGGTGGCGTGGGCGATATTTTTCTGGTTTTTGCTACTACCGATAAAACCAAGGGGCATAAGGGTATCATCGCTTTGATTGTCGAGAAAGGAACCCCTGGTTTATCCTGTGGAAAACATGAAGAGTTGATGGGATTAAGAGCGACGGCTAATTGCGAGATTATCCTTGAAGACTGCAAAGTGCCCAAGGCGAATTTGCTCGGTAAAGAAGGCGATGGTTTTAAAGTCGCCTTGGGGGCACTGGATGTGAGCCGGATTGATATCGGTGCCCAGGCGGTCGGGATAGCTCAGGCGGCATTGGATAAATCAATCCAGTATGCGAAAGAACGCAAGCAATTCGGACGTCCGATTGCCGAATTCGAAATGATTCAGGCAAAATTTGCCGAGATGGCAACTAAGATTCAAGCATCACGGCTTCTTACCTATTATGCGGCTTCGCGAAAAGATAAAGGTGCGCCGCGCTTCTCGCTCGAGTCAGCCATGGCAAAACTCTTTGCCGCGACCACCGCAGTGGAAGTTACCAAAGAAGCGGTGCAGATTTTTGGCGGTTATGGTTATAGTAAAGACTATCCGGTCGAACGCTATTACCGGGATGCTAAATGTATGGAAATTTACGAAGGCACCTCGGAAATTCAAAGGATTGTTATCGCCCGAAGTATTTTGGCTTAATTTTTATCACCGATTGGCACAGATAATACGGAGTGTCATTGCGAGCGAAAGCGTGGCAATCTCAAAACTTCTTATGATTGGCTCTACTGTTTTTGCCTTCTCTACGGTTAAAATATTCTTAATCGCCGTTATCGTTTTAAATCGTTGAAATCAAATCAGTTGACAACTCAGTTCTTTTTGTTATTTTGGTTCGATGAAAAGAGATTTAATTAAAGAACTAAAATCAGATGCAAACCTTTTTGCTGAATGTCCAGATTGTGGAGAATCTTTTTCATTGCGTAAAGCAATTATGTTTTATGTTGATGGTCCAATTCCAGAGGAAGCGAAAAAATTGATTGTTGTAATAAGAAAAGAAATTGAAGGGCGTAGAAAAGATTTAGCCGACCAGAGAAAAAAATTAAAGGAGCGTGCCGAAAAAGCTACGGTGTCAGTAAATATCGGTAAGATTCTGGAAAAAATCGCTCCAGCTATCAAAGGCTTCAAATTCAATACACGTGATTGTAGAGCATTATATGAACCGATAGATTATTTAATTTTTAATGGCTTGACCAAAAGAAATGGTTTAATTGATGCTATATACTTCATTGATATCAAAACCGGCAATGCGAGCCTTAATAGGCATCAGCGGCAGATACGAGATGCGGTAAATGACGGAAAGGTTGAGTGGGACCAGTATCGTGGTGTACTGTGAAAAATGAATTGATTTCTTCTTTTCACGATTTTCAAAAAATATTGGTTATTTGCCCGGCTTGTAAGCAGATACACCGTCTTAGTGAATTAAAATTATCTTATCGAGGACGAGCTAAACGAACTTGGTTAGATAAACTCAGAGACGAGACGGAAAAGGTTGAAAGGGCAGAAGAACATTTTGAGGAACAACGTGACGAAATAAAAATGAAGGCTCAAGAAAAAGGACGAAGACAACTGCCCGGATTGCTTAAAAAATGTGTGCCAGTAATTTGTGCACATGGCTATTATCCGCAAGATTTGAAAGCCATTTTCGACCCGATTGATTTCGTAATCTTTGATGGCATGAATTTAAAAGAAAGAGTAAAAAGAATCGTTTTGTTCGATGGACCTGCTCATGACAACAAGCGGGAGAAAGTCCAAAATTCAATTAAAAAGGTAATTAATAAGGGCAATTATGAATGGCATACTGTAAAATTGGATGACACCGGACGGATTGCCGAGCGATGGCATTGAAATATCTTAATATCAGAATAAATTTTTTTAAAAATGAAAAGTGACGCTAAAAGAAATTTAGCAAAATTAGTTGATAAGTTTAGGTTGGAATTAGAAGCGGGGAAAATAAAGGACTATAAGGAAGAGGCGACCAAAACCGCTTTTATTCAACCCTTATTAAAAGATGTCCTTGGTTGGGATGTAACTAATCGTGACGAAGTAAGTCCAGAGGAGAAGATTTCTCATGATAGAGTTGATTATGGTCTAAAGATTGAAGGTAAAACTAGAATTTTTGTCGAAGCAAAGCCACCCAGGGCAGATTTAAATAAACACATACAACAGGCAGTTGGTTATGGTTACAACCGAAAAGGGGTTCCCTTCGTGCTCTTAACTGATTTTGAAGAGCTTAAACTGTTCGATGTCTGGGTAAAACCCGATTCGAGAAACCCGCTTAAAGGGTTAAAGATTGATTTAAGGTGGGACCAATATCTAAAAGAATTTGATAAAATATGGCTGCTTTCCAAAGAATCTGTAATCAAAGGTGAGCTGGATAAATTACTCTTATTCAAAAAAAAGGATAGACTACCGGTAGATAAGGCGATTCTTGATGACTTAAAACAATGGCGTGAAGCATTAGCCAAAGATATTTATAAAAATAACCCAAAACTAATTCGCAAAGGGGATTTAGTTAAAGATGCCGAGTATTTGAAAGAAATAACACAAAAAATTTTAGACCGTATAATTTTTATCCGTTCCTGTGAAGATAGAAAGCTTGTCACCGATGAGAAATATTCGTTGAAAAAGACATTTGAAGAACGAACCGATTCAGTTGGAACACAAACCATGCTTATTCTTAAAGAAGTATTTGAACATTACGAAAAAAATTTCGACTCGGATTTATTCCGTCATCAGGATTGGCAGGATGACTTAAAAATTGATTTCAAAGTAATGAAGAATGTTGTTTCACATTCTTCTGATCCCTATCAATTCGATGTTATACCGATAGAGGTTTTAGGTAATATTTACGAACAATATTTAGGTTATACGATTCGGTTGACCGAGCAACAAGTTAAATACGAATTAAAACCAGATGTTCGGAAAGCTGGTGGAGTTTATTATACGCCAGAATATATAGTTGATTATATTGTAAAAAATACAGTTGGCAAGTTACTCAAGGAATTACCACCAAACAAAATAAAAAAATTAAGAATCTTAGACCCAGCGTGTGGGTCAGGCAGTTTTCTGATTCGTGCCTATCGAGAGATGCTGAATTACTATCAGAATCAGATGAAACAACAATGGAAAAAAGAAGAAAGACAAAAGAAATTAGACTTGAAGCAGGTAGAAACTGAGCCAAGACTGACGATTGAAAAAAAGAGTGAGATTCTGCGTAATCATATTTTTGGCGTAGATGTTGATGAACAAGCAGTAGAAGTAACAAAATTATCCTTAATGTTGAAAATGTTGGAAGGCGAATCTGGCTCTGGTTCCAAAGGACGTTATATTTTACCTATGCTCAAGGATAATATAAAGTGTGGTAATTCTTTGATTTCGGGCAGTACTGAAGAATTAAAGAAATTATTTGGTAAAAATTGGGTTGATGAATCCAAATCATTCGATTGGAAATACTGGTTCAGAAAGTATATGGTTGATGAAGGTGGTTTTGATGTCGTGATTGGCAATCCGCCGTATGTAAAATATGAGAATTTAGAAGACTATATAAAGGGATATGCCAAAGTACATTACGAATGCGCCAAAGGATTTTTTGATATTTTCCAATTGTTTTTAGAGAAATCTTTTAGTGTCTTAAAAATAAAGGGGACTATGGGATTTATTTTCCCAAATTTATTTTTGAAAGGCATAAATTACAAATTTTCAAGAGAATATTTTTATAAAAAATCAAAAATCGAGATAATCAAAGATTATGGTGACGGAGTATTTGAAAATGTGAAAATGCCTACTTGTGTGATGATTTTAAGAAAGGCAACTCCAATTAAGAACACAGTGTCCTTTTTGGCTAAAGGAGATCAAAGCGAATTTGTTGAGCACAGCATAAAACAAGAAAATTTCGAAAATGAAAATTTTGTCTTCGGTATTGCTAATATTAGCGATAAGTTAACTAAAAATAGCTGCAAGTTAGGGCAGATTGCTGAAATCACAAGAGGATTAGAAATAGGAAGAGACAAACTTATGAAAGGTGAAACGAAAGGGATCAAAATTATTTTTGGACAGGATATATCACGTTATTCAATTAGAAATATAAGTTATATTGGTAAAAAGACTTTTGATTCTTACTCCAAAAATCAAGCAATATTTAAAGATGAAAAGATTGTAATCAGAGAAACTGGAAGCACTGTTACAGCTACATACGACAATACAGGACTTGTTACTAGTAGAAGTCTTTATTGTATTAGGTCAAAAGAAATTAAGTTACAGTATCTATTAGGTATAGTAAACTCCAAAATTATTCAATATTTTTATGAAACACAATTCAAATCCGATACCGAAATTTTCCCAAAAATTAGAATTGCACAGGTCAAAGAAATTCCCGTCCAAATTATTAACTTATCAAATTCACAAGAAAAGAAACTTCACGATGACCTTGTTGCGTTAGTGGATGTGATGTTAGATTTAAATAAAAGAATACAAACCGCCAGAGGCAGAGAAAAAGACCAAATTCAAAGACAGATTGAAAAGACAGATAATGAGATTGATGAGATAGTCTATAAACTTTATGGGATTACGGAACAAGAAAGAAAAATAATTGAAAGCAAATAATAAGAGAAAAACACCACAACAAATTTTACTATTATTTTTATCACAGTAAGTACTCAATATGAATGATTTAGAAAACTATAAAACAATAATTGAAACAATCTTTGGTTATGGCGGGGCAAAATTTAACACTACATCAGATGCCACAAACAACGTGATTGGCGCTTTGAATAATGACCAATTTAGTAATTTCAAAAGGTGTTTCACAGAACGGCTAAAACGATTAAATGAAATTTATGCCTTAAAGGACAATAACAGAAAAGAAATTCTTAGGATAGTTAACGCAATAGCAACAAAAAATGAATGGCAAGGAGCTTACTCCGAGTTGGTCGCATATGATTTTTTGAATAAAGAAAGAGATTTTTTAACTAAACCGATTAAATTAAATACCGCTCTTAAAGCCGCCAGAACCTACGCAACTCAGTTAGGTAAAGTTTACGCAAATATAGACGGATTTTTCTCTGATTATCGTGTTTGTTTTGAAGTTAAGAGTCTAATAGACGATGTGGATGACATTTTGAAAGGAATATATACGGAATTAAAAGAAAAAAATAAATTCCCAAAATTTTTAATAAATGCAAACTATCCTCTGGACATTCCAACTGAAATAATAAAAGATAAGCGAAAGGAAATATTGGAAGAACTTCAGCGGGGTATAAATATCAAACAGAAAACCAAGTATGTTAAAAGTAAAATAGTATATGACTTAGAATTTCGCTTGCTTTGGGAACCGGGAATTTTGACAACACTAGGAGCATATAATCCTTGTCGTCACGCTGAAAATCATTATAAAATTGCTTTTAAATATGCTGATAAATTTGTAAAGGAACATCCATTTTTCTTAGTTTTTGTTATTTTCCCGTGGTTCAATAGTCTGATAATTGATTTTTTAGATAGCAACAAATTATTTTATCGTTCTTTGTCAAGAAGAGTTTTTTGTCAATACATTAACCGTTGCGATAAATTAAAAATATTTTTCCCAAAATTTGAAGGAAATGAAACGTTATTTGAGGTAAGTAAAAAACTATCGGGAATCTTATTTCTTGAGGATAAATCTATTGATAGCGATGCCTCGCAAATGGTGAATGTAGATTCATATTTTTATCTTAATCCAAATGCTGCTTTTAAACTGAGAGAAAGACTTTTTGATAATTATGTTACAAGTATCAAATGGACAGAACTAGATGATTTTGAATATGATAATTACTAATACTTGTCTCTGGAAGATTATGGAAGTTCGACATCCATAATACACCTGTTGCATAAATGCAACGGTCTCAAATTAAAGTGAATGAACCAGCCCCCGAACCAACTCCCGAAAAAGCAGTGGATAGTGGTTAGTGGCTAGTGCAGATGACAACTGGCAGAAGATACCGGATTATCGAAGAGTTTAGAAGATGTCTTCAGGGGCTACCCCCGAATCTAGTCCAGAGGCTACCCTGTAGGCTAACCCTGAGGCTACTTCCCAGTCTACCCCTTAGCCAATCCCTTATGCTACCACCCAGTCTATCCCTTACGCTACCCATTAGCCTATCCCTAAACCTAATCCCTAAGCTAGCCAGCAGGCTACCAAGCTGGCTAGACTGGGGGCTACCCCCTATACCGCTCCCTATACCGTGTGGGGGATAGCATAGGACTAGGGTCAGGCTAGCCCCTACTGGCTTGTCAATACACCTTTTCTGCAGTAAAGTCAACGAGTTACATCAAACCTTAAAATAATTAAGTAAAAGTGTAAAAAATATTAAAAAAATTAAGGTTCTATATAAGAGCTTGAAATTAAGAGACTTGAAAAAGTTATTCTGCTGACAGGTCAAATAGGTAATTTTTAGAAGACCAGCAATACTAATTTCCAATTATCAAGCACCAAATCCCAAATAATTTCAAAATCCCAATTGCCAAAATAAAAAATCTCCACAGTCTCCACCATCTCTGCGGTTAAATTTCTTTTAATCTGTGTCTATCCGTGTGCATTCCGCCTAAGGCGGATTAAATTTTCTCCGTTTCTTCTCTCAGCGTTCTCCGCTATCTCTGCGGTTTATGTTTTCGTGCCCTTAGTGTCTTCGTGGTTATTTGTCAGGTTTTTGAGATTTAAACCGCTTCGATCGTTGAGGGCGGCTTTTTCGTAATATTATAAGTAACACTTACCACATCTGGAATCAGTAGGCAAATTTTATCCGCAATCTTTTCTAACTTAGGATAGGGCAATCTTATTGGTCGGGCGACCGTAGCGTCTTTACTTTCCCAGCAGCGCAATTCAATCTGATAACCGAATTTTCGCTTCTTATCTTTGATGCCGGTAACCATATCTTCGTGCAGGATTGCCAGATATTGGAAAGCGTCGATACCTTTCAACTCTTTCTCAACAATCGAAGTCGCTTTTCTAACCATAGCGATTCGTTCTGGAGTTACTTCACCAATTACTCTTGCCGCTAAAGCTGGACCGGGAAATGGGATTCTTTTAAATATTGCTACCGGTAATCCCAGAGCCTTGCCGATTTTTCTCACCCCATCTTTTCGCAACTGCACTAATGGTTCGACGACTTTATAACCGTATTTCACCAAAGTATCAATGCCGAGTTGTTCTAAGACATTATGCTGTCGCTTGATGCCGGCAATGGTTTCTTCGATATCGGTGTAAATAGTGCCTTGGAATAGGTATTGGGCGCCAATCTCTTTCATGATTTGGGGGAAAACATCCGCGTAAAAGGTATTAGTGATTGCTTGTCTTTTTTCTTCCGGGTCTTTGATACCTTTCAGCGCATTGAAAAATCTATCTTCGCATTTATGGACATTAACCTTGATGCTCAGTTTCTTGAAGGTGGCGACAATCATTTCCGCTTCGCCTTCGCGCATTAAGCCGTTTTGTAGAAAATAGGATTTGAATCGATCGCCAAGCGCTTTATGTCCCAAAACTGCGGTTACCGAAGAATCTACTCCGCCCGACAAGGCACCGAAAGCGATGCCATTCCCAATCAGAGATTTTATTTCGGCTATTTTGTCTTTGATAAATTCTTTTGGTTTAAGTTGGTTGGTTTTAATTTCTTTAATCATGGCTCATACTACTTTTAATTTAACAAAAGTCAATCCCGTTAGAATTTTTAAGCTTAAATAAAACTAATCCCTATTTACAAATAAAAGAAAATGTGTATGGTATTACTAAGCTAACATTAATGGTTATAAATAAAATAAATCTTAAAATACTCTATTGGGGATTGGCAATACTTGTCGCCATATCATTTCTTGGTGTGGCATACGCACAAGTGAAAAAAGAACCGGTATTACGATTGATTTCTCGAGCACCGATCGAAAAGAAACAATGGAGTAAAGTAGAAGAGATTTCATCGGAAAACGGCAAATTTAAAGGCGTGGTCACCTGGATTTATGGCACAGAATCTAGAGTAGCAGAGAAATTCACTCTGAAGGATTCGATGGGTAATATTGTTTGGGAAACGGATAGCTTAAGAAGTTCAGGCGGCTTCGCAATCGCTAATGATGGCACAGTAATTGCGTCTAAACATGCTGATCCATCTCCGCTTGTTTCTCTTTCTTTCTATGACCAAAAAGGAAACTTCATAAAAAGCACTCATGAATTTGTGAACCTTGGCTCTTTTTTTTCACCCGACGGGAACTATTATCTTATTAATTCCAAACAGGACGGACTCTTAGCTTATAATCTCAAAGGTGAATTAATAAAGAACTACGGACTCTGCGATGATTTTGCTTCATCTTCTGGACTTAAAACAGTTGTTGTTGGCGATCAAAGCGAATTGCGTTTTTACCATAATGGAAAACTTATCGCAAGAAGAAATCTTGAGGGCGGGGGAAATACTACAGGCATAAGAGTCTTTAGGCCGGTTCAAAGACAAAGAACAGTAATGTCTTCGGATGGGCAATACTTCGCCTTAGCGGGGAGAAAGAAGCTCTACTTATTTGAAACTCGTAAAGCTACCAAGCTCTGGGAGATAGACGCTGACGATAATTGTAGTTTCGCTTCGGTTGACGTATCATCTTTAGCCGAGAAAGTAGTTTCTGTTACCAATGTTGTTTCTACTGAAAAACCAGTTAGAGCTTTATATGGTTACCTATGTGTTTATAACAGAAAAGGCACAAAACTAGCTACCCAAAGAATTGATTATCCGGATGACCCACATATACGTTCAGTTATGCCGATCGTTGACATTTCAGAAGACGGGAAATTTATTACTGTAAATACGAAGTTTGATATCTACAAATTCGAGCTTGAATGAGGAGGTAATCATGACTTTTCACCTAAGACTTCTTTATTTTCTGCCTGCCTTTCATAAAGTAAGGGAACTTGGGGGGGGCAATTAAGCATATTTATTGAAATTTAACTTTAATAGTAAGCAGATGCACAAGTTCTGTTCAAACAATTCAATAATTAACCCCGATTATAATATCAAAATTATCTGAATTTTTTTGGTCAAGTACCAAATTGTCTGCAAATTCATTCTCCAATAGTTGATGCTTCGGTAGTGGAAATACCAGCTTTTTGATCCCATTCTTCTAGCTCCTTTATGTCCAA
>Ga0315294_10001519_pt1 | contig 25365 bp, 22 predicted proteins | sample YL17G13_40_MG_FD_203626 | JGI IMG/M metagenome (GOLD analysis project Ga0315294, IMG submission 203626) | Sediment microbial communities from Yellowstone Lake, YNP, Wyoming, USA - YL17G13_40 | ecosystem: Environmental > Aquatic > Freshwater > Lake > Sediment | place: USA: Wyoming | collected... | reverse complement strand
AGAGGAATATTCTTTAAGTCCCGATATCAGCTTTTCAATAGGCTCAATTTGAATTTCTCTTATACCCAATGGAGAGAGATGAAAGATTTGCCAGAAAAGATGAAACTCAAATTGGGGTGCGGATATGCTTTTTCCAAAAGCTTTTCTTTTTTGATTTATCAGCTTTGGACAGATTATGAGTTAGAAACAAAAGAAATTGACCAGAAAGTTTCTTCCGTGAACTTATTTTACTGCCCTAGAAAGAATTTTGATTTAAGGTTCATCACAAACTACAAGACCCAAGACCAGAAAAACTATGGGGATTTCCAAGTGAAAATAAGAACTCAAATGATTCCCCATTTCGATTTTACTGTGTGGCTAAAGTATAATGACTCTGATTTCTCTAAATCTTCGAATGAATACTTCAGTTTTCATGTTCAGGAAAGGATAAGATTTTTCAAAAATTATTTTGCTTCGGCAGAATATATAACTAAATTCTATCAGGATGAAAATAAAGTTGACACCAAGGCGGTAAGGATAAGAATGGAAGCTCTATGGTAAGATGTATGGATCAATATCCGTTCCACCATGGTAAATCGTAAAGATCATTCAGCTAAGACTTCTGCCTGCACTGAATGTGGTATTTGCATGAAGCGTTGTCCCATCGAGGTGGATGTGATGGCGAAGATAAAGCGGGCAGTACGATTAATTTAAAGCTCGTAGGTCCGAAATGTCCTTTGGGACTTTCGGAGAAAATTGAAAGTGCTAGATAGTCCCGCCAAAGATGGGTCATATCCGAACTACATTGTGGTAACGATGAATTGGGTCAGGGTGGTGTCATCCTTTACGTTCTGTCCGATTTTCTGCTGGTCGATGATGCCCAAGTCGTCCATCACCCTCATCTGAGCAGGTATTGAAGTTTCTATTTGAGCAACGTTACGTAGTCCTGTGGTTTTTTGTTCAGCAGTAAAGCTGAATTGTTTTACTGCAAGAAATATCAAAGCAATCAATACAGCACCAGACAAAACTTGGTATATGGGAATTCGATATTCAAAAATGTGTATGACAGACTGGTAAGCCCTACCGATAAACCCCGCCTCTTGAGGTTTTAGACTCTTCATACGCTTAATCACAGTCTCACGGATTGAAGGATCGGGAGCCAACTTACCCTCCGCACTGATTTGCATTGAGTCTTTCAGTCTTAATAGAGCGCTCTGGTAGCTTCGGCACTGGTCACACGATCTCAAATGCTCTTGGATCAGCCGGTTCTCCTCGTCTGATAATTCCTCGAGACTTTTCTTGATTAAAAGTTGCTCGATGCTGTCGCAATTGACATCAGGCGCATTATTTGATTCTTTCATCTGTTGGTACCTCAGGCTTGAAAAGGTTAAAAGCTTTTAATTTTGTCGCCAGTTTTTGGGTGGTATAAAAAAGCCGCGATTTAACCGTTCCTTCGGAACACCCCAGAATCTCACCAATTTCTTTGATGGATAGATTCTCCTGAAACCGCAACAAAAAGGCGCTTCTGTGTCCATCATCAAATTTTTCCAATTCCGCTATCAATGCACTTTCAAATGTTTTCTGGTCCATGTTTCGTTCCAGCTGATGGTAGTCGCTGTCGATATCCTGAGACGTTCCGTCCATATTCGCGGTGCTATCGACTGCGCTTCTGACTCCCAAACGGCGGTATTCATTCTTACACATGTTGTAAGCCACGGCAAATATCCAGGTCGAGAATCTCTTTTCTGTGCAAAACAGATCAGGCTTTTCGACAATTTTCAAGAATATATCTTGTAGGAAATCTTGAGCTTTTTCCTGGTCTCCTCCCAGTTCACGAAAAAAGTAAAACAACAGGCGCTTACTGTAACGGTTATAGAGTTCATTGAAAGCAGAAGTATCACCTCGCTGTATGCACTCCATCAACTTCTCGTCATCGAACTTTTTGTAATTGTGCTTTAAAATGGCCATCAAAAGGCTCTGTTAGGTCTGTATGCTATTTTATCGTTCCATATTTGGCACAAATCAGCAATCTACTAATGATACGCCCTCACGGACATTTCTTTTCAATTTCATCGACCATTTCTTCTTTGCCCGCTTTGAAAGCAAGCGCAACCGCGAAGCCCTTCCAGTCCTGGAATTTTTTGTCCTCGCCAGCCGCCTCGTAATGCTCGGCCAACATGATCATGGGTGCGATGTAGTTTAAGTTCATGTGGGCGATTAGGTCCTTTGCCAGATAGCTGTCATCGTACCAGTCGTATTTTAAGTAATCCAGTCTAAGATTATTCTCCAGATTTTTCTTTAACAACGCCAGGTTATCGATTCGCTTGGGGCTATATTGATAAGCCAAACCTACGATATACAGATCATCGGTTATCGGTTTGGTAACCGCCTCGTATACGGTCAAAGCGAAATAAACCGGAACATCTGGATATTTGGCACCGATGGCTTTGCATAATTCCGCAAAGAAGTTGTCATCCAGCATCTTGGGTAACTTGTCAAAATCAACGGTAATGTCCTTTTCTTTCAATTTCCTTTCCAAATAGTTCTTGTCTGACCGTGAAATTGATACGTTTAATATCGTCACATCCTCCCGTATACGCAATGCATTCTGCAACATCCAAATAGGATAGGTGTCATTATCACCGTTGGTAAAGAGGATGGCATTTTCTTCCGTGGACATTAACACATTGTAATTGTAATTGATCAAGCCAGGGGCAATATCCTTGCTTTGATATAACTTCTCGCAAAACTCCTTCATCTTCTTGTCCTGTCCGGTGAATTCATAATAGGAGATGAATGGGTAGTAGGTATCGGGTCGGTCAGGTTGAAGCTGGTAGGCTCTTTCAATCAGCGAGACGTCCTTAAAACTATAAGTATTCCAGAACGTTAAAAGATAGCATTCGTAAGTTTCGGGTATGGCTTTGTTCATATCCTCAATGATCTGCTTTAATTTCGCCTGTTTTTCTTTAGTCCCTATGCTTCCCTCATAGCTGGTATATCTGACCGCGTTGTAGTAGTTATACCACGCTTCCGGGTTTTTGGGGTTTTTCTCAATTTCCTTCTTCCAGAGTTCAGCCTGCTGGATATACCATTCGTTAGGCTTTTGTTCATAAACGATGCGATACACCTTTTCCGGCTTGGCATTATCCGACTGTCCCAAGAGTAAACAATTGAAGACTAACAGCAGGAGAACAACAATCCCCAAAGCAAAGTGAATTCGCTTAATCATTTTAATCCTCCTTCTTAATAGGTCTACGTTTTTCTTAAGTTACTCATTTCGCTCATTAATACACGTGACCTGTAAAAAGGTTCAAATCTTTTGAATTTTATGTTGGGTTAATTGAAGGTGGGGCTGAAATGATCCTCAGTAGGTTCGGATTAAATTAAAGTATTAGATAGTCCCACATTCGGCGTATTACCAGACCTACATATAGAGAAATTTCGTAGTTGCTCAATTCATTGGGCGATTTCTAGCTCAATCCTTCGGCAGGCTCAGGATGGTGAGCGAAGTCGAACCATAAATCGAGCGACTACACTTCAAATTCCCCCCTCACCTTTCCGCCAAAGGCGGATCCGCCTATGGCGGAAGTCCTCTCCTCGGAGAGAAGAGGAGATTCTTCCCCCGCCTACGGCGGGGTCAGAATGACACAGTAGTGTGTCACCCTGAGCGAAGCGAAGGGTCTCGCCCTGCAAGATTCTTCGGTCGTCCATATGGACTCCCTAAGAATGACACACTGGTATGTTGGGTCTCAAGCCTGCCTCGAGTTCCAAGAGATATTTCTTTCGCCAGAGTTTGCCACCATAGCCGCGCAAGTTTCCGTTGGCTTCAATCACCCGGTGGCAGGGTATGACAATGGAAAGATAGTTAGCGCCGTTAGCACGGCCAACTGCTCTACGGGCATTTGTTTTTCCTAAAGCGCTTGCGATCTGAGAATATGACCTGGTTTCACCATACGGAATCGCCAATAACTGCTCCCAGATTCTTCTCTCAAACGGCGTGCCGGTAACGTCAACAGCTACTTTAAACTTCTTCATCTTCCCAGCAAAATAATCCACAAGCTCTTTCTCTAGTTGATCGAGGTGTTTGTTATTACCTTCGAGCAACGGCATCTTGTAGCGCTTTTCCACTCTCTGTTTGATTCGCTCTACTCCTCCGCGGTCATGCCATTCCAAAAAGCAGACACCTTTGTCGGTGGCACCCGCTATCATTTCGCCGAGTGGACTTGACACATCACGAAATACAATCTTATTGTGTTGCATAGAACCTCCCCGGTGGTTTACCAAATTGCTTTGTAAATGCCTCACGAAAGCCGCTTGCCGATTCATATCCGCACTCGTAGGCGGCTGAAAGATAGTCACAGCCCGATTCAATCAACTGGCGTGCGTAATCTAAGCGCAACCTTCGGTGAAAAGCCAGAGGCGTCATCCCCAGATGAGTTTTGAAGTATCTTCGAATGGTCGAAATGTCGACACCCGCCATCTGTATGAGTTTACCCTCATTCAGTCTTTCAGTTCGGTTCTCTCTCATAAATTTCAACACGGTGTGAAGCCATGAGGGTAGGACATCGGGGAACTTCTCCGATTTGCATCGCTTACATCCCCGCAGGCCCGCCGCAATTGCCTCTTCCCGGGTGGGATAGAAAACCACGTTTTTCAGTTTTGGCTTTTTGGCTTTGCACGATGGCAAACAATAAATACCGGTCGAGTGCACACCCACATAAAACTTACCGTCGTAGGTGGCATCGTTTTTGGTCATCGCCTCGACCATTCCTTTGTAGCTCAGTTTCATCATGGCAACAAGGTAATATACGTTATACGTCTCTCTACCTGTCCACCGATTTTCGGGCAAGTAAGTAAAACATTTCTACCTGGGTCCTCTGTTTTTATATTTTTACGGTAAAAATCTCTTGCCAATCCCACATTTTCTTTGTAAAATGGCGAAATGATGGACTTCTTAAAAAGAGCTATTTGTAAAGAGGAGAAAATTTTTTAACTTTGATAAGAGAGGATAAAAATATGCAGGTCTTGGTAATGTATTATTCGAGATCGGGAAATACCGAAAAACTGGCCCAAGAAATAGCCAAAGGAGTGCAAGAAGTAAAAGAGGTGAAATGTGTATTGAAAGCCGTGTCCGAAATTACAAAAGATGATTTTCTCTCTTCTGACGGAATCATAGCTGGTTCTCCGGTTTATTTCGGAACAATGGCCGCGGAAATGAAAGAGGTCTTCGATAAATTTGTCGGTATCCGCAGGCACATGGAAGATAAAATAGGTGCCGCTTTTGCAACCTCTGGTGATGCCTCAGGCGGAAAGGAGACTACCATTTTTTCGATCATCCAAGCCATGTTAATATATGGGATGATTATCGTGGGAGACCCTCTGGATGCAACTGGTCACTACGGTATATCATGTATCGGAGCGCCTGATAAAGAAACGGCTTTGAATGCACAGAAGATGGGAAAGAGGGTAGCTTTATTGGTCAGGAAGCTAAAAGGTTAATGCTGAAATGAGATATTAAGCGGGATATATCATGTCAAGAATATTCATCCAGCCGCCAGATCACGATAGCTTTGATACTTTCCTATCTTACGCGAAAGAACATGGTTACAACCTGGAGATTGCATCGTTTGCATATAGCAGTGTGTTAGATTCCAACTGGCAAGAGATATTGAGAGATCATCAGCGTAAACTGCGCGGTTTTACTGGAACGATTTCCCTTCATGGGGCATTTATGGAGTTAATCATTCATAGCAGAGATAAGAGGATCAGAGAAGTCGCAAAGGATAGAATCTTTCAAAATCTTGAAATCGCCAAAGCTCTGAATACAAAGTATGTCGTTTTTCACGGGAACTTTAACCCGTTAATCAGACACGACGGTTACAAAAAGAATTGGATCAGGCAAAACGCAATTTTTTGGTCTGAGGTTCTCGATAAATACCCCATTACGGTTGTGCTGGAAAATCTGTGGGAACCAATGCCAGAGATATTCAAAGAGTTGTTGGACGGAGTTAATTCCTCGCGCCTTAAAATCTGTTTTGATGTGGGACATGCAAATATCTTCTCAGAGGTCTCCCTTGAGGAATGGTTTGCTGTGTTAGGTGAGGACATCGTCTATATGCACGTCAATGATAACAAAGGAGATTTCGATAACGAACTTGCTTTAGGCGAAGGCAATATCGATTGGCGAAAGTTCTCAGATCTGATTGAAAAATACGGAATTGCTCCTGAAATAGTATTCGAAGTCGGAACGCTTGAAAAAACCATGCAATCGCTTAAGTATTTTCAGAAACAGAATATTTATCCCTTTAATGTGCCTGCTCGCAACACGTCAGCACTTCGCAAACATGCAAGCCGTTAGGCGGAATTGGGAGGTGAAAAAAAATGAAATCAGTAAAAACGCATATTTCAGATATAGAGTTTCACCCGTTAACCCCGGATCGATGGAAAGACCTTGAAGATTTGTTTGGAGAACGAGGGGCTTGCGGTGGATGTTGGTGTATGTGGTGGAGACTAACAAGGTCGCAATTTGAGAAGCAAAAAGGGACCAAGAATAAGCTGGCTCTAAAAAAAATAGTTAATTCAGACGAAGTTCCCGGAATCCTTGCCTATGCTGAAGGCAAGTCCATTGCCTGGTGTTCGGTGGGGCCGAGAGAAGCGTTCCCCACTCTAAAGAGATCTCGTATTTTAAAAAGAGTTGTTGAAAATCCCGCCGAAGGCGGGAATGATAAACCTGTTTGGTCTATTGTTTGTCTCTTTGTTGCCAAGCCAGAGAGAAATAAGGGAGTGTCTATTAAAATACTGAGAGCGGCTGTGGATTACGCTAAGAAAAATGGCGCAAAAATTGTGGAAGGATACCCGTTGGAACCGAAAAAAGCGAACTATCCTGACGCTTTTATATATACCGGGCACGCCTCCGCTTTCCAAAAAGCAGGATTCGTGGAAGTTCATCGACCTTCACCTACTCGACCAATAATGAGATATTTTATTGAAAAGAGAAAGCAAAAATTCTAAAGTTCTGTCAGGAGTAGCTCCTGACAGAACATTGAATTTGTCTTGACTTTTGGATAAGGAATAGATAAAATGAAAAATATCGATTTCTCTTTGAAAATCGGTGACATAGACGCGATAACATGTAACACAGGAGGCCAAAAATGGACCCAAGCATTCCACTCGTCTGGTACATAGCTATGGGTATAGCCTTTGGATTGCTTCTTGGATACACTATTGGAATGCTCATTGGTGTCTCCAGGGGCAGGCAACAACTCATTAAGAAAATAAAACTGCTCGTGGAACGAGAGAAGATCGACTTTGATATTGATAGATTGCTTCAAAGTAAAAATAGTAAACTCATCAAAGAAGATTTCCTGTAACCCGGCGTATAACAGGGGTGCGGTTCTTCCCCTGAAAATGAGGGATTACCCACTCTCTTCTGTTGGGAATACATTTAAGAAGCATGAAAAACAATCTCTTAAAACACTCCGCATTTTTCTTTTATCTCTTTTTTTCTTTTGTTTTGAATCTGGTCTTTGCCAAGACAGATTTGGCTCAACAAAGCATATCTTCTACTACCCACGTGTTCATCAATGAGGTCTTAGCCAATGAACCGGGCTCAAATACCAAATTGGAGTGGGTGGAGCTTTTTAATGCTGATTCAATGCAACATGATTTAGGGGGCTGGCTTTTTGTCAGTAAAGATGATACCACCGTAATATCCAGTGGGGCGATCATTCCTTCCGGTGGCTTTTTGATCATTGCTCGGAAGCTTGTGGCTGAACCTCCAGATTCCATTAGTTTTGAGGGATATTGGGGAGATAGAAGCGGAGTCTGGGGCGACTCTCCCAAAGAAGATTTTCCCGCTATTGAAGCCAAGATGTCTTTGACCAACAGCGGAGAAACCATCAGTCTAGTGGATTTAGATCATAACATACAAAGCTTCACCTGGGATAAAGATTGTGGAGACGGCATCTCTCTTGAAAGAATATCACCTGACGAGGATGAATGGTTTTGCTGTATTGATTCAAACAGATGTACGCCCGGAAAGAAAAACAGTGTAAGTGTAGAGTATTCTGATAAAATTGAGTTGAATATCTTTCCTAACCCTTTCTCACCTGATGGGGACGGATTTGAAGATGAAGTCACCTTTCAATATACCCTACCTAAGGTATCGACATTAACTATAAAGATTTTTGATGTTAAGGGGAGGTTGGTTAAGACTCTTATAGAAGATGAGCCCCAGGTTACAGGCGAAAAAATCTGGGATGGCAAAGACGATAAAAATAGAATTGTTCGAGTGGGAATATATATCGTTTTGGCTGAAGCAAAAGGGATTCCCAGCAGTGTAAAGAAAATGACGTTAGTGGTGGCAAAGAGATAGCTCTTTTACCTCACCCCTATCTCCCCCTCTCCATGAAGAGGGTGTGTCATAATCATGTTTTGACTTTGTAGCCGCAATCTTTAGATTGCGTAAGCTGTTGGAATTCAATAAACAGTTTTCGCAGACTAAAGTCTGCGGCTACAAAAACCGAAATTCTGACACACCCTCGAAATGGAGAGGGGGACAAAGGGGGGAGAAGTTATTATGCAAACTTTACTAAGTCTCTTCTGCTAAAGGTGAAGAGAAGAACCAAAAGTTAAACAAAGCTTTTGTGACCAATTAAATCCGGGATGGTCCAAAAATATAAACAGCGATTAGGGAAAAGTGGGGAAGATTTAGCGGTTTCTTTTTTGAAAAAGAATAGTTTTGAGATCCTAAACAGGAACTATAGATATGGGCACAAAGAGATCGATATAATCGGCAAGGATAAAAATACAATTGTCTTCATTGAGGTCAAAACCGGGAGGTCAAAAAATTTCGGGTCACCGCAGGAATGGGTGACTCTAAGAAAACAGAAAAGCATGATCGAGGTGGCACAGGATTTTATACAAAAAAATGATCTCAGAGATTTTGATTTCAGGTTTGATGTGGTAGCAATAAACCTTGAAAGAGGAAATACAAAAATTGAGCACATAAAAAACGCATTTATGGTGGATTAGCTTTTTCCTCCTCCAACCTACGAACGATCTTCTCCCAAACCTTCGCCCACTTTTCTGGATTTTTATTGTATTCCTGTATAAAATGATCAATCTCTTCTTGAGTGACATTATACTGCTTGAGTATTTTTTTTCTTTCTTCTTCTAATTTAGTTGAGCTGGTATCATACATCTCCGAGGCGATGGAAAGCTGGACATAAACTTCTACAAATTTCTCCTCGGAAAGCCTTGAAGAGGTTTTCGGGTGGTTAAAGATTATAAAAAGAATAGCCAACAGAAAGAGAACAGAGATTATGATTATGAATTTATTCTTAATCAAAATTAAAAGGTTCAATTAACCCGTCCAATGTAAAACAATCGTACAGTCTAAATATTTGTTTATTATTTGAGTTGTCAAGGAGAAAATGGCTTTTGTAATTTTTAGGTGAAATTTATTTAATAGTTCAAACTTTTATCGTATTATGATTAGTTAATGATGGTCTATGAGTTGATATTTCGAGAAGAATTTTGGAGGAAAACACGATGTTGAAGATTACGTTTAGAATATTCATTTTTCTCACCTTTTTTCTGTCTCTTTTTTTAAATTCCTACGCTGACAAACTCCTGGTCTACATGGATCTCGCTCAGACCGATCACCTAAAGGCTTATGGGGTGGCTTATTGGGTTTTGGAGCAGGGGCATAATGTGGAGTGGCTTTTGAATTATCGGGGGGGATCATTCATGATCGATTTTTATGAGGAGATGGCGGATGTGTGCAGATTGAGAGGGGTGGCATTTGACCAGATCGATCTTTCCCAAGCCGCATCGATCTACAAAGAGATTGAAGAAAATAATATGGAGGTGGTGCTCTTAGAGAAAGCCCCCGCCATTGCCATCTATACCCCACCTAATAAAGAACCCTGGGACGACGCCGTTACTTTGGCTTTAACCTATGCTGAAATTCCTTATACCACCCTGTGGGATGAGGAGGTTTTAAGAGGAGAATTGGAGAAATACGATTGGCTACATCTGCACCATGAGGATTTCACCGGTCAATATGGAAAATTCTACGGTTCTTATAGAGATGCCTTGTGGTATAAACAGGAACAGTTAACCTGCGAGCTTATGGCAAAAAAATTGGGTTTCCGAAAGGTCTCAGACGAGAAAAAAGTGGTAGCCAGGGCAATTAAAGATTATATGGCAAAAGGAGGTTTCGTCTTTGCCATGTGCTCCGCTACCGAAACTATGGATATTGCTTTAGCCGCAGAAAATGTGGATATTGTTCCGGAAGAGCTGGATGGGGATCCTGTGGACCCAGATTGCCAAAATAAATTGGATTATTCAAAAACCTTAGCTTTCACAGACTTTAAAGTTTCAATAGATGCATATAAATATGAACATTCCACTATAGATACCACTCCGGATAAAACTGCCGCCAGGCTGGGATTGGAGGCAGACTATTTCACTCTTTTTGACTTTTCTGCAAAATTGGATCCGGTTCCAAGCATGCTGGTTCAAAACCACGTTTCGGTGGTACAGGGTTTTATGGGTCAAACCACCGCTTTCAGAAAAAGTCTAGTAAAAAAATATGTGACCATCTTAGGAGAGACTGAAGGAAGAGATGAGGTGAAATATATCCATGGCAATTATGGAAGGGGAACCTGGACCTTCTTCGGAGGACACGATCCTGAGGATTATCAACACATGGTGGAGGATCCCCCCACGGATTTGAGCCTTCACAAAAGCTCTCCCGGGTATCGGCTGATTTTAAATAACATCCTCTTCCCCGCGGCCAAAAAGAAAGAAAGGAAAACTTAAGCCTTATGAGAGACCTCACCCTCTGTCCCCCTCTCCACATTGAGACTGTGTCATAATTGTGTTTTGAAGTTGTAGCCGCAATCTTTAGATTGCGTAAGTCATTGGAATTCAACATCTCGATTTCGCAGACTAAAGTCTGCGGCTACAAAAATCGAAATTCCGACACACCCTCATTGTGGAAAGGGGGAAATAGGGGGAGAGGTTTATCATCTAAAGATAAAGAGTAATCTCATGGCCTTTTCGCGTAAGATCAAAGTCAAGGTTATAAAAATTCTGGAAAAAGGAGAGTGTCCGCTTGATTTAAAAGTGGGAGATGAATTCATCTTTGAGCATCTTCCTCCGCCCCAATTCTGCCACTGGGCGTTTCATTCCTTATTTCCCGCTATCACTGCCTTAAGGTTCGGAGGGAATATCCCCTGGGAGGAAAAAGAGGGAGTGTGTCATCTCTGTTGTCCTGATCCCAATAGTCCAGTGGTTTTTGAGATCACCAGGATTGAAGAAGTGTAGGTCGAGATTCGTATTTTGACAAAAAACTGAATGGACAAGATTCGAGTTTATTCTATTGTAAGGCTCTTGACCAGCTTCGCCTTCGGCTCAATCCTTCCGGTCTACGTCCTCTATTTCCGACATTATCAGATAAATCTGTTTCAGATCGGTTTGCTGGCTTCTATCTTCGAAGCATCCATTCTGATTTTCGAAATACCCACTGGTCTTGTGGCTGACATCTATGGCAGAAAACTCTCGGTAATCCTATCCGCATTTGTCTCTCTTATTTCGGGCATCTTCTTCGTTTTCTTTCCATATCTTTTTGGATTTATTGTCGCAGAGATATTGAACGGATTGGGCGAGACCTTGAGATCAGGAGCTTTAGAAGCCTGGTTGGTGGACTCGTTGAAACATGAAGATAAAGAAGAGAAGGTCAAATATGCGTTTGCTCAAGGGACAAAATACAGAACCCTCGGCAATCTCTCTGGATTGATTTTAGGAGGATATTTAGCTTCCCTGAATATGAAACTGGTTTGGATTCCTTTTGCTCTTATATTTTTTATTTTAAGCATATTTTTGATTTTGAATATGAAGGAGGAATACAAAATTGAAAGAACAATTCCCGACAAAATCTTTTCTGAAATTTCTGAAACGATTAAGAAAAGCCTGGTCGTTATAAAATCGCAAAAAATGATTTTGGCTTTGCTTTTGCTTGTTCTTGTTTCCGGATTCTCCTTTGAGACCATTTCTCAGTATTGGTAGGTGCACTTCAGTGAGAATTTGTCGATACGTCCACAATACTTCGGCTGGATTTTGGCAATCTCGTCTGTCATCACCATAATTTTTATTGATAAAGTGACCAAATTGTCCGAGAAGTCTAAACATGAAGTTTCCTCTTTGGTGATCTTGGAGATTTTGTTTCTTTTAAGCCTTTTGGTTATTGCTTTAACCTATTCACCCATTTTGGCAGTTATATTCTTCGTCCTCCTCCAATCCTTTGCAAACCTCAGAGAGCCCATATTTTTAGATTTATATAACAAGCACATCCCCTCAAAGCAAAGAGCCACTCTCCTTTCCTTTCAAAATTCAGTGGGATCTGGTGGCGAAGTCTTGGCAGGGCTTTGCATCGGGGTGGTGGCATTAAAATTCGGGTTAAGAATAACCTTCGGCGTGGGAAGCGTGGTTTTCCTCTTTGGGTTGGTCCTCTTTGTTTTTTTTGCCAGACCAAAGCAGGATTAACCCCTTTTGGTACTGTGCATAAATCGGACTTGTTTTGGGGAGAGGTTAAATCTCTACTCAATGGAGACTTGGGGCATGGACAAGGTATCTGCGACCAAGAAGAAAAATTTTAAAAATCGAAGCCAAACTTAAAATAGAATTTGTCCCATTTATCTGTAGTTGCGCCATAAGCAAATTCGATGGGACCTACGGGGGTATCCAGAGCTAAACTGGTGCCAAAGGCATGTCTTAAGTTCTTAAGCTTTATGCTCTCCACTTTGGACCAAACATTTCCCATATCATATCTTAATGTCCAATATAACCTGTGAAAAAATCTAAAACGTAAACTCAGATTTCCCAAAAGCATTTTATCTCCTCTAAGCTCTTCGGCAAATAACCCATATAAATTGTCCGGTCCACCTAAGGTGAATTTTTCGCTTATGGGCACGCTTCTATCTGAAATTCCGATGGCTATCTGGGGATGGAAATTGACCCGTCGGTGCAAAGGGAAATAGGACTCCAGAGAGGTGAATGCCTTTCTATAAACCACATCCCCGCCAAGAATATCTCCGGCGAATTCAAAATAAAGATGATGATATTTTCCCTCATCCGGGAATGGATATTTATCGAAGGTGTCTACCAATGACCTCAAGATAAGGCTTCTTATGTTATTTGTGGATTTGGTTTTGAAAACGCCATTATCTATTTCAACTTTCTCCCATCTGGTTTCGATGGAGGCAGTTCCCAACCTGGAAATATGTTGTCCAAAGGAGAAGGTGGTTCCAGTTCTTTTCTCTTTGAAATAACCTATCTTTTGATGCTCCTCATACAGGTTTTTTGTCTCTCTTCGATGAAAAATGTCAAGCTTGTAGGTCAGATACGTTTTGAAGATACGATCAGCTTTGAAATCTAATTTATAGATCTGCTTTCGTTCTCCATATTGAAAATGAGTGAGAATTTCATTTCCCACCCCGAACACGTTGGCATTTGCAAACTGCAAAAACGCTTCTGACCTGTATTCGTCTTTGTAGTGCGCTCCCACTCGGACCAGATTAAACTTTTTCTCCTTAACCTTAAGCTGAAGCACTAATCCTTCTTTATTGGAATAGGTATTTAATATCACATTTTCGAAAAATCCGGTGCTGTGGATATTGGAGATACCCCGGCTGGCTAAATTAGAATTGAAAGGCTTCCCTGGTTTTAAAGGAAAGTTTCTCAGCACCACCCACCTTTTTGTCCTTTTATTCCCGCTCAATTCAATTCGAGAGATCATTCCCTCATTTAGGCTTACCTCTAAATTTTGGGAAGTGGAATCATATCTTATGTTTTCAAAGTGAGCCAAACCATATCCGTTTCGGTGGTAAACCGTGATTACAGAATCTAACCCTTTTTGTAGGGTTTTATAGTTTAGAATCTCAGTAGGTAGAAAATCAATTTGTCTTTGGAGGAAAGAATCGGGATAAATGCTGTTGTTCCGAAATATGATTTTTTCCACCGGAGGATTTTCCACCATCTGGTAGCAAAGGGAGTATTCGTCTCCTCCGATTTTGGAAAGGGTTGCAAAAACATCAGAAAAATATCCGGTGGAGTAGATTTTTTCCAGATCCGATCTTGTCAGAGCTTTGGTGACAGTGCTTTCAACCCTTGTTTCTATCAGGCCCAAAAGAAAATCTTTCTTCACTTTCTGGTTTCCCAAGAACTCAAGTCCACAGATTTTGAATTCGAAAGAATCTGGATTTGGAACTTTTCTCAAAACATAGAATTCGTGCTTTTTGCTTTCAATTGTCTTTTTAATATTGTTAATTAAGCTATCCGCCGTATCCTCTCCCAAGCGGATCAGTTTTGCCACATTCCCAAAATCCATGGCCGAGAATTCAGATAATTCTGGACTTAAGACAAAATCCGCTTTTTTCAACTCCTCATCTTTCTTTTGCAAAGACATTATACTGGTCGCTTGGTTGGCAATATCTATGGGATTTTTGATCTCTTCTGCAGGTAACAGGGGAGAAACGGTATTGACCGCAATTACCACATCTGCGCCCATTTGTTTTACCACCTCCACGGGCACCGGATCCACTAATCCACCATCCACTAAAAGCCTTTCTCCCATCTCCACTGGACTAAAAGCCAAAGGAACTGACATGGTGGCCCTCAAAGCTTGTGCCAGATCCCCCGAATCCAAAACCACTCTTTCCCCGGTCACCAAATCGGTGGCCACGGCCCGGAAAGGAATTTTCAAGTCGTCGAAATTGGACTGAGGTTCGGCGAACCACTTTGAGGAAAAGCTCGCCTGCATGATCAAATTGGTGAAAAGATTGGAAAGTTTCTGCCCAGAGGTTAACGCTGTGGGAATATAAGGCTTCAAACCATCCAAACGAAACTGAAACAACGAGCCTTCGCCTTCCTCTCTTTGGGAAAGGAAAAGGGAGAGTCGGGGTGGGGTATCACTAAACAAATCGTTCCAGTCGATCTCCAGAACTATCCTTTCCAGCTTTTGGGCTGAATATCCAGCGGCATAAAGCCCGCCGATGACACCTCCCATGCTGGTTCCTGCGATATAATCGATAGGGATATTTTCTCTTTCCAAAACCTTCAAGATACCAATCTGGGTTAGTCCTCTCGCCCCACCTCCGGAGAGAGCCAAACCAATCTTAGGTCTTTTTAAGGTTTCTTTTAATGGAAAGGTGATCTCACCCGGCTGAGGTTGAACAAATTCCAAACGGATTATAGTGGTATCCGCAGGATCCATAGGATCCGAATCCCCAAAGGACTTTACCGAGGTAAAACAAAGTTGGCACAACGCTAAGATAAGATACAAAAGCCGGGGTAATAGTCTCTTAGATTTCATTATTTCACCTGCACAGAATATTAAAGCTTTGCCCTCCAAAAATCAAGATAAATATGAAGTGGTGTGCTTCCATTTTTTACTCTTGAATTGGTTAGCTCAGCACTAACAAGCTTTACATAGATTTTTGGTTAAACTATGCTTTTAGGTAAGAGAGGCTGGTTCAATATGAGCCAGAATTATATATGATTTACATTTGCTATCTACATGAATCTATCAGAATTTGGTTGACTTTTACATATAGAATTTATAACTTTGTTTTGTTAGTGATATATTATAGCTTTATGAAAAAAGGTTAGTGCATAAGCAAGTCACGAAGAGGAATAAGACGTGGCAAAACGGGGAGATTTCACATTACCCTTCGGCGCTATCATAGGGCAAGATGATCTCAAGCTGGGTCTCCTTTTGAACGTGGTAAATCCGCGAATCGGGGGTCTTTTGATTAGAGGCGCCAAAGGGACCGGGAAAAGCACTGCAGTCTATGCTCTCACCGACATTCTGCCGCCGGTGGAGGTGGTGGCCGACTGTCCTTTCAAGTGCTCTTTTCAAGATCCGACCAATAGGTGCGAATCATGCAGATCGCGATTTGAAAAAGGGGAGAACGTCTCCAAAAAAGAGCTGAAAATGGAAGTGATCAATCTTCCTTTAAGCATTACCGAGGATAGATTGATTGGCTCCATTGATGTGGAGAAAATCTTAAAAGAAGGCGAAAAAGCACTCCAACCGGGGTTATTAGCTCAAGCCAATCAGAATATCCTATACGTGGACGAAATCAATCTGCTTCCAGACCATATCACCGACGATCTTCTGGACGTCACGGCCTTGGGATGGAATACCATCGAGCGGGAGGGATTCTCGATCACCCATCCGACCCGCTTTGTATTTGTGGGCACGATGAATCCCGAAGAAGGAGAGCTCCGTCCGCAGATTCTGGACCGATTCCCTCTTTCGGCTTTGATTAAAACGGTCGATGCCGAAGAGGCAAGAGTAGAGATAATCAAAAACAACCTTCTTTTTGAAAAAGACCCGCAAGCCTTTAAAAACAAGTTCAAGGAAGAGGAGGAGAAGCTAAAAAAGAAAATAGCAAATGCCCGTGCCCTCCTCCCCCAGGTTGAAATTCCGGAACAGATTTACCAGATTGTAGCTTCCATTTGTGTTAAACTGAAGATAGATGGACAACGCCCTGATATCGTAATTACTAAAACTGCCTGTGCGGTCGCCGCTTTAGATAACAGAACTGTTGTAGAAAAAGGTGACATCTTGAAATCCTCGTATCTGGCACTTTCCCATCGCACCCGCGATGGTGGTCTTGAGCCTCCGGCCACCGAAAAGGAGATTGAAGATGCCTTTGAGGAGAGTTGCCAGAAATGGAGAAGTCTATCAAGCGAAAAAGCTGGTGCTGGAATGCCGTCCCACGATGCGGGAAATATCACTACCTCTGCTAAAGACCACACAGTAAAAAAAAAATCATAATCCCATCGAGTAGAGAGTCCTCTCCAAAACCCTCTTTAAAGCAATTCATCGCTAAAGTCCCATTGGTTAATCTCAAACAGGTGTCGCAGACTTTGACCTCATATTTTGACCGATGGAAAATTAGACTTTCCAAGAAAGCCGCGCCTCGAAAAACAAGACAGTTTGTGGGCAAGCGGGCAACCAGCCTGACCACATCCACCCGGGGAAGATCCACCAGTTATCAGAAACCAAAAGCTATTCCCAAAGAAAATATAGCCCTTCTTCCCAGCATAATTACGAGTTTGGTGAATCGGGGAAAAAGAGAAGGGAGGCCAAAAATCAAAGTGCATCCTTCTGATCTCCGAATTTGGGTCAGGCAAGGAAGAAGCTCGGTTACTCTTATTCTGATCGCGGATGCCAGTTTTTCCACCTATCATTTCCTTCCCGCGGTCTCCAGAGCTCTTGGGATTGTCTATCGCGATGCTTACAGAAACAGGGATCGCTTGGGGGTAATAGCTTTTCAGAAGAATTCTGCTCGGATTATGAATCATCCCACTAACAATTTGAGAGTGGCTTTGGGTAACTTAGCCCGTCTTACCCCTTTAGGTTTCACCCCTTTAGCCGATGGGTTAAGAAAAGCTTTGCAGGTTTTTAAACAGGAAAAAAGAAGATCACCTAACTTTATACCCTTTGCCATTCTTATCAGTGACTGTTTTCCTGAGCCACTTACTCATAAGTATGCCGATCTTTTGGAAGAACCTGCCTACCAAGAGACACTTAAGCTTTCCAAAGATTTTAGAAGAGAAAAGATCCCCATCGTGGTAATAAATCCAGCCCATGGGAAGAGCAGAGAGGGGAGGCTTTATGGCGGGACCAAGTTGGGAATGAGGATTGCTCAGATTTCCAACGGCCAATATTACGGCATCCCCGAAAGGGAGATCCCCTCTCGCACCGCTCCTTTTGCCAAATATTTCCATAAACGTTACACCGAGAGAGAAGCCAAAATCATCTCCGGGTATTTAGATGATGTTAGGGTCGATTTTTTGACCATTCACAGGAAAGGGGAATAGACGGTCCATCGATCACTTCAGAAATCTAAAGAAGTCTCTATCTAGATCTACGACATTACCCTCAAATCCATCAAACGATCGCAAGGACTTAAAAAGAAAAAGGGTAAGCCGGATCATCAACAATTGTGTACCAGATTTAGGTTTTGAGAACGTAAAAATATTTGATTTTTAAGATAAATGATGTATAATTAAACTTTTGCTTTTGTATTAAATAAAACATAGATTTGAATTCTAAACAGATGGCATCACCGGAAAGCAAAAAACGTTTAAGATTCTTTGGCGTAGAATTCAGAATCGTCTTTTGTTTGGTTGCTTTTGTGTTCGTATTAATTGCGTGGTCAAGCTTTAAAAGTTCTTTTGGGGTGAGCGCCCTGTTTTCTATCATGTTTATTTTTTCGATTTCCCTCATCTGGTTAGACTATTCTTACCATTGGGTGAGTTTAACCTCAAGCGGACTGGTTTTTAAGAAAATATTGTGGAGAAAACTCACCTCGTGCGAAGTACATTTAAGCTGGAATGAGGTGGAAAAGGTGACCACCAGCACTTATGGTCTTTTTAGTCTTTTGAAATCTACAAAGATAGTAGGCAAGAAGGGCGAGTTCTTCATAGTTTTTTCGTTCATGGAGGACTATTTGCATTTTTTAAAAGACCTCACCCGAGAGGCGAAATCTGCCCAGATAAATAAACTTACCTTGGATTTATTAGAAGGGAGAGCAGATGTTTAATAAAACAAAAATAATTCTGATCTTTTTGATTTTGACTTCCCTTCTTTTATGGGGTCAAGCTTGGGGTGAAGTGAGCATGGATTCCAAAGAGGTGGAACAGATAATATTCCAAGGTTTAGACTACCTGCATAATGAGGAAGTCTTCAAAGCTGTGGACCAGTTCAAGAAATTGATTGACCTTTTCCCCAACGATCCTATTGGGTATTTCTATGTGGCGGCTTCCCTTCAGACCATGATGGATGATTACAGAAACTATACCTATCAGGATGAATTTAACAAATACATGGATTTAGCCATAAAAAAGGGGGAGGAGAAGAAAAAGAAGGGGGATCTTACTGCTTATGATTGCCTCTACCTGGGAGGAGCCATTGGCTACCGGGGAATTAATGAGGCATTGACCGGTGATTGGTACCACGGTTTTATAGATGGATTGAGAGCAAAGGGGTATCTGGAAAAAGCGTTAAAACTTAATCCTGAGTTTTATGATGTATATTTCGGTTTGGGAGGTTATCATTTTTGGAAGAGCTTAAAGACAAGAATCTTCTGGTGGCTCCCCTTTGCCAAAGATAATAGACAGATGGGGATCAATATGATCAAACTCGCCATAGAAAAAGGGAAATATAGCCGAGAGGATGCAAAATTATCTCTGGTGAGAATTTATGTAGAAAACAAGGAATATGAAAATGCTTTTGCCATGATTAACCAGCTGATTAAATCACAACCGAATAAGCCTTTTTTGCTCTGGTTTCTGGGAAGAGCTCAGCTGGAGACAAAAATGTATGACGGGGCGATAAACACTTATCAAACCTTGCTTAAAACACTGGTCGCCCCACCCTATTACCATCCCGAAGGAGAGGTAGAATGCCGATACTGGCTGGCTTTGGCTTATTTTGAAAATAAGAATTTTGAGGATAGCCAAAAACAGATTGATGCCATTTTGGCTTTCAAAGAGAAATCTCAAGATAACAAGAATATCAAACACTTTATCGAAGATGCCAATGGACTAAGAAAAAAAATCAAAAAGCACGCATCCTGAATGGGACAAAGGTCTCGTTGGCTGGGGGTGCCCTCACCCCCGATGGCAAGACACAGAATTCGTGCCGAACTTCGGGGGATGACAGCCCGAACTAACGAAAAACTTAAATTTTTGATAAGAAAATAAGAATCTTATGGATTCATCCCGAAAGGGGTAAAGAGCAAGTGATCCAACATAAAAAACTTCTTTTCTTGTTTCTTCTAATTCTTTTGTTTTTTTTCCCAAACCAGGCCGCCCCACAAAAATATCTTGACTATCAGAATGATGAAATAAAAAACCTTTTCCTTGGAGGGATAGACGCTTGCTTTCGGGAAAATTATCCTTTGGCTGAAGAGAATTTTAAACAGATCGTCTCCAAAGCTCCCCAAGACCCAGCCGGGTATTTTTTAAAAGCCATGCTTTATCAAGCTCAGATGATCGATTATGAGAGCGATTATAAAGAAAAAGATTTCTATGAAAACATAAAATCAGCAAAAAAATATGCCCAAGAGAGAATCAAGAGCAATAAAAAAGATGCCTGGGCTTGTCTTTTTTTAGGTAACGCCTACGGGGCAAAAGCCATCTACGAAGCCAGAAAGGGGAACTGGTGGTCAGCTTTGAACAATGGACTTATGGCAAAATCTGCTCTGAAAGAAGCCGTAAAGCATGATCCTGGGCTTTATGATGCTTATGTGGCTTTGGGTTCTTATCATTATTGGGCGAGCGTGGTGACTAAAGCCTTCTGGTGGCTCCCGTTTATCGGCGACAGGCGAGAAGAGGGGATCGCTGAACTAAAACTTGCCCAAGAGAAATCAATCTATTCCCAAGATGCCGCAGCCAATGGTTTGATCTGGATATATATAAACGAAAAAAAGCTCGACCAGGCTATAAGTTTGGCTACAAAGATGCAAAACAAATACCCCCAGGGAAAATCCTTCCTGTGGGCATTGGCTACCGCATATTACGAAAAATTTGATTGGAAGAATGCCTTATTTTCTTATCAAGAAATAGCAAGAAAAATCCAATTGGAATTCCCGCCGAAGGCGGAAAGTAAGCAAAATGATCCAGTTTATAGTGAGCGAAGCCAACCTAAGAATCTAAACAACTATTATAACCTGATAGAGTGCAAATTTCACATAGCCAATTGTCTCTTTAATTTAGGAAAATTCCAAGAATGCATCTTAACCTGTGAGGAAATCCAAAGCTATCCCTTAGACGAAAGGACCAAAGACCGACAAAAGGATAAGCTAAAGGGAACAAAAAGGCTATGGGAGAAGTCTCTCAAAGTCCTCGGCAGGGGGGCTGAGAAGTAACTAAACTTCATAGTCTGGGTGTAAATACCCGGTAATAGAATTAAAGCATAAACTATAGAAGTTTATGAAAGAATCCTTGACTTTGAAAGGGGAAGTGGCATAATTAAAATAAAAGAATTTTTATTCCAATGAAACTGTAGGAAATTCGTTTTAAATAATGTGGAATCAATTTTAGGTGAGGCTTTATGGATAAGTTCGTTATAGAGGGTGGAAAAAGATTATCCGGGACGGTCCAAATCGAATCCTCCAAAAATGCGGTTTTGCCGATTCTGGCCGCCTCTTTGTTGGTAGAAAAGGGGGAAACAATTATCAATAATGTTCCTAACCTGGTGGACGTGGATACAATGTTAAAGGTGTTGGAACATTTGGGGGCTAAAGTCAAAAGGGACAAAGTCGATAAGAAAGTTGTCATCAATGCGGAAAACTTAAACAGTTTTGAGGCTCCATACGATTTGGTCAGAAAGATGCGAGCCTCCTTTTTGGTTTTGGGTCCCCTTCTGGCTCGGTTCAAGCAAGCAAAAGTCTCGCTTCCGGGTGGATGCGTTTTAGGTCCCAGACCGGTGAACTTTCATCTTTCAGGATTTAGCAGGTTAGGGGCAAAGATTGATGAGGATCGTGGTTACGTAGTGGCTTCCTGCGATCAGCTTTCCGGGAATGTGATCTGTTTTGACCGTCCCACCCATACCGGAACTGAAAATATCCTGATGGCGGCGTGTTTGGCTTCAGGCAGGACCACCATTGTTAATGCCGCTTGTGATCCTGAAGTGGTAGATTTGGCTAATTTTCTGAACCAGATGGGGGCAAAAATCAAAGGGGCAGGGACTTCCACCATAGACATAGATGGGGTAAAAAAGCTTCAGGCACAAGAATATACTCCAATCCCGGATAGATTGGAGGCTGGCACTTTTATGATGGCCGCTTGTATCACCAAAGGATACGTAGAACTGAAGAACGTCAATTTTGAGCATCTAAGCATGGTCTCTTTGAAGTTAAGAGAGATGGGGGCTGAGATCGAAGAAAACAGAAAGAAGATCAAGATAAAGGGACCCCAGAGGCTTAAACCGGTCTGGGTGACCACTTATCCGCATCCCGGCTTTCCTACTGACCTGCAAGCCTCCATCGTAGCCTTAGCTTCTGTAGCTTCCGGCACCAGCCAGATTCGAGAGACGGTGTTTGAGGATAGATTCACCCATGTGATGGAGCTTGCCAGATTGGGTGCGGATATTAAAGTCTCCGGAGACAGAGCCACCATAAACGGGGTAGCCCGACTTAAAGGTGCCTCCATTATGGCTTCAGACATTCGGGCAGGCGCAGGATTGACCCTGGCCGGCTTAGCCGCAGATGGAACCACCGAAGTGCTAAGGGTGTATCATATTGATAGAGGATATGGTCATTTTGAGGAGAAACTGGCTAAATTAGGCGCAGAGATAAAGAGGGTTAAAAGTTAGAAGTGAGAAGTTAGAAGTGAGAAGTTAGAAGTCAGAAGTTTGAAGTTAAGAGTTTGAAAGTTGAAACGTTAATTCATCAATAGCTAAAGTATAATATCATATTGAGGTGTAAAAAATTGTTTTGCGTTGTTTTTTAAACTTATTCTGATTTGAGTAAATATGAAATGGTGAGGATAATAAAATGAAGTTGAATTTTTTGAAGACAGTTTTCCTGGTTAGCATCACTTTCCTTCTGTTTACTAATCTGGGAAACACGCAAGAACCTTATTTCGGTAAAAACAAGGTGCAATATAAGATCTTCGATTGGTATTTCATTCAAACGGAGAATTTTAATATCTATTTTTATAAAGATGAATATCACTTAGCCAAGTTTGCGGCGGATGTTTTAGAGGGTGCTTATCTGAAGGTTAAAGAGGAACTTCGGTATGATCTGAGCAGAAAAGTTCCAGTGATCATCTACAATTCCCATAACGATTTTCAGCAAACCAATGTCGTTTCCGATCTCATTGAAGAGGGAGTGGGAGGATTCACCGAGAGTTTCAAAAACCGGATGGTGGTTCCCTTCACCGGGTCTTATGAGGATTTCAGACACGTCTTGCATCACGAGCTGACTCATGCGGTGACGTTTGACATGCTCTATGGAAATATTATAGGTTCCCTTCTTTCCCGCGAATATCTGTTTCAACTTCCCTTGTGGTTTGCGGAAGGATATGCTGAGTATTCCTCCCGGGGAGGTTGGGACATCCAGGCAGATATGGTCTTAAGAGACGCCACCATAAACGGATATTCAGTTCCTCTGGACCAAGCGGGAGGGTATTTAGTTTACAAGGAGGGGCAATCAGCCATAGGCTTTATTGTGAAAAAATACGGGGAGGAGAAGCTCTCTGAGATATTAAGCAAAGGCAAGGCTGAACTCTCTATGGATAAAGCCTTAAAATCGGCCATAGGATTGGATACCAAGGGTCTCTCCGAGGAATGGATGAAGTTCTTGAGAAAAGAATATTGGCCCGAAATCGCTTCTCGTTCTGAGCCCAAGGACTTTGCTAAACAGTTGACCGATCATACCAAGGACGGCTCTTATATCAATGAAAGACCCTCCTTTTCACCTCAAGCGGACCGGTTAGCCATCTTTTCGGACAGAAGTGATTATACTGAAGTCTATATAATTTCTGCCATAGACGGAAAGGTGATAGAAAGATTGGTTAAGGGAGAAAGATCAGGAGATTTGGAATCACTCCATTCTTATGTTAGTGGTCTCTCCTGGTCTTCTGATGGACAAAGTTTAGCCTTTGTCTCTAAAAGCCAAGGCAAGGACGTTTTATGCCTGATCCAGGTGAGAAATAAAAAAATCTACAAAAAACTTTCCTTCAATCTGAATGCCATGCGCTCTCCCTCTTGGTCACCCGACGGAGAGAAGATCGCCTTGGTGGGAATGAAAAATGGAAAGACCGATATTTACCTCTGTGATCTTAAGAGTAAGGAGGCAACCCAATTAACTGATGATTACTATGATGACGAGGATCCCAGTTTTTCTCCGGATGGCAAATTCATCGCCTTCAGCTCGGACCGCCCCATTTTATCTTTTGAAGATTCAGTAAATTACAAGAACAGTCATTACAATCTTTATCTTTATGACTTGAACTTGCAAAAGGTCATTCCGCTTACTGAAAATCAAGGTAATAACACTTCTCCCACCTGGTCACCGGATGGCAGAAAGATATGTTTTGTCTCGGACCGAAATGGAATTTACAATCTTTACGTTCTGGATTTGGACAGTTCTCTTACCATTCCCATAACCAATGTTTTGTCCGGCTGTTTTTCCCCCTCCTGGTCAAAGGATGGAGAAAAGATCGCCTTTTCTGCATTTCAAAAAGGGGGCTGGGACATTTTCTTACTGAAAGAGATTAAACCAGCCTCCCCCAAGGCCGACTCTTTGATCAAAACTCCTTATCTTCTTACTTTGGAGGCTGATACCATTTCTGCCAGACCGGATACCACCCAGAAAGAAGAAACGGTGGAAAAGAAATTGGATTTCACCTCTTATGTCTTTAAAGCCGGACAAAACGAGCTGGACAGCTTAGTTGGTCTTTTGGATAAGAGGACCGTGGTAAAAAAAGATACCCTCACCACTAAACTTCCCGGTGGTGAATATGCCCAGAAAAAGTATAAACTCAAGTTTTCTCCCGATTTGGTCTCCGGAGCTTTGAGCTATGACACTTTCTTCGGCTTTAGGGGACAATCCGTCATTGTCATAAGCGATCTGTTAGGAAATCATACCTTTATGTTAGCCACTGATTTGGTCAATACCATCGACCAGAGCAATTTTCAGCTTTTCTATCTATATATGGCCCAGAGGATAAATTGGGGAGTGGGGATACTTCATACTAAATACTATTATATAGATTCTTATGATCGACTTTTCTCCGATCGGGTCTATGGGGCTTTAGGGTACGTCTCACTTCCCTTCAGCAAATTTACCCGGGCAGATGTGGACTTAACCCAAATCTCAGTGGATCGAAAATACTATGATCCTAATCCTTTTACTTCAAAGTATGATGACCGGAGCGTGAAGGTATTTTTGCCTTCTTTGTCCTTGATCAATGATACAGTGATCTGGGGTGACACCGGACCGGTGAACGGAAGTCGAAGTTTGTTTTCCTATGAATACGCTCCTTATATTAGTCCCCGAAGCGTCTCCTATGGTGCCGCCATGATGGATTACCGCAGATACTGGCATTTTATGAAGAGATATAGTTTCGCCTTCAGATTGGCGGGTGGATTTTCACACGGTCAAGACAAGAAAAAATTCTTCTTAGGCGGCACTTCTGATTGGATCGGACCCAGTTTGGGTTCAGAAGACATTTATGGAATAAGTGATCTTTATTTCGGAAACGTAATCACCCCCCTGCGGGGATATAAATATTTCGACGTGCAGGGCACCAGATTCTTTCTAACTAATTTTGAGCTGAGGTATCCTTTTGTGGAAC
>Ga0315294_10001518_pt1 | contig 25377 bp, 22 predicted proteins | sample YL17G13_40_MG_FD_203626 | JGI IMG/M metagenome (GOLD analysis project Ga0315294, IMG submission 203626) | Sediment microbial communities from Yellowstone Lake, YNP, Wyoming, USA - YL17G13_40 | ecosystem: Environmental > Aquatic > Freshwater > Lake > Sediment | place: USA: Wyoming | collected... | reverse complement strand
TTCCCCGGTGACGCGCCGCTGGAGCGCCACATCATCGAGCAGCGCGCCTGGATTCTGTCGCCCGAGGCAGCTTTTCGGGTCGCCCATCGCAGCCTGGCCTTCGACCGCGAGCCGTACAACTGCTACACCGTCCTGCGCTCGCGGTTCGACAAGTGGCTGGCGCAGCGGGTCCGGGCCGCGGGCGCGCTCATCATCCCCGAGACCCTCGTCGTGGGCTTGCTGCGCGACAACGGCAGGGTTGTCGGCGTGCGCGCCGGCCGCGACCAGGGCGACGTGCGCGCGGACGTCGTCATCGCCGCCGAGGGCGTCAACGGCCTCCTGGTGGAGGAGGCGGGCTTGCGCGGTCCCCTTCAGCCCGAGCACTTGGCGAGCGCGGTCAAGGAGATCATCGCGCTGCCGCAGGGCGCGATTGAGAGCCGCTTCGAGGTCAGCGGCGACCAGGGCGTCACCATCGAGCTGTTCGGCGACGCCACCATGGGCATGCTCGGCACCGGGTTCATCTACACCAACCGCGAATCATTATCGGTGGGCGTGGGCGCCACCATCCGCGACCTCAACGACCGCGGCATCAACCCCAACGACCTGCTCGAGCACCTCAAGGCGCACCCCGCGGTGGCCCCGCTGCTCGAGGGCGGAGAGACGCGCGAGTACATGGCTCATCTCATACCCGAGGGGGGTTTGCGCGCGATGCCCAGGCTTTCCACCGCGGGCATGCTCGTGGTGGGCGACGCCGCCATGATGGTCAACAGCCTGCATCGCGAGGGCGCCAATCTGGCCATGCTGTCCGGCCGCCTGGCCGCGCAAGCCGTGCTGCGCGCGAAGGAGCGCGGCGATTTCTCAGCCGGCAGCCTGGCCTATTACGACCGGGCGGTGCGCGAGTCGGTCATCTACCAGGACCTCTACAAGTACCGCAACATGACCCATTTCTTCGAGAAACACCAGCATTTCTTCGGCCTTTACCCGGACCTGCTCAACTACGCGGCGACGGAGATGCTGACGGTGGACGGCGCCTCCAAGCGCCGCAAGCAGCGCCGCATTTTCGCCGAGGCGCGTCGGCGCCGGTCGCTGTGGCGGATGTTCAAGGACTTTTTCGGCGCGTGGAGGTCAGTTGCATGAAAACCCTGTCCCTGGAGGAGAAGCTCTTCCTCGACGGCTTCCGCCCCGACCAGGAATCGCACCTGGCAATCAAGGACCCCCGCGTGTGCCTCGAGAAATGCACCGCCAAGTGGTGCACCTTCACCTGCCCGGTGCGCACCTACCGCTGGGAACAGGACCACATCAGCGTCTTCTTCGAGGGCTGTGTCGAGTGCGGCACCTGTCGCATCTCGTGCGAATTCGGTAACATTGAATGGCGCTACCCCAGAGGCGGGTTCGGGGTCACATTCAAGTACGGGTAGCTGCTCCATGTTGCCGCGGATAGACGCGGATAGACGCAGATGTGACATCTGTTGAACCGCGGAGAGCCCAGAGAAGACAGAGCGGCAGGCCGTGTGAGAACAGTGCTCCTCCATGTGTTGCGTGTGCTCTGTGGTTCAGATCTCTAATCCGCGCCCATCCGCGACAATCCGCGGCGAAACAGGGTGCACGGGAGGAGGCTGCAATTATGGCAATCGATCCGGTATGCGGCATGGAAGTGGACGAGGCGACCGCGCCCGCCAAGGCGGAGTACAAAGGCAGGACCTACTACTTCTGCGCGCCGGCCTGCAAGCGGCGATTCGAGCAAGACCCCGAGAAGTACCTGGCCAAATCGCAGCAGCAGGAACCCGCGTGACTGTCAGCTTGAGCCCCTACCTATGTGCGACAAGCGATAGGGGATTCCGCCATAGGCGGACAAGTCTTCACTCGCTGCACGTAGCTTGCCCTGAGCGGGACGAGACTCTTCGCGGAGTTTACCCTGAGCTGGACCGAGGTTCCTCGCTGCGCTCGGAATGACAGGCGAAGGGCCTCAGAGTGACAAGTAGCGAAGGGTTCAGAATGACATCTTGGACAAGCGGTAAGGATTTCGGGATAAGCTCTTACTCGTGTGCCGCGGAGCCGGCGACTTGCGCAGCGAGGCGCGCCACCTTCTCCGGCCAGTGGCGCTCTTCGGTCAGCCACTGCGGGTTGGCGCTGTCAGGGTTGAGCTTTACCGCCCGCCGGGCTTCCGCCAGGCTTTTCTGCTTCTCGCCCAGCAGGTTCAGGCACACCGCCAGTCCCATGTGCGACTCCGCATCATCCGGATGCTTACTGACGGCCTGTTGCCAGCGCTGGGCGGCGCGCTTGTTATCGCCCAGGAACATGTGGCACAGGGCGCCGTGAGTGAGGCTGTCCCTGTCGTCCGGCTCCTTCTTCAGCGTCATGTCGTAGTAGCGAATGGCATCCTTGTAGCGGCCCTTGAGGGCGTGGATGTCGCCTACCACGCGTGTTATATCAGGAGACTCCTCGATTCCCGGATGCTGAACCAGTTCCTGGCAGGCGTCCCATGCCTTGTCGTAGTCGCCCTGCTTCATGTAGGTGCCAACGATCACGGCCAGGTACGTAATGTCCCGCACGTCCGCGGCGTGAGCTTTGCCCATGGCCTTGAAGGCCTGCTCCCACTTGCCCTGCTGGTACTGAATCTGCGCGAGCATGGCGTCGTAGTCAGCCTGTTCGGCGCCCAGCTCTTTGGCCCTATTCGCCGCCGCAAGCGCGTCATCGAAACGGCTCAGCTCGGACAGCGCCCATGTCAGCGTGAGGTATCCGTCCACGCTCGCGGACTGCTGCACCGCTATGCGCGCGTGCTTCTCCGCCTCCTCCTTGCGGCCGAGCTTTTCCCCAACGTATGCCGCGTAGGACGTATGAAGCTCCGGGCACGAGGAGCTGCCGGCCGCGGCGAGGGCTTTCTGGAAGAGCTTACCGGCCAGATCGTCATCCTTGAGATCGAGGGCGTTTTCCGCCTGCGCCAGCAGGTCTTGCCAGGTCTTGGCCGGAGCGGCGAGGGATTGCTTCAGGATCTCCATCCTGCGCGCTTCGTTGTTGTGGTAGCCGCGCTTGTACATGGACGCGAGCGCGTTGTAGGCCTCGATGTGTCCGGGGGCGATGGCGATCGCCTGATCGAACATGTCGTGCGCGTCCTGCGGCCGACTGTTCTCCCGGTAGACATGGATCATGTGCGTTAGCAGCTCCGCGTCCTTGTCGTTGAGGGCGAGCGCGCGCTCGCCGGCGGCCAGCGCCTCCCGCATGCCGCGCACGAAAACGCGCTGCTGCGCTTTCGTCATCTCGCCGAAATAGTGCCCCGCTCGCATCTTATAAGCGAGCTCCAGGGCCTCCCACGAGCAGCGAAACCACGACTCCCAGCAGCCCGGATAGAGCACCGCCAGCGATTCGGTCGCCCGCAGGGCGGAGGCGAAGTCGTGCTCCATGTAATGGCGGTACCGGGCGCGCATGTTGAGGCCCTGCCACGACCCAGGTGACAGCCCCAGGTATTCATCGAGCGCGCGTTTCGCGCCCGCCTTATCCCCCAGCCTCAGGCACTCGTCGAAGATCCACTGCACGAAATCCGGCTCCTGCGGAAAGCGCTTGTGGGCGGCCTCGAGCGCTGCCATGTACGCACTGCTATCCTTCAAGCCGCTGTAGAGCCAAGCCGTCTCCAACACCAGCGCGTCCGGCTCGCGCTCGCGCAGCGCGGCGAGCTTGGCGGCGAAGTCTCTGTCTGGCTGCGTCATGAGTCGGCCGGCCGCGAGGAGGTTGTCGAGTGTGCGGAACTGCCGCCGGTTGAGCCACGAGCCATCCTCCGCAGTCAGCTTCACCCCGATGCGCTCGGCGATCTGCTCGGCCAGCCAGCCCTCGCGGTCGAGCAGCTCCTGCGGCGTGCCCACGAGCTCGATGGCTTCGCCCACGCGCTTGCCAGTCTTGGCGTCGTAAACGCCGACATTGGCGCGCAGCTTCTCGCCCTCGCGCTCGATGATGCCGCAGAGCGCGTGGCCCCGTCCCCCCACGCGCGCTGCCGTGATCGCCGATTGCGCATCCAGTGGCACGCTTGGGATGCCGTGCTGGGCCATCGCCCTGGTGACCACCCAGCTGGGGACTTGCCCGCGCACCTGCGGCAGGCGCGTGACGCGCCGGCCTAGATCGCGGGAGAAAGCCGCGTTGAACGCGTCGAGCCATCGGTCCTTGGGGCCCTTCACTGCGAAATGAAACATGACGATCTCGGCGGCGCCAGTAGGCCGCTCGACATCGGCTGTGAGTTGGTCGAGGGACGTGAAGTCGGCGCTCTCGTGCTCCGTTTTGGCGGCGTCTTTGGCGGCAGCGTCGCGCCCAATGCGCGAGCAGCCGGGGGAAAACACGAGCACCAAGGCGGAGAGGCAAACAGCGAGTGAGGAGAGCACGCACCAGGGCCTGCAGGGCCGCGTCATCGTGGCAACCTCCTTGACGCCGCAGCCCGGCGGCGCCATATGTCACTTCCATCTCGCAGCGCCGACCTCCTTCACGGCTGGGGCTCCGTGCGGCCCCACGTGCAGGACGCCCGCGCCTCAAACTGCGCCGAGCAGAACGCTAGCCGGGAGGCTACTGGCACGCTTCTTGCTACCTTGGCTAGGCGCCGCGTGTTACGTATGGAGGTGTGGTGCGGTGCTCCGAGGCATTGTAAACCGGGCCGTGGGCGGGACGCTTCTGGCGCTGTTCATCATCATCGTCGGCGGGTGCGGATCGAGCGGACAGGCGCCCGTCACGCGCGCCGATACGGCTACCGTGAGCGGCGCGGTCGTGGACGGAATTACGGGGCTGCCGGTGGTTGACGCAGCGGTGCGGATCGGCTCCATCATCGTGCACGTGGATCGGGATGGTGGGTTCGTGGTGGTGGTGCCCCCCGGCATGCAGGAGCGCTCGGTGATTGCCGAGGGTTACGCGGGGTACTCCGACACCGTGACCGTGGTCGAGGGGCCGAATGACCTCGAAGCGGTGCAGCTATTCGAGCTGCCGCCCCCGCCGCCGCAGTTCTAGCTGACGACGGCGTTGTCCGCCACCACCTGATCGCACACGACCGCCGCCGGCGGGATGCGCGCTGAGTTCCCCATGATAGCGCGGCGGACGCGCGCGCCGGCGCCGACGGTGACCCGGTCGAGCAGGATGCTCTCCACCACCTGCGCGCCGCCCTCGATAACACACCCCTCGCCGCAGGAAACGTAAGGCCCAACGCTCGCGTTCGGCGCGATGTCGGGCCGGCCGAGGGCCGCCGCCGGTTGGATCATGCCCCAAGCCGGCTCCTGCCGTCCGTTCCGCATCAGCATATGCCGGTTCGCTTCGAGCAGCTCCTGCGGCGTGTTGACGTTTATGCGCCACCGGTCAACCTCGACGCCGGCCACGGGACGCCCACGAGCGACGAGAAGCTGGATCGCGTCGGTGAGCTGTAGCTCGCCGCTTCGCGCCGGCTCGGTGCAGTCAAGGGCGTCAAGCAGCTCGGGCTCGAACACGAACATTCCGGCGCAGGCCAGGTTGGAGGCGGGGTTCGCGGGCTTCTCCACGATGCGGCGGACTTGCCGGCCCTGCAACTCAATCACCCCATGCCGCCGGGGGTCGGCGGCGCGGAACAGCGCCAGGGTGGCGGTGGCGCCGGTGTCACGATGGACGGGCAGCAAGTGCGCCGCCGGCCATGTCGTCAGGTTATCGCCGTAAATGCAGAGGAAGGGCTCGCCGGCGATAAAGTCGCGGGCGAGACACAGGGCATGCCCGGTGCCCCGCACCTCGTGCTGCTCGACGTAGCGGAGCCTGAGGTCGCGCCAGCGGTCGCCGAAGTGGCGGCGGATGGCCTCGTCCCGCGGACGGATAACGATTACGGCCTCTTCGGCTCCCGCGTCCGCGAGCTGCTCCAGGTTGTACGCCAGCAAGGGCTTGCATGCGACCGGCAGCATCGGCTTGGGGCGCTGCGCCGTCAGCGGCATCATGCGCGCACCATCGCCCGCCGCCAGCACCACCCCGCGCAGGAGCCGCTTCATTCCATCGCCCTCGCGATGGTCGCCAGCACCTGCGCCAGGCCCGCCTGCGCCTCAGCCGGCGATGACAGTGACTCCGACTGCACGTTGAAGTTGCCGTCCCAGCGGTTGTAGCGCACCAGCAGCTTGACGTTATCCGCCCAGCCCGCCACCACCGCGTCATCGGTGTGCAAGTAGTCCAGCTTGGTGCAGCGGCCGCTGAAGACCTCGCGCAGGCGCGGCGCGATCTTGGTTTCAAACTCCTCCTTCGGTCGCCCGAAGGAATGGCGCTGGCGGCAGATGGTGGTGTTAGGCAGGCCGCGCGTGAAATCAGACAGGGCCTGGCCGCACGCCTTGAGGCCGGCGGCGATGCGCACCATCATCGCCGCGCTGAATACCCCGTCGCTGTAGACCAGGAAGTCGGGGAAGATGTAATGGCCATTGGGCACCCCGCCGAAGCTGGCCCCGCTGTCGCGCACTCGCTGCGCCACGAACGGGTCACCCACCGGGGAGATGATCACGTCGTACCCTCGCGCGCGCAGCTCCCGCTCCACCACGAGCGACGAATCGACAGTGATGACGCGCGGACGGCTCGTGTGGCCGCACTCGATCGCCAGCGCCAGCAGGACCAGGTCGTCGGGCAGGTAGGCGCCCGTATCGTCCACGACCACCACGCGGTCGGCGTCGCCGTCGAAGCCGAGGCCGAGGTCGAAGCCGCCCTCACGTACGAGCCGGCACAGTGACCCCACATTATCGGACGTCGGCTCGGGGTTGACATAGTCCCCCCTGGAGTCCAGGAAATACGGGTGCAGGCGCTCGTGAATGGACTGGCGCGCACAGCCGAGGCGCTCGAGCAGCATCGGCATCACCAGGTTCGCCATGCCGAAGCGCCCATCGACGGCCACGCGAATGCCGCACGCCGGCGCGGCAGCGAGCGCCGCCTCCTCCACATAGCTCTGGATGATCTCGGCGGGATCGCACAGCTCGTAGCCGCCGCGACCGAGGTCCGGCTCGGCGGCGACGAGGCGGCTGTCGGCCAGCACCGGCTCCAGCAGGCGGTCCTCGATCTCCGGTTTGACCACCGCCCCCGAGCCCTCGAAGAACTTGAGGCCGTTGTACTCGGGGCCGTTGTGTGAGGCGGTCACCACGCACGCGCCGTCACCCACGCGGCTGGCGGCGTAGGCCGCCAGCGATGTCGGCAAGCAGCCCACATCCTTGACTCGGCATCCGGCACGCAGCAGCCCTTGGGTGACGAAATGCTTGAGGCTGGGGCTGGAGTAGCGGTGGTCCGACGCGACCACGATCACAGGCGGTGCATGCGGGGTGCATTCGCGATAGTGGTGCCCGAAGTGCAGGCCGGCCGCGTAGGCCACGCCGTGAGTCAGATCGCGGTCGTACACGCCGCGGAAGTTATACATGAGCGCTCGCTGCCCACGCCTGGTCGCGGCCTGCCGGGGGTGTGTGCGGGAACGCCGTGCGCTTACGGCCTTGGCTGGCGCACGGGCTGCAATGTCGGCTGGCATGTGCGAATCCTCGTTGGCGGTTGCTGCTTCGCGAGAATCATATATCCGCGAGCCACGGAATGTCCCGCAAGAAATGTGCCAAGCTCCCGCAAGGGTCGTTTCCCCTCGCCGCGATGAAGCAAGAAGCGCACACGGAAGTCACGGTGGCCGAGCCGAATTGCACGATGCCCCCGGTTTGCGGTCGCAGGCCGCGTTGGCAGGAATGTCATGCGGCTTACGGAATGCATGAGCGAGAACGGAGGTCGGCTGTGACAGGCTCATGGCGGTCATGGCGCGCGCGGACGGCATTGGCGGTAGCCGTGGTCGGCTGCGCGCTCGTCGCGGCGACGGAGGGGAGCGAAATGCAGGCGGCTCGCGATTGGCCCGAGTACGACGCCAACCCGTTCGTCATCCACACCGCGCAGCCGGCGGCCGCCGAGCGGGAGGGCGGGATTGCGGTGGCGGATCTCGATGGCGACGGGCTCCCGGATTTCCTGTACAGCACGCCCGGGAGCGTGGGCGCCTACAGCCACGTCGGCCGCAAGCTGTGGGTGCTCGAGGTCCCCATCAGGCTGAGCGGCCAGTCAGAGAGCGAAGGTCTGCCCGGCCTGCATCATCCCGGAGCCCAGGCCGCTGATGTTGACGGCGATGGCGAGGTCGAAGTCGTTTTTCTGCTGCAGGACGGCGCGCTGCAGGTCGTGGATGGGCGTACGGGAAAGACGAAGAAGTCGGCGCGGCCGCCCGTATTCGGGGAAGTGGAGCGCTGGGAATCGTTCATCCTGTGCAACCTGCGCGGGCAGGGCGACCGCGACATTGTGCTGCAGGCGACCAACCCGACAGGCTATCGCGTGGGTCACTACCTGCAGGCCATGCGCATGGATAGGCTGGAGGGCGAGCCGCTGTGGCGCAGGGACGATTTCGGCGCACTGGCTCACGGCCCGGCGCGGGCCGCCGACCTGGACGGCGACGGCCGTGACGAGATCATCGGCTTCACCATCGTGCGATCGGACGGCACCTCGCCCGCCTGGCGGTACCCACCGATCAGCAAGGACATTGCCGGCGGCGCCTCCTTCCACATCGACTCGCTGTTCATTTACGACGTGCGCCCGGACGCGGCGGGGCTGGAGGCGGTGCTGCTGGAGGAGGGGCGCAACTACATCGGCGTCGTCAACCTCGAACGAGGTGTGCTCTGGCACCGGCCGGGGCCCGAGCGCCAGGAGCCGCAGAACGCGGCGGTTGGCGACTTCGACCCGACTCGCCCCGGCCTCGAGATTTGGTGTCGGTCGCGCCATAACGTCAACCAGACCCCGTGGGTGCTCGACGCGGGCGGCGACACCATCGCGCAGTGGAAGATGGCCGACACAGCCCCGCCGGGATGGACCGACGCCGGCGTGGAGGAGATAGCGGTCATTGACTGGGACGGGTCGGGCCCCCGCTACTGCGCGGCCAAGGAGCGCCACACCGCAGGCGACGTGTGCATCTTCAATCCGATGACCGGCGACTTCTTGCGCCGGTGGACCGAGAAGGCATCGCGCATCATGGTTGCCGACGTCGCCGGCGACGCGCGGGAAGAGATAATCGTGGTCAGCGGAAACGACATCCGGGTCCAGTGGAATGACCAGTCGAACCCGCACCCGCCCCGCCCCCGCTACTGGACGCAGCAGCACTATCGCCGCACCAAAGCAAATTGGAACTACTACTCGCCATAGCCGCGCCGGTCGGTGCGGCACGGCGCAAGGCCGCCGCGCCTGGTCAACCGGCCCGCGATTTGCTAGAATCATGATAGCCCGTGCAATGACGCCGGCCGGTTGGCCCGCCCTCGGGTGGGCCTGCCGGTGCGCCAGAGGCGTAGAAGCCTCAGGCGGGCGGCCAAATGTCCGCGTCCGAGTCCACACAGACCATAGAGACCGCAGCCGCGCAACTGTCGCCATCCGACCGGCGCCTGGTCGAGCGCGCCGCCGGCGACCTCAAAGTCGCGGCCGACCTCGCCCATGCCGACTTGCTCATCCTGTGCCCCACGCGTGAGGCCGGGCAGCTCGTCGTAGTCGCCCACGCTCAGCCATCGACCGCGCACTCGCTCTATCCCCGCAGCCGCCGTGGTGATCTGATCGCCGCGGAGCGCGGGTCGCCCGTGTGGCGCAGCTTGAAGCGCGGTCGCCCCGCGCGCGAGCTGAACGGCTTGCTCATCAGCGGGGTGCCGGTGGAGGAGCGCGTCACCCCGATGCGCAACCGCGCGGGCAAGCTCATGGCCGTGCTCGACATGCACCGCAGCGCCTACTACCGCCGCCCCGCCCGTCCACCCAACCAGGCGCTGCGAGAGGCCGCCGCCATCCTGGCGACGATGATCTTCGCCGATACCATCGATGCGGCCAGCATGGAGAAGCTCATTCATGCGGGCGATGGGATAGTGGTATACGATCGCTCGGGGCGCATCGCCTATGCAGACGCCCGCGCTCGCGCCATCTACCGCAAGCTCGGCCTGCCCAGAGTGGCGGGCACGCGGCTGGACGAACGGGAACTGCCCGGCGCGGTCGTGCTCAAGACCAATCGCTACCGCATCCACACCGAGCTCGAGATCCAGATCAAGGACGCGGTGATCATCAAGCGCCTGATACCACTCAGTACGCGCGGCAGCGAGGCGGGGCGCCTGGCCGTCATTTGCGACGTCACCGACTTGCGCCGCCGGGAGCGCCAGCGGCTGGTCAAGGCGGCGGTGGTGCAGGAGATCCATCATCGCGTCAAGAACAACCTGCAGACGATCGCGAGCCTGCTGCGGCTGCAACTGCGGCGCGCATCGAGCGACACCACCAGGCGCGCGCTGCGCGAGAGCGTGAGCCGCATCCTGAGCATCGCCACCGTCCACGACTTCCTCAGCCGCGAAGGAACCGAGGCGGTGGACCTGAAGGAGCTGGGCGCCACCCTGCTGCAGGCGACGCTGAACAGCCACCACGGAGCGGCCACGGTGCGACTGCGGGTGAGCGGCCCGCACGTATCTGTTCGCGCGACCCAGGCCACGCCCCTGGCGCTGGCGCTTAACGAGTTGGGGCACAACGCGATCGAGCACGGCTTTCGCGGGCGCGAGGCGGGCGAGGTGAGCCTGACACTGCACCGGGAAGGGGAGAGCCTAGTGCTCGAGATGCGCGACGACGGGGTGGGGCTGCCGCCGCAGTTCTCCCTCGACACCAGCGCGAGCCTGGGCCTGCAGATCGTGCAAACGCTGGTAACGCAGGACCTCGAAGGACGCTTCGACATGGGCAGCGCGAATGGCACGTGGGCGCGCATTACAGTGCCGTTGGCGGAAACGGAGGAGGCGAATGGGCAAGCCGCGGGTCCTGATCGCCGATGACGAGTCGGTAATCCGCATGGACTTGCGCGAGATGCTGACCGAGGCCGGCTACGAGGTGGCGGCGGAGGCGGGCAGCGGCGATGAGGCTCTGGCCGCGGCGAGAGCCCACCGCCCCGACATCGCGGTCGTGGACATCAAGATGCCGGGCATGGACGGGATTGACGCGGCGCGAGCCATGATCGAGGAAGGGATCTGCCCCGTCGTTCTGCTCACGGCCTACGGACAGCCCGAGCTGCTTGCGCGCGCCAAGGAGGCGGGCGTTTTCGGCTATGTCACCAAGCCGTTCGAGGAGCGCGACCTGCTGCCTGCCATCGAGATCGCACGCAGCCGCTACGACGAAGTGACGGGGCTCAAACAGCAAGTGGGGGACCTGCAGCAGGCCATCGAGACCCGCAAACTGGTTGAGCGCGCGAAGGGCATCCTCATGGAAACCCAGGGCTTGACCGAGAAGCAAGCCTTCCGGCGCATCCAGCAGGAAAGCATGAACCGCCGCAAGTCCATGCGCGAAATCGCGGAGGCGGTCATCTTGGCCCACGACGTCGCCGGCAGCAAGCCGTGAGCGCAGCGACGCTGCTGTCGGTGGAGAGCCGACCGCCCGACGCTGTCCCCGCCCCTCGTCGCGGGCGGGCGTCTCGGCGGCCGGCCGGAAACCGCGTGGTACGCCTCGCTGATTTTTTCGGTGCCGGAAGGTGACAAAGGCGGCGCGTAGTATTATAATAGGTCGGCGCGGAGGTTGTCCCCCCGACGGATAGATGCCCGACGGCGTAGTCGGGCGTAACCTGGGAGCGGTTCGAGACGAAGGCGTCTCGGTGCAACAAGCATCGGGGCGTCTTTTTGTTTGGGCGGCTTGCGGATGAGCGGCACCCCTCTCCCTCTTAGGGAGAGGCCAGGTGAGGGTCGAGCCTAACGGTGGTGCGAAACATCGCCGTCTTACCCTCTCCCAACCTCTCCCTGGAAGGGAGAGGCGTAATCCGTCAAGAGCTGACGACGGTGCCCGTTAGGATCGTCGCGTCCATTATCAACGCGAACGGAAAAGGAGAACACAAGCCATGCCGTGGTACAACGAGAACTCCAGGTCCACCAGCGGCACCGCGCTGCGGGTGCGCGACGCCACCCCCATCAGCGGGATGTGCCCACTGTGCATCCGCGAGTGCACGGTGTTGTGCGAGATCAGCAAGTCGGCTTTTCGCGGGCGGGAGGTGCTCTATCCCAGCCCGGAGCACTTCGGCTCCAGCACCGCGGCCTCGAACAAGGACTACCTGTTGAACTGGTCCGACCTGCAGATCCAGGTCGAGGTGCTCGGCGCCGAGGGCATCCAAGCCGACTCGGACCACGCCACCTTCCCCAATGTTGACATCTCGACCGTGGCCGGCGGCGTCCCCCTGCGCGTGCCCGTGATCCTGGCCGGGATGGGCTCCACCGACGTCGCCACCCGCAACTGGGAGGCGCTCGCGGCCGGCGCCGCCATCAGCGGCACCATCCAGACCGTCGGCGAGAACGTCTGCGGCATGGACCCCGACGCCACCTACAACGGCAAGGGCCGCGTCACCGAGTCGCCCAACCTGCGCTGGCGCATCGCCTCCTACCGCAAGTTCTGGGACGGCGAGCACGGCGACATCGCGGTGCAGACCAATGTCGAGGATCAGCGCGCCGCGGTTGACAGCTATGCCCTCAAGACGCTCGGCGTCAACATCATCGAGCGCAAGTGGGGGCAGGGCGCCAAGGCCATCGGCGGCGAGGTGCGCGTGGACAACCTCGAGAAAGCGCTCCTGCTCAAGCAGCGCGGCTACATCGTCCTGCCCGACCCCACCGACCCGGCGGTGCAGGAGGCCTTCAAGGACGGCATCTTCAGCACCTTCGAGCGCCACAGCCGCGTCGGCTTCCCGGAGGAAAAGAGCTTCGTCGAGGACATCGCCTGGCTGCGGGAGCAGGGGGCGAAGAAGGTCTTCCTCAAGACCGGGGCCTACAACGCAGCGGCCGTCGCCTTCACCCTCAAGTGCGCGTCCCAGGCGAAGATCGACCTGTTGACCTTCGACGGCGCCGGCGGCGGCACCGGCATGAGCCCGGTGCCCATGATGAACGAATGCAGCACGCCCACGCTGTACCTGCTCGCGCAGGTGCTGGACGGCGCGCGCATCCTCAAGCACAAGGGCAAATACGTCCCCGACATCGCCTTCGCCGGCGGCTTCGTCAACGAGACCCAGATCTTCAAGGCTATCGCCATGAGCAACTTCGGCGATGGGCCGTTCATCAAGACGGTGGCCGTCGGCCGCTCCCCGCTCACCGCGGTGATGAAGGCGGACTACTTCACGGAGCTGGCCCAAGGCGGCAAGCTGCCCCCCGCCTTCACCAAGCTGTACGGCAACGACCCGGTCCACTTCTTCGTCGCCGGCACCGAGCTGCGCGACAAGTACGGCGACAAGGTCGGCACCGACATATCGTGGCCGGCGGTCGGGCTGTACACCTACTTCGTGGATCGCATCGGCGTGGGGCTTCAGCAGCTCATGGCCGGGTGCCGCAAGTGGAAGCTCGACCTGCTCGATCGCAGCGATCTGGTCGCTCTCACCGAGCGCGCCGCCAAGGTCACCGGCCTGCCGCTGCCGGAGGATGCGGATCGCGACGCCTTCGAGCGCATCCTCGACTTCTGACGATCGCTGCAATCAGGGCCGTCGCTCGGGGCGCCGCTTCCATCGCGGCGCCCCGAGCTTCTTGCAGGAGCCGCGGCTCACCGCGCGAAACGGAAGTGCGAGGTGATCCCGTGCCCATAGACCTGCGCAGCGATACCAGCTCCACCCCGGACGAAGAGATGCGCGAGGCCATGCGCCGCGCCGTCGTCGGCAACGACGGCTTCGGCGAGGATCCGACCGTCAACCGCCTGCAGGACACGGCCGCCGCCCGCCTGGGCAAGGAGGCCGCGCTGTTCGTCCCCAGCGGCACTATGGCCAACCTGGTATCGGTGCTCACCCTGTGCGACCGCGCGGACGGCGTCGTCGCCGGCCGTAACTGCCACATGCTGACCTTCGAGCGCGGCGTCGTGCCCATCGGCGGCATCGTGCCCCTCGTTGTCGATGATGACGCGGGCGCCCCGGACCCCGACGCCATCCGCGCCGTCCTCGGCCGGCGCAGCTTCGTGCGCGCGCGGGCGCTCGCGCTCGAGAACACCCACAATTTCGCCGGCGGCGTGCCTCTCGATGGGGCGCAAATGGAGACCTACGCCGCGCTCGCGCGGGAGTACGGCCTGCGGCTGTACGTTGACGGCGCGCGCATATTCAATGCCGAAGCGGCGCTTGGAATCCCGGCAGCCGACCTCTGCCGCGAGGCGGACCTGGTCTCGTTCTGCCTGTCAAAGGGGTTGAGCGCGCCCGTCGGCTCGCTCGTCGTCGGCGGCGCCGACGATATTCGCCGCGCGCGTGAGCTGCGTTGGCTGCTGGGCGGACAGATGCGCCAGGCTGGCGTGCTGGCGGCGGCGGGGATCGTGGCTCTGGAGAAGATGATCGCCCGACTTGGCGACGATCAGCGGCGGGCGCAGCGGCTGGCGGACGAGCTGGCGATGATCCCCGGCCTGCGGGTCGAGGCGCCGCGCACCAACATGGTGCGCATCCACATCGAGCGCGAGGGTCTGGACGCCAAGGGATTCTGCGAGGCCATGGCCGCGCGCGGTGTCCTCGTCATCAACTACACCGCCACCGTCGTCCGCATGTGCACCTACCGCGACATCACCGACGCCGACATCGAAGCCACCATCGCCGCCGCGCGTGAGGTCATGGCGGCGCGTTGAGGCTCAAGCGCCGGACCACCCAAAGCCCAGCGGTATCGCGTGGAGCTCGAGCTGCCCCCGGCGCGCATCCCATGCCGGCTTGAACGTGGGAAAGTACCGCGCCATCCAGCGCACCTGCACCAATAATTCTCCCTGCCGAAGCACGGGCCGCCACGAGATCGTCGTTCGGACCGGCTCCGGGACGTGCTCCTCGACCCTGCTCTGACCGGCGCGGAACCACATCATGCAGTCGGTACGCGGCAGATACACTTTGACGGCGCGTTTCGCGGCATCCCACTCAGACATGATCTGCACCCGCCGCAGGTCGCGCAGCGGCACATATGCGCGTCCTCTCCGGATAACCAGCGGCCCCGGCAGGTACTCCCGGCTGCCATCGGGATGGATCAGCACCAACTTGCTTTTTCGCACGCCGGTGCGCCGCGCGCTCGTAACATACCACCAATAACCGAAAGGCTGACGCAGCCGCACCTCGCCATACGGCTTGCCGTTGAACAGCACCCGCACCAGAGCCTTGCCGTCGTGCGCGCCCATCAGCACCCAGGCGGTGCCGTCCCCCACCTTAGCGTCACGTCCTGCCACCACGGTGTGGGTGGTTTTCCATCCTGGTGCGACCGCCGGCAGGAAAGCTTGCGCCGCATCAACCGAGGCCACCTCTAGCGGCAATCGCCTCCACGGCATATGCCCACCGTCGCCGCGCGCATATGCCTCGTCCGACTTCAACTTCTCGATGGGCATGCTGACGTAGGCGCCGCCTTGATAGATGACCAGTCGCCCGGGCAACTCAACGCTGCCATATGCCCCCAAACGCACCAGGCCCATCAGCACAATACTGGCACACGCCGCAAATGTTCTCGACATGTGATCCCCCCTCAGAGCGCTCCCTCATCTGCGACATCTGCGCAATCTGCGTGATCTGTGGATGCTACCTCCGGCCCCCCGCCCGCGCCATGCGCGCCGCGAGCACAATGGCATCCTTCATGCTTTGCTCGCTGGCGATTCCCCGGCCGGCGATGTCGAACGCCGTGCCGTGATCGACGGAGGTGCGTATGATCGGGAGCCCCATAGTGACGTTCACGCCTGCGACGGACGCCTCGCGTCCCTGCGCGGCCGGCGTGAAGCTCAGCGTCTTGATCGCGATGTGCCCCTGGTCGTGATACATCGCGACCACGGCGTCGTAAATCCCGCTGCGCATTTGCGCGAAGACGACATCGGGCGGCACCGGGCCGGTTACGTCGAGTCCGGCCGCGCGGGCATCCTCCACCGCCGGCGCAATCACCGAGCGCTCTTCCTCGCCGAACAGGCCGGCTTCCCCTGCGTGCGGATTCAGCCCGGCGACCGCGAGCCGCGGCGTCGAGATGATGAGCAGACGCAGCGTAGCTTCGGTCAGGTCGATGGTCCTCAACACCAGTTGGCTCGTGATCGCATCCGGCACCGCGCGCAGCGCCAGGTGCGTCGTCACGTGCGCGACCCGCATGTTCTGCCACACCAGCAGCATCGCTGAGTGGGGCGCCCCCGTGAGGTGGGCCAGCATCTCGGTATGTCCCGTATGCGCGTATCCGGCCAGGCGCATGGCCTGCTTGCTGATCGGCGCCGTCACTATCGCATCTATTTCGCCCGCCAGCGCCAGCTCCGCCGCACGCTCGATAGCCTCGCCCGCCGCGCGCCCCGACGCGGCTAGGGGCTCGCGGTGGGCGAGATCGATGTCGCGCGCGTTGGCGAGGTCGAGCACCGAGATCGTCCCTCCGCCGCAGATCGCGTCGCGCGGCGCGGCTATGGGGTGGATCTCGGACACGCCGTCAACATGCGCGGCGGCCCGGCCTAGAATCGCGGCGTCGCCAATCGCGAACGGCGCGCACGCGCCGCACGTCGTGTCATCGTGCAGCGCCTTGAGGATGATCTCGGGGCCGATGCCGAGCGGATCGCCCATGGTGATGCCGATGAGCGGCTTTGCGCGGGTGGTCACTGGCTCTGTTCCTCCTGGATGCTTTCTCCTCGAATCCACCGCACGGCCTCGACGACCGCTGCGGCGTCGCCGGCAGCGCCCCCCTTGACGACCGCGGCCACGGCCTCTCCCGCTGTCAACAGCGCGTGCCCGGCGGCCACCCCGGGCTGCAACTCGCCCCCAACCCTGAACGCGGTGATGCCCGCTTGATCGCACAAGCACCTGGCCGTCGCGCCGCCGGAGAGAACCAGGCCCGGCTTGCGGTCGAGATGCGCGAGCGATTGGGCGCCGACGCGCGCGACGGACTCGTGCCCCGCGGCGCCGGGGGTGATCGCGACCGCCCGCCCCGTGCTCAGAATGCTCGATGCACGAAGGGCGGCTTCCTGCGAATCGGCGGTCAGACATACTATGCCTTCGAGACGCACGGCCTCGATTTGCGCCGCGGCGGCAGCGGTCCGGCTGCCGATGAGTACCAGGACGGAGCTGGGTCCGTCGCTGCCCGCCCGGGGCGGGGGAGGCGTCAACCGGCGCACCCCGGCAGTGTCCGCGAAAGCCCTGGCCAGCCCGGCCGAGCCGGCAGGCAAGACATGCCGGCCGATGCGCGCGACGGCGCCGGCAATCGTGCGCAGGTCGTCGGGCGAACTGGCGTCCATGACCACCAACTCGACGCCGCCGTCCAGCACTGCGGCCACGTCATCGGCAAGCTCGGCGGCTCCGGCGCACTGTGGCGGGCTCACGACCGCGCACCGGCAGTTCCACTGTCGGCGGACGATGGCGGAAACCTCGGACACGGTCACCGGCGCGGCGCCATCGCTCGCGATTTCCGTCTCCGCGACCGGCGCTCCGTCCACGAGCAGCACACCGCCGGCGACAGTGCGCCCGCGCTCGGGAAACGCCGGGGCAAGAACGGCTGCCTGCGCAGCCACGGCCTCCACCGCCGCCCGCAGCGACGCGCCGACGTTGCCGCGCAAGGTGGAGTCGAGCTTCAGGTACGGCAGGCGCGCGCCCGTTTCGCTCACCTGCGCGAACGCGCTGCCCACGCGCCGCGCGCATTCGGCCGGCTTGTCATGGCGGCAGTCAGCATCAATGGCGACTGCGGCCGCGCGCTGCGTGTCCGGCGGCACGCTCGCAGGCTGCGGCCCCACGAGTATGACCGCCGGGCGCGCCGGGGATGCAAACTGGGCCGCGGTGTCGGCCGCGCCCGCGAGGTCATCCGCGACGATACCCAGCAAGGGATGGCTGGCGAGTTCGTGCCCCATCATCGCTTATCTTCGGCCGCAGTGCGCGGGCACCTCCCGGCGACGGCGCACATCGGCGAGCTTGTGCGCCGTCGCCGAGAGGTGAAGTCGCACTGCTGGTGGAAAACTTGACGTGGAGGCTGCATTGCCGCGTCTCGTCGTTGTCGGCAGCATCAATATGGACCTGGTGGTGCGCACGGCGCGCCTGCCGCGCCCGGGCGAGACGGTGCACGGCAGCCAGTTCCACACCATCCCCGGCGGCAAGGGCGCCAACCAGGCGGTGGCAGCCGCGCGCCTGGGCGCCGAGACGGCGATGGTCGGACGCGTTGGCGACGACGACTTCGGGCGGCATCTGCGCCAGACGTTGGCCGACAACGGCATCGCCCTCGCCCACCTGACCACCGACCGCGACCATCGCAACGGTGTCGCGTTGATCATCGTCCAGGAATCGGGGGAGAACAGCATCGTAGTCGCCAGCGGCGCCAATGCCGCCGTGCGCCCCCAAGATGTGGAGGCCGCGCGGCCGGTGATAGAGGCTGCCGACGTGCTGCTGCTCCAGCTCGAGGTGCCCCTGGAGACGGTGGCTGCGGCTATCGGAATCGCGCGGCGCGCCGGGGTGACGGCCATCCTCGATGCAGGGCCGGCTTGCCCCCTGCCTGACGAGCTGGTGCGCCAGCCCGACGTGCTATCGCCGAATCTGGTGGAGGCCGAGGTCCTGCTGGGCCATCCGATTGCCGACGGGGGGGAGGCGGCACGCGAGCTGGTCGCTCGCGGGGCGGCTGCTTGTGTGGTAAAATCAGGATCAGAGGGATGCGCGTGGGCGTCTCCCCAGGGCTGGGGCCGGGTTCCCGCGGCGCCGGTCGAGGTGGTCGATACCACGGCGGCGGGCGATGCGTTTACCGCAGCGCTGGGCGTGGCGCTGGCCGAAGTGCGGGATCTGCAATGCGCCGCCGCATGGGCGAACTTCGCCGGCGCGCTGGCGGTGACGCGATTGGGCGCCCAACCGTCGATGCCCACGCGCGGCGAGCTCGAGGATTTCATATCACGCAGGGGTTAGGACTGCTGCACCATGGCGATCGAGATCTGGCCGTCCATAATGTGCGCTGATTTTCGGGCTCTCGCCGATTCGCTGAAGCGCCTTGAGGAGGCCGGCGCCGACGGCATTCACCTGGACATCATGGACGGGCATTTCGTCCCCAGCATCACCTTCGGCCCGCTGGTCGTGGAGGCCATACGCTCGGCGACCGAGTTGCCGCTCGAGGCCCACCTGATGATCGCCGACCCCGACCGCTACCTGGGCGACTTCGTTAGCGCCGGCGCGAACATCGTCACCGTTCATGCCGAAACGGCAGTCCACCTCCAGCGCACCCTCGCCGCGGCGCGCGACGCCGGGGCGAGGGCGGCAGTGGCGCTCAATCCGGCGACACCGCCGAGCGCAATCGAGTACGTGCTGGAGGATGTCTCGATGGTGTTGGTGATGACGGTCAATCCCGGTTTCGCCGGCCAGGCGCTGGTGCACTCGGCGATGCCCAAGATAGACCGGGTGCGCGAGATGATCGAGGAGCGCCACCTCGGGGTGCGCATCGCGGTGGACGGCCACGTCAGCTCCGCTACTGCGCCGGAGATGGTGCGACGAGGGGCCCAGATTCTGATCGGCGGGCGCTCAGGGCTGTTCCTGCCCGAGCTGACCCTGGCCGAGGCTATGAACCACCTGCGGTCGGCCGTGGCCGCGGCGATGGAGTGAGAGGAGCCAGGCATGGCGGACACGGAGCACAATCGCAGCGCCGGCGAAGAGACGCAGGGACCTGAGGGGCGCCGGAAGCCCGTGGACTACGCCCGCTATCGTATGAACCCGGTGCAGGTGGATGAGTTGAGCGAGCCGGCGCGCGCAACTCCGCGCCGCGCCGCGGTTGTGGTGCTGGTGCTGCTGATCATAGCCGCTGGAGCGATGGCCTTCATCTTCCTGAGCGCGCGCGCGCAAGAGCACTCGCCGCTGGAATCGCTCGACCCCAACGTGCGCGACCGCGCCCACGAGCTGATGGACAACATCCTGACCCGCATGAAGCCGCTGCAGGGATATGTCTATGACGTCGAGTACCCGTCGCCCACCACTCTGCGCATCTACATCACCCCCACCTTCATCGATGAGTCAGGGACCGGACACCCGGTCACGTCCGAGGAGGCGCTCAATATCACCAGGCTCGTGGCCGAGGAATTCCAGGCGTACGGGCGACCCAACACCAGGCTTACTGTGCAGGCCTTCGTGGTCGAGGATCCACTGGAAGCGGTGGAAAAGCAACCCATGGCCACGGGCACGTACGACCCCGAGACGGATAGAATCAGCGCGTCTCTGACGACGAAGATAATGGTGCCCAAGGGCGAGGGCGCCGGCGCCATACGGCCCGGCCAGGGACACCTGGGCGAGCAGGGCGGCGGCATGCCGCAAGAGGGCGCCCACACTCACTGACGGCCCGCGGTAGCCACGGTCGCCGCGGTCACGATGGCGCAGGAGAGCTGACATGACCGCGCGCGAGCGGGGTGGCAGCGGCGTTCGAACACCGGGAGCCGGACCGCACGCCCTTCTTCGAGAAGCTGATCAAGAGCCCCATCGCCGACCTGATCCTGGGCCGGCCGGAGCCGGGCGCGACCTTCACAAGGTCGCGAATCTCGCGCGCTCATGGAGTGGCTAAGTCTCCGACCGCCACGGCGGCCCGAAGGGGCCTAGCCGCGCGCGCCCGATGCGCTGATGGAGGCGGGCGACTGGCAGGAGCTGGCCGAGGCCGAGGCGGCCGAGATCGCCGACACGGTCGAGCGCCTGGGCATGGACCTGGTGCGCCTGGACATGAACGTCGGGCCCGACTATGAGCGTCCCAGGCGCACCGGTGAATTCTCCTGGCGCGAGGGCGAAACCATCGTCCGTTTCATCCCCGGCAGCCCGTGGGTGGAGCGGCGGCATATCCACGACACGACACCGACGCCGGAGGAGCAGGAACAGGCTCTCATTCGCACCCTCGAGGGAGACCTGCCCCGGCCGGCCTCGCCCCACGACGACTGCTTCTACGTGAACAGGCGCGCGCGGGAGATCATGCGCGCGCGCGGCCTCGACCCGATGATCTTCGTTTCCGTCTATGCTCTGCCCGTGTGCACGCTGCCGCCCCATGTCTTCACCTGGTTCTACGACCGGCCGGAGCTGGTGCACCGCTACTACGAGATGCACTCGCGGTGGGCGCTGACGCTGATTCGCAAGCATGCCGAACTGGGCGCCGACATCATCGGCCTCGGGGGGGACCTGGCGTCCGACGGCGGCCCCCTCATATCGCCGGCGCAGTACCGCAAGTTCGTGCTGCCGCACCTGCGCGAGCAGGCCGCGCTGTGCCATTCGCTGGGCGTGAGGTGCACCGTCGCCTCCGACGGCGACCTGTGGTCGCTGCTGGACACGCTGCTGCTCGAATCGGGCGTGGATGGGTTTGAGGAGATAGACGCCGCCGCCGGCATGGATCTGCGGCGCCTCAAGCGCAAATACGGCCAGCGCAGCACCGCTACCCGGGCGCGACCTTTACAAGGTCGCGAATCTCGCGCGCTCATGGAGCGCGCGCCCGATCGGCCTCACCAGCGCGTCGCCGCAGGAAGTCGCGCGCGCCACCGTGGAGTGCATCGAGGCCGGGTGGGGCGACGGCGGGCACGTGCTCATGAGCAGCAACTGCATTCATGAGGGCATTCGCCCCGCCAACTTCGCGGCCATGGTGGAGGCCTACCGCTCCCACTTCGGCATTGAGGGCGTGCCGCCGCCTCTCGCCGTCAATCACCTCAACCTGCCCGGGTACTCTATTCCGTCCTAGCCATGCGCTGGGTCGCAGGAAAAGGAGGTGCGATCATGAGCGCGGCCATCCTGGGATTGTCCGGCAGCCCGCGCGCGGGCTGCAACACGGACATCGTCGTGCGCCGTGTGATGGAGGGAGTCGCCGAAAAAACCGGCAGGGACGCCAACTTCGTGCGCGTCGCCGACTTCGAGCTGCGCCATTGCGCCGGGTGCCGCCAGTGCATGACCCTGGGCCGCTGCGCGATAGGGGGCGACGACCTGGACGAGATCATGTCCTACCTGTTCGCGGCGCAGATACTGGTCATCGGCTCGCCGGTGTACTGGAACAGCCCGCCGGGGATCATGAAGGACTTCATGGATCGCTCCCACGGCTGGTACACGGATCACACCATTCTGGCCGGCAAGCGCGCGGCGATCATCAGCATTGCGACCGGGGGCGGGTTCGCCAGCCACGAGGACGCTCCGGGCGCGACCTTCACAAGGTCGCGAATCTCGCGCGCTCATGGAGCGCGCGCCCGAGCTGGCTGACATGCTACGGCGCACAGGTGGCGCACAAGGCGCGCATCTACGCCTGCGAAAAGGCGGAGGTGCTCGACCGCCCCGGCGAACTGCGGAAGCTCGACCAGGTCATCGCGGCGCTCGCCGCGTAGGCTTGGATACAGCAAAGGCCCCGCGCCCCATGCGGCGTAGAGGGGAGTTCACGGCCTGGACCTGGCGGAAGGATAGCGTGCGACGCCGCCGCGATGGCGGGCTATTCCCCGGCCCTCTGGGCGGCCAGCTCCGCGATGAGATCTCGGATCAGCTCCGCATGGGCGTCGGCGTCTTGCTCCAGCACGTGGAGCTCGGCAAAGGGCGATGCCAGCGGGTCCATCTCCTCGCCGTGCGATGACGGGTCGGCCGCCTTGACCAGGCTGGGAATCCCCTCCTGATCCAGCACGTCGGCCAGCATCTCGATCACCGAGCGCTGCGCGGAGAACACGCTCATGGTCTTGCCGCCTCGCAGCCGCCCGGCGGCGTCCGCCGCCTCCAGACTCGCGACCAGGTCCATGTCGCAGTCCGGGCAGCGCCTGAGGCCCTCCCGGAACTCGTAGCCGCAGCCCGGGCAGAACGCCATCTCCTGCTCAACCTCCCTTTCTCAGCGTGATGATGATGCCCCGCAAGACCCAACCCGGCTCGGGCTGAACCGCGGCTTGGGAAGAATGCTCGCCCGCCGCGCGATCCGGCTGATGGCACACGACGGCCCTCACGGCTTAACCCAGGCACCTTCCGCCGCCGACCGGTAGGCGGCCTCGACGATGAGCTGCGCCTGCAGGCCGTCGTTGCCGGTAACCCGGAGCGTGGCTTCGCCGCGGACACAGTCGATGAAATGGCGCGCCTCGAGGCTGAAGCGATCCGGGCCTTTCGGTCGCACGGTGTGCCACCTCTTAAGGCCGTCGATCATGTAGCGCAGACGGTTGTTGTCGTAGTCCACGATCGCCGCCCCGCGCTCGCCGTAGATCTCGATGCCGTTAACGCCGTAAGGCGTGCACCAGCTCGCCTCGATTACCCCGATAGCGCCGCTCGCTGAACGAAGCAGCATCGCCGCGGAGTCCTCGACGTCCACCTGCTGCACCATGGTGTCCGCCGCTGCGCCCACCGCCGCGACCTCGCCCACCAGGAAGCGGAAAAGGTCAACGCTGTGGATGGAGGTGTCGAGCAGCGCCCCGCCGCCCGCCTGCGCCTTGCTCCCGAACCAACGCCCTTCCATCGGGATGCGGCCGCCGAAGCGGTTGCGGTACATGAGGATGCGTCCCAGTCGCCCGCGGTCGATCAGCGCTTTCGCCCGCACCACCGGCTCGTGGAAGCGGTGGCAGAAGGCGGTCATAAGCAGCGCACCGTGCTGCGCCGCGGAGTGCACCATCTGCCGGGCTTGCTGTGCGTTGTACGCCAGGGGCTTTTCGCACAGCACGTGGACGCCCCGCTTGAAGCACTCGACTGCGATGTCGCGATGCGATACCGGGGGCGTGCAGACGCTCACCGCCTTGGGACGCTCGGCGTCGAGCATCTCCACGAAGTCCGCATAGGCGCGCCCCCTGAACTCCTGCGCCGCGCGCCGCGCGCGCTCGGAGTCCACGTCCGCCATGCCAGCCAGGCGCACCCGGCCGTCCGCTGCGTAGGAGCGCATGTGGGCGTGGGCGATGTTGCCCGTGCCGATGATGCCGATCTTGGTCGGGGTCTCGCTCATGGTCGCCGACAGGTCTTCCCCACCGTGTCTTCTACAGGGGCGCCGTTTCCCCTCCTGGTTGTGCGGCTGGGCGTAGGTGCTTCGGTGCGGGCGGCGAATGGCTGGCCGGGAGGCCTGCAGGGAATGAAACGCCACGTCCTGCTCGTCGGCGCACCTGGCAGTGGCAAGACCACCGTCGTGCGGCGAACCATTGATGCCCTGGCCCAGCGTGGAGCCGCCGCCTTCGGTTTCTGGACGAGCGAGATTCGCGTCGCGGGACGGCGCGTCGGCTTCGACATCGAATCACTCGCGGGCGCGCGCCGGGTCATGGCTCACGTGGACTTCACGCACGGCGCGGCCGTCTCCAGGTACCGCGTTGACGTTGACGCGGTGGACGCGGTGGCCGTCGGCGAGATCGCGCGTGCGCTGCGTGAGGGCGCCGGCGGGGCAGTCCTGGTCATGGACGAAATCGGCAAGATGGAGATGTTTTCCCCGCGGTTTTGCGAGGCCGTGATGCGCGCCCTCGACGGGCCGGTGCGCATTCTTGCCACGGCCATGAGCAAGCCGCATCCTTTCGTGAACGCCGTCAAGCACCGTCCCGATGTCGGGCTCGTCGACGTCACCCGGGCCACTCGCGACCAGCTCCCCGCGATGCTCGTCGAGGGCCTCACACAGGCCGGGTCGTGCGGCGGGTGAGGTTTTCGCCGCGGCCGGGTTCGCCTCCTCTACCGTGGAAGGGTGGGTTACGCGCGGCGCCGAATATCAGTATCAACGGCCGACAACCGGCCCTAGAAGGAGGCTGGACATATGTCCACCAAGTGCTTAATCCCAATCGCGTTGTGCTCGGCAGCGGTCTTGCTGTTGGGCGCCATCGGCCCGCAGCCGGCCCGCGCACAAGGGGCTTTCCTCGCCGGCGCAGCCAAGGCTAAGATCACGCCGCAGAGCCCACAGTGGATCGCAGGTTACGGCGGTAATCGCCGCAGCATCGGCGCCCACGATGACCTGTGGGCGCGCGCGCTGGTGCTCAAGAGCGGCGAGCGGTGGCTGGCGATAGCATCGGTGGACCTGCTCGGGCTGCCGTATCCCTACCTGGCGCGGGTGCGCGAGCTGGTGAAGACGGTGCCCGCCGACGCCCTCCTGGTCGCCTCGACCCATACCCACTCCGCGCCCGATGTGATCGGCAGGTGGGGCCCCAGCCCGGGGCAGTCCGGCGTGGATCCCGCATACCTGGAGACCGTGATCACCACCATCGCCCAGGTCATAGAGCAGGCCGCGGCCGGCATTACGCCGGCCGCCATCAAGTACGCATCTGGCGACCTGCCCGGGGTGTCCAAGAACCATCGCAAGATGGACATCCTCGACCCCGGAATCGCGGCGCTGCAGGCGGTGGGGGAGGACGGAAAGGTCATCGCAACCCTGGTGAACTTCGCGTGCCATCCCGAGATCATGCAGAACAACTACATCACCGCCGACTTCCCCAACTGGCTCTACCAGCGCGTGGAGAGCAGCGCCGGCGGGGTCGCACTCTTCATCAATGGCGCCCAGGGCGGCATGATCACCGCGAATATCGACGATATCTACAGCAAGGGGCAGGACAACTGGGACGACGCGGAGCGCATCG
>Ga0315294_10001516_pt1 | contig 25385 bp, 16 predicted proteins | sample YL17G13_40_MG_FD_203626 | JGI IMG/M metagenome (GOLD analysis project Ga0315294, IMG submission 203626) | Sediment microbial communities from Yellowstone Lake, YNP, Wyoming, USA - YL17G13_40 | ecosystem: Environmental > Aquatic > Freshwater > Lake > Sediment | place: USA: Wyoming | collected... | reverse complement strand
AGAGTCTCAAGGCGTTCCGGGACCCTTCGAAGGGGCAGTACCTTGCGCTCACCCTGGCGGACAAGAGCGGGCACATTGAAGCCAGGGTCTGGGAAGATGCCACGGCCTTGGGCCAAACCATTGAGATGAACGACCCGGTCTGGGTCTCTGCTTTGGCTGAGGATTATCAGGGGCAGGTTCAGTTGCAAGTGGCTGAACTGAGGAAGACCAGCCCCGAAGAATGCTCAAAGGCGGATTTCATGAGCAGCACGCCCAAGGACGTGCGCGAACTGGCCAAGTTCATAAAGGAGAAGGTGCAGAGCATCGGGCAGGAACATCTGCGACGCCTCGTAGAGGCCATTCTCCTTGAAGATGAACAGGTCAGAAGGAAGTTTGCGGAGTGTCCGGCCGCCGAGAGGTTGCACCAGAATTACCTGGGAGGGCTTTTGGAACATACGGCGGAGGTGGTGGACACCTGCGAGTTCGTGGCCGCGAAGTATGTGGAACTCGACCGCGATCTGCTCATTGCCGGCGCCATACTGCACGACATCGGCAAGGTAAGGGAGTATTCCTGGGACCTGGCGATAGACAAGACCGACGAAGGCGAGTTATTGGGCCACCTGGTAATGGGTTATGAGATGGTGATGGGAAAGATAGGGGAAATCGAGGGATTCCCTGAGAAGACCAGGATTCTGCTCGGCCACATCATCCTTTCCCACCACGGCAGTTACGAATGGGGCAGCCCCAAACTGCCGATGACCGCTGAGGCGATGGTCCTTCACCTGGTGGAAAACATAGACGCCCAGGTTCACAACATCCGTCAGTCGACGGAAGAGGCCAGAAAACAGGGTAAAACCTGGACAGAGTGGGATAGGCTTTTCGACAGGAAATGGTATGTGGGGGACCTAGGGGAGTCGCCTCAGGAGTCGGAAGAGTGAGTGCCGGGCGGCTTCGGTGCGGCTGGAAGGCAGGAAGTCTGGCCGGCTACGGAACTGGAAGGTTGGGTAGTAGCGGACAGTCCCTCAGGCCATGGCATCGAATGCCGTGATTCTCGGCTTTCGCGCGCGCCGTCGTGTCTTCGATAACTAGCGTAAGAGAACGACACAAAGCGATGGCGATTGCAGCCGCGTCGCCCTCGTGAATGTTGGGCTGGCGGCGCAGTCTCAGATACTGCCGGCCTTCATCTTCAGTTTGGAATTTACTCACGCAACCCGGGTATGCCTTAAGCCAGTTGGCAAGAGGTGTTCCCCGTCTACCTATCTCCTTGGCAACGCGGTGGGGGACGATGACTGATGAGCTGACCCGCCTAAGCTGCGCCATGAACTTCAGTTGTTCAATCTGAATGAGAGAAGAGGAATCGAAGACAAACTGCCACAGAGCTCTCTGCCGGTGCCGCATATTCTTCAGGGGGCTAACCACTGTGCGCGGCTTTGAGCGCGTTCCTTACGTCCACGCCCAGGCACGCAGCCAATTTGCTCAGTGAGATCTTATCCTTCGAATAAGCCCGAAGCGCCAGCGACACGTATCGCTCGCCCAATCTCCTCTGCCATTTCGGCCGCCCCGATGCGCGGAAGAACGGCTTCAACTGATCTCGCCCTGCAAGCATGTCTGAAAGCACCTGGCGATCCGCAAACTTGAGATCTACCAGTCGGCGAGTCGCAGCCTCCAGACTGACGTGCCACGCGTTCGCTATCCTCCACAGGTCTTGGACAGCGGGGCATCTGTCCACACGTCTTGCCAAGCAGTATGCCTCGAAGGCACGAGCGGGCATGAGGAACTCCACGGCGAACAGATCCGCGGTTCGTTCCTCTGCGCCCGTTGGTGCTTCATGGTGCTCCAACTGGCAAATACCATCTGTGTGTCCCATCAACAGGTGGGCGAACTCGTGAGCCAGAGTGAAATTGCGTCGCCCAACAACATCCCTCGCATTCACCAAAATGCATGGGCCATACTGCACGTGCCACGCAAAGAACCCAGAGAACTCATTGTTGGGAACGGGCAGTTCAAAAATCCTAATGTTCAAATCCTCAAGCCGCTGGCGAAGACCGACGATGGGGCCATCGCTAACGCCCAACGCTCGCCTCTGTTCGTGAGCCAGCGAGACGGGATCTCCTACACCTGCTAGCGGCCGGAATTTCGCCCTCGGACGTGCGCCGAGGAGCGTCTCTATCTCTACCGCCGTTCGACACAGTTCGTCGAACTGCGCCAACACCTTTCGTGCCTCCAAGGGAAGGTCTAGAACCTCCCGAGGTGTCTTGGAACGCAAACGCTCTGGTCTGAGGGGAGGAGGCGTCGGGGACAAGAAGTAATCGAGGCCACGGCCGTACAAGGCCGCGAGCCCCTCGAGTTCTTCTAATGATGGTTCAGCGTATCCAGCCTCCCAGTTGAGAAGATCATCGGCTTCAATGTGCAGATATCGAGATACCGCGTCGGGAGTCAAATAGACGGCTTCCCTCGCCGTGCGCATTTGGGACCCGAGAACGAGCTGTTCGGCAGCTGACATGTTCTACCTGCCTACACTATACGCGAGGGGTTGCGAAATGTTCAACCATGGGCCTGCAAGACTCTTTCGTCTCCGGGAGTGAACATCGGAAGAACTGGTCTCAACATGGCACTGGCCTCCGCGGCTCAGAAACCGCAGCCTGTCCTGACACTAAGGACGGCCCTGAGTTTCGTGCATCACTAGGTCTCACTTTCCGCCTGCGAGCGCACGGCAGGCGCGAACTTCTGAATCCGGTGGTTGCCGTTGTCGGCAACATAGACGTTTCCGTCCTTGTCAACGGCAACGCCGCTCGGGTAGTTGAAGTGCCCTTCCGCGGCGCCCTCAGTACCCCACTCTGCCACGAACTCCCCGTCTGAGGTAAACTTCTGGATGCGGTGGTTGCCCGCGTCCGCAACAAAGACAAAGTTCTGCTCGTCAATGGCAATCCCGTGCGGCTCTATGAGTTCGCCCGGGCCCGAGCCTCTCGATCCCCACTCGGCAACGAAAGTGCCCTGGGAGGTAAGTTTCTGAACGCGATTGTTCTCGGAATCAACGACGTAGATGAAGCCTTCGGAGTCCACTGCAATGCCGCCAGGCCCTCGGAACTGCCCTGGGTTCGCGCCCTCTTCCCCCCAGACACGGAGAAAACGGCCCCTCTTGGTGAACTTCTGGATGCGGTCTAGATGAAGGTCGGCAACGTAGGCGAATCCCTTCTTGTCCACCGCCACGGCGATGGGATAAAGGAATTCCCCGTCGCCCGTGCCTTCCGCACCCCACTCTGTCAGCAGGTCTCCCTCGGGGCTGAACCTTTGAACCCTGCGCTGCTCGAGCAGGACGACGTATAAGTAGTCATCCTCATCCACGGCAAGGGCAACCGGGTGCCAGGGGCCTTCCTCGCTCTGTTGACCGCTCCACTGGGCAACGAAAATCCCTTCGGAGTCAAACTTCTGGATCCGAAAGTTAAAGGAATCCGCAACATATACGTTACCCTGAGAGTCAACCGCGGGCCCCTCGGGAAATTCAAATTGGCCGGCCTCGCTTCCCTCCGAGCCCCAGCCGGAGACGAAGACATAGGGGCTGGCCCCTTCGCCTGCGACCAGCCATCCCTGGCCGGCCCACACGAGCAAAAGCAGAGCAAATGCAACCACTGCCAACAGCCATCTTGAACGCTTCATCGGATCCATCTCCTGCATCATTGACGTCATCACCTAGCCGCCTGTTATTGTTTTCAGGCCGTGCATGTAGGACTGCAGCGCCTCCGGCACCAATACTGACCCGTCCCCCTGCTGATAGTTCTCCAACAGCGCCGCCATCGTCCTCCCCACCGCCAATCCGGAGCCGTTGAGCGTGTGAACGAACTCCGGAGGGGATCCCGCTGCCCGGCGGAAGCGCATCTTTGCCCGCCTCGCCTGAAAATCCTCGAAGCTCGAGCAGGAAGATACCTCTACGTATTTCCCCATCCCCGGCATCCAGGCCTCGATGTCATACTTCTTGGTGCAGGCAAACCCCGTTTCCGCGGCGCAGACCGACACCACCCGATAGGCAATCTTCAGCCGCTTCAGAACCTCCTCCGCGTCCGCAACCAGGCTCTCCAATTCGTCGTAGGAGCTTTCGGGGGCCACGATCTTCACCAATTCGACCTTGTTGAACTGATGCTGTCGAATAAGCCCTCTCGACTCCTGGCCGGCTGACCCTGCCTCGTACCGGAAGCAAGGGGTGTAGGCAGTGTAGTGGAGGGGAAGTTTTTCGAAGGGCAGGACCTCCTCCCGATGGATATTCGTTACCGGCACCTCCGCCGTCGGGATCAGGTAAAGCCCCTCCCGGGTGCGGAACAAATCCTGGTCGAACTTCGGAAGTTGCCCCGTTCCGGTCATCGCATCCTCCGTCACCAGGAGCGGAGGAAAGAACTCAACGTAGCCATGCTCCCGGGTGTGCAAGTCGAGCATGAAACTTATCAGCACCCGCTCCAGAAGCGCCCCCTGGCCCTTTAACAGGGTGAAGCGAGCACCGGACATGCGGGTCGCTCGCCGGAAATCCAATATGTCCAGCGCCTCCCCCACTTCCCAGTGGGGACGGGGGGGAAAGTCGAAGGTCGGTTGCTCCCCCCAGCGTCTGACCTCGACGTTGTCGTCGTCGCTGTCCCCCGGGGGCACGGAGGGATGGAGCATGTTCGGGATGGTCAGGAGCAGCCGATTCAGTTCCGCCTCTACCTCGGCCAGTTGCGCGTCAAGACCCTTTATCTCCTCGGACAGCCGCCGCATCTGCTCAACGAGTTCTGCCGCATCCTCGCCCTTCCTCTTGAGTGCCGCGATCTCCTCCGAGGCGGCGTTCCTCCTCGCCTTCCGCTCCTCGGTCTCCACCAGAAGAGAACGGCGTTCCTGGTCGAGGCGCAGAACCTCGTCCACCACGGATGGGTCCGAGCCTCGCTTCTTCAGCATTTCCACGACTGCTTCAGGAGATGAGCGTATTAACTTTAGGTCGAGCAACTAAGTCCCTCCGACGGAGTCCGCAGATTCACGCAGATTTTGGAGATTCATAATAAAGGTGAATTCCTGCTGATAGTAACAGAAGATGCGGCCGTGCGGCAAGCCTCGTGCTTGACCCACCCAGGCAACTTGGGGAGAATAGCCATACCGAATCCGGAGGTTCCAGAACATTGGGAATTGCAGACTTCAGGACTTATCTCAGGGACATCGTTGACCAGTTGAAGGCTCAGTGGCCGAATAATCGGACTCTCAACATAGCCTGCCACGGCCACAGCGTCCCCGCCGGATACTTCGCCACTCCAATGGTTGATACCTTCAATTCCTATCCGCACCTGCTCCACAGAGGGCTGAAGGAACGCTTCCCCTTTGCCGTCATCAACGTGATCGTCACCGCGATAGGGGGAGAGGAATCGGACAGCGGGGCGGCACGCTTCGAGGAAGAAGTCCTCTGCCATCGGCCGTCCGTAATTACGATTGACTATGGGCTGAACGATAGGAGGATCGGGCTGGAAAAGGCCGCGCAGGCGTGGCGCTCCATGATCGAGAAATCCCTGGAGAGGGAGGTCAAGTTGATCCTGCTAACGCCAACGCCGGACACCAGCGGGCTTGCAGACCCCTGTTCCGAGCAGTGGTTCCTGCTTCAGCAGCATGCGAGGCAGGTTCGCTTCCTGGCGACTGAATACGGGGTTGGGCTGGTGGACAGCCTGGCTGCCTTTCAGAAATGCGTCCGTTCGTCTGGCGATCTCACGGATCTGCTCTCCTCAGCCAATCACCCGAATCGCCAGGGACACGAGATAGTCGCCAGAGAACTCCTGCGCTGGTTCCCAGCCTCTTAGAGCACGAAGGGAGGGCACAAGTCCCTCCCCTACAAGATATCGTCCGAGGGCGCCGACGCGGCCTGTAGGGGCGGGATTTATCCCGCCCGTCTTATCTCGGGCGCAATAAATTGCGCCCCTACATAGCCCCCAGGAACCCGTACGGGGGCAACCCAGCGTCCCCCCGCCTTACTACGGCTCAGGTGCCAGGCTCTGCTTGCTGCGGGTGAACTGGAGCTCTACCTCCGCCTTGCGACCTTCGAGGCAGGCGCGGCTGATCTCGATTACCTCCTCCGCCTCGTAGGTGCTCATCGTGCCGATGGTGACCATGTCGCAGTCGCGGATGGTGTTCCAGACAAAGGTCAAACCCGTTTGGGGCAGCAGCCGATTGACCCCCAGGGGCTTGATCGTCATGACCGGCTTTCGGGCCTCTTGGATTATCCTTTGAATCCAGTCCGTCTCCACCTGGCAGAGGAACCCGGCTGCATTGTAGGGCTGAATATAGGTCTCAACGTCCGCACCGCAGGCATCTGAATAGACGACCGCCTCCGGCGCGTGGGAACTGAGGCCGGGGATCATCCCCGCCTCCCTCACGCACGCCAAGTGCTCGAGCAGTTGGGGGGCCAGGCACTGGTTCACCCGGTCGAGCAGCGGGTCGGTGACGTTCTGGTGGGGAAAGCAGAACTCCGCTCCCAGTTCCTTTGCGTTCTCAACTGCGCGCTTCCAGGAATCAGGATTCTCCGACTCCGGATAGCCGGGCGTGCCGACCCAGATCATGTGAACACCGGTGCGCTGCTCCACCTCTTGCAGGGCTTCATAGACGAACTCGTTTGGGACGCTCATGATGGCGTTACAGCCATGGCGGGCGAACACCTCGACAACGTCGGCCACCTTCGACGGCGTGTCGAACAGTCTCTTTATCAGTTTGTCTTTGGCCTCACTGGTGTGGGAATACCCCAGCAACCAGTTGGTGCCGCAGATCAGTCGGGGCATCGAGATGCCCCCCACCACCGTTCTCGGGAAATCCAACATTATCGCATCCTCTCGTTGTTCTCTGCTGCCTGCGTCGCCGCGTAGCCAACAGATAGTCTAGTTATTCGATAACCACTTTGCAAGGCACCTCGTTCCGTGCGCCAGGAAGCCTTTCGACCCGTCCCTCGGCGGCAAGGCCGAATTCTCTCCGTCTTATCATCCGCCGATTTGGACCATCGAAGGCGGCGAGCCAGAACACTCGAGTTTGTCGAGTATGCCGCCCTCCTTTTTCGTCCTTTCCAGCGCAGTCCCCACCAAGGATATAATCTCCTCATCGGAGGCGCCACCCTTGAGTGCCGCCCGGAGGTCAACGGAATAGTCTGAGTAAAGGCAGGGGCGAAGCCTTCCATCCGCGGTGATGCGAAGCCGCGCACAACTGGCACAGAAGGCGGCGCTGATTGCGGAGACTATCCCCACCGGCTGCTCCAACCCTGACACCCGGTAGCAACGCGCCGGCCCCGGCCAGTAGCCTTCGAGCGGCTCCACCTGACCCAGTTCCTCCATCTTCTCCAGGACGAGGGGGGCCAGCCCCGACTCAAACGACCGCGAAGAAAGATTGGCGGTGGATGGCATCTCCTCGACGAACTTGAGGAACACTTTCTTCTGGCGCGCAAACTGCAGGAAACCCGGAATCTCATCGTCGTTGAAGCCCCGAATCAGGACGACGTTTATCTTCACCGGGCGCAGCCCCTGATCAAGCGCGGCATCTATGCCTGCCAGGACCCGCTCGACTCTCCCCCCGCGGGTCAGAGTGCGAAATCTGTCCCGCGACAACGTGTCCAGGCTGACGTTGACCCTCTGGAGGCCTGCGCTTCGCAAACTCGCTGCGTATCCGGAGAGCAGTAGGCCGTTGGTTGTCATCGAGAGGTCCTGAACCGCGGGGATGGAGGCGATGCGCGCGATCAGTTGCACGATTCCCCGCCTCAAGAGCGGCTCCCCACCGGTGATTTTGACCTTGGTGACGCCCGCCTTTGCCAGAATCCTGACCAACCTCTCGATCTCCCCAAACGAAAGGATTTCATTCCGCGACAGGTGGGCAATGCCCTCCTCCGGCATGCAATACCTGCACCGCAGATTGCAGCGGTCGGTAACCGAAAGGCGGAGATAGTCATGTCCCTGCAGGAGGTCGTTCATGCTCGCCTGCTCCCCTTCATCGGCCCCCCCCTGGCCCTAATCCTCCTCCGCGTAGGCATGGGCAATGGCCTTCAATGGATCGAACATCTCTTCAATAGGCCCCAAATGCTTCTCCAGTTCGCAGGGAGGCTGGTAACTATCCAGATCTCTTCCATCGGCAAAGCCCTTCGCAAGTTCCACCAGATAAAGAAAGTTGCGCAGAGGCACGTCGGGGGGAACCCCGTGATCCACCCGCGGTATGTAGCCGCCGTATTCGCGGGCAACCCAATAGCGCTTCGCCACCTCCGCCCTGAGTCGTTCCCTGGTGGTCGTGAGTTCCCGCTTGTCTATGCCGCCCTGAAGCACAATTCCGGGGTATTGCCGCAGATAGACTTCCGGATCGTTGTTCGCTGCAATTTCCAGCGGTGAGATCCCGTCTATGCCCTTCGGATACATCGTCGCCAATATCTGACCGTTGTAGCCGTCGGAGTCCATCTCCACGTATCCCACGCCCCTCTTCTTGAGGAAGTCGTATAGTCGCTCGTAGCGCGGCAGCATGAACTCGCGCATCGAGGCAGGGGAAATCATCGCCGCCGTCTTGTAGGCCATGTCCTCATTCAAGATAAGGTGGTCAACCTTGATATGGCTGAGAGGCTCGTCGAGAAGTTCGATCAGGAACCAGGTCCAATATTCCATCATCTCGTGCACCAGGTCCGGCTGGTCGTGAATCATCACGGAGATGCCCTCGAAGCCGGCCCAGTCCCGCGCCGTCCAATAGAGCCCCGGCACCCCCACCACGACCGGGTATTCCGAGTTGTTGCAGACCTCGACGCGTTCCCGCCAACTTTCCTCTCCCTTGCTCAACCGGTATCCATCAGGGTTGAAACTGCCGGTCTGCTCCTCTCCCGGGAGCGATTCCAGCCGCCCGGGCGAATGCGGGTCAAACCTTTTCTTCATCGCTTCGAAATCCGCCCGCGTCTTTACCGGAAACTCCAGATACCTCCTGGTGGCGAAACCGGACGTCGGCTGTTTGATGGCGTCCATCCGTTTCACCCCCCAATGGTCCATCCAGATCCTAACGTTCCCCTTCTCTTCCAGCACGCGCTCTTCAAAAGGCGGTATTGGGCCGCAATACACCTTCCCGATTCCAATGACCCGCTCCTCCCCCGCGAAATCAGCCCAGTTGTTCATCTGTTCCTGGGACAGTCCCTGCTTGCGCCATGCCTCAAAAGTGGACGTCCGCGGCCAGCCGGAAGCGTAGGGCATTCGGTCAACCGGCTCACGCCGGACTATGCGTCTGAACCTCTCTCTCGGAGTCAATTATCCACCTCGCTGCTGACAGGTGACTCCAATTGTTACACCCCTCGAGAACACCTTGCAAGAGAAAGGTGTGCGACGCCATCCGCTCCTCGAGTCGCCTGCTCCCAACCTCCCTCGTCCCGAGGCGACAGGAGAGCGTTCATCGCAGGAGTCCGCACTCCTTCCCCATGCCTGCCTCAGCGTCTGCCCAATCACTCACTGCCGAAACTGCGCAATATGCTCTTGACGGTCTCTATCGCCCAGCGTCCCTCTTGGGATGACGGATCGAAGAAGAGCAGTTTCTCAAACAGGAGTATCCCTGCAAGGTAAAACCTGCCGAGCCCGTCTCTTGGATCGTGATTCGTGCCATACGCAGCGCGGAAACGAGCCATGTTGAAAGGGACTCGGCCTATCGGAAGATCAGTGAAATAGTAGTCTATCCAGGCCAGTTCCCAGCGAGGATCGCCTGACATGGATTCGACATAGTCAACCACAGCGAGGATGCGACCGCTGCCGGGTTCGATGATCATGTTGCCTTGATGCATGATGTCGCCCATGTGCAAGAGGCACGGCTCGGCCCTGCCGAGTTGGTCACCCAAACGCTCAGGCAAGGAGGCCAGGATATTAGCCTCTCGGCTGTCGAGGCAGCCTTGCTCGAAGTATCGCTGGGCCACACGGTCGCAGTGGAAGAAGTCCCCCCAGGATTCGCTGACCGGACCCAGGTCAGGGTACGGTTTGAAGGAACTCGCCGGGGGATCGTCGCCAAGAAGGCCAAAGGGTCCGTCGAACCTCAGATTGTGGATGCGTCGAAGTAGCTCGCCGAACTGCGCCTCGTCATACGGACATTTGTCACAAGGCCCCCACTCAGCAGGATTCCCCTCCACCCATTCCCAGATGGCACATGCTTCTCCTTGAGGACCCGCATCAGGTCCAAAACTGACAAGTTCGGGCACCGGCAAACCTGCCTCTTTGAGCCGATGATGAAAGTACACGCCTATCGGACTGCCGGCCCGCTTATTGATCTTCAGCAACATCTCGTCCCTACCCGTCCACAGGCGGAAGCCATGAGAATTGTCACCGCCAGCGGCCGGGTGGAACGACACCATCCGGTCAGGGCGGCGACCTAGCAGCCGTTCCGCCACGGAGAGCGCTTCTTCGAACGTTACGCTTGAAATCGGACACACCACCTCCAGTTGCACACCCATCAACCCCGCGGTGACAGTTCGAGTTCACGCCGTACTCTTCCGATAATCGGTGAAATCCGTGTAATCCGCCTCCGTCCGCCCAGGCATGGGCGGACTACGGCGGACAAGTCCGTGGTTGCTTTATCTTGCCGAAGCCCTAGCCTTGAACCGCCTCAGACGCAGGGAGTTCGTCAGCACGGAAACGGAACTGAAGGCCATCGCGCCGGCCGCTATGATTGGATTCAGCAGGCCGGTCGCCGCCACCGGAATCGCGGCCAGGTTGTAAATCGAGGCCCAGAAGAGATTCTGCCGAATGGAGGAAAAAGTCCGCCGGCTCAGGGCCAGGGCCTGGGGAATTGCGCGCAGGTCGTCCCGCACCAGCAGAATGTCGCCGGTTTCCTTGGCAATATCCGTCCCCGAACCCAGGGCCATACCCAGGTCGGCCTGGACGAGGGCCGGCGCGTCATTGATCCCATCCCCCACCATCGCCACTACCTCTCCCTCGGCCTGGAGGCGTCTCACGATTGCCGCCTTTTCCGCCGGCAAGATGCCGGCGAAGTAACGATCCACGCCCAACTGCCGGGCGATTGTGGCAGTAGGAGCTTCCCGGTCTCCGCTGAGTATCGCCACTTTGACCCCCTGATCTCGAAGCAGGCCCACCGCCTCTTTCGCCTCCGGCTTCAGCGTATCCGCCAACGCGACCAGGCCCACCACCCGGTCGTCCAGCGCCACGAGGGCCACGGTCTTGCCCTCTCCCTCCATAGTTTCCAGTTCTGGGGACCCGTTAAACGCCACGCCCTGTCGCCTGAGCATCTCCAGCGAGCCCACCGAGACCATCCTCCCGCCTACCTGGGCGGAGACCCCGAATCCCGGCAGCGCCTCGAACCCCTCGGGTTCAGGCAGCGAGACGTCCTCGTGTCGGGCCTCGGCGACGATAGCCCTGGCTAACGGGTGCTCGGAAAGGCTCTCCGCGGCCGCTGCCAGGCGAAGCACCTCCTTCTCGGGAAGGTCTTCCAGAGGAACGACGCTAGTGACCCGCGGGCGGCCAACGGTGAGGGTGCCGGTCTTATCGAGGACGACCATTGAGACCCTGTGCGCCGTCTCCAAAGCGCTGGCTTCCCTTATCAGAATCCCCAGTTTGGCCGCGACGCCAGTGCCAACGGTCACGGCGGCCGGGGTGGCAAGGCCGAGGGCACAGGGACAGGCAACCACCAGGACGGCAACGGCCGCCAGAAGCCCTCGCGAAAACGCCGTTCCACCTGGAGAGACAATGGCCCAAACGAAGAAGGTGAGGATCGCGATTCCTATCACTATCGGCACAAAATAACTGGCGATGCGGTCAACCAGGTGCTGCACCGGCGCCTTCGAAGCCTGGGCATGATCCACCAGTTCCACTATCTGGGCGAGGACCGTCTCCCCTCCTACCCTGGTCGCTCGCACCTTGATCGCCCCCATCTGGTTGAGGGTAGCGCCGATTACCTGGTCGCCCGGAACCTTTTCCACGGGCAGGCTCTCGCCGCTGATCATCGCCTCGTCCACGGCGGAACTGCCTGCCTCCACGACTCCGTCCACGGGAATGTGCTCGCCCGGACGAACCAGGAGAAGGTCTCCGATGACCACCTCTTTTGTTGGAACCTGAACTTCCTCACCCCCCCGAATCACCGTTGCCGTCTCTGGAGCGAGCAGGAGCAGACGCGATATGGCCTCGGAAGTCCTCCTCTTTGCCACGGCCTCCAGCCACCGTCCCAGGGTGATAAGAGTAAGGATCATCGCACCCGTCTCGAAGTAAAGGTGCCCCAGGTGAAGGAGGAGGGAGGCCGTGCTATACACGTAGGCCGTCGAGGAGCCGAGGGCGACCAGAACATCCATGTTTGCCTGTCGGTGAGCGAGCGCGCGGTAGGAATTGCGATAGAATTGCCATCCCAATGCGATCTGGACAGGAGTTGCGAGCGCCAAGAGGAGGTAGCCCTGGCCGGGAAAATGGGAAAGGAAACTCACCACCATGAGCGGAACGGACAGGGCCAGCCCCACCAAGAAGAGAATCATCTGGCTCCGCGCCTTGCCCGCCTGTTCCGTCGTGGCACTTAACCTGTCGAGGGACGATATTACCTGAGCTCCATATCCGGCGCCTTCCACAGCTTTGACGAGGATCTGCGGGTCTTCCAGGTCTCCCCGGAGTTTGACGTTAGCCGTCTCCGAGGCCAGGCTGACCCCTACCGCGTCGACGCCAGGCACCGCCCTCAATGCTCGTTCCACGCGGGACACGCATGAAGCACAGGACATTCCGCTTATGGCCAGGGTCAGTTGGTTCTCAGCTTTATCCTTCATAACATCGCGCACCCGATAGCCTCAGTTTGCACCATCCACCTATAATCATATAATACAACACTGCACGCAACCGTGTAGTTCCAGGACCGAAGGAGTCGAGCGCTCTTGAAGGCCAAGGCAGCAGTCATCAAGAACTTCAACCAGCCGCTGGAGATTGAAGAGTTCGAGGTGCCCGCTCTCGAAGAGGGCGAAGTGCTGGTAAGAGTGCTGGCGGCGGGGGTGTGCGGCTCTGACGTGCACATCTGGCGCGGGCGAGACCCTCGCACTCCTCTTCCCCTGATCCCCGGCCACGAGGGGTTGGGAACGGTCGAGCAGGTGAAAGGAAAAAGGGAATGCGTTGACGGGGGACAACTCGCCGAGGGTGACCTGATAATCTGGAACCGCGGCGTGGTGTGCGGAGAATGCTACTGGTGCCGGAAGGGAGGCGCACAGCGGGGCCTCTGCCCAAACCGCCGCGCCTACGGCATACACCGTTCCTGCCTCGAGCGGCCTTTCCTCAACGGCTGCTACGGGCAATTCCTGATGTTGCACCCCAACACTGACATCTTGAGGGTCGAGCAAGAGATGGAGCCTTGGGCCCTGGTGGCAGCGAGTTGTTCGGGGGCCACCGCCGCCCACTGCTTCGACCTGGTGCCCCCCCAGAAGGGGGACACGGTGGTCATAATCGGGCCTGGGCCGGTGGGGCTTTTCTGCGTGGCCTTTGCCAGGGACCTTGGAGCGGAGAACATAGTGCTCGTGGGAGGCACCGAGAGCCGGCTGGCCCTGGGGCAGAGACTGGGAGCCACCCATGTCATCTCTCGCCATAAGACGACGGCGGAAGAACGCCGCCAGATAATCATGGAAATCACCGATGGCAGAGGGGCGGATTTGGTCGTGGATGCCGCAGGCGTGCTGGAGGCGCACAGGGAAGGTTTCGCCATGACCAGGGTGGGAGGTTCATACCTTTCGCTCGGCTTTACTACCCCTGCTGGGGAGATGGCCGTCCGTCCTTTCGAGGATATCACGCGGAAAAACCTCCGCTATCAGGGCGTATGGACCAGCGGAACCGGCCATCTTCGATCCGCCGTTGAGTTGGTCCTCAGAAGGCGCACCCTCTTTGTCGAAATGGTCAGCGATAGGCTACCGCTCGACGCCGCCAACGAGGCGCTGATCAAGATGCGCGATAAAGGGCCTCTCAAGATAGTGCTCGAACCATGGCAGGACTGAACCAACTGAGAAGACTCGGCCAGTCGTCGAGTGACAGACCTTCGACTGAGTCTCGTGCATCAGGTTGAGTGTTCCTGCACAGTTCTGCGGGGCGGCAGTTCCGTCATTGCGAGGGGCACAGCCCCGAAGCAATCTCATGCGCGGTGAAAGGTCGAGATTGCTTCGCTTCCGCCTTCGCTAAAGCTTCGGCGGACGAGCCGCTCGCAATGACGGTGGGTCTCAATCCAATGCACGAAACTGAATAGCCTGCGAGGGGAGCAAAGAACAATGATGAAAAGAGTCACCCAAATCCCGGGCGCCTTGAGGTTTTTCCTTGCCACGATCCTGTTGTTATCGCTCGGGGCAGGGAGGGCAGCCGCTACTCTGCCCGACGGCTACAACCATCCGGAATTGCGCTGGTCTGTGGTGGAGGCGGATCATTTCCAGGTTGTCTTTCACCAGGGAAGCGAAGAATTGGCCCGCAGGTGCGCCGCCATCGCCGAGAGCATCTATGAACAGGTCGTCAAGGACCTCGGAGCGGAGCCGAAGCGAAAGACCGCAATAGTCCTGGGGGACTACTCCGATGAGAGCACCGCCTTCGCCGTGCGCGAACAGAAGACCATATATATCAGCGCGCCGGCCCTCAACGAGGCCCGCATCAACGGCGACGAATACCTGCGAGCCCTCATCGCCCATGAATTCACCCATGTGGTCACCTATTGGGCGGTCAGAGGACCTTACTGGGACTTTGGCGAGTGGGCCGGGGCAGCCTTCCTGCCGCAATGGTTCGTCGAAGGACTGGCTCAGGGAGAGGCCTACACCTTCAACGCTTACGGGGGGTTTCTCATAGTTCGTTCGGCCACCCTGGAGGGCGATTTGTCGAGGCTCGCCGAGATAGACGTCGGACCTGCCACCGACCAGATAGACACCTGGCTTACCTACGCGGAGGGCCACGCCCTTGTCTCCTACATCGCCCAGCAGTTTGGAAAGGACAAGATAAAGGACATATTGCGCGAGTATTCCCGCTGGCGGGTTTTCGATCTTGCCATCCAACGCGCTCTCGGGGTCAGCGAGAACGAACTCTTCCGCCGCTGGCGAGCGTCCGCCATCGCGGAGTACCAAAAACTGAGCCCCGAGACGGAGAACCTGCAGGGAGTGAACGTGCCGCTGAAGGCCGTCATCAGCGCCCGGTTCTCTCCCGACGGGAGGAAACTTGCCATCCTCGGCGTGGCCGACTGGGAGGAGCCTAACCCTTTGCTCTACGTCGCCAATTCTGACGGCACGGGCCTTCACGTGGTCGCCGGAGACCTCGGCCTCTTCACCTCGGTCAAAATCGGCTGGTCTTCCGACAGTCAAAAGGTCTTCTATTCCGCGAGGCGAAGGACCGGCACAGGAGCCTTTCGCAGCGGCATCTACTCGGTCAACGCAGACGGCAGCGGCCGCAGGCTGCTGTCGGGTGACCTGCGCGCGGCCGACCCGGCAGTTTCCCCTCAAGGCGACAAGATCGCCTTCATCGCCTACCAGGACGCCTCCACCGTGCTGGCAACCATGGACGCCGACGGGGCGAACGTGCGCTACCTGACCTCCCCGGATGCTCCTTATCAATGCTTCTCCCCGGCCTGGGGCCCAGACGGCAAGAGCATCGCCTTTGCCTCAGTCTTCGGTCCTTACAGCGCCATCGCTCTCGTGGACGCAACTGGCGGCAATTACCAGCAACTGACCTCGGGTGCTCGGTTCGACGTTGACCCTCAGTTCTCCCCCGATGGGAGGCGCATCGCCTTCGTCTCCTATTACTCCGGCATTCCCAACGTCTGTTCCATGGCCGCCGATGGCTCCGAAGGCATAAGGATGACGGATTTGAAGGCCACAAGCGCCTTCTATCCTTCCTGGACTCCCGATGGGAGGCAGGTGCTCTTCTCGGCCTTCGGGACGAGAGATGTGACCTTGCGGCTCGTGAATGCCGCAGAGAAGGTGGAGGACCTGCCCCAGTTAGGGCTTCCCTCCGATACGCCAAGCCAGTCAGATTCCGCCGCTACCTATCCGGTGCGTCCTTACCATCCCATCCGCGAGTTTCGCAGATTCATAACCCGCTCTATGAACGCCGGAGACGGAAGAGGCACCGCCCTGGGCTTCCTGAGCGAATTCGCCGACCCGCTGCGCAAGCACACCCTCTCCGCCTTAACCGAGTTCGGGGTGGACAGCCATCGGCCCTTCCTCGACTTCCGCTACACGAATTCCAGCCTCTTCCCGGTCATATCGGCAGAGGCTTTCAACCGGGTCGTATCGCCGCGAGCGGACCTAGGAGAACTCGTCTGGGATGAGTCCAGCGGGATGACACTGGGCGTGACTTTCCCCCAAAATCCAGGGGGGCGGCTATATCGGAGAGATTCGACCTCGCTCGGCCTCGAACTGTCCCACCGGCGACCCGTGGACGCAACGGGGGGGCTTAGCCCGCTTCCCGGCGGGGGCGATTTGCGCAGCGCCTCCCTCGTCTGGAGGCGATCCGACCGCTTTCCCAACAAAGTCGCCAAGAGCTATGCCCTAGGGCACGGCTTCAGCGGTAATGGGCTGGGCGGAGATTTCGATTCCCGATTCACCTTCGCCTCGGCGCTGCACGAATGGCGCGTTCCCAACCTCAAGCGGTTGATAAGAGCTTCGGTGGCTTACAACAACTATGACGGCGAGGACTTCTCTCACACGCCGTTGAAATACGGGATCCTGTCGGGCAGGCTGGGCTATCGCCTCCGAGCCGGAGACGACGTGTCCACCTCCCTCTGGCCTCTTGTTTACGTTGCCCGCTCCTTCTGGGAACTGGCCTGGGAACATCAGGAACTTCTGTCCGGTAGCCTGGCTCAGCCCACGGGGGATTTTGTCTCCCTGGAACTGGTCAACACCGGGCATCTGACCCGCTTCGGCCCCTTCACCGCCACCGCGGGAGCCCGCTGGTCAGCTGAAACCGGGGACACAAACCTCTTCTTCAACCTCCACGTCGAGGCCCTCACCGTGCCACTCAGGCAGGACCAGGCCGAAACCACCCTGCCCTCCTCCCCTCCGCCGATCTCGCAGGACTTGCTCACCAGCCCGTATCCACTGGAGGCGAACCCCTAGGCAGCGGAGGGTCGTTCCAGATTTCAGAGTGGGTTGAGGATCGGCAGGCCCGGGCGGAGCGTTGGGCGACGAAGGAACCAGCGGTCGGGGGCGAGATGACCAGTGATCCAGGACCGGCTCTCCTCCCAGGATCTTCTCGAAGCTCTCGAGGGGCCCGAGGTTGCGCTCGATGATTTGCTCCACCAGTCCACCAAGCCTCTGGTCGTCAACCGAGACATGGCGAACTACCGCCAGTTTCTGCCGCGGCAGGATGATCCGCAAGGGGAAAGTCACCTGGCTTACCCTCAGTTGCGGGGGCCGAATCCATACGCCAACCGTGGGCTTAGACCCCATTTGCCTGGGAACCGGAGGCGTTGGGGCGTAGAATAGGCCGCCCTCCTGCAGCCTCACGTGCCCTCCGTCAAAAAGGGCAAGTTCGGGGAACTCGCCTTTGGCGGCCTCGATGTCCTGGTAGATCCGCCGGATGGCTTGATCGGCCAACGCCTGCGCCACCGCTACCACGTCGTTATCCGGCTCGCGCCAAAACTCCACCTTGACCATCTTGAGGCCAGACCAAGCCTTGAGCTCCTCGGCGATTCTGGTCAGTTCTTCCATGGTCGCCCGGTGGACTTCGGCGGACATGAGTTGTCGGAACCGAAGAAGAAGTGAGGGCTTCCGGCCTTCGACCCACGAGCCCTTTACCACGGCCATCCCGTAGTATGCTCCGAGGACTTCGGCCATCCTTGCCTGCTCCTCGCGGCTGAAATCACCGTCGCTGAGCATGGTCCAGAACCACCTGCCCGCCGCCTCTCCGTCGTGCCCCGCACGAAGCGCGTCAATGGCCCCCTCAGAAGGCGGAAAGCAAAGCACCTTCCACTGACCCCCTTCCCTCACCAACTCGAGGGCCATTAGTCCGCGCTGGGACCACGGATCACCCCCTGTGTCCAAAAGCGCCCAGGCACGTTCTCCTCGGATGGCGACTCTATCCACCCAAGGGCCGGGACTCTGTAATATGCTTTGGGTGCTCTTGCCGACATGCGGGTCAAAGCCAAGGAGGCTTCCGTCTAGCAATTCCTTCTGGTGAGCGCGCCGAAAATCAGCCGAGAAGAACTCGGCGGCTCTCGCCCACTCTTTCTTCTGGACAGCCCGAATGAAATCGTTCACAACCGAGGCCACCTGACCCTGATGCTGGAAGTCCCGGTCGTCACCGCTCGCGGCTTTGGGCTCTGGCTGAGCGGTCTGTGTGAGGGACAAGGGGGTGGAGTCGGGTGCAGATGCTCTCCAGCTTCCCCCCACTGTAAGCAGGAGAAGTAAACCCAGGGCAAGACCGAAGCGAACTATCTGCTTCATCGTCAGATCCCCTCCTTATTTGCCTACTTTCCCCTTCGTTTCCATTATACCCCAATCGGGCGAAGGCGGAAAGTCCCGTTGCTCTCTGCCCCAGCCCGGGTAGGGCCTGCAATCCATTGCCGTCCGGACGGACCGCGTGATATACTTGGGTAGGGACGACAGAGGTGGCCAGGGATGGCTGAGTTCAAAATCCGCTCCGATTTTGCCCCCGCCGGCGATCAACCAAGGTGCATTGAGCAGCTGGTTGAGGGGATACTAAAGGGATACCGGTATCAAACACTCCTCGGGGTGACCGGCTCCGGCAAGACCTACACGATGGCCAATGTCATTGAGCGGGTGCAGAGGCCCACCCTGGTCATCGCCCACAACAAGACCCTGGCCGCCCAACTCTGCATGGAGTTCCGAGAGTTCTTTCCCGAAAACAGGGTCGAATATTTCGTCAGTTACTATGACTATTACCAGCCGGAGGCCTACGTCCCCCAAACCGACACCTATATCGAGAAGCAGACCGAGGTCAACAATGAGATTGACCGCCTCCGCCACTCCGCCACCCAGGCCATCATCGAGAGAAGGGACGTCATAGTTGTAGCCAGCGTCTCTTGCATCTACGCCCTCGGCTCGCCCGAGGAGTATCGGGAGATGGCGCTCTGGATAGACAAGGATGAGCCGGCCGACAGGGACAAGATCATAGCCCGACTGGTGGACATGCAGTTCAAGCGGAACGACCTGGTTCTTGACAGGGGCACTTTCCGAGCGCGGGGAGATACCCTGGAGATTTGGCCGGCCGATGAGGAGAAGATCACCCGAGTCGAGTTGTTCGGAGACCAGGTGGAACGGATCACCGTCCTCAATCACCTCACCGGAGAGATACTCGAAGAGAAGGACAGGCTCTTGCTCTTCCCCGCCACCCATTACGTGACCTCAGCCACCCGTATGGAGAGGGCGCTCGCCACTATCGAGGCGGAACTGGAAGATAGGCTCAAATACTTCCTATCCCGCGGCCGGGTCCTGGAGTCCCAGCGGCTCGAACAGAGAACCCGGTATGACCTGGAGATGATGAGGGAGGTCGGCTACTGCAGCGGCATCGAGAATTACTCCCGCCATTTCGATGGCCGCAAGCCTGGCGAGCCACCCTCCACGCTGCTGGACTACTTCCCGCAAGACGTCCTTCTGATGATTGACGAGTCTCATCAGACCATTCCCCAGATTCGCGGCATGTGGGCGGGAGAGCGCTCACGGAAGGACGTCCTCATCACCAATGGTTTCCGCCTCCCTTCCGCATACGACAATCGCCCGCTGTCCTTCGACGAATTCGAGGCGAGGGTCGGCCAGGCTTTCTTCACCTCGGCCACGCCGGGCCCCTTCGAGTATGAACACAGCCAGCAGGTGGCAGAGCAGATAGTTCGCCCCACCGGACTGTTGGACCCCAGCGTAGAGGTGAGGCCCACCAAAGGTCAGATTGACCACCTGCTGGGCGAGATAAGGCGCCGGGTGGAGGGCGGACAAAGGGTTTTGGTGACCACTCTTTCCATCAGGATGGCGGAGGACCTGGCCGAGTACCTCGCCGACACGGGCATAAAGGTCCATTACCTCCACTCGGAGGTTGAGACGTTGGAGAGGACTGAGATCCTCAGGGATCTGAGGCTGGGAAAGTATGACGTGCTCGTCGGGATCAACCTCCTCCGCGAAGGGTTAGACCTGCCTGAGGTCTCCCTCGTTGCCATCCTCGACGCCGATAAAGAGGGTTTTCTGCGCTCCGAGACCAGTTTGATCCAGACAATGGGCCGCGCCTCCCGTCACCTGGAAGGGCACGTAATCATGTATGGCGACTCGAATACCAAGGCGATGGAAAAGGCAATTCAGGAGACCGACAGGAGGCGAATCATCCAGGATCAGTTCAATAAAGAGCACCGGATAACGCCCGTAACGGTTACCTCCCAAATCAAAGACACGCTACGCTCGAGAAAGGTGGCCGAGGAAACCCCGGAATACATCGCCTCTGTCCTGGCAGGGAACGCAGATTACGAGGGGGTAGATCCCGCCATAGTCATCAGGGACCTAGAAGCGCGGATGAAGGAGGCGGCCGCCAACCTTGACTTCGAGCGCGCCGCAGCCCTGAGAGATGAGATGTTCGAACTCAAGCGCTTCCTCGGCTTGCAGCGAGTCAGCGGCGGCAGACACGCGGGGAGAAAAGGCAAAGCCAAACGTGTCGTCTAGTCTGGCCTTGCTCAACGCGGAGCACTCCCCACTCCCAGAGGCGCTGGAGCGCCTGCCGGATGAGCCCGGCGCCTACCTCTTCCGCGATAAGGCCGGCAGGCTCCTCTACGTAGGCAAGGCCCTTTCACTCCGCTCGCGGGTCCGCTCCCACTTCGATGCCTCTCCCAAGCCCACCGCCTGGAATGAGATAATGGTCGCTCGCGTCGCCTATGTGGATTGGGTGGTAACCGACACCGAGCTCGAAGCCCTCCTCCTCGAAAACAACCTGATCAAAGAGCAGCGCCCGTTCTTCAATATCCGCCTATCCGACGACGCCACCTATCCTTACCTCAAACTCACCCTCTACGAGGACTTCCCCCGGCTTCTCGTCGTGCGAAAGGTATTGAAGGACGGCGCCCGCTATTTCGGCCCTTACGGAAGTTCCTGGGCCATGCGCAACACCATGAAGACTATTCGAAAAGTCTTCGGAATTGGAGACTGCCCCGGCCCCAGGAAGAACGGACGGCCTTGCTTCGAGTATCAAATCGGCCAATGTCTGGGCCACTGCATCGGCGTAGTTACGAAACAAGAGTATGCCGAGGCGGTCAAACAGGTCATCCTCTTCCTCGAAGGCAGGGGCGAGGCCGTGATACGCCGGTTGCGCGGGCGGATGCAGGCTTGCTCGGAGGAGTTGCGCTTCGAGGAGGCCGCGAAGACTAGGGACCAGATAAGCGCGATTGAGAGCGTTTGTGAGAAGCAAAAAATGGACTTCGCCTCCCAGGACGAGATGGACTTGATTGCGGTTGCCTTCGAGCAGAGCGTGGGTTGCGCCCAGGTCTTCTCGGTGAGAGAGGGAAGATTGGTGGCGCGCGAAAAATTCGACCTGAAGGGAGCCCACGACAAAACCGTTCCCGAGGTGCTCGCAGGTTTCATCCAGCAGTATTACCTGGATGGCCGCACCGCTCCAAGGATTATCCTCGCTCAGGAGGAACCGGAAGATAAAGACTTCCTCGAATCCTGGCTTCGCCAGGCGCGCGGCAGGCGTGCCTCCATTGTTGTTCCCGAAAGAGGAGCGAAGAGAAAGTTATTGGAACTCGCCCTTAAGAATGCCCGCCTCTCCCTCCAAATGGTGCTTCAAAGCGCCCGCATCCGCCAGGAGATGAACGCGAAACTGGTGCAGCGGCTCCAGGAATACTTCTCCCTTCCCGAACCGCCGAGCAGGATAGAGGCGTATGACATATCCACCATCCAGGGGGTCAATACGGTCGGCTCGATGGTGACCTTCCAGGAGGGCGCCCCGGACAAGAAGTCCTACCGGATGTTCAGAATACGAAACCCGCTCGCCCTTCGGGACGACTATGCAGCCCTCAAAGAGGTTCTAGACCGCAGGCTGGCGGGCGCCAGGGACGGACATAAGGGTTTTGCCCAGTTGCCAAACCTGATCCTCATAGATGGGGGTAAAGGCCAGTTGAGCGCCGCCAGGGAAGCGCTCAGCGAAGCAGGCTTTCAAATACCCAGCATAAGTTTAGCCAAGAAAGAGGAGAAAATATATACAAATGTCCATGGCGCCGGCTCTCGTTTGCCCGCCCAGCCGGACCTGCTGCGTTTCTTTCAGCGGGTAAGGGATGAGGCCCACCGCTTCGCCCTCTCCTACCACGTCCGCCTGCGGGCCAAGGGCCAGATCAGTTCCCTCCTCGACCAGATCCCTGGCGTCGGCCCCCAACGCCGCAGAAGCCTGATGTCGCATTTCAGGAGCTTCGAACGCCTCCTCGCGGCCAGCAAGGAAGAGATAGCCCAAGCCCCAGGTATTGACTCCCGCACCGCCGAGGCGGTCTTCTCTTTCCTGCGGGCCACCGCAGCCACCAGCGTGGCCTGAACGGAAGACCAGCCCACCTCCGTCGTTCATTCCCGCCCATTCACCAAGGCTATCCCGCTGGCCAATCGCCTGAGCGCTATGAGGGATGAACGTCCCTTTTTTCCACCGCCCCGACTTGCAGGCCGAACAGTTCCTCGGCGAACGAGCCCAGTTGCACGGGATCCCCGCTTGCGAAGAACCGATGGGGCAGGCCGTTGGAAGAAGGACTCAGAGAATCGCCCCCAGCCAATGCCTTCCGCACCACCACCGCCACCTCCCGGGCAGGATCAATCACGGAGATGCCACTTCCAATGACTTGCTCGATCGCAGGCAGGAGAAAAGGATAATGGGTGCACCCGAGCAAGACCGTATCCATCCCCCAATTCAGGAGGGGGCTGAGGTGCGCTTTCACGACGCTTCTCGACTGCTCTGACCCAAATTCCCCAGCTTCTACCAGGGGCACAAGTTCCGAGCACGCTTCCTCCAGCACCTCACAACCCGGATTCATCCCGGCGATGGCGCGGGAGTAAATCCCGCTCTTGACGGTTCCCGGGGTGGCAAGCACCCCCACCCGCTTGCAGCCCCGCAGGGCAACCGCCCGGCACGCTGGCTCGACCAGGCCCACCAGGGGAATCCTCCCAGGCTTAACAAGCCCGTCCATCAGCGCGGCCGAGGACATATTGCACCCCGTCACCACCATTTTCACCCCTTGCTCCTCGAGGAATCGCACAATGGCCTGGGCGAACTCCGCAACCTGTTCCAGCGGGCGAGAACCGTAGGGGACGTAGGCGTTGTCGGCAAAGTAAATAACCCTTTCCTCCGGCAGCAGCGCCAACAACTCACGCACTACCGTCAGCCCTCCCACCCCGGAATCAAACACGCCGATGGGCCTATCTTTCATTTCTTCTCTATTACGTAACTCGATTCCGGCGCCAGCGGCTCGGACAAATCCAAGCCGCCAAGTTCCGATACGGGCTCGCCTTCAACCTGAAAACTTACTTTATCTATCCCAGGCAGCAAGGTCAAAGTGTTTACCAGGGAATACACGGCCATCAGGCTGCCCGCGGATGAACTCGGGAAGTTCTTTCGGAAATCCTCGTTGAAGTTCAAGGTGAGAACCCCATCCTTCAGCGCAGAACCGATCAGTCGCGTTCCCTTTGGCAAGGGGCTTTGCAACTTCTGTCCTTCTTCCGGGCCGGCGGCAAGTTCCTGGACGATGGCCTCAGAATCGGCAGGGGAATGGTCAAGATGCCTCCGCACCGGTGCCAGCATCGCTTTGTCCCCATCAACGAGGTAGAGCGTTACCTCCATCCCACTTACGCCCACTTCCTCCGCCGGAAGCGAGGGGGTTGCCGGCGGCGAAGGATGGAAGAGGCTCTGCAACACAAACCACGCTACCCCTCCAAGTAAAACTATGACCGCCACAAGAGGCAGTATCAGCTTATTAGCCCTCACCGGCCTCCCCCCTTCTCTTGCTTGACCACGGCCCCAGGCCATGCGCCATCATGTATTCTTCTATCCCCTCTTTGAGCGCGTCAGCCATGCTCTGCCGGAACTCCGGGCTGCGCAAAAGCCCCTCCTCTTCCTCGCTGCTTATGTAGCCCATCTCCACCAATGTCGCCGGCATCGCCGTCTTTCTCACCACCACGAACCTGGCCACTCGCACGCCCCTATCCGGCCGGTTCAACCGCTCGAGGATCACCCGGTGGAGCGTCCTCGCCAATTCTTCTCCGCGCGGGTGGAAGTAGTAGGTTTCCAGCCCCTTGACCAGGGTCGGCACAATCCAGGCATTGCAATGCAGGCTGACGAAGACGTCCGCGTCAATCGCATTGGCCAGATTGCATCTCTCATCCAGCGACACGTAAGTATCGCACGAACGGGTAAGGATCGGCTTGATGTCATCCTCGATAAGCAACCTCCCAAGACGAAGGGTTACATCCAGGTTCAAGTCCTTTTCCTGGCTTCCCATGCTACCTATCGCTCCGGTGTCAGGGCCGCCGTGCCCGGGGTCGAGCACTACGATCCCCTTCCCATCTCCCAGCGAGAAGCGGATCACCAGCCCGTCCTTCTTCTCGAAGAAAAAGGGATGCGGCTCATCAAGGACCACCACCACGCGGACGATGAAGGGCGCCACCCGATACTGGCTGAAGCGGACCTCCTTGACGGCGCGGTTCTTGGTCCTGACGGCCTTGCCCTCGGCCTGCAAAATGGCCTCGGGTATATCCACCACCAGCCTAAGCGGGCTCTTCAGGATGAAGGTGGAGAATTGTTCGGGGGAGCGGTCGCCCCCGATGCGCACCTCCGCCTCCTCGTCGGACGTTTGCGAGAATGACACGGAACTAACCTTGGGCAGCGCAGGCAGAGGCCAGCGCTCGAAACTTCCCCCTATCCGCACGGCAATCATCCCCGCCCGCTCCGGCGATAGAACCTGGTGCTCCTGTGCCCCTATCAGGTCGGCCACGACCCGCGTGGAGAAAGGTTCCCTGCCGGTCTGCGCTGCCCTCACCCGCGCGATCGCATCCGAGCCTACTGCAAACGAGGAGCAGGTCGCCTTGAGTTTTGTCCCCGGCAGGTCAACCACCAGTCGGGCAGGACCCTCCAGGCTGTAAACCTTGTAATCCACCGGAAGGCTGCAATCCAGCCTCAGCACAAGCCGGCTATCTTCCAGGGAAACCCTGATGTCCCTGAGTTCGGACGAGACGTAGAGCGTATTCTTGTCTTCTGCAAACCAGGTGTATGCCCCAAGCGCCTCCCAGACCTCCCTCGCCGGCACCATGAATCCTCCTTCTGACACGTAAGGGGCGTAATCCAGCCGGACAACACCGTCGGCACCTCGGGCCGTCGCCTCCCCTTCCGACAGGGACAGCAGCGTCTCCTCTCCTCTCACAATGTCCACCCGCGCCGGCTGTCCCTCCCGCACCACCGCCCAGTCAACCAGCGGCTCAACCACGTCCGAAACCCACAAAAACAGGGTGTGCCCCTGCATCACAGGCG
>Ga0315294_10001511_pt1 | contig 25418 bp, 37 predicted proteins | sample YL17G13_40_MG_FD_203626 | JGI IMG/M metagenome (GOLD analysis project Ga0315294, IMG submission 203626) | Sediment microbial communities from Yellowstone Lake, YNP, Wyoming, USA - YL17G13_40 | ecosystem: Environmental > Aquatic > Freshwater > Lake > Sediment | place: USA: Wyoming | collected... | reverse complement strand
ATTTAAGAATATGTCCCGCTTATAGTGCCTGTGCTATTGAAAGATACTCCGCTATATTTATATTCTATGACAAGTGCGTATGTGTAAGTATCACCTATCTTAGCTGTTGATGGTATAGCATTGCCACTAAGAGATATAGTTAAAAATTGTTTTTCAGTTTCTTCAAAAGCTGTTGACGAGAGGGTTCCAGTTGAAGCAGTGGAACCGTCTGTATTCATGAGGTATATTTTGTTGACTGTTATTGATTTGCCGATTCTGTTTTCCAATGTAACCTGAAAAGTGCCGTCAGTTTTTAGACTCCATGGTTGAAGCACAGCTAATGTAGAAAATCCCCTTGCTGTTGAGCCTATAAATCCAGAAGGTGCATAGAATTTATCAACATAAGATCCCTTGCAAAAAGTAGACATAGATTTAGAAAGGTCTATGTTACTTAGTTTTCCATTTATCAATGGTATGTTACATGTCATTGAGGTACCTGTTAACTCAAGAACATTTAATTTAATAAAACTAAACATCAATGAGCAGTTATCTTTCTCATTAGTAATATTAACACTCATTGTATCTCCTTTGGCATTCTCTTGTACTATAATCGAGTCAGTACAGTTATCAATAAGGTCGTTGCAAACTGTAAAGTTATTATCATAGCAATAGTATCTAGGCTTGCTTACGGTCGTTTGTGAACATCCAGCTATCAAAACTACTATCAAAATCAGTATGCTCATAGACAATTTCATACTATCGCTTTCTTTTTGTAGTCTTACAACAAGAGCAACATTTCAATAAGACATAGCCATAAAACGCTGATATAAGTGCTAAAACTCCTATGACAGGGTTTATTCCTGTATTCCAATATAGCAATTCATAAAGAGCTATAATAACTGAAACCACAATCGCGATATACAATTCTAATTTACACATATTTAAAATATGCAAAACTCAGGATTTAAGAATATGTACCGCTTATGATACCACTGCTGTTGTAGAAGGAGCTCGAGTTCGAAGCAAGATAATACTCTATCGAGATTCTTATGCTATAGTTTGTTTCCGGTCTTCCCATAGGCATTCCTGTTAGGCTTATTATCTGCGATTGGTTCCGGTTTGGTACAGACATAGTGAAGATCGTATAAGACTCGTCATTTATGTAGAACTTGTTTAAGACAATATCCTGTCCGGCTTTGTTCTCGACTCTGAAATTCAAGGTCCCATCAGGTTTAAGGCTTAATGGTTGCAATAAAATCGGCCAGAATCTCCTTGCAACTGGTATGGTTTTTGATTGATATGGACATTGTGCTTCTATTCTGAGTGTTCTGCAAACTTCATAATTCCTTATTAGTCTATGGTTCGAATCAGGATAGCTGCAGCAGATCTCAATGTTCTTGTTCTTGTCCCTCCTAGTATAATAATATTTGTTTTCGTTTTGTATTGAGACAAAATCAGGTTTTTCATTCAGCTCGATGTCAGCGATTGCTATGTCATAGTCGCATATCTGAAGGCCGTCCACTCCGTAATTTGACTTTACATCATTTACATAGACTTCGCATTCCATGCCTTCCTTCTCGCAATCAACCTTAACATATGCTACTGAATAGTTACCGTATTGGCAGTTGTCCTCAAAAGCCCATGAAGAGCCTAATATCTGAAAGTCAGAGTATCGAAGGTCTTCCAAGTAACTGCCAGTTATCGCGTTTTGCGTGCAACCAGCTGTCAAGACTGTGACCAGTACCAGCATTGTTAAAAAACATCTCATAATAAGAATTAAAAAAATAAAGCATTTAAACTCTTCTAGAATATTATTTTAAACTTTTAGTAACAGCTGTTAAGACAGCCTTTCTTTCCTTCAATTTTTCAATTTCTTCTTCAGTTAAGCAAAACACATCCATCGGACTCTTCTTGAATGTATGAAGACAGCTTCCCAATCCAGGACACGATTCTCTGACTAAGACAAGATCAACATCGCCCTCGCCACTAGAACTTCTCGCACTCGAGCCTGCTAAATAAGCTTCCTTTATGTGTGAAAGTTCTTTTAATTTTGAAGTTGCTTCAACTATCAGTTCGGCTTTTCTCTCGCTCAGTTCAGTTTGTGTGATGGAGCCAGTTCTTTTCTCTTGTGGCAATATTCTCTTCTCTCCAAACAAATTCCTTTTCAGATGATCGTACATACTTAACGTAGCCTCTACTCTTTCACTCTCATCCATCCCTCTGATGTCAACTTCTTCAATTGTATGATACTCCATTCTTCTCATTTCTTGAAGCTCCTCGGTAGATACACTCCTTATCAAATCCTTGACAATTAGTTTACCGATCTTGCTATCATCAATATCGAGCTCGGAACTGTTTATGTTTATTTTTGGCACAACCACTTTTCTGAATCTGGCGTATGCTTTGAGTCTTTTAGATTCTTTTGCCAAAATCTTAAATCCTTTCTTCATTATTTCATCTGGTTTTTCTATGCTTACTATTCCAAACCTTTCCATCTTCTTGATGTTTTTTCTTATTGTGGATGCTGACCATTTCTCCAAATCACCATAGAGGAAACAGTAAGGTATTCTCTCACCTGGTTCATCATCTATATTACTTTTATTGCTCATGTAACTCAGCATATCTGCGAAGCAAGTTCCTTTTCTGGCATGAAGCTCAGTTTCCAATTTTTTTCCAAGCTTCTTCATGCCGTCTCTGATTTTTACCACACATTCTTCTTCAGGCGCAAGCATAATCAGATAATCTTTTTGCGGTGCTGTCATCAAATCATCAATTGGCGGTCTACATCTCCACTCGTTCAATTGCTCATCAGAAGGAAATATGCAATCATAATCCCTTTCTAAAGCTATGCGGATGCCAATATCCGCTTCCAATTCATCCAAACAACCTAAATTAAACTCACCACAAATTTTGCCTTTCTTAAAATATTGAGAAAAATTATTATGCAACTCTTCAGACGTCATTCCAAGTGTTTTAGAGTCCACTTCGACCCTATCATCAGTTGGAACCAAAACCAAATTTTTCAAATGTCCTAAAACTTGGAGTGTCTCCTTCAAATGCGTTGTTGGAGTATAGGCAATTATTGTCTTCCCTTCACAACCCGCTTCTTCAGCATTTTTTACTAGTCTGCCCAAGTATTCATCATATCCTTCAAATTTTTTCATATACTCTTGACATCTTCTTCTGTCTTCATATTCCATGTATCCTGCGTGCACAATTATTCTAGGATTATCTCTTAAAGCCAGAGGAGCTAGCCCAGGCACGCTAAATACAGGGACATAACCTTTCCAGTTTTTAACTTTGATATCTATTTTTCTTCCCATAAATTCCTCTGCATCTTTTTGTCGCATCATAAAATGTAAAAGAACAGTAATCTTTAAACATCTTTCCTAAATAATTCAAGTTTAAATGCTTTTCTAAGGATAATGTTCTTATGAAAGCTCAAATTGGTTTAACTGCTAACTTTGAAAGCAATTTGGTTGCAGTTACGAGGGCTATGGATTCTTTATGCGCTAAATTAGGTTACAACCTTGTAGGAAAATGCTATTGTACAGATAAAGCCATGCAAAAAACTAGGCAAGATAAAGGAACTTATGAAGTTTTGTTGGAGTGCTTTCACTATGGTAACTCCTCTGTTTTACCAACAGAAGGTATCATTTTTTCAGTTGAAAGCTTTAGAGAAAAGTTAGATAGAGAACATAAGATACAAATTAAAGAAGAGCTCTTGAGTAAAAGAGAAAGCGGAGCATCTTTTTTAGAGGTAGGTGAGGCTTATGTTAGGGATACAATGCCTGTTGAGAAATTAAGAACAGTAGATTTCTATGTTTATGGCGGGTTATTGAGTGGCGCTGAAGGTATAGAAATTTCAACAGACTTTGAATGTAAAAAATTACTTTCTAAGAAAACATTTGCACGAAGAATTAATGCGCCACCAGTTGTCAAGAGCGTAAAGGTCGAACAAATTATGAAAGTTCTTCAATCCAAAACTTAGACAAATATTAAGCATTTAAAGCTTAAAAATAATCATTCTCTTCTTGAGTTGAGGTGATTTTATGAATGGAGAAAAGAAAGAAAGAACATATGTTTCGAAGGAACAAAGAAAAATAATGGCACAAGAATTTACTTATGTAGATCATGCTTAGAAAACTTAAGATTTAAAATTCTAAAGAAGAATTTAAACTTTTTCACTTACTAGTATAGCTTCTTTAAGAGGATATTCTTCTTCTACATATGAATAAATTTTATCATATCTCAAGCTTGCTTTTTTGCCTGCGACTTTCTCAATAGCATAATGCAAGGTTTCATGTGTTAGAGTGCTTTCAATCTGGTCTTCATGCATATCCCCAAATATATAAACCTCTCCACAGCCTGTATTAAAAACCCCATGAATTGGTGGAAATTCGAAAATGAACTTTAATTGTTTTGCCATTTTTATCAATTTTATTGAGATAGAAAAACATTTAAACCCTTGCTTAGAATCAGGATTTGATTACTAGCTTCGTTTTACTATGCTTTCTCCAGTGCCAACATATTGTTGGCTCCAACCGCAGCTGCAAGTTATGGTCACGATTCTTTTCTTACCTCTTGTTTCAACTTCTATTTTCCACTTGTCCTTGTTGCCGCATTCTGGACAGCATATCAAGACTTTGTCTACCATTTTGTTCACCTGAATATACAAGATATGTAAGGGTCAGGATTTAAACTTCAATTTAAAATTAATTATATGGCAGATGCAGTGGATGTTGTTTGCGGTATCATATTAAAGGATGAAAAATTCTTGGTTGAAAGAAGGCGTCAAGATGACCCTATAGACCCTGGGTATATCGCCATACCTGCTGGCCACGTCGACAAGGGTGAATCTCTTGAAAAAGCACTGAAAAGAGAGATGAGAGAAGAATTGAAGGTTTACGTTAAAAAAGCAGAGTTTGTATTCAAAGATATTTACATAGCTAGCAACGGTGAAAGGGAGTTATGCCATTACTTCATAATTAAGGAGTGGAAAGGTAAGCCCTCAAGCAATGAGGCTGAAGAAATTTTTTGGGAGTCTAACATTAATAAATTGACGACTGAAATAGACAAGAGGGCATTGAAAGTTGCTCTCGATAGATAAAAAACTTAATCTTATATACTTTAAATATTTATTTACATTATAAAATAAGGAGAGATTATATGGAAGAAGATTCATTCAAAGATGAAGAAGATCAAGAGGAAGAAGAGACTGACGAAGGAGAAGAACCAGAGATTACAGTGGAAGAAGACAAGAAAGAAACTACAGAAGAGAAATCAGAAGAGAAGACAGAAGAGAAAACAGTGGACAGTTTCAACAGAGAGATGAGCAAAGCAGTCTGTGCTGATTGCGGGAAGAACTGCGAAGTTCCTTTCACGCCAACAGCAGGAAGGCCAGTCTACTGTAGAGATTGTTATAAAAAGCATATGCCACAAAGAAGAAGATACTAATTCTTCATTTCGTTAATAACAATTAAGAAATAGCTAGAGGATTTTATCCTCTTTTAGACAATTTTCTATCGTGAGCTATAAAGCACTTAAAGATTAGTTTCCTAGTTTTTATTATGGGCGTAGAGATTAGGTATGTTGGCGAAGAAATGCAGCATGCAATCAGGTGTGTTGAAGATATATTGAAAAAGTTTATAGGAGAAGGGAAAGTCACATATTTTGAAGTTAACAAAAACAATAAGGGCATTGTAAGATTCAAAAATGACCAGAGCGCTAGAAAGTTCATTGATGAAGTAAGACAAGAGCTTGATGAAGAACAGGTTTTAATAAAATTTCAGCCGTTCTATGAAAGTCGTAGATAGTTAGATATACAAAATTTAAACCTCATAGTCAAATTATTATTATGCGGATAGATTCTAAGGGGAACTCGTGGATAGCAATCTCAGAATTCCATCAACAATCCTACTGCGAAGTGCAGTTGAAATTCAAATGGAGCGGAATAGTTAGGGAAACCGTTGAGATGAAAGAAGGTTCTCAAATACATGAAGAGAAGTTTGAGAAGTTCATAGAAGAGACCAAAGAGATGGAAAAGGTTGACATTAAAGACGCGATAAAACGGGCAGTAGAGAACGATGAGAGGTTCAGCGGCAGGGAAGTCTTCATAACCTCGCCAAGGTTCAGACTGTTCGGCATGATTGATGCCGTTGACATAGGGCCGGATGGAATTATAATAACTGATGACAAGCCATCTGAATATGCTTTCATGTCAGACAAGTCCCAGATAATTGCCTATGCCATAGCCTTTAAGGATTTTTATAGACCACCACTAGACATTTTCATGACGATCAAGAACAGGGACAGCGGAGATATAACATGGGAGGACGTTCTTACGCAAGAATGGATCGAGTTCTTGCTTGAGAAAATAAATCGCTTGCACGAACTAGCCTTAGGCAAGCGCGAGTTCGAACCCACGAAGAACCCGAAGAAATGCTCAGCTTGTTCTTATAGAAATGTTTGCGATAAGAAGGTTTAATTTATTCTATTTTTTGCTCTACTTTTTTTGCCAAATTATTCAGGAACTCATAGTCAGTTGATTTTCCATGCATTAGCAAGGATTCGTACACATTCAGTTTGACAAACTCTATCATAAAATATACTTCGTCTGGATTACCAAATGAGTCTTTTGTTGTTACCCTAAAAGCCATGCTTTGGCTTCCTATCTTGGGATCTGGAAGATTCTCCCACGTTAAATCTTCATCTGATTCTCTTGGTGTTAGAACAGTTGAAATATTCTCTATAGGATATATGGACAGATAATTTTCTACTGTAGTTACATTTGATAGGTCCTGTTCTCTGATTATAATGTAACTAACGCGATACCCAGTTTCCCAACCTTTTTCAAGGTCATCCTCTTGCATTTCGCTTTTGGTTCTTACACTTCTTTCATCTACTGTCCAATTACTTGCGCCCAAATCTGATAGCTGTAGAACCATTTCAGAAGGCGCTTTCGTTGTAATCTTGGGCAGTCTGCAGGTTTGGGATTCCGAAGGTTTATCAGTATCAATGTTGCAGTTGTTCTCATCCATACATATCCTGGATTCATTCCCAGTTTCTGCTCCAGTCCTTATACATTCAGACCATTCAGTACAATTCCAAAAAGATTTGCATACATTGTTTGTACAACCAGATATCAAAAATATTGCTAGAATAAGAACTATAATCCATTTCATGCTAAGAATATGCAAAATTCAGAATTTAAGTGTTGCAAATATCGCGATTATTAAAACAACTATTATGGCTACAAGTATTATTGTCCACATATCAAAGAAAGTTTTTGTTTTGACTTTTACCTCTACTTTTTCTTCCTTAGGCATCTCTGCTTGTTTTGTTTTCATACCTATAGTTTAGAAATTCTTACTTTCAAGTCTTTCCTTATTGATTTTCAAAATTTCATTTTTCTTTCTCTATCCAAGAGAATTTTCGCTGCAAGGTCTTCGAATAGTATTTCTTCCAGTCAAAATCCACTTTCTTGGCCCATTTGTAAAATATTCTAGGATCAATATAACTCTTCAGAGAAGTGTTAAGGTTGTAATCTTTTGTTTCCTTCATCAGTTCAATTTTCATTTTCAATTCTTTGACCTTTTCCTTTGTCTTCTTACCCTTCTTCAGCTTCACTTGCTTCAATCTCTCCTCTTTCTTCTCAAGGGATTCTTTCCATTTTTTAGGTAGTTTTCTTTTGTGGTTGCATACTATGGCTGCCTGCAAGTTTGCCATTGTGGCTATATATTTTTTATAAGCCTCAGGATCATCCTTCTTGACCTTTACGTTCTCTATGTATTCTTTCACAGCCTTTGAAGCATGATAAGTTCTGAAGACCTTTGCAGTGACTCCTTCCACAATCTCGCTCAAGAATGCGTTCACATCTTCGGATCTTACTCCATCGAAAACAAATGACTTTGTGTTAGCTATGAATTCTTTTAAATTCTTTACAACGTTATCAGGTAGGATAACTTCCTTTTTCCATTCGACATAGTCCTTTCCAATGAAGTTGAATTTGACAAGGTTGTTCGGGCATATGGTTATGTTTTTTGTCGTCAGGGTGGTTGCACCGACAGTATCAGCCTCATCCTCGTCCTTCTCGTCGCCTACTCTCATGCTTAATGCATCTATCAAGTAACACACAGTTGCTATTTTTCTTTTCTTAATGTCCTCAGAATCAAGATTTTTAATTATATGGTTTTTAATTAGTCCAAAATTCTTCTCAAGTTCCATTGCTTTGTTGAATTTCTCCATTTCCCTTTCCTGTTTTATTGGTGAGGTGTCTGAAAGCCAAACATATTTCTCCTTTCCGCGAAGCTTGTCGTCCCATTTGGCAATCCAAATAGTTGGCTGCCATACAATCTGCTTCCATTTTCCTGGAGGGACTTTTGAATCAGGAGAAAGATTTAGGATTATGTCACTCTCTTTCGCTCCTTCCTTCCACTTGCCTCGTAGCGGATGCTTTCCTCTTCCCATGAATATGCTGCTCGGTTCTGCAATATAGTTGCCCAGTTCCACCTTCTCACCATCTATTATAGCAAAGCCATACTTCTCTTTATTTGCTTCACGGATTGTTTTTCTTTCAGCAGCCAGCTTCTTCTTCTCTTCCTTTGGCATGTTCAGTTTCGCTTCTCTATCCTTGTCAACCCATTTTTTGATTTCTGAGAAATCAAAATCATCCACAGAGCCGTTAACTCCAAGAGCTTTGCAAAAATCATCAAAGAAGTTCTTTATGAAAACTTTATCCTCTACATACTCTGTACCAAGCTTTCTAACCCAGGCAACAACCATTTCCTCTTGCTCAGGCGTGAGGTCAATACTCTTGCCTTTGAACATTATATGGAAGCCTTTGGGCTCATACTTTGGTACCAATATGCCGTTATGGGACAGATGCTTCATCTAAATCAATAGATATCATATTAGATAATATATATAAAATTCTATCGTGATGAAAGTCAGAATTTAAAGTTTACTTATTTTGATATTACAATGCATTCATGATTTACGCATCCACAACTTCCTGCACCGCAATCCAGAGGGCCTTCGCATACTGCTGTACACCCCAAGTTGCATGCTTCTTTGTATGCCTTGTTTATGCATGATGTAGGATGGCAGCATTCTGCTCCAGCACAATCAGAATCGCTTTCACAGTTTGTTATCGCAATACACTGAATCGATGGCATTAAGCATCTTGGAGTGTTATAATAGCATTGAGGGTTACAAGCATCTCCTTCTTGTACATAATTTTCTGGGCATTTGCATATGTTTTTTGAATGGACACTTTCCCACCAGCTTCTATCGAATCCAATACTTTTGCAGAACTCTTCGGTCTGACAACTAATTGAGCTGCATGCTTCGCATGGTGGGCAAACAACGCACAGGCTCGGGCAATTGTCAGCAGAAAATAATGAGCAGTTAATTTCAGACGGGCATGGGGCAAAGTCACATTTTGGTGCGACTCTTCCTACAGCACTGCCATCCAGGCATAGCTTCGCTTCTTCTGTGCAAGCTATTGGTTGAGGATTTTGAATTAACGCTGATATTATGATGGTAGCTATAATAATTATTATAGGTATAAAGTATTTTTCATTAAATTGGGATTCTTTTCTTTCCTTTGCCATAGTATCAACATAACAAAACTAATAACTAAGGACTAGGACCATTGAAAATAATAAAAGAGCAATAATAGCTACAAGTATTATTGTCCACAAGTCAAAGAAAGGGTTTGGCTTAATCTTCGCCTCTACTTTTTCTTCCTTAGGCATCTCTGCTTGTTTTATCTTCATATCTATATTTTACAATTCCTGGTTTTAAGTCTTATTTCTTTCCTAATTTTTTAATTGAAGCATAAATAAAAGAGGCAAAACCAAATATCAGGCTCAAAGGAATTATTATTATCAGTGCTCTGTTGTTTATGCATTCCTGTGAAGCGGAAGTTTCACACAAGTTATAACTCTGAAAAACGTTGCCATAAATGATGAAGATAACTAAAGGAGTAATGAGGAAAATTATTCCAGCTATCAGATAAGGTTTTGTTCCCATATCATGAATATGCTTTCTAAAGTTTTTAAGTTTTAATTAAATCAAAGTGAAACATTTAAGCTAAAGCAAAACAACAATTATGTTTGAAGGGGATATCATGAATATGGAGAAAAGACAAAAACTAGTCGAGGTATTGATTTCAATTGGTAGTTTAGTAGGCATTTTTTTAGCAGTCTTTCAAATGTCTGTTTACGTTTTTACGATATTTCCATTGTTTATACTCTTTTCTTTAATTTATTATATCTCTGTTTTAGAAAATTATGAAAAGTCTGCGTCTAATCTTCTAGTTTCTCTTATGATATCGCTTAGCTTTTCAAGCTTGTTTATAATTTTACTAGCCAGGGGAATGAGTAGTGTCAGTATGTTTGAAATAGGAGAGATATCATTCTTTTTTGGCGTTCTCTCATTTCTTCTGACACTTGAGCTTTCAGGCCATGTTATCGACATTAAGATTATTAAGAACGATGAGAAAACCGATGATAAAAAGAAGTCATAGCTTTTTTTCTAAGGCTAAAAGGTCATTTTCAATCATAAAGTTCGTAGATTAATACAGTAAAAACTGTAATTACAACTATAGTCCAACTAATTATAGCATAGCCGAGGAATGAAAGAGCAATATAGCTCAATGACACTAAAATGCCGACCATGAACAAGACAGTTATTAGTACTGTTGTATTTCTTTTCATGATTACAATTTAGAATTCCCGGCTCTTAAAGCTTAACCAAATCTTTTTTTAAGTAATTCTCTCTCTTGCTTGCCGTCTTCATATTCTTTTAAAAACTTCTCTCTCATCACAAAAACATTACCCAAATTTACCACCACCATTTTTTACAATTCTAGAAACATATAATTAGAGAGTAGCAAGCTCGCCATCATATTGTTCCAACTTCAATTCTACAATCAGCGTAAAAAACCTTTAGCCGTATTAGATATATAGCATTGCTAACACTTAAGCACACTAAAACAAGGGTTTAGGTCTATTTCTTGACATGTTTATAGACTTTGAAAATCAAAATAATGTTGATACAATGAAGGAAAAGAAAGACTGCAAAAGCTGTGGAGTCCCTCTTAAGGACTGGCAAATAAAGCAAGGCTATGATATGTGTCTAGAATGCTATAGAGAGGGCAAAAAGACACCAAAATAGAATTTTCATTTTCTGAAGGTCATAGTGAAATACAACCATAGAACAAACACGGAGATTACTAGAAGTGTCGCAAAGGTATTGGACAATGCGTCTGTAAAAACATTTGTGAAAATGTAATATGCGATGGTCATAACAGTGGCCATGACGACTATTTCTAAAAACTTCCAGGTCATTTTTGTTTTTTTCATATTTACAATTTAGAGCTCCCGGCTTTTAAGTGTTTCCAAAGCAAGTTATTCTTATGGGAAAATTAGGCGGAAAGATGGTAAGTCGAATGCAAAAGAAGCATCGCAGAAGATAATGATAAGACAAGATTTAAGCTTTCTCATTCTCTCCTACACGTTTGATTCAAATCATACCGGATTTCCTAGAGACGATTTTGCAAGTGAAACAGTTTTGTATACTATTAATTAGAATACTTTATTTATCAGAGTTTGAATTTCTCACTTCTCTTTTCTAAGAAATATCCTATTCCAAAGCCGAAAACGCCAAAAGATAAAGTAAATATCATAAGGATCATAAAATTTTCCATAGCAGATAACGAAGAAAATAGGACATTAAATTCAGGATGAAGAAGAGATTCATAAATGATATACAAACTACAAAAGAAGCCTCCTATTACTCCTGTTAATAAACCAACTATACCGCTTCTAGCTTTCATATTAAGAATATAGAACAAACAGGATTTAAAAACATATCGTAATTTTTTACGTCATAAATTAATAGTTCTAATGCAAATAACTATCATGTTTTATGAAGTTGACTATGAAATTCAGGATATTGCGAAAGACATAATAGCAAAACTTAATTTTGATTACATAGACACTGAGAATATACTATGCGTAAGGAGCCACGGTTCAAAGAGCAGAAGGACAATAGCTAGGATACATGGCCTACCAAAGATAATACAAGTTGCGATGAGCACGAAGGCGTTCTACGTCATAGAAATAATATCTGAGAATTTTGATAAGCTTAGCCATGAGGATAAGATAAAGACGTTGATACATGAGCTGATGCACGTGCCGAAATGCTTCGGTGGAGGCTTTAGAGGTCATAGTAACTTTGTCACTAAGAAAAAGGTTGAGGATGCGTTCAAGAAGTTCATGATCAATCCTTGAAAGGTTGCTGGGGTTTCAGTCAGATACCATCAAAATAAGAAAAATTAGATAGAGGCTTTCGTTATCTTATCTTTGAATGAACCTTCACAATAATCTAAGAATTCGTTAGCATATTTTTCTTTATCCCTCATCAAGTCCATGGGCATGTTGCACGTCATCGAGTCGCCTTCTTTAAAGTCGCTTATGTTGCTCTTATCAACCGTCCATGTAATGCTGCAAGTATCGTTCAGGTTATTTATGTCAAAGGTTATCAATGTTTCTGTGTTGTCACCCGTGACAACAGAATCAATGCAATTCGGCATAAAATAATCAAAAATAACGTTGCACTCGTCCCCGCTACAATAGTAAACTGGCTTTGTCCTAAATGCAGATGTTGTAAGGTCTATAACTAGGAGAGCTAGTGTTATTATCCAAAGCGTCGTTACAAGAAATAACTTAGACTTCACTTTCATAATAAACATATTTGCAAGTATAGATTTAAAAATTCGAAGTAAGATCTAATCATTTTCTATAAAGACTAGATAATCAGCACAACTCATCTTATCAACAATCTAAAATAAGTTAATAAATTATTCAAGCCCTTTTGTTTTTCTCATAAACGTATATTCCTAAGAAAACAAGAGTTAGTCCTGTTGGCAGCCAGAAGACAGATGAGACTAAAACAAACCATCCAAGTCCAAATAATATCAAGATGCTAGGTCCAAGTAAGAAGAATGCGCCTATTTGCAATAAAACCAAACCTATTAGTTGCAGGATGTTCATAACTAAGAATTAGAAAATTGCAATATTAATTCTTACCTATTACTTGACGGGCATATTTCACATTTTCAACAGCCCTTTCATGAGCAGAACCGATATAGAATTCGAGTTTGCCACCAAGTATATCTCTTTTAATTGGAGGTAAACTTTCGTAGACTACTTTGAACTCACAATCTTCTAATGCAACATCTAATAGAGGCCTGCCTTCTTTCCAATCTCTCTTACAAAATCATGTCCAACTCCATATTTTGTGTGCACCATCCTTCACATTTCAATATGGCAGTCATGGCTTCGTTTGGGTTCCTTCTTACAGACTCTAAATTTTCCCGATATTTTTTATATGTAAAATATGAATAACATTTATAATAAATCATAAAATATCTTATTATGGGAATACCGTCAGTGATCCTTACATTTATAGGCATTATAATATTCTTGATTCTTTTAGCACTTGTGTTCATTCCGAATTTCTTTTCAAGCAAATGCGGTTCTCATGAAGCAGGTTACGAGTATGTTTGTAAATTGATGGGGCGTGGTTGGTAGTCAGAAATACGGCTGTTCTGTTCTATCCCACTTATCATAGCTTTTCTTGGCTATGCTATAAGATATCGGAATCAAGATTATACTTAGAATCAAGTAAACAGGGACTATCGATAAGAATATTAAGACTAACAATACAGGAGATATTAAAAGCAGGTATTCTAAAAATACTTTTGCGTTGTATAAAAGTATGTTTGGATTAAGGCCTGCTAGATATGTGGTTATAGACAAGGTGTAAGAAGAGACCGCTAGAAACACAAACAGAGACGGTATGAAGTATTCTATTTGATTTGCCCATAAAGAAGCAAAAATCAAAACAAAGAGCGGAATTAAATTAATTATCATATAGCTGTTTATCTTGCTTTTAATTAACGTTGAAATTCTTACTGGAAGGAAGGCATATGAAGTGAATAAATCAAACTCTGTAAACCAGTTGTAAAAGGAGGATGAAAGTATGCCTAGGAATATTGAGAAAACTACAAAAGGATTTAATATTGGTATGAATCTTACGAATATGGAAATAAGGAGCCAGACGAAGGCCAGTGGGAGAAAGAATGAGAATATTATTTTTCCAAGGCCGCCTTCACTTCTGTTAAAGTCTAAAAAGTCCTTTGAAACAAATATTGAATACTTACTGAATCTCAGCAATTGTGAAAATTTATCCAAAGAGTTATTGAAAGTTCTCATTCTTTGGGAGTAGTCCACTTTCAAGAAAATCAGCGAAATGGCAGTCGGAACTGTTATTATAAGCAAGGAAAGGGCAATTTGATTAAAAGATGGTAAAAAGTAGAACGAAAGCGCTGACAAAAGGTTTGAGATGTTTACATTAGAGTAATAAACTGAAACGAAGCTTATGAATGTAAGCAAAACCAAAAAGCTAATTAGAAGCTTAATGGAATGAGCATAGACAGTCGAAAGGAAAAAGGCAATAGACAGTCCCATTAAAAAAGAGAGTGTCAGTATAAGCAAGAATGAAAAAGAGTATATCAGGCTTATTGAAAGAAAAGGCGAAGCAAGAGCAAAGCCTAAAATGAACGGAACAATCCATAGTATGAAATAATAGATTATATCTTTTACAATGAAGTTTACAAATATTCTCTTTTCAGAGACAGGAAGGCTTCTTGATGAATATGCCAGCAAACTGGCGTGTCCGAATCTTCTGTTCATTATCTCTCTTCCAAACAGGCCAAATGAGCCAACGCTCAAACCGAATAGTATGAACAAATATTGGAAAATTGACAGCATCTGGTTTGTAGGTATCACAGTCTTTATGATTGGGAGAACCATAGATCCTGCAAATGCAATTGATGCTAATAGAACAGGAAACAGTGCAAACATGAAACCGCCGAAAAGACTGGAATGTATGCGCCATTCTTCCTTTATCATGTTTCTTAAGATTTCTAACATTTCAAGCCTCTCTCACGTGCTTTAAAAAGAAATCTTCCAATTTCTGTCGTTTCTTCTTTAAGTCCTTTATCGGACCTTCATAGATAAGGGCGCCTTTGTTTATTATTCCAATCCTTGTGCATATTTCTTCTGCTATCTCTAGGACGTGTGTGCTAAAGAACAATGTTCCACCGTTTTTAACAAAATCTTGCAAGTAATCCTTTACCTTTCTTTGTATTATTGGGTCTAAGTTTATCAGTGGCTCATCAATAAAGGCAATCTTCGGTTCATGTAAAAAAGCTTGTGCAAACATTAGTTTCTGTCTGGTCCCTCGTGATAGATCCTTGCATAAAACATTCTTCTGATCTTCAAACTCGAGGAATTCAAACCAGTTATTACTCCTTTCCTCTATTTTATCTAGATTTCTTATTTTCCCTACGAAATGAAGATACTCTTCTGATGTCAAGAAGCTTGGTGGAGTTTCTTGTTCAGGGATTATCCCAACTAGCTCTCTGACTTTTACTGGATCCTTTAGAACGTTTATTCCCAATACTGTGGCATTTCCCTTTGTAGGTTTTATCTGACCTGTTAGAAGTTTTACAGTTGTTGTCTTTCCAGAGCCGTTTGGTCCAAGAAGACCAAACAATTCTCCTTCTTTTATAGAAAAAGAGAGGTTGTTAACAGCCTTTAATTCTCCAAAGTTCTTGGTTAAGTTTTTCATCTCAATTACATTTTTCATATAATCGCTATAAGTAAATACTATTTATTAAGGTAAATAAAATTATCAGATGATAAAATGTTGAAGATAGTCGAACCGGTTCAATCTAACTTAGAAATGATTTTTGAATTAGTAATTTTGTCATTATCAACTATATTTGTTGTTCTTGGGTTCGGTGGTCTGTTGATAGTCATACTAAGTCATAAGAGTGAGGCAGACCTTTTGTTGCAGTACGCTTATGTTTTTGTTTATACTTATATGGTAGTTTTAGGAACTCTTTTGTTGTTATATCGTAAGAAAATACTAGTTAAGAGATAATTCCATCTAAACTAGTTTAAAATCCAAACATAATAGTTTAAAATTGATGCAAAGCTTACCCAAGCTATATATGGTATAAGTAGCATGCTTGCTTTTTTTGAAACTTTATAGAAGCTTATGATTGTAAATAATATCGCGAACCATAGAGTTATTATTTCTATAAAGGCGTAGAAAGGTGATTGAGATGCAAAGAATAAGAAAGACCAAAGAACATTTAATGCTAATTGTACTCCGAATATAGCTAACTGTGGCTTTACCTTCTTTATGTCTTTTTCTAATACAAGATACAAAGAGACACCCATTAATATAAAAAGCATGGTCCAGACAGGGCCAAATAACCAATTGGGAGGTCTAAAAGAAGGAAAATTTAACGATTCATACCATGTTGGGATATAAGGTGTTGTAAAGAAAGATCCAATAAAGCCTGCTGCCAAGCAGACAAATACAGACGCTATTAAAATAATCCATTTGTTCATATTAATCTCATTTTCTAAATCTTCTTGGTTTGCTTGCAAAATATCCTAAAAATATTCCTAATATCATCATTGCGCCAGATATTGGCATTAGAATCCATGCCTGACTTGGTTCAAAAATCATTACAAATAAAAGCATAACTAGCATGATTCCTGCAATCACACCAGCGATAGCAACAAATGGGTTTTGTTCTTCTACCATACTAAGGAAATATCTTTCATAGTTTATAAAATTTAAGCGCATTTGGTGCCATCCCAACATTTTCCGTCTCCACAATCACAGAATTTTACTTCATGACTATCTGTTGGTGCGCATCCACATGCTCCAATCAGACAAGTGTTTGGAAAGTCGCTTGCAGATACACAACAAAGTTTGGTTGTAACAGTCCCACCTGAATTAGTGCATGCCTTTTCTAATTTTAGTTCTTTTGTTTTAGGTTCTTTTTCTGTAATTATTTTTACAACAGGTTTTAATATGTATTTATCACCAGCTTTTATTACTGCATTATCAGCATCAAAATCTATTATCAATGAGGTAGTTTCATTATTCTGTATTTCAAAAGGATGTATGAATTTTATGCTTTTGCTTGGAATTTTTAAAACTTGAGTTACCCCATCTATGGTTGCTGTTGCACTTGAAACCGATAGTCTTATTTGAGTGTACTTGCCTTCTGGTAGAGTTGTTTCACCTAAAAGTTCTTTAATACCTTTTACTTTAACCAAGTCAATTGTTTTAGCGCCGATAACAGCCATCCAACCTGACAAGTCAGTTTCATTTGTTTCTTGACCATCTGACTGCTGTGCTAGATTTTCATTTGTAGCAGCATGAACCTTTACATCACTAATCGTCAATACTAAGCTAGAAACTCTTTCTGCTTGGTCTGTTATCTTAATCTGTAGTATTCCTCCAGTACCAGGAATAACGCAACCAGAAGTGACTAAGACTATTGATAGTAATCCAACTAATAGCAACTCTTTCATATCAATAATTAATTTTTTGAATATAAATTATTAAAGATTTTGTTCGCATTTTACCTAACTAATTCTTTTAAGATTATCAGAAGAATATAATAATATGAAAATCAAGTTGCTTTTGTTCATTTTCTTTATTTTGGTATTGTTATTACAGCCAGTTCTTGCAAAGTCATACTCATATGATTACGTAAAAACAAACTTAGACTTTGGAAGCGATGGTTCAGTTGTCGTAAGACAGGAAAGAGATTATGATTTTAGAGGTAGCTTTTCTTACGCTTATTTAGACATTCTAAAGAAAGGCTCAACTAATGTAAGATTTCTAGGTATAGTAGACCTAGACACTAACGAGTCTTTGATATATGCCTTGGAAGATGATTCTACACACATAAAAGCAACTTGGCATTATACTGCTAACGATCAGGTTAAAAGATTTCTGATAATCTATAAAATTGAAGACATAGTCAAAAGATATGAAGATGTAGCAGATTTTTACTGGAAGGTTATAGAAGATAACCATGAGAATATTGAAAGATTCGAGTCTTACGTAAACTTACCTTCAAGGTCTAATCTTTTCAAGGTTTTTGTTCATAGCTCTGCATCTCCAGGAAAACTTGATTTTTTAAATGACTTGCAGACTGCAAAAGTTACAATGCAGAATATTCCAGCAAACACCTTCGTTGAATTCCGAGTGCTTGCAGAGCCTTCAATCTTTAGTGAAGTAGAGCAGATAAGTAGTAAGAACTATGAAAACATTCTAAACGAGGAAAAAACAATTTTTTACTCGGTAACACCACTTTTGCCCGATATTAATCTAATGATTCTTCTCTCTGCCTTACCGATTATTGCATTCATCATCTTTTACCTAAAGTACGGCAGGAATCCAAGAGTAAATTATGAGATGGAGTACGAGCGTGAACCTCCTAATAAAATACCACCGATGGCTCTGTCCAATCTCCTAGAGGGTGAGGAGTCAAAGACAGGAATTAAAACAGAAGCGATGGGATTGATAGCTACAATTTTTGATTTAGCCAGAAGAGGCTATTTGGATGTAAATGAAGAAAAGAAGAAAAGATTTTTAGGCTTGGGAGAAAAAACAGAGCAAAGGTTTACTCTTACGAAAAAAGGCAGAGAAAGGACCGATGAATTGAGGAGCTTTGAGAACGAAATACTACAGCTTATACTTTTTTGTGGAGACGGAAGTACAGTAACAAGCTCAGAAATTGTTGATTTTTGTAGAGGAAACCCATACCTGATAAAAAATAGGATTGAAGAAATTGATGAAAACTCTAGAAAATGGTTTGAAAGTAAATACTACAAAATAACAGAGAAAATAAGTAGCGATGTAAGAAAGAAATTTGCTTACATTATAATGGCTTATATTTTTATGAGTGCCATCAGCTTTTATTATTTTAAATACTCTTTCTTGTTTTTGCCAATAGTTATTAGCATCTTTGTACTCGTGATAGCAGTAGCAATGTCAAAAAGAACTTATGAATCTGCTCTAGAGATTAAAAAATGGAAGGCATTCAAACGTTTTATATCAGATTTCTCTGCAATGAAGGATGCACCCCTTACCCTACTAAAAATCTGGGATGAGTATTTAATTTACGCAATTGCTTTTGGCGTAGCTGAAAAACTTTTAGAAAACCTTAAAAAATTAAGCATAGAAACAGGTAGATCAATATCCGCTATTGCTTGGTATCATGGCATATCTCCAATCCCAGGAAGAATGATCAGTCCAGAGAATATAACTAGTTTTGTTAATAATTTGTCTCACACAGTCAATGCTTTAAGCTCTTCGACTTCAGTTGGAGGTGGATTTTCTGGCGGTGGTGGCGGTGGAGGTGGCGGAGGAAGTTCTGGCGCAGGATAAAACATTCATTACAAAATGTTTTTCAAAATTAATATAAGAAAACTTGTTTCTATAGGTTTTGATACTTAAAGCTAGTTCCAAAGGAAATCAAGGCTGTTATATATTTGAATATAAGAAAAAATCAAATTACTTTGCACTAAAAACTTTTCCTTGAACGTTCTTGATATAAGCTCCGCACTCAGGGCAGACCCTTTTATATTTTGGGATATAAGAGTTGCACTTTGGACATGATCTATTAAAGTTTAACCAAACCATTCCTCTCTTTTCACAAATTTTATTGAATTTATTCATTTTTTCACCATAAACGTAGAAATTAATTGCTTGAAAGTTGTATTTAAAACTATCTAAAATTCTATAAGTAAAAATATAATAAATGATGCATTTGATAAAAAATTCTATCTTCTAGATACAAACTCGTTGTTTTTAATGTAAAATCTCAAAAGTTTAGACTTTCCTTTATTAATTCCTATTCTTTTTGCCTTAACTACTTCAAACTTTTCATCAGAGTTTTCTAAAAAAAGTGTATCTCCAATCAAATCTAGTCCATTCTGATCTTTTTCTATTCCTAATGCCATAGTCAACTTTCCTGGGCCGTTTGTAAGTTCCCTAATTTCGTTAGTTCCTCTCCTTTTTTTCATGATTTCAATTCCTTTCAAAGGTTCCAATGCTCTTATCAGCACTGCTCCAGGAACCTTGCTTTCCTTTGCAACTATGTTAAAAAGCCAATGATTTCCATAGCAGAAATAAACGTATACTTTTCCAGGGGTTTCGAACATTAAGAAATTCCTTTTGGTCTTCTTTCTGTATGCATGAGAAGCAGGATCCTTGTCTCCAAAATATGCTTCAGTCTCGACTATCTTTCCTTTACATATTCCTTCCTTTGTTTTATGCACTATGGTCTTTCCTAAAAGTTCCTTAGCGACAGTCTCAGTATCCCTCGAATAAAAATTTCTATTAAGTTTCATTAAAGTATTTTAATATCAAGATTTAAATTTTTATAAGACAAAGTTTTGGATTTTCAAATATCAAAAATCTTATATTTTAATTTCTTATATAATTTATAACGTTTTCTTTAAACTTTTCCAGGTCTTTAGACAATATAAAAGCTCCGGCAGCTGGCGCATGGCCTCCACCATTTGCATTTTCAAGATTTTTAGTTGCAGATTCAGCAAGCTTGCCGCAGTCAACTTTTCCATCTTCTCTTCTCAGGCTTATTTGAATAAAGTTCCCTTTTTCCCTAAATATTACGAAGGTATAGTTAGGATTTCTGATGCCAAGCATGGTTGATACAGGTGATTTTATTGCAAATCTTGTTTTTAATTCTAAGAAAACCAGTTTCTTATCTTCATGAACTTCAGCATATTTTTTCCAGTTGCTTATAACTTTATCTAGCTCTTCTTGGACCTCTACATAGAATTCCATTAATGTTTTTGCTTTAGGAGTTCTAGCTTCTAACAAATCTAATGGTGAAGACGCTTCTAAACAGGCTTCATATGCGATTTTACCCCCTCTTAATCCAGAGTGGTAATAACCAGCTGTCACAATATGGTCTATTAGGCCAAAGTTTGATTCGAATGAATAGGGCTCTTTGCCTTTTTTTAAGATAGGATACTTTTCATATATCTTATCAAGAAAATCTTTCCATTGTTCTCCGCAATAGTCATTTATTATTCCTAATCCAGACAGCCAAGCTAGATCCTCTACATCAGTCACTCTGCTGCAAATGTCATAAGTAATCTTGCTGGCGCAATACTTTACAGGCTCTACTTTAGAGTTCCAGAAATAAGGGTTTACGTAAATAATATTACTAAACTTGTTCAAGTCTCTATGAATCTGGTGATGGTCAATGACTAGAATCTTTACTTTTTTATCAATTTTTAAAATATACTCAGGGGTTTCATCTATCGCAATATCAACAATTATGATGTTTTTTATTTTTTTGTCAATGATTTCCTTGTAGATCCCTTTGTCAACAGTGAAAAGTTCGTGGTTTATTATAAATGATGAAGGAACGTAGCTAAATAGTCTTTCTATTGTCTTAGCAATTAGAACAGCGGAGCCAATACTATCTCCGTCAATATCATAAATTATTGCAGTGTTTTCCTTGCATTTTTTTATAAAATCTACAGCTTTATCTATCATAAAGATATATGAATTCCTATAATAAAAAATAAATCTTTTTACAGAAGCTTATTTTTATTAACCAATATATTTGTTATTTTCTTCTTGGTTCTTCTTTGCAAAAGGTAGTGCAATTGGAGGTGGTAGTTGTAGTTCTTCGCTTAAGCTTAAAGCTCTGATTATGCTTCTTCTTAATACAGCGTTTATGACCTGAAGGTTAACATCATCAGAAAGCTTTTTATCTTTTTTCCATTCCTTTATTATTTTTTCTAGCTGATCGTCTATAAAAAGAGCATCTCCGCCAATGATAATTTCTGCCATAGCTTTTTTCTTATCATCCAAGTATTCTGTCTTAAATTCAAAACCGATAGTCAAACTTTTTTGCTTTAAGGCAGGCAAGTCTTGCTCTTTTATTTCCTTTATGACTGTATTGCTGTTTACCTTTACTGCGCCTGTCACTTCTTCATGCTTCTTTGCATCTACAGATTTTATGTTTATTCCTATTACTGGCATCAAATCACCGTGTAAATTAATTGAAACGACAACTATTTATTTATTAGTTTAACAAGCAAAATACTTCTTATGAACAAAAAGGTTTTGATGGTAATTGCGCCCGTGGATTTTAGGGACGAGGAGTATTTTGAGACAAGAAAAGTTCTAGAGGATGTAGGAAACAAGATTACAGTTGTTAATTCTACTGGCCAGCCTTCTAAAAGTTCGTTTGGAAAAATAGTTAAACCAGACAAGACAATCTATGAAGTCAGCTCGAAGGAGTTTGATGCAATAGTGTTTGTTGGTGGTTCTGGTACAAAAGTTTATTTCGATAACCAGCAAGCATTAAACTTGTCGAGGGAATTCAACAAAAATGGAAAGGTTATAGGGGCTATTTGCATTGCACCTTCTATACTGGCGAATGCCGGCATTCTAGCTGGTAAAAAAGCTACCTGCTTTGGTTCTGAAAGGGAAAATATAAATGCTACTGGGGCTTATACAGGAAAATCAGTTGAGCAAGACGGAAAGATAATAACTGCTAACGGTCCCTTAGCTGCAAAAGAGTTTGGAAAGAAAATTGCAGAGGCCTTGAAGTGATTTGATGAAATTAGCGCTATTAATTATTCTGTTAGTTTCTTTTAGCTTATGTACTCAACCAACTCATTCAAATCAAGATGATAGACAACAAGCAATATTTTCTTGCCTTAAAATATGCAAGGATAATACTCAGAATTTAAATTATACTAACGGACCTTGTTTGTCAGATAGCAATGCTGAATGGAATATAAATGACTGGGTCTGTGATATTGCACATTCGCCTAGGCAAACAATTGATAACAATGTAGAAAACCAATGCTTAGAATTCAAAGAAGGAAAGGCACACCATTTTGTTGAAGTTGATCTAGAATGCAATTTAATCAAAGTTATTTAAAAAATATCTATTAGTGCAAGCATATTTTTACTTCTTGCTTTTCTTTCTAAACTTGTCATAAATCCAAACTATAAGACAGGAAAGTAAATAAAAACATATAATAGAAGTTATTAAAACTATTTGCCAATTTGGACCTAACGACAGAAAAATAAGTGTTTTTGTTTCGATTCCGCAATGAAGACGTGAGCAATCAACATCCCCAACACAATCACTAAAACAAATACTCATAAATGTTTGATATATAAAATATATGAAAATTAGACTTAAAATTATACTCATAATTAGAAATAATGCAATCTTTCTCTTATCTGGTTTCAGAAATTGCTTCCAATTCATATTCATAGTTTAGAAATCCTACTTAAAATAAATATATGCTAGAACAAGAACCTTATTTAAAAACTTTGAGTAGATGGAATAATTTCTTAAACACTAAAGTTATAGAATTATAATAGATAGCCCTGTCGTCTAGCGGCCAAGAACGCATTCTTTAATAATAAGAAGCGTTGGTAGGACACGAGGCTCTGGTCCTTTGAGAGAAACCTCGAAACGTAGGTTCGAATCCTGCTAGGGCTACATTTTATTAATATTAAAAACAATTTTCTAGCTATGTGGGTAGTTAAAGCTTCTGGTGAAACAGAGAAGTTTGACCCTGAAAAAATAAAAAGAACATGCATGAAAGCAGGTGCGTCAGAAGAACTAGCAAATAAAATTGCTAGGGAAGTTGAAAAAAAGTCTTATGATGGGATTTCTACCAAAGACATATTACACATAGCTTCATCCTTGCTTAAAAAAGAAAAACCTATAGTAGCAGCTAGGTATGATTTGAAGGGAGCTATATTTAGACTTGGGCCAGCAGGCTTCACTTTCGAGCATCTTATTGGAGAAATTTTCAAAGAATATGATTACGAGACGAAGGTTCATTCAATAATTAGAGGTAAATGCGTTTCTCATGAGATTGACATAATAGTGACTAAGGATGACGACAATTACATGGTAGAATGCAAATACCACAATATCCCAGGCATATACACAGGCTTAAGGGAAGCTCTATACACTTATGCAAGGTTCTTGGATTTACAAGATGGATTTAAGAGCGGCTTTTGTAGGAAATTTAATCAGCCTTGGCTTGTTTGCAATACAAAATTTTCTGAAGATGCTATTCAATATGCCAATTGCAAAGACATGCGGTTAATAGGATGGAACTATCCTGCAAATCAAGGTTTGGAATATTTAATAGAAAAAGACAGGCTCTATCCAATAACCATGCTTAGAAAGCTTGATGGAGACTCTTTGGAAAGGTTAGCAAACGTCAACCTATTACTAGTTAAAGACTTGATTAGAATAGACATAAAAGAAATAAGTCAAATTACTAAAATTCCTAAAAGTAAATTAATTAGTTTATCAAATGAAGCTAAAGAGATATGCGGAAATTAAACTAGAGGTATTTCTGTAATCTCTTTTATCAATGAGTTCAAAGACCTCAAATCCTCTCTTCTCAGCTCATGTATGTTTTTCTTTCCGCAAGCAGCAGCTGCCATTTTAACTTCTTCATTGCATGCGTTCAAAAAGTTAGCGACTCTTCCAGCAGCTTCGTCTATAACTAGTTTTGCCCTTAATTCTGGGTCTTGGGTGGTTATTCCAAATGGGCATTTACCCTTGTAGCACATCTTACAATAAATGCATCCCATTGCCACTAACATAGGCATTGCCATATAAATCGCGTCAGCTCCTAATGCTAAGGCCTTTGCTACGTCTGAGCCTTTGCTTAATCCACCGGCAATTATTAATTCTTGTTTGGCATTGCCCATTGCTTTTCTAGCCTTTACTAAAGCAGCTAAAGTAGGAATGCCAAAGTCATCTAACAATATTCTTGGTGCTGCTCCTGTTCCACCTTCCATTCCATCAACAGCTATCACATCAGGCTCAGCTTTCAAAGCGAGCTTTACATCGTTCTCAACGTCTCCAGCTCCAAGTTTAATTATAATCGGTTTTCCACCAGTCAGCTCTTTTAACCATTTCACTTTCTTTTTTAAATCATCTATAGAAAATATGTCAGGATGTGCTGGTGGTGAATGCACATCTTTTCCAATTGGGACGTTTCTAACTTTAGCAATGTCTTCTGTTACTTTGTCCGCTGGTAGCAAGCCTCCTTGGCCAGGTTTGGCTCCTTGTCCAATTTTTATTTCAATTGCATCAGCCTTTTTTAGGATTTCATCAGTAATTCCAAATCTTCCAGTAGAATATTGTATTGTTAGAATTTTTGCATATTGCCTTTCTTCAGGTAGAACTCCTCCTTCACCAGTGTTTTCTGATGTACCGGCAATTGTAGAAGCTTTTGCTAGAGCAGTTTTAGCTTCCTTGCTTAATGCTCCAAAACTCATTGCTCCAATCAATATCGGAATCTTTAATTTTAACGGATATTTGGAAGTTTTTCCTATTATTGTTTCAGATATTATCTCTTCTCTAAAATAGTCTAATGGTCTTCCTTCAAGCTGTTTGGGAATAAAAACCAAGTCATCAAAACTTATCTTTCCTAATTTGTTTGACCTTCCAC
>Ga0315294_10001509_pt1 | contig 25419 bp, 20 predicted proteins | sample YL17G13_40_MG_FD_203626 | JGI IMG/M metagenome (GOLD analysis project Ga0315294, IMG submission 203626) | Sediment microbial communities from Yellowstone Lake, YNP, Wyoming, USA - YL17G13_40 | ecosystem: Environmental > Aquatic > Freshwater > Lake > Sediment | place: USA: Wyoming | collected... | reverse complement strand
TCTTCGGTGATGAACTCTTCTTCCGCTTCCGGGGCCGTCTTCTTCTCCTCCGCCATCAACCTCGCTCCTTTTTTCCTGAAGACAGGAGATATCGTCCCCAGGACATGCGCCGCACCCGAACTTCCAAACGATCCCCCCGTTCTCCCAACTCCGCCAGAGAGATCCTCTGGTTTCCATGGGAGAGGATTTGGGCATGGGTCATTCCCAAACGCATGACCAACGAATTCATTTTTCGGTCGACCGGATAATAGGTCCGGCCCTCTTCAAATCCGTAATAGGCGGCCACGGCCGGGCTCTGGGTCCGCACTCCCCGGAGGATGAACTCGTCGCCCTCCCCCACCTCGAACTCCTCCGTAGCCGGCTCCAGGTACATGGAGTGGATGAAGGAGAAGGAAAAAAAGGCTGACGGTTCCGTGCGGATCAGGAGCCTTCTCCCCCGGTCGGTGTTTTCGATCTGCAGGACCGGCACCTCCCGCAGAAGGAAGGCGGCTCCTCCGGCCAGGAAAATGGAGAAGAATGAGAGAATCAGCCAGCCTCGGGTTTTCATCCACGGAGCTTCCTTCTTTCCCGCCGGGGCCCCGATGCCCGGCTTTACTTCACCTGGATTCCTTTCTCCCAAAAGTATTTGAGCGCTCCGGAATGGAAGGGAAGGGACGAACCCACCGCGGCCGTGGCCAGGGTGAGATGTTGGGCCTCTTTATGGACGGCCACAAGTTCCGGCTGGTGTTCCAAAAGGACTTTGGTGATGCTGTAGCCCAGGCCGATGTCCATCTTTTCATGGCAGATCAAAAGGTTGGCCACGCCCACGACTTCCACGTCCGCCTCCATGCCCGGGTAGATGGCTTTGGGGATAAACAGCTTGAAGTAAACGGGCCCGTATTTCTGGTTCAGGAAGTCAAGATGTTCGGCATTGGACAGGACCTTGATTTTGACCCCCGGCGTAGCCGCCAGATCCAAGACGGCGGCAGTGGGCAACCCGCCATCCCAGGCAAAGGCGTCGATCTTCCGGTCCTTGATGGCTCCTGCTGATTCGGCCACTCCCAGGCGTTCCCGCTTGATATCTTTTTCTGCGTTGATCCCGTAGCTTTCCAGGACTCTCATGGCTTTCACCTCTGTGCCACTGCCCGGAGAGCCGGTGGAGACCCGCTTCCCTTTGAGGTCCTTCATGGATTTGACCCCGGTTCCTTCTGTGCTGATAAAGTGCATGTGATTGGTGTAGGGGACTACGACGGTTCGAACGGGAATCGGTCCGGAGGCTTTGAACCTTCCCATCCCTTTCAGGGCGTCGTAGCCCACATCAGCCATGATCAGGGCCAGGTCCGCTTTCCCGGCCTGGATCAGCTTACAGTTGTCCACGGAGGCCGAGGTCACCTCCGCGGTGGCCTCGGTGTTGGGGACGTACTTGGAGATGACATTGGCCATCCCGCCCCCGTAGGGATAGTACACCCCTCCCGTCCCTCCGGTGGCGATGGAAAGGCGGTTGGTTTTGGTCTGGGCCTCGGCCGAAGTCCAAAGAGTTAAGGTCAAGGCTAAGGTCAAGGTTAAGAAAAACATCAATCTGACGACTTTGCTTTTACCCATAAACATGGAATCCTCCTCCTTTTATCAAAGCGTGGAGCAAGGGGCAGGGAGCAAGGAGTTTTGGATCCAAAGCCAGCCGTAAAAAAACAGGTTTTTCGCTCTTTGCCCCCAGCTCCCTGCTCCACGCTGCTTTATATGACTTTTTCTTTCCGTAGACGAGCGATCCGGTCTTTATCGTATCCCAGGACATCCCTGAGAATTTCTTCCGTGTGCTCTCCCAGCAGGGGGGGAGGGATCCGGTATTGAACAGGAGTTTCGGAGAGCTTCATGGGAGACCCCACGAGTTTAAATTTTCCGATCTTCGGGTGTTCCATCTCCACCAGCATCTGCCGGGCCAGGACCTGGGGGTCGGCAAAGACCCGGTCGATGGTGTTGATGAGGCCCACGGGAATCTCCGCTTCGCCGAGGAGCTGGAGCCACTCCCCGGAGTCCTTTCGGAGGAAGACTTCCTGGAGAATAGGAACGAGTTTTTTCCGATTTTCCACTCGTTTGGGGTTGGTGGCGTAATGGGGATCATCTATGAGATGTTCGATTTGGGCGATCTTGCAGAACTTCTTCCACTGATTGTCGTTCCCGACCCCCAGGGCGATATAGGTGCCGTCCTTCGCTTTGAAGGTTTCGTAAGGAACGATGTTGGGATGGGCATTTCCCATGCGGCGGGGAACTCTGCCTGAGACCAGGTAGTTACTGGCCTGGTTGGCCAGCCAGGCCACCTGGGCGTCCAGAAGGGCCATGTCGATGTGCTGGCCCTGGCCGGTTTTTTCCCGGTAGTGGAGAGCGGCCAGGATGGCCGAGCAGACGAAGAGCCCGGCGGTGATGTCCACGATGGCCACTCCTACCTTCATGGGCGGGCCGTCCTCCTCCCCGATGATGGACATGAGTCCGCCCTGGGCCTGGAGGATGAAGTCAAAGCCGGGCTGATCCCGGTAGGGGCCGGTCTGCCCGTACCCGGTGACGGAAGCATAGATGATTTTGGGATTAATGGCCTTGATGTCCTCGTACCCCAGGTTCATCTTCGCCAGGTCCCCGGGGAGGAAGTTCTCCAGGAGAATGTCGCTCCGCCCGGCCAGCTGGCGGATGATCTCCTGGCCTTCCTTCTTCTTGAGGTCCACGGTGATGTCTTTTTTATTCCGGTTGGTGCAGAGGTAATAGGCGCTCAGCTCGCCGGCCCAGGGAGGACCCCAGTGGCGGGTCTCATCCCCCACGCCGGGGCGCTCCACGCGGATGATGTCGGCGCCCAGGTCGCCGAGCATCATGCTGCAGTAGGGCATGGCCAGGACCCGGGAAAGGTCCAGGACTTTGAGATCTGCCAGTGCTTGGGGCATAAACGGGGTTCTCCTTCAAAAAAAACCCCCTCACTCCCCCCCACCGAAGGGGAAGGGGAGAGATGAGGGGGAAGTCAATGGGGAGCCTTGGGGGTTGGAGCCGGAATATTTCCTCCCTGGTTGGGCCTGAAAAGCCTGGAACCCGGCCCTCCTCACCCCTCTGCCGTTTCCCGCATCGGGGTCCCGGCGGGTCGGGTCATCCCTTTTTTTCATGAACCGGGGCGGTCCGCCCGGGGGTTTTAGCGATTGGCTTTCCGGAATCCCAGCTGATCCATGGCAATGATGGTCTTCTGGATGTTGGCCGTCCCCTCCACGATGGAGATGGATTTGGCGTCCCGGTAGTAGCGGGCCACCGGGTATTCGGTGGAGTACCCGTAGGCGCTGAGGATCCGCATGGCGAAGTCCGCCGCCCGCCCGGCCACCTCCCCGGCATAGTACTTGGCCATGGAGGTCTCCAGCACGTTATTCAACAGGCCTTCATCCTTTTGCAGCGCGGCCCGGTACACCAGGAAGCGGGCCGCCTCGATCTCCGTGGCCATAACCGCGATCATGTCCTGGTTCATCTGGAACTGGCCGATCTGCTGCCCGAACTGGCTGCGCTCGTTGCAGTATTTAACCGCCGCTTCCAGGCAGGCCACGGCGATCCCGACACCGCCGGCGGCGCAGGAGAGGCGGGTCTGATTCAGGGAGCCGAATACATGCTTGACCCCGTCGCCCAGCTGGCCCAGAACGGCGTCTTTGGGAACCTTCACGTCTTCCAGGATGATCTCCCCCGTGGGGGCGGAATGGAGCCCCAGCTTGTCCAGGGGACGGGTGGAGATTCCCGGAAGGTGCATATCCAGGAGAAACGTGGAAAGCCCTTTGCTCTTGGCCGCCGGATCGGAATAGGCGTAGAGAACGCACAGATCGGCCACCTGGGCGTTGGAGATCCAAGTCTTGGAACCGTTGACCAGGAAATAGTCTCCCTTGGGGAGGGCCGTGGTCTTCAAGGCCATGACGTCGGAGCCGGCGTTGGGTTCGGTGATGGCGAAGCAGCTGATGAATTCCGTAGAGACCAGCTTGGGGATGTATTTTTTCTTCTGCTCCTCGGTTCCGTACCGGTAGACGGAGAGGGCGGGGCCGAAAGTCTGCATGTTGAAGGTGACCCGGAGAGAAGCGCTGGCCCGGGCGATCTCCTCGGTGATGATCGTTCCGGCCAGAAAGCCCATCCCGTTGCCGCCGTATTTTTCGGGAACCAGGGTCCCGTAGAAACCCAGGTCGGCCATCTTCTTGATGACTTCCCGCGGGAAATAGTTCTCGTTCTCCCACTTATCCGCGAAAGGAATAATCTCCTTCTCGGCAAAATCACGGGCCGTTTCGCGGATGGCCTGCAATTCCTCGCTCAACTTGAAGTCCATGTTTTCCTCCCAGGAAAGCTCATAGCAATTTGGCTGATGGCAATGTAGCTCATGGCAATTATGGGAAAACTCGGTGTTGTTGCCATGAGCTACGAGCTATGAGCCAAATTGCTTTGAGTTGTGAGCTATGAGTCGGGTTATTCGATGACCGCCAGAACCATGTCGGTTTCGCAGGTCTGGCCGATGGAAACCTTGATTTCCGTCACCACGCCGGCGGCGGGAGCCACGATGGGCATCTCCATCTTCATGGCTTCCAGGACGGCGATTTCATCATCTTCTTTTACCTTGTCGCCGACTTTCACTTTAATGTCCACGATCTTTCCCACCATGGGAGCGGTAACATTATGACTCATACAGAATCTCCTTTCCCTTTCCTTTTCTTTTAGATTTTAAACCGCAGGAAGCGCAACCCACTGGTTTGCTTGACGATTTCTTCCCCCGAGGAATCTTCAGGGAGGAACGTTTTGACAAGACAATTCACCTATAACCCATGGTTTTTATTTTGTCAATATGAATACGCTGCTTGCCCCTCCCCAATTTTTGGAGAAAGAACCCAGCCCGGGAAAAAACGGGAAGAGAGAAGGGCTAGCCCATGGGGTTCAGACTGGAGGAATTCGGATCATCATCCTAAGGCGGTCATTCTTTCATTGGGTCGGGCCTGTCCCGGGGAGATTCGCAAGGGGAGATGTTTTCACCCAGTCTTGCCTCTGGCGTTAATTCCTCGCCGGCCTCTCTTTGCGGAGGACAGGCGGGAAGGGGATTAGAAAACCATGATCCCGCCGAGCCTGATGATCCGAATTCCTCCAGCCTGAACCCCAACGACCACGGAAAAATGGGGATGGGCAAGGAGTATGCTGATAAAAAAACTCCCGTACGGCGGTGCGGCTGTGCGGCAGTTGTGCATCCTTTGAAGGCAGCACCGCGGCACGGCAGCACACCGGCGCCTATGGATTATTTTAGAGTTGACTTTTTCCCCCGGGGGTATCTATATTGACCCGACATGGAAAATCAGGTTGGGTCGCCGTTGGTTCCATCTCCCCAGGAAGGGAATGAATCTGCGCCATGACGCGCTCCCAGAGTTTCCAGAAATTTGCCAGGAAATTCAACTCCCGGGTCGCCTACTTCGTCCCTCACTCGTTTCTCTTTGCCATCCTGCTAACCTTTTTAGCCTATTTTTTGGGGGTCCTGATCACCTACCAGGGGCCTTTTGACATGGTCAAGTACTGGGTCCACGGGGTGTGGAACCTCCTTTCCTTCTCCATGCAGATGGTGCTCTTGGTGGCTGCCGGGTTCAGTGTGGCCACTGCTCCCGCCAGCCAGCGGGTCCTTCGCTTTCTGGCCGAGATTCCTTCCACCCCGCGGGGAGGAGTGATGTTCCTCACGGCGTTCACCGCCCTCTGCTCTCTTCTGCACTGGGGCCTGGGGATTATCGCCGGAGCGTTCCTGGCCCGGGAGATGGGGAGGAGGATCTTCCACGTGGATTATCCTCTGCTGGTGGCCGGCGCTTTTATCGGAATGTGCGCGGGCAACCTGGGAGTCTTTGCCGCCGACCCGCTGGTCATTCGCAAGGCCGTCCCCTTTCTGGAGAAAGCCATGGGAATGGCCCCGAACCCGGAGCTTCCCTGGAGCCTCATCCCGCTGGCGGGATTCCTGGCCGGGGTGACCGGCGTTGTGGGGGTCCTGGGTTTCATCTGCCCGGAGGAGAAGGAAGCCAGCCCGCCTTCCCCCCCGCTGCTGGAGCGGTTTGAAAGGGAAGACCGGGCCGAGGAGATATCCATTGCCGCCGAGCGGGAGATCCATCAGAAAGGAAAGCTGCCTTTCGGCGTATGGTTGGAACACAGCCGCTGGCCGGTCTGGCTGATCTCCATCATGGGCTTTTCCTACATCGTTTTCTGGTTCTACGGCAGAGGGTTCACCCTGAACCTCAACATCGTCATCTTCGTCCTTTTCACCCTGGCCCTCTCCCTGCATGATACCCCCATGCATTTTTTGCGGTCCCTGGAAAGTTCGGCCCGGGCCGCCCACGGCATCATCGTCCAGTTTCCGTTTTATGCCGGCACCCAAGGAATGCTCGCTTCCTCCGGCTTGGCCGCCCTGGCCACGGGGTGGGTCCTGTCGGCAGCCGGGGCAGCGACCTATCCGACCCTGCTTTATCTCCATGCGGTCCTGCTGAATCTTTTCGCTCCGACCTCCGGAAGCGCGTGGGAGATCCAAGGGCCGTTGGTGTTCAATGCCGCCCAGAGTTTGGAAATCAACCTCCCCCGGGCCATGCAGGCTTTCTCGGCGGGGGAAATGGTGGGCAATGTGATCCATCCTTTCTGGACCATTCCCCTCATGGGCATCTGCGGTCTATCGGTGAGGGATATCATGGGGTACTGCCTGATGGGCTTTGTTCTACTTACCGGCATTTGGATCTTATGTATAAACTTTTTACCAGTTTAGATAATAGCTCATAGCAACGTAGCTCATGGCTCATAGTAGAAACCCGAGGCTCTAAGTCAAATTGCCATGAGCTATGAGCTACATTGCTGATCCTTATGGGCTAAATGGCCACGAGCTATGAGCTATGAGCTTTTTGAGGAGGTTCCATGCCTGAACTCACCGGCCGAGACCGGATCCGGGCGGCGATGAAGCGGACCTGTGCGGACCGCATCCCCTACAGCTTGATCCTCGGGCCTTTCCGGGCCAGAGTTCTGGGGTGTTCCCCGGGGGAATATTATCAGGAGGGGAAGAAACTGGCCCATTCCACTTTGATCGGTCATGAAATGTTCCAGCATGACAGCGTGGACGTGGCCTGGGACATCTTCCTGGAGGCTGAAGCAGCGGGGGCGGAACTGGAATTCCCGGATGACGGGGTTCCACAGGTGAGGAAGCACGTGCTCTCCCAGAAAGCGGCCCTTTCCGCTCTCCAACTTCCCCGGCCGGAATCCAGCGGGAGATACCCCCTCTATCTGGAAGCCTGCAGGGCCGTGGCAAGTTCCCTTCGGGGAGTCGCCATGTCGGGAACGGTAACCGGCCCGTGGACCATTGCCGCCGGTTTGAGGGGGACTCAGGAGTTAATCTACGACACCGTGGACGACCCCGCCTTTGTTGGGGAACTTTTGAAGTTCACCACGGAAGTAGCCCAGGTTCTGGGGGCCGGGGTGCTCGAGACCGGTCTCAGCCTGACCCTGGGGGAGGCGGCTTCTTCCTGCAGCCTGATCTCTCCGGCGATTTACCGCCGGTTCATCAAGCCCTGCCATCAACAGATCGTCCAGTTCTGCCGGGAGAGGAAGGCCAGCCTTTCCATGCACATTTGCGGGTACATCGATCCCCTCATGGAGGACCTGGTGGACCTGGGGATCGGGGCCCTGAGCATGGACAGCCCGTCGTCCCTGAAAAGAATGGTGGAGGTCTCGCAAAAGAGGATCGTCCTATTGGGCAACGTGGCCACTTCCCTTTTTGTCAGCGGAACCCGGGAGGAGATCGAGAACTCGGTGAAGGAATGCATTCGCACGGCGGCTCCCGGAGGAGCTTTCATCCTTTCCTCCGGGTGCGAACTGCCCTACAACGCCACGATTGAGCGGGCCCGGTTCTTTGTCGAGGCGGCCAGGAATTACGGAAGACCCGAATGGTTTCTCGCCCAATAGTCGCATGGTCGAATAGTCGTTTTGTCGCTCAGTCCGTTCTCCTTGGCCGCCTTTCAAAATGGGCGAACGGGAGACTGGGCGACAACATGACTATTCGACCATGCGACTATTTGACTTCGCCGGCTAATTTTTCTCCTTGACAATCGGGATACCCATTTTATAATTTCACTGAAATTTTCCCGCCTCCCTTTTCCATCGGGTGAAACATGTACACATGGTTTTACGGTTTTTCCGAAGAGCCCTTTAACGTCAATCCGGACCCCCGTTTTCTCCATCTGACGGAGACCCACCAGCAAGTCCTGGACTCCATGATCCGGGGCATTCTGGATCGAAAGGGCTTCATCCTCGTCCTGGGAGAGCTGGGAAGCGGCAAAACGACCCTCGTCCAGCATCTGCTGAACACGATCGACCGGAAGGTCAAGGCCGTGGCCGTCTTCCGTCCCCAAAACACCTTTGAGGAGTTGCTGGAAGATGTCCTCCGGGAGCTGAAAGTCCCTTCGGCCCCGCAGAACAAAGTATCCCTGGTGAGACAGCTGAATGACTACCTCCACAGCCTCACCCCGGACCAAACGCTGGCCATTCTCATCGATGATGCCCAGGAACTCAGCCCGGAGATCATGGAAGAACTGCGCCTCCTGCCCACCCCGGAGACCCTCAGCGCGAAGAAACTGCAGGTCGTTCTGGTCGGGCAGCCGGAACTGAAAGCCAGGCTGGATTCGCCGAACCTCCGGGAGTTCAGACAGAGGGTCGAGATCATGGGCGAGATCCGGCCTTTGAGCGAGGAGGAATGCCGGCAGTATATCGCCCACCGGCTGGAGAAAGTCGACAGCGAGAGCAGCAGGGTTTTCACCCCCGAGGCCATCGATCTGATCTGCCGGCATGCCAGGGGAAACCCCCGCACCCTCAATATCCTTTGCGACAACGCCTTCCTGATCGGGTACGGCCTTTCCAAGAAAAAAGTCGATTCCCCCATCGTGACCGAGGTCCTGGAGGACCTGGATTTCGTCGACCCGGAGGAGTTGGAGGAAGGAAGACCGAAAGAGGGGCGCAGGGTGAGGGTGGCGGCCGCCGGGGGAAAAAGCGCTCTCTTCCGGAAGATCGGCTTTTCTCTGCTGGCCCTGCTCGGGGTGGGGGCCATCATCCTATTGGGAAGGATATACCTGAAGGGCCCGGAGGAGCCCCCCATGGCGAAGTTTCCCATCCAGCCGCCGGTCATCCGGGAAAAAGCTCCCTCTGTTCCCTCGGAAGAAAAGCCCGGAGGGGTCGCCCAAACGGTTTCCCAACCCGAAGCGGCCAAACAACAGGGGGTGCAGGAAACACCATCCAGGCCCGCTGAAGGGTCTCCGACCGAAAAGGCCCCGCCGCCCTCTCCTCCGCCGGGGGCGGAGAAAAAGCCTGACCTGCCCGCGGCGCCGGCGGAGAAAAAGATTCCCCCTCCGGTTCTTCCAAAGGAGATCAAACCGGCATCCCCGACTCCGGCAAAAACAGAGCCCGCGCCGGCGGTGGCGGAGCGAAAACCTTCGTCCCCGGACGAGCGCCCCGCGGTGGCCTCGAAACCCGCGCCCGGATCCCCCGCCTCCCCGGCCGCCGGTCCCCGGTCCAAGGCGGAGGCCCGGATCAAAAAGACGGTCACCGTGAAAGCGGGAGAGTCCATCTATACCATTGCCGCTACGAATTATCGGGTGGCCAATACCTCGGTAGTGGACCAGATTTTGGAGGTGAATCCGCGGATCCCCAGTTCCCGCAAACTCCTGGTCAACCAGCAGGTGAGCCTTCCCGACATTACCGAGGAGTCGCTCGTCCTGGAGAGCGGCGACGGGACCTACCAGGTCCGGCTGGGGACCTTCTTGAAGCCTGAGTACTCTACTTTCCTGAAGGGAGAGCCTGCTTTGCGGGGGAAGGAGATCAAGATCATCCCCCGGAAGTTGCCCGGAGGGGAGACCTGGTACCGGGCGGTGGCCGGGAAATTCAGCACCCGTGAAGAAGGATTGAAGGTCATCCGGGAATTGAAGGGAAAGGGCTTGTCTCCTTATTTCCCGGGGTTCAAGAAAAAGAAATAGCCCGCTCCCCAAAGCTCATAGCAACCTAGCTCATAGCAATATGGCTCATGGCAATTTGGCTGATAGCTCATGGCAATTTGGCCTAAGAGCGCCTGCCTTTGCCATGAGCTATGAGCGACATTGCGATGAGCTATTTTATTGTTCTCGCCTGGGTGCTAAAATGCCTCTTGAGCTTCCCGGGGGGTTTTTTGGCAGTGCCGGAGGCTTTCATGATCAGAATGGCGCTGACCTGGGCGTCTCCGGTGCAGGGCATGAAATCCAGATTGAGCATCCCGTCGGAGACGCTCACCGTGAAGGTAATATCAAGAGCCGTATCCTTCCCGTTTACGGCGTAAATATCCAGACCATCCAAAGAAAGGTGTCCTTCCACCCAGACGTCGAAAACTCGCTGATTCCTGGCTGAATGGGTGCTTTCGACGAACTTGAGAGTCAGGTCATAACTCCCGTTGGCAACGGGAATGATATAGGAGAAGTTGCCGTACCTTTCGTCCTGATACAGGGCTCCATCCCGCGTTCCCTTAATGGTCGCGTTGCTCTTGCCCGATGCCCCTCCGAAAAAATACTGGTCCGCCGCGTACCGCGCTCCGCTGCCGTCCGTGTATTCGCTTCCCCCGGCATTCAGGGCCAGGACCAGGTTCGGGGACGGAGAGAGGGCCACGAAGCTGGCGGAAATGGTATGGTTGGCGGTCACGTTTCCGAACCCGTAAGAGGTCACGGCTCCGACAGAACCTCCATCCACCTTCACCTCACTCACCGTGTATCCCGGGGCCGGAGTAATGGTAAAGGTCTGGCCCGCGGTCGCGGTGACCGTCACTGCTCCCCGGGGAGAAATGGTTCCGTTCGCCCCGGCCGTGGCATTGATGGTGAAGGTGGATGGGGAGCTCCCCTGCTGATTCACGGTGAAGGTCTTCCCCGCCACGGTCAGAGTTCCGCTGCGGGAGGAAGAAGAATTGGGGGTTACCGAAAAATAGACCGTACGGCTTCCCGAGCCGCTGCTATTCGAGGTGACGATGACCCAGGAGGCATTGCTGAATGCAGTCCAGGAACATCCCGTGCCGGCGGACAGGCTGACCGTTCCGGCTCCGCCCGAGGAGCCAAAGGACTGAGCATCGGGAGAGACCGAGAAGGCGCATCCTCCCCCGCCCCCGTACACCACTTCGGAAGAAAACTCGCTTTCCGCGAAAGCGGTATCGTAAGCGGTGGCGGCAAAATAGTAGGGCATTCCATCCTGCAAATCGGAGACGGTACAGGTCGTGGTCTTCCCCGCATCGAGGTAATGGCTGTAGTTGCCGCTGGATGTCCCATAGTATACTCGGTAGCCCGCCACATCCTCCTCCAGGTTGGGGTCCCATTGAAGGGTTACCTGGGCGGACTGGACGGGGGTGGATAGAAGGAAGATCATCGTCAGGAAGAAGAAGAGGGCGCAGGGTGCGGGGCGAAGAGAGTAAGGGAAAAGGCGCATGGTAAGCCGCTCGGAGCGAAGAAGGGAGAAGGCCAAAGGAATGAATCGGAGAAACGGTGAAACGGTGAAACGATGAAAAGCGGACGCGGAGACGCGGAGAAACGGCAAAAGGGCGGAAATAAGAAGGCCCAGGGCACGAGGTGCGAGGGCCAGGGCCAAGAAATTAAAGAACCCTATCAGGAGGTGTGATAGGAGAGTAGGAATGTAGGGAAAAAGGGTGAGTACCAGGGATAGGCCATAAAAAAGCACTACGTTCCTCCTTCATCAAGCCCTCCCTGGCTCTGATGGGGTCAACGGTTCCCCTGAATTTTTCGGACAGCCCGGACGCTCCGCCTTCAAAACCAGCCTGTGCGTTCTGCGGGCTGCCCGGAAAGTCATGCTAGGAGGGGGTAACGCAATTCATATGCCAATCCTTTTCCGGTGATTTCATGCTGTAATGATCTGGAATTCTTGTTTTTTTTTCATTCCGGGAAAGTGTCGGGCCCATGGCGGGGTACAATATTGTTGGCGGGAAATCAAATTTGAACAAGAATCGGACGTCTTCCATCTGTCTCCTTAATTTTCTTAAGGTAAACCCCCGGCTCTGCCGGGGGTCCCGCCTGTGGCGGGATTGACATTTCCGGGATGCTTGGGTTGTGGCCCTTACCCCCGGGCCTGGCACTCGACCGAAGGCCACCTTTAGGTGACACCCATTTCAACCCGCTTTGAGCGGTTCACTGTTTTTCATACCTCCGGCTCTGCCGGAGGTCATGATTTGAATGACTTGAATGGACTTGAATGGATTCGACTTGACACCCATCCGCTTATTTCTTACATTGGGACAAAGGGATGACCAGCCCGAATTCATGGCCCAAACCGGAATGGTTCCCTCCTGATCGAACAGACAATGAAATCCTGCCGATGTTTCGAACCATTCGCCGCAACGGTTGACAGGGAGAACGTAAGAAAATGAATCACCTTCGTGAAGTGGTGGGAGGAGTCTATGTCATCGGATCTTCGGAGTTGACTGCTCCGGAAGACTGCTGCGTATACCTTCTGGACCTGGGGGAACTCGTTTTGATCGACGCCGGTGCGGGCGGGAGCGTCCCCGTCCTTCTGGAGAATATCGAGTCCCTGGGACTCGGCCACAAATCTCTCGCCGCGGTGGTCGCCACCCATTGTCATATCGATCACATCGGGGGCATTCCCGAACTGCGGGAGCGGACGGGGTGCCAGGTCATCGCCCATGCTCTGGATGCCCGCCCCATGGAGAAGGGAGACCCGGTCAAGACCGCGGCTGACTGGTATAACCGGGACTTTCCCCCCACCCGGGTGGATATCAAGTTACATGAAGTACGGGAAGTGCTGAAGTTCGAAAAGGAAGAAATCCTTTGCCTTCACACCCCGGGCCACACCCCGGGCTCCCTATCCATCATTCTGGACCGGGATGGCAAGCGGGTCCTCTTCGGACAGGATATCCACGGCCCCTTTTCCGATTCCTTCGGCTCGGACCTTTCCGCCTGGAGAAAGTCCATGGGAATTTTGCTGGGATTAAAGGCGGACATTCTCTGCGAAGGGCACTTCGGGATTATCCAGCCGGAGGCCGAAGTGGAAAAGTACATCAAGAATTATCTGGAAATGTATAAAAAAGAAGCAAAGAGCAAAGAGCAAAGAGCATAGAGCAAAGAGCATAGAGCAAAGACAAACCCACATTACCTTCACCGGAATCCAGACGACCGGCAACGGACAAATGCCCAATGCCCAATGATCATTGCTCAATGCCCAATGACAGGTACTGGCCCCCTATGAGGCAGAAACCTTCGGGAATCGTAACTCTCATTACTGATTTTGGATGGGCCGGTGAGTACGTGGGGGCCCTGAAAGGGGCGATCCTCAGGGTCAATCCCCGCTGCCTTATAGTGGACATCACCCATCAGATCGACCCCCAGAATATCCTGCAGGCCTCTTTCGTTTTGCGGAATTCCTACTCCTATTATCCCCCGGGGACGGTCCATGGGGTGGTTGTCGATCCGGGGGTGGGCACGAAGCGGAGGGCCGTGGTGGTGGAAAAGGACAAATATTTCTTCGTGGGGCCGGACAATGGAGTCTTCAGCGGCCTTTTCTCCGCCGGTGGGGAAATCAGGGCCCGCAAGATCGCCCGAAAGGAATATTTCCTCACTCCGGTAAGCGATACCTTCCATGGGAGGGATGTCTTTGCTCCCGTGGCCGGGCACCTATCCCTGGGCCTGGACCCCGCGAAACTCGGGCCGAAGGTCAAGAACCTGGTCAGGATGGACTTTCCCGAACCCCGCCGGGGGAAGAAACATCTGACCGCCCGAGTTCTCTGGGCGGACTCTTTTGGAAACCTGATCACCAATGTGACCCGCCAGGAATATGCCCGTAAGCTGGAAACCCGTTTCCAAATCCAGGGCCAGGGGTGGAGCATCGACCGGCTCTCCCGGAATTACGGGGAGGGAAAACCAGGGCAACCCATGGCCCTCTTCGGGAGTGGGGGCCTGCTGGAGATTTCGGTGAACCGGGGGAACGCGCGGAATACCCTGGGACTCAATCCCGGAAACTCCTTCACCATCCAATGGCGCGAAAAGAGATGAGCGGCATTCGAAGAATCCTGGTCAGCGGCCTGATCCTTCTTGGCGGGGCCTTTTCTCCCCCGGGTGAGGGGCTGGCCGGCACCACCCCCGAGGAGCAGTTTGCGCAGGGTCTCCTCTCCTACCGGAAAGGGGACTACGCCCCGGCCCTGAAGGTTTTCCAGCGGCTGGGGGAAGAAACGAAAGACTCCCGGTTGGCCGCCGACCTGATCTTCATGCAGGGCCAGGCCCTCAGGGGGCTGCAGAATTGGCCGGAGGCCGCCCAGGCCTTCTCCCGGGCCGCGGAGACCCATCCTTTGCTCGGGGATTATGCTCTTTTTTTCCAGGGAGAGGCCCTGGAAAAGGCGGGCGAAGGAGAAAAGAGCCTGGGATCCTACCAGCGCCTGATCCAGCAATATCCGCAGAGCCTGTTGATTCCCCAGGCCCGGTTGGGGATGGCGGAGATCTATCTGCAGCGGGGGGATTACGCCAATGCGGTCGAGACCTGTGACCGGATTTTGCAGGACGTTCCCTGGAAAGATTCCCACGCCCAGGGGCGGTTTGTTCTGGCCCGGGCGAGGGAGGGGCTCGGCCAGTGGCCGGAGGCGGTGAAGACCTATCGGGAACTGTGGTTGAAGAACCCGCTTCACGGCAACGCGAAAAAAGCCCGAACCCGCTGGGAGTTTTTGATCCAAGAGAAGAAGGCGCCGGAGGAAAAGATCTCTCCGGAAGCCCTCTTCCACCGGGCCCTCCAATTCTATCAGGCCAATTCTTTCGAGGCCGCCCTGCGGGAAATGAACCAGATCAAAGGATACCCCCCGCAGAGTTATCCTTCCTATTATGCCGGAGAACCCTGGGTGGATGACCTCTATTTCCACCGGGGAATGGGCTATTTCCGGACGAAACAGTATTCGAAGGCGATCGAATTGTTCGATCTCCTGATCCGCCACTCCCGGAACGAGGGGATGGCCGAAAAAAGTGTATTCTGGAAGTTTCAGACCCAGGCTCGAAGCGGCCGAAAAGAAGAAGCGCTGAACACTTTTTCTCTATTCCAGGCCGCTTATCCCCAAAGCTCGTTTCTGGCCCAGACGCTGTATCTGAAAGCGACCGTCCATGAAGATCTGGGAGAGCTGGAGAAGGCGGTCTCTACCTACCGGGAAGTGGGAGAAAAATTCCCCCAGAGCCCGTATCGTTTCGCCGCCCTGTGGAGCGCGGGCTGGCTCCCGTACCAGAAAAATGACCTGTTGCCGGCCCTGCAAACATGGGATCAGCTGAAAAAGATGGAGCCCCCATCGCGGTGGATGGAAAAGCTCCTGTACTGGGGGGGCAAGGCCCTGGAGAAAAGCGGTCGCCCCCGGGAGGCGGAAGAACACCACGCTCGGCTTTCCCGGGACTTCCCCCATTCTTATTACCGCCAGTTGATATCCCTCCGGGGTCGGGCGCCGTTGGCTCCCAAGGGGCCTTTTCCGGTGCTGCAGGACCCGCCCCTCCCTCCCTTTCTGGAGGTCAAGGCCGACTCTTCGGGAGCCAAGGCCGTCCATCTGGAGAAAGGCCGGCTCCTGACCCGGATGGCTCTCCTTCCTCTGGCCGCGGAGGAGCTGGAGGCGGCGGAGGGGGAAGGGGCGAACCTGGAGGAAATGTGGATGGAGATCTCCCGCCTGTACCGCGAAGCCGAGGAATATCACCGCTCCAACCTTTTGGTCCGGAAAAAATTCACCCTGAAGTCCCTGTCCGGCCAGCCTTCGGATAAAGAAAGATCTCTCTACCGGCTGGCCTACCCCGTGGGGAATCCCTCCCTGGTCGATCGTTACGCCCAGGCCCGCAACCTGGACCCCGCCCTCCTCTGCGCCCTCATTCTGGAGGAAAGCCGGTTTCAGGTCCAGGCGGTTTCTCCGGCGGGGGCCCGGGGATTGATGCAGGTCATGCCGCAGACCGGCAAGCGGATCGCCCGGGAGCTCAAGATCCGCCGTTTCTCGGGGGAGCAGCTTTTCGACCCGGCGGTCAATATCCGTCTGGGGAGCTGGTATTTTGCCAGGATGCTGGAGGAATTCGGGGGGAAGGTCCATCTGGCGCTGGCGGCTTACAATGCCGGGCCCCACATGGTGCGGAAATGGCTGGCCAACGGGCGCTCTGCGGGGGACGATGAGTTCGTGGAGAATATCCCCTACCCGGAAACCCGGAATTACGTCATCCGGGTGATGGGCAGCGCCCAAATCTACCGGTTCCTTTACTGGCCGCAGCCCGAGAAGCCGGCTCAGCCCTGAGTGGTCTTCAGGGGCGCCCCCTGCCGCTCGTGACCCGCCAGGTAGTTCATCGGATTGACTGAATCCCACGCCGCCCGCTTCATGGAAACCAAATGGGAAATGGTGAAGGTGTGGCGCAGGAGGGCGGCCGCGCCTTCCCAGCCGATCTGCGACCAGGCGTACCCCGCCTTGTAGAGTTCGGTGAACTCCCGGTAAAAATCCGCCAGTTTGAGCCTGGTGGGGAGAACGGCGTGGACGTAGTCGAAGAGCTCGTAGTTGGTGGTGACCAGCTTTTCCTTGAGCTGGGTGAAGAGGTCGGTGCCGGGAAGAGGGGTCAGGATGGTCAGCGAGGGAGAGTAGAGCTTCCGGTCCAGGATATACTGGCGGAGGCGCTGAAAGTCCTGCTTCTGGAAAGAAGGATCGATGATGAAGGCGGCGATGACCTCCATGCCGTGGGCCCGGAGGATCTTCAGGGCTTCCTCGTTGTTCTGCACGGAGTTGTGCTTGTTCAGCTGGCTCAGGGCCTCTTCATCGATCTTCTCGAAACCGATGAAAACCTTCCAGAACCCGGCCTGGCGCAGAAGGGGGACGATCTCGGGGTGCCGCACAATGGCGTCGCTCCGGGCCTGGAAGGTGAATTTCTTTTTGATCCGGTTTTCCACGATGAGCTGGGCGATGCGCTCGGCGCGGGGGACGCTCTGCAGAAAGTTGTCATCGGCCAGGAAAATATATTTCTCCGGAATGGTTTTGATTTCCTGAATGACCCGCTCCGGGCTCATCATCCGGCACTTGCCGTTGAAGAATTTCCAGACGCTGCAGAAATCGCAGCGGTAGGCGCACCCGCGGGCCGTCTCCATGATGGAAAAGGGCTTCTGGAAACCCAGGTAATACTGCCGGCGGTAATTCCGGGTGAGGTGGCGGGCGGGGATGGGAATCTCGTCCAGGTTTTCCACCATGGGGCGCTTCGGGGTGTAACAGGGCGCGGAGGGCTCGTTGACCACCAGGCCGGGAATGGCCTTCACCTCTCCGTGGGTCTCGTGGGCTTTGACCAGGTCCCGGATGGCCGCCTCTCCTTCTCCCACCACCACTCCGTCGATATGGGAACAGTAAAAATCCTCCGGGGAGAGGGAGGCATGGTGCCCGCCCACGTAAACAGGAACCCGGGGATTCCATTTTTTGATCCGGGTGGCGATCTCCCGGGTCTGGTAGACGTCGATGGTGAAGGAGCAGTTGATGCCGCAGAAATCCGGCTGGAAGTCCCGCAGCGTCTGGGACAGGTGGTTCTCGATCCGCAGGTCCAGGATTTTTACGGTATGTTCGGAGATATTCCCGGCAATGGACTCCAGTCCCAGGGGCTCGACCACGGCCAGGCTGCGGAATCCCAGTCCTCGTTCCTGGGAGGGCTGCATGAGCAGGATTTTCATTTTTATCCTTCCTCCAAGCACGGCGCGAGATAAAAAAGGTCCCTTGCAAGGCTTATTACAAGGGACCTTTTTCCACTGGCGGGGTCGACGGGATTCGAACCCGCGGCCTCCGGCGTGACAGGCCGGCGTTATAGACCAGCTTAACTACGACCCCGGTAGGCGGAACAGGGATTGAACCTGTGCCCTCCTGCGTGTAAGGCAGGCGCTCTTCCAGCTGAGCTATCCGCCCTTGTTGGACTCAAGGAACAAAGCAGTCCGCCATTCAGGTAAATAAAAAGAGGGTCCCTTAAAGTATTTCATCTTTTATCACCCTGAAATTATTTGTCAAGTAAAAATTCTTTCAAATGCGGAGTGCGGAATTCGGAATGCGGAATGAAAAGCCTCGTTCCGTTTTGCCTATTCCGCAATCCGCATTCGCCATTGCGCATTCGATGTCAGGCGGTTTCCGCCTTCTTGGCGTAAAGGACGATGGGTTTCTGGCGGTTCTGGATCACGTCTTCGTTGACGATGCACTCGGAGATATTGCTCTGGGAGGGCAGCTCGTACATAATCTCCAGCATGATGGATTCCAGGATAGACCGCAGGCCCCGGGCGCCCGTCTTGCGCTTCATGGCTTCCCGGGAGATGGCCAGGAGGGCCCCGTCGGTGAAACGCAGTTTCACCTTCTCGAATTCGAAGAGTTTCTGGTACTGCTTGATGACGGCGTTCTTGGGCTCCTTGAGGATGGCCACCAGCGCGGCCTCGTCCAGGTCCTCCAGGCTGGCGATCACCGGCAGGCGGCCGATGAATTCGGGGATGAACCCGAATTTCAGCAGGTCCTCGGGCTGCACCTCGGCGAGCCATTCTCCCACCCGTCTTTCCGACCGGCTCCGGGCCTCGGCGCCGAATCCCATGGTCTTGGAGTCGGTACGCTGCTCCACGATCTTCTCCAGGCCGACAAAGGCCCCCCCGCAGACGAAGAGGATGTTCTGGGTGTTGACTTTGATGTAGTCCTGATGGGGGTGTTTCCGGCCTCCCTTGGGCGGGATGTTGGCCACCGTCCCCTCGATGATCTTGAGGAGGGCCTGCTGGACCCCCTCCCCGGAAACATCCCGGGTGATCGAGGGGCTGTCCGATTTGCGGGAGATTTTATCGATCTCGTCGATATACACGATTCCCCGCTGGGTCTTTTCCACGTCGAAATCCGCCGCCTGGAGGAGGCTGAGGATGATGTTTTCCACGTCCTCCCCCACGTAACCGGCTTCGGTGAGGCTGGTGGCATCGGCCATGGTGAAGGGCACCTGGAGAATGCGGGCCAGGGTCTGGGCCAGGAGGGTTTTGCCCGAACCCGTGGGCCCGATGAGCAGGATGTTGGACTTCTGGATTTCGAGCCCGTCCAGCTCCATATGGGACCCGATCCGCTTGTAGTGGTTGTGGACCGCCACGGCCAGAATCTTCTTGGCCCGTTCCTGGCCGATGACGTGCTGGTCAAGGGTGGCTTTGATTTCCACCGGTTTGGGGACGGTATGCTTGCGCAGGGCCGCCTCTTCCTTGTCCGCCCCCTCGGCGATGATTTCATTGCACAAGGCCACGCACTCATCGCAGATGTACACCGCCGGCCCGGCGATGAGCTTGCGGACTTCCGCCTGGCTTTTTCCGCAAAAGGAGCAAAAAAGATTTCCCGTCCGCTCTTTTTCTTTTCGCTCGGTCAATCGAACCTCTCGGGTTTATCGAATCTGGGGAACCGGTTTGCGGAAGATGACTTCGTCAATCAAGCCGTACTCCTTGGCCTGGTTCCCGTCCATGAAGAAGTCCCGTTCGGAGTCCTTCTCGATTTTCTCCAGGGGATGACCGCTGTGGTGGGCGATAATCCGGTTGATTTCGTCCTTCATGCGCAGAATTTCCCGGGAGTGGATGGCGATGTCCGTGGCCTGCCCCTGCACTCCCCCCATGAGCTGGTGGATGAGGATCCGGGAGTGGGGGAGGGCGAAACGCTTTCCCGGTTCGCCCGCGGCCAGAAGGACCGCCGCCATGCTGGCGGCCTGGCCCATGCAGAGGGTGGAGATCTTGGGCTTCACGTACTGCATGGTGTCGTAGATGGCCAGGCCGGCGGTCACCAGGCCCCCGGGGGAATTCAGATAGAGGTGGATGTCTTTGTCCGGATCTTCCGCCTCCAGGAAGAGGAGCTGGGCAATGATCAGATTGGCCACGTAGTCATCGATGGGGGTGCCGATGAAGATGATCCGGTCCTTGAGCAGACGGGAGTAGATATCGTAGGCCCGTTCCCCCCGGGACGTCTGTTCCACAACCATGGGGATAAGAGTCATTTTCCTTCCTCCGGGGTGCTCCCCCCCTCTTTGATTTTCGCCCGGCCGAGGAGGAAATCGAGGGTCTTCTCCTCCCGCATCATCGCCCGCAGGTCTTCCAGGCGGTCCTTTTTCTGGTAGTAATTCTTTACCGCCTCGACCCTCTGATTCAGCTGGGCGGCCAGTTGCTCGAGCTTCTGGTTTATCTCCTCATCGCTGACGGTGATCTTTTCCTTCTCCGCCACCTTCTCCAGGATCAGGGTTCCCCGAACCTCCTTCTCCGCCGCAGGCATGAGGGATTCGCGGAGTTTCTGATTGTCCAGATTGGCCGCATCCAGCTTCACCCCCTGCCGGGCGAGCCGGAGTTCGGTCCGGGCCATGATGTTTTCCACCTGCCGTTCGATTAGGCTCTTGGGAATGCCGAAAAAATGTTTTTCCCGCAGGAGGTCCAAGAGCTTTTCTCGGGCGGCCTGGGTGGCCTGGGTTTCCTTCTGCTCCTCCAGGTTCTTTCGGAGCCGGTCCTTCAGACCCGGCAGATCCTGGAAATCCCCCACCTCTTTGGCGAACTCGTCATCCAGGGCGGGGAGGATCTTTTCCTTCAACTCTTTCACCTGAACCCGCACGGTGACCTCTTTTCCGGCCAATTCCTTCCGGGAATAATCGTCCGGAAGGGTGAGGAGGAGGTCCCGATTCTGACGCAGGGGCAGCCCTACGAGCTGGCGGTCCAGTCCTCCCACGAGGGTCTGGGAGCCCACCTCGACCAGGTGGTCCTTGACCTTCCAGCCTTCCAGGGGCTTTCCCCCCAGGCTGCCTTCGAAGTCGACGATGACCAAGTCCTTTTCCTGGACCGGGCGGTCCGCTTCCACCGGCTTGATCTGGGCATGGGTTTCCTGGAGAGCCTTGAGCCGGGCTTCCACCTCTTCATCCGTAACCGTGACCGCAGGCTTTTCCACCTCCAGGCCCAGATATCCCTCCACGGCGATCTCCGGTTTGACCTCCACGGTCACCGTATAGGTGAAGTCCTTGCCGGGCTCAAAAGTGCGGTCCAGAACGGCGGGGGGGGCCACCGGAAAGAGGTTGTTTTCCTCCACGGCTTTCCCGTAGGAATTCTCGATCAGCTTGGTGATCACTTCGTTTTCCACCTGAGCCTTGTAATACCGCTCCAGGATGGACCGCGGGGCTTTTCCCGGCCGAAATCCCTTCAGCTTCACATTCCGATTCAGGGCCTTGTAAGTCGATTCCACTTCCTGGGAAACCACTTCCCGGGGAATCTCAAAAAAAATCTTCTTTTCAAAAGGACCTGTATTTTCGATTTGCACCTTCATTCACACCTCAGCATGGTATTGGGATTCAATCCTGCAGGTTGGGGAATGGACTGGCAAGATTTATCATTAAATTAGCAGACATTCCGGGATTAGTCAATGACGGCAGCGGAAAAACAGTGCCCCCTTCACTTTTCGCAAAGTAGGCAGAAGATGGATTGAATTTCAGGCGTTGCCCGGCCCGGAAGCAAGGGCGTTGCGCGCAAAAACCATGAGGCACGATTCATTTTCTAGGCCGGGCGGGCAACCAAAATGCGGAATGTAGAATGCGGAATGCAGAATGAAAAAGGCGAGGATTTAGGATTTCATTCCGAATTCCGAAATCCGCATTCCGAATTTGCCTTGCCCGGTGGGCCCGCCTCCAAATTGCGGAATGCCGATTGCGGAATGCGGATTGCAAAAGAAAACCAAGAAAATCCGAAATCCGAAATCCGCAATCCGAAATAGCTGAGCCGATGCTTTTTGCACGCAACGCCCTTGCTTCCGGGCCACAAGCTGGCTTTCCCACAGGAAAGAGTGCCGCAAAAGTGAGGGGGGCAAGGAACTCTTTCTGGTTGATCGTCCCGATATCCCGGTGCTATTATGACAACCGAGAGAGACAATTATGGTACCGAGCCCCGAAGAGTGTTTTCTTCTCCTCCGGAAGCACGAGGTTCCGGAGAACGTCGTCGAGCACAGCCGGGTGGTCCGTCAAATCGCCCGGACTCTCTGCCGGGAGCTCAACCGGCGGGGCGAGGGGTTGGACCCGGCGGTGGTGGAGGCGGCCAGCCTCCTGCATGATATCGCCAAGGTGGCCAGTTTCCAGACCCGGGAGAATCATTCCCTGGCGGGGGCCCGCCTGCTCCGCGAACTGGGCTTTCCGGAGGTCTCCGAGGTTGTGCGCCAGCACGTGGTCCTGGACTCGGGTTTGGATCATGGAAGGCTCACCGAAGCGGGGGTGGTCCACTACGCCGACAAGAGGGTCAAGCACACGGAAATCGTTTCCCTCGGAGAGCGGTTTGAGGACCTCAAAGAACGGTACGGGAAAAGCCCGGAGGCCCGGTCCTGGATCGATGCTATGGAGCGTCAAAGCCTGCTGCTGGAAGACCTCATTTTCCGGAAGATCCCCCTCTCTCCGGAAAGCCTGTCGAAGAAAACCGGAGAATAATCCCCGGATTCAACCGGACGGAAAGGGGATTCGGGAGACGGGAAAGGGGGAGTAAAATACTGTTCTTTATCCTTCAAAATAAGGGTTTTACCCTATTTTTTATGTTTACTTTTAAATCTATACTTTCTATAATTTTTCATTGAACGAAAAACCCTGAAAGGAGAAAAAAATGAAATTCTGGATGCTGCTTCTCATTCCGGTCATAGCCTTTTCCATCGGCTGTGGCAAACCGTACTACGTGGGGACCCCCATCGAAAAGGACAAATTGGATCAGATCGTCCCCGGCACCACCGAAGGAAAAGTGGTGGAAGTCTTCGGGCAGCCCTTCAAAAAGGAAGCGGTTTCGGCCGACACGACGAAGTATATTTACACCTATTACGAAGAACACCCGCGGGTCTGGACCAAAAACGTCCAGATCAAGCACACCCTGGAGGTTTACGCCAAGGGCGGGGTGGTGCAGAAATACGACCTGAAGAAAGAGGGCGTTGATTCCGTGACCGCGGCCGACAAGTAAGCCGGTCAAGGGGGGGAATCCACTCCTCCAATAAGGTAGTCAATTATTTTGACCCTGTCCACGGGATATCCCGAGGAGCTTTGACTCCGCGGGGTATCCCGTTTTTGCCTGATTCATTTTTCCCCCGCCTTCCAATCATTCCTGCGGGACCGGTTCAGGCCCCCGCCCTAAATTTACTTTGGCTAATCCCCGGCTCTGCCGGGGGATTGGACTCATAAAGGTTGACATTTCTGGGGTGCTGGGGTTGTGGCCCGGGCAAAGAGGGAGTTTCGAAAATATTAGTTTCATAACCATTTTCCTGGGAGGGACCCATGGCAACCTATCTGATCGTGGGGAACGGAGTGGCCGGCAATTCCGCGGCCGAGACCATCCGGAGAATCGACCCGGGTGGAAAAATCCTCATGTTTTCCAAAGAGAGGTACCATTTCTACTATACCCCCGCGCTCCCCGAATATCTGGCGGGAGAAAAACAGCTGAAGGATTTCACCCTCCATAACGCCCAATGGGATGAAAAAAATCGGATCGATCTTTTTTTGCAGACGGAAGTGACCCGGATCGATTCCCGGCAGAAGATCGCTCAAACCCAGAAAGGAGCGGAATTCTCCTTCGATAAACTTCTGCTGGCCTGCGGGGGGAAATCCTTTCTCCCCCCCATCCCCGGGTCCTCTTCGCCGGGCGTCTTCACCCTTCGCACCGTGGATGATGCCGAGGCCATCCGGAAAATCGCCCGGGAGGCGAAGAAGGCCGTGGTCATCGGGGGCGGGCTTCTGGGGCTGGAGGCGGGAAACGGCCTGAGGAAAACCGGCCTGGAAGTATCGGTGGTAGAGTTTTTTCCCCGCCTTCTGCCGCGACAGACCGATCTGCCGGCGGCCGCCCTCCTGCAGCGGCAGATGGAGGAGATGGGGTTTCGCTTTTTCCTGGGCGCCAAGACCCAAGAGATCGCGGCGGGAAAAAACGGACTGCGGGTCCTCCTGGAAGGGGGGCAGGAAATGCCCGCCGACCTGGTTTTGATCTCCGCCGGAGTGAGGCCGGAGATCTCCCTGGCCCAGGCCCTGGGGCTGCCGGTGGACAAGGGAATCAAGGTCGATGATCAAATGCACACGGGCCTGGATGGAATCTATGCCGCCGGGGATCCGGTGGAGCACCGGGGGCGTTTCTATGGGATCTGGCCGGCCTCCATGGAGCAGGGGAAAATTGCCGGGGCCAATATGGCCGGGCAAGAAAGACTTTATTCCGGGACGGTCCCTTCCAATTCCCTCAAAGTTGTGGGCATTGATTTGGTGGCCGCCGGGGAGATCGACCCGGAGGGAAAGATGGAATCCGCCGTGGTCCGAGACGAGGCCAGGAAGATTTACCGGAAGCTGGTTCTGCAGGAGAACTGTATCGTCGGGGCCATGCTGCTGGGGGATACAAGGGGGAAAGAGGAGATCCAGAAAGCCATTCAGTCGAAGAAAGACATCGCTTCGCTCAAGAAGGAACTGGGCCAAGAGAAGTTCGATTTTTCCAGGCTGAAGTAAACCTCTTCCCCTGCCTGTTGTCCGTTCAAGAAAGAAAAGGCCATCGGCAACCGGCAAGCGGCAACGGATTCCTAACCTCCCGTGTCCGTCATCTGCCATCCGTTTTTTCCATTTGACTCTCCCTCCTTTATTTAGTAAATTCCAGACATGAGGATGACTCGAGGCCGGGCCTCGAGTCTTCTCTTCGGCTGGATTTTCCCCTTCCGCCGGGACCCAAAAACCGAAAATGATTTTCCCCGGATGAGGGGACGCGGCCGGACCCGGAGAAGGTCAAAAGGAGAAATGGAGTGGCTTCTGAAATCAAAAGAAGGCTGGGAGAAATTTTACTCGACCAGAAATTCATCACCGAAGAACAGCTGGCCCAGGGGATCGAGAGACAGAAGATTTCCAAGAAGATGTTGGGGGAGATCCTCACCGAGCTGGGATTTTTGACCCAGGAGACACTGGGCCAGGCTTTGGCGGCTCAACTGGGGAAACTGCTGCCGGAACCCCTCTCTGCGGGGGTCCCGACGATGATCAAAACCAAGAAGCTGGGCGAGATCCTGGTGAATTATAATTTGATCAGCAAAGAGCAGCTGGCCAAGGGGATCGAAGAGCAGAAACGAAACAACCGGAGAATGGGAGAAGTCCTGACCGAGATGGGGTTCGTGACCGAGGAGAAACTGGCCCGGGCCCTCTCCGCCCAGCTGGGAATCCCCTATGTCGACCTGAACACCGTGGTCGTTGAGCCGGAGGCGATCGACCTCCTTCCGGAACGGCTGGCCCGCAAGAATTTGTGTCTTCCCCTGACGGTGGACCGCAAGTTTGTCACCGTGGTCATGTCCGATCCCCTGGATTTCGAAGCCATCCACGATATCAGCTTTGCCACCAACCGGGAGGTGCGGCCGGCCATCGCCCCCATCAAGGAGATCAAGGCGGCGGTTCGCCGTTTCTACCATCTCTCTCA
>Ga0315294_10001507_pt1 | contig 25428 bp, 24 predicted proteins | sample YL17G13_40_MG_FD_203626 | JGI IMG/M metagenome (GOLD analysis project Ga0315294, IMG submission 203626) | Sediment microbial communities from Yellowstone Lake, YNP, Wyoming, USA - YL17G13_40 | ecosystem: Environmental > Aquatic > Freshwater > Lake > Sediment | place: USA: Wyoming | collected... | reverse complement strand
CTCCCAAGGCGTTTCCCACTGCTACTACCTCTTCTCCCAGCTCAATTTTATCTGAATCGCCCAATTCCAAATAAGGTAAATCTTTTGCGTTTATTTTTAAAACGGAAATATCGCTTATCGGATCCCTGGAAATCACTTTGGCCGGATATCTTTTAGTCGGTTCTAAAATAACGGTGTAGTCTGCCTCGGGATCGGCTACCACGTGGCTGCTGGTGATAACATAACCATCAGGAGAAACAATGAAACCGGAACCTCCTCCAATTCTTGTTTTTTCTTTTCCTTTTTCAAATTTTGGAATAACAAGTTCCTGACCGCCAAAAGGAAAAAAATAAAAACCCTCTACTTTAGACAGGTCTTTGGAAATAACAATAGTGATTACGGCAGGACAAACTTTTTTTGCAACTTCAACAATTGGCGAACGTTCTGGCATATAGCTTATTTTAACATGAGAAAAGATTGTCAACAACAAAAAATTTTGCTAAAATGTTGCTATCGCCCCTGTAGTTCAACGGATAGAACAGTCCCGTCCTAAGGGAAAAATTGGGGGTTCAATTCCTCCCAGGGGCACTTGGGCCCGTGGTATAGTGGCAACACGCGACTATGGCATAGTCGAATCCGGGGTTCAAGTCCCCGCGGGTCCACCATTTATGAAAAAAGTTGCTATTTTGGAACCGGGAGCCTGGGGCAGTGCCCTGGGCATTCTTTTAAGCAGAGTCAATGAGGTTAGTTTTTGGTATGAGAATTCAGAATTTTCAACAAAACTTTCTAAATTTAGAGAAAATGAGAGATTGCCGGGAATTAAGATTCTCAAAAAAATTTTTATCCTTTCTGATTTAAGAAAAGTAATCGAAAAAGCTGACTTAATCATTATTGCCTCCCCCTCTTTTAATTTCCGAAAAACCTTAACCAAACTCAAAAAGTGCATAGATGACACCTATGTTAACTGCCCTCCTTTGATGGGGATTGCCAAAGGAATTGAAAAAGAAACCCTGAAGCTTCCTTCCCAAATTGTCGAGGAAATTTTTGGAAAAATTCCCTATGCTCATCTATCAGGACCGGGATTTGCTAAAGAAATTATCAAGGGAAAGTCAGCTAAAGAAGTCATAGCTTCCCGAGATGGAAAATTTTTAAAGCAACTTGGAGAACTTTTTAAAATTAAACCTCTGGAAATTTCCACTACAACTGATTTAGTTGGGGTCCAATTAGCCGGTGCTCTTAAAAATGCCCTGTCTGTCGGCATCAGTTTAGCTGAAGCCGGTCTCCAGGGGTCGGAAATCGAGAAAATCAAGAGAGGTTTAATTTATCTTGGACTGAGAGAAATGATAAAGATTGGAAAAGCAATAGGAGCGAGAAGAAAAACCTTTTTGGGGCCGGCCGGATTGGGAGATTTAATTTTAACCTCAACAAGTCCTCTTTCTCGGAATTTTCAATTTGGGAAAGCCATTTTATTAGATGCCGAAACAATGAGAAAAGATATTCGAGAGAGAAAAATAACCGTAGAAGGTTTCGAGAATGTCTTTGCTTTCCACGAGCTGGGGCGAATGTATAAATTGGATTTGCCGATGATTAATGAGATTTACAAAGTAATCTACAAAAAAACTTCCCCTCAGAAAGCAGTTGAAAATTTAAAAAAATTAGTTTAAATTAAATAGGTGGAGAGGTACCGAAGTGGATATAACGGCACCGCCTCGAAAGCGGTTGGTCCTTTAAAAGGGCACGTGGGTTCGAATCCCACCCTCTCCGCCATGACAATTTTTTATCGGCATGACCCGAGTGACCGCGAGTGAGCTGTGACCCGAGTGCCTGATAAAAATTGCAAACAAAAACAACGACTTTTCCGGTCGCTGTTTTTGTTTTCCTGTTTTACAATTTGATTAAATATTTAATCAAATATTGTGTGTAATAAATTCCCGTTAATATGAATACTGAAGCCACGCCGTACCGTAGCCACTTTTCGACCCTTTGTATTATTTGAAAGGCTTTGCCAACGGCTTGCATACTAAAGGCGATAAGCAAGGAAAAAATAATCACTGGCAAGCCAGTGCCTAATGCAAAAAGAAAAGGAAGGATTAATCCACCTGATGATTTGAGCACTAATGGAATAAGCACCCCAAAAAATAATACTCCGCTATAGGGACAGAAGGCTAGAGCAAACAACATACCCAAGGCCACAGATCCTAAATACCCCTTATCTGATAGCCATAGCTTTATTCTCTCAGTTGCTTGGTTATTATTTCTCAAATTAATTTTTATGACCCCAAACATTATCAGGCCAATGATTATCAGTACTGGCCCTAAAACCTTATCGCCCCAGCCCTGAAATATTTTTGAAACCTGGAAGGAGGAAAGGCCAAAATAGATTAGGGTTGCCAGCAAGGTATAGCTTATGCCCCTGCCCAATGTATAAAAAAAACCGGACAAAATTGTATGCTTTGGAGTTTTAATATCTTTAGAAATAAAGGCAACTGCCGTAATGTTGGTTGCTAAAGGACAGGGGCTGATAGAAGTCAAAATCCCTAATAAAAATGCCGAAAAAATAGGTATATTATAGTTATTAATTGCGGTGTTTATAAAATCCATATTCTATATACCTAATGTAGTCTTTATTTTATCTGATAAATAATTCTTAAATTTAGTAGCATCTCCTCCCGCGAGTTGCCAAACCATAGTATCTTCCTTTATGTTGTCTTGGCCGTTTCTAATTGCATTAATGAAAAGAGCCGAACCCCCGGCTTGAAATTTTTCAGCTAATTCCTTATTTTCGGGAAAATCAATATTAATTTCTCTAAATTCTATTCTCCCGGCTCTAAGTTGTTCTGAAAATCTCTCTTCTACTGTAGCATTAGCTAATTGTCCAATTCTAATACAAGTTGGACAGCGTTGGGTTGCGTGAAAAAGAAACACTTCAACCTTAGAAGCCGTTGCTATCCCTGTGTCGTCTGATTTATTGGTGTTCTCAGTCGTATTATTATTTTTTGGACTACTAATAGAAATAGCTAATAAAATTAAAATGACCGAAATTCCGATACCTATAATTATCTTTTTGTTCATAAGTACTCGATGAGTTATTAATAAGTTAATTCGTTTTTTCTCTGATCCAATTCATCCTTTATTTTTGGAAGCAATTGGAAATCTTGCACTATTTTTTGAGCCTTATCCCTGGTTTCGTTGTTTTCAGCGAAACTAATCGCTTTCATCGGACATAAATTAGCACAAGTCTGACAGGCAACCATGCAATTAGTGGGATTTACTACTTTGGATTTTTTATTTTCATAATCATATTTATACACGCCTCGTCCGCAAGAAGTCGTACACATCCCGCAGCCGATGCATTTGCTTTCGTCTATTTCTGGATTCCATTGGATTTGTCCACGATCAATGCCGTGAAATTTAGTGAATTTTGGATCTTGGCTTTTTTGTTCTGACATAATTTTATTTTAAAATTAAATTAAATAAGAATCCGGTAAACATTATGCCTACACCCACGATTCCCGCAAAAATAAGAATAAGTTTAGTTTTCATAACTTTTTTCAGGATCATAAACTCCGGGAGAGATAGTGCTGTGACCGACATCATGAATGCAAGAGTTGTTCCCATAGCAACGCCTTTTTCGGTCAATGCTCCGACTAAAGGAATAATGCCCGCGGCGTTAGAATAGAGCGGGATACCGATAAGTACAGCTAGGGGTACTGCATACCATTTATCCGATCCAGCATACTGGGCCAAAAAATCTGCTGGCACATAGCCGTGTATCCATGCACCAACGCCAATGCCGACAAGGACATATGGCCAGACTTTTTTTAAAATATCTAATGTGTAGTTTTTGGCATAGGTGATTCTTTCTTTTTGAGACATGCTTGGCAAATCAACATTGCCGTTTATCGTATTTTGATATACAAACGATTCAACCAAATTTTCCACTTTTATCTTGTCGATAATCATACCGGAAAGAATAGCGATAATCAGCCCGCTTATGATATAAATTAAGGCTATTTTCCAACCAAAAAGTCCGAGGAGTAAGACCAAAGCAACCTCATTGATCATCGGTGAAGCGACTAAAAATGAAAAAGTGACGCCAAGCGGGACTCCTGCCTGCACGAAACCCAAAAATAAAGGAATGGCCGAGCATGAACAGAATGGAGTGATAATTCCTAAAAGTGAAGCTAAAATGTTTCCAGTATATTTATTCTTATGAGATAATACTGCCCGTATTTTTTCAGGTGGCAAGTACGACCTGATTATCGAGACGACAAAAATAATCACCGACAAAAGAATAAATATCTTAAGGGTGTCAAAAATGAAAAAGTTAATCGCCGAAGCAAGTAGTGTTTTTGGAACAATCCCAAAAACCATATAAGTTAACCAATCAGCTAATAATTGTATAGGGTAAAAAATATTCATAGTATTTTATCAACAATTTCCTCCACAACTACAACCTGATTTTTTTGTTGAAGCCGATTGGTCGTATCCTTTATCTTTAGTTATTAATTCTTTGATTTCTTCTATACCTGAAGTTGATCCAGTCATAACCGGTTTGCCGTCAATCGCTAATACGGGACTTTGCATTACTCCCATCTCAACTATTTTTTGAATGTCGGTGATATATTCCACTTCCGTTTTTACTCCTAATTCTTGAACAGCCTGTTTTGTTAATTCAAAAAGCTTTTTACAAGTTGGGCACCCAGAACCTAAAACTTGGATTTTCATATTTGTTGAATAAATAATTATTAATTTATTTTAAATTTAACTTGTTTAAGATTGCTTGCTTAATAAGGTTAATTGGTATTTCTTCAAATGTTTTTTCTTCTTGTGATATTGTCCTGCAACGGCAATCCGCAGAATTTCCCATAAGATCAGAGCAAGAAGAGCAACTATTTTCGCCCGTTTCGGCATTGGGAATTAGTTTTTCCAAAAGAACGCCATCTATGAGTATCTCATTGGATTCGGACATCCGGCTTTCGGGCAGTTTAGTCTCTTTGAATTCAACCCTGATTCCTTTTGGGTCGAATTCGGTTTGTAACTCCTTGATCGTATCTGAAAGGTTGATTCCGGTACTCGAACACCTCGCACAGGTCTTTCCGTCTTTATCAAAATGCTTCCACTCGATAAAAAGGTTGGGCATATGATTGCAAAAATTTATTTAATAATGAATTAAACTTTGTCACCTCTTTTTTATTAATTGAATAATAAACTCTCAGGCCATCCTTGCGGTCATCGACCAAACCAAAATCCTTTAGCACTTTTAGATGATGCGATGTCAGGTTTTGTGGAAGATCAAGGAATTGCCAGATATCACAGACACATTTTTCTCCTGACCGTAGCATGCACAAAATTTTTAGTCTGTTTTCTTCAGCCACGACCTTCAAAAATTCAACGGCTTTTTCGAGATCCGCAGTAGTTTTTTTATTTTGACAGCACTTTGGTTTCATAAATTTATTATCAATATTAATTACATCAATCTATATTGATATAGTATACCCTTAAACAAAAATAGTCAAACTTGTCGCTGTCTTTTCTTTTATTCAGCCAGCAGAGTAAGTGTTTTGTCTTTGTAAACTATTCTCGATCTTAGATTCCCGAGCAATTCTCTTTTTTCTGACACTGATCCCTCTTTCAATATATACTTTGCGTAATTTCGTATATCAGTATCTTCAGTATTTTTTATCTTATCTGTACTACCCAGCACCGATCTTTGAAATATATTGAATCTTGCGATCTCATCTTCCAGTTTTTGCCTCATACCCAGTTCGTTGATATTTACTTTATCCAATATTTTCAAAAGCTCGGTAATCAGTTCCTCCTCACGGATATACTTATTCTTGCAATTACGATCTCTACCCCGGCTACAGCCGTAATAAATATAGTGAGCCGATGTGCCGTCTTTGAGTGGCTTCCATTTCTCCTCGGCTGATATGCCGGATCCACAATAACCACATGTAAATAATTTAGTGAAAGCAAATTCTTTGTTTTCCCTGACTATTTGATCGCGCTTCAATTGCACTTTGGCTTTTTCAAATAAATCTTGAGTAATAATCGGCTCATGCTTGCCGGTATACCAATTTCCACTTTCTTTTGGATGTTCAAAAACTCCGTAATAGAAAGAGTTATCTAATATGCGATAGATTCCGCTAAGTGTCAGCGGCTTATTTCCTCTCGTATAAAAATTCAGTTCAAATTTGAGCCAGTTATATATTTTTCTGCCAGAGTAATGTTCAAAGGCAACTTTTTCAAATATCTTTTTAATGACTGGCGCTCGCTGTTGGTCAATAATAACCTGGCACTTCTTGTCCATTAGTTTTTGGTTGAGATAACCCAGAGGTGCCACTCCCGGCCATAACCCCATTTCTACTCTTGTTCTCAAGCCTCGTTTTACATTGATACCTCTATTATCATTTTCTAGTTTTGCCTGTGATCCCAAAATCATCAGCAAGAATTTTTCATTCGGGTTGTTGCTGAATCTTTGTCCGAAGGTTCGTATTTCCAGAAGAGCCCCCGAATCCATAAGGTCCACTATTTTCCCAAGATCACCGGCGTTCCTTGAAATACGATCCGGCGCCCAAGTCAGGATTCCGTTGAATTTACCCTGTTTCAATTCTTCTATAATTTCGTTAAAGATCGGCCGTTGGCCGGTTTCTTTGGCTGAATGAGATTCTCGCTTCATTGTTACGACCTCTAAATTTTCCCGTTCAGCTAGCTGGAGCATCTCTTTAATTTGGCTATCAATTGAAAGGACTTGCCGTTCCTCGGATTCCGTCGATTTCCTTGCGTAAAGGCAGTATTTGACCTTTGTTGGGGCTGTTACTTTGCCTACCGCCCCCATAGGTATTTGTGTTGTATTCATATACCTAATGGATGACGCAGACCCAAAGAGGAGTCAAGAGCGTCCCAAGTAGGTACTGTTGGTAACTTATTTACCCCAAAATCATCGTGTTTTTACCAATAAGGATCATAGTTGGGTATCTCTTGTTGAGGCATATCTTCGTAGTAAATAAAGTCGTTTTCCATTTTCTTTTCGACAAGGGCCGCATAGCGATGAACGTCTGCGGCGTGTGAAGTCCAATTATGATATGGGACTTCTTTAAAGATATTCCGTTTCTCGTCCCACTCCCTTTTATATTGACTAATCGCGTCAAGCCATAATGAACATTTTTCTTCATCAATCCAAAGCTTATCGAACATAAACTTTCCTGCCTGAATTCCGTCATCAATGTTGGTTTTTGGATCAATAACACTGAAAGAAACGCCAAGATCTTTTGCGTAATCTATCCTTGCTTTTCCACTGCTTGCTTCACGGGTGTTTATGTCGTGCGGCGCGAAATGCGTTCCGTAGATATACTCTTTTCTTTTTACCGCAAGAACCGCCTGATCGATTCCGTCGCTTTCAGCGCCGTTCCAGTAATCGATCATGTAGATTATACCTCCTACGCGCTGGTAAAAACCGATAGCCATTGCTGGTCCTACTCCAATATCCCATACAGTGTATACTTTTTGATCACGCCGAAAAGGAATAATCGCAATTCTTCCTTCTTTCCGCGCGCGATTAATCTCCTCAGCATAAACAGCTCCCTTCACGGCAGAATCAAACGAACAGTAAAGTTCCTGCATAAATTCTTCCCGCGACATATCCTTTTTAGATTTTTCAATCTCTTCCTTATCAATGACGCCGGTATCGTCTACTGTAAGGTGGCGGGTAAACCAATCATCGTCGTTTTTATATGCTTCGAACAGCCGATAGAATTCGTTTTTACCCTGAGGTGTTCCGATCCAAATCGCATAACCTTCATTTTCAAGAAGTGTTGGCCGTATTACTTCCGTAAAGATGTTACTCGGCTGCATGCCGTATTCATCAAACACCACGCCGCTTAGACCCATACCCCTTAGACTATCAGGGGTTTCTGCGCCGTACAGAGTTATTTTTGATCCGCCAGAGAATGTTATTGACAATTCTGATTCCCGGCATATAATATTCGGAATAAATTTCGTATAATCCTTTAAAATTCCCCAGGCAACATTCTTAGCCATTTTATAGGTTGGGGCAATGTAGGCGTAATACGTCCCTCGTTTAGTCAGTGCGCTTCTTATCAGAAAGTTCAGCGCCGCAGTGGTCTTTCCGGCGCGGCGATGAACCACAAGCACCATCCAGCGCTTGTCAGTGTCGTGGAATGGGATTGCCCATTTCCGCGGCACATAAGGACATGTAATTTTTTTAGTCATAAATTTAATGCTTTTGCTTATACAAGAATGAGACCTCTATCGGCTGATCGAACTCAATCTTGGTTTTATTGAATTTGGGATGACGTTTTTCGAGCCAGTAGTGAATTGCTGGCCAGTGTTTGTCTTTCATCAATGACAGCAATTGGTGTTCACTAAGATCGTTGAAAAGATCTTCTCCTTCCAGCATTGCTTTATCGGCAGATTCTCCAAACTCTTGATCTTCTTCCCGCCAGTGGTAATAAGTTTGTCTTCCTACTCCGGCCTTTTCGCATGCCACCTGAACAATCGGGTAGTGACGCAACTGATCAAGAACTAACCCCTTCAGTTTTATCTGCCGATTTGCAATAGTTTTCTGTTTTTTAAGATTATTCATGTGATTTTCTTAGATTTTTTACCTGTTAATTTTTCCCAGCGGTGCTTGATGACCTCACAGTAGACTGGCGATTTCTCCATGACATAACAGCGCCGCTTCATTTTCTCGGCCGCAATTAAAGTGCTTCCCGACCCGCCAAACGGTTCGACAATTAAGTCGCCGCGTTTGGTTAAGACTTTAATATATGGGATCAGAATCTCAATTGGTTTTGTGCCAAAGACGACTCCTTGTCCGGAATGTTTAGCATCTTCAGCCCGGAATTCGATAAAATCGGTGGGGCAATACTTCTTTCCGCTTTGGTAAGTTTCCCATTGCGGTTTGCCGTTTGTTGCGTAGAGCGCCGTCTCATATTCGTTCTGCAAAAGTTCTAATTCAGGTTCGAGATTGAGCCGTTTATCATTGGAACTTCCAACCAAAGCAAAATCGTATTTGTTGAAGAATTTATATTTTGCAGAAAAACCCTGAGAACGATTAGGAAGATGCCATATGATCATATTTCGAACACGCCACCGTTTTTCCATTTCTGTCCATATATGCGGCGTGTTCTTCCAATATTCGAATACGATGATACTGAAGTCTTCTTTTGCGACGGATTTCACATTTGTCATCCATTTTTCAGTGAAGTCGTCGGGTAGTTCATCTGTCCCGAGATACTTGCGATCCCGCCTGTAACCGAATCCTTTTTTTGTATTGCCGCGCCGCTTGATACCTTGAAGATATTGAAGATTATACGGAGGATCAGTAAAGCACATATCCGCTTTTTCACCGTCCATTAGCTTTATGATATTTGTCCGGTCAGTTGAATCACCGCACATAAGACGATGTGGCCCAAGCTGATACACATCACCGTTTTTGACTGAGATGTTTTTGATATCCAGTTTTGCCAGCTCTTTTTCCAAATCAAATTCTTCCGGGATATCCTCAACCGCGAATATGTTATCTAGTTCTTCAGAAGAGAAACCGATATCAGCCAAGAATGACTCTTTGAAGTTTGTTAGCAAATCCCAATCAAATTCTCCGGTATTTTTGTTTAGCCGGATATTTAACTCTTTCTCTTTTTCGATATCGGAAATATTGAGAAATACGACCGGTATCTCGTTAATCCCGATTTCTTTGGCGATCGACAAACGGAAGTGTCCACCGATCACAACTCCTTTGCGCTCTGGCGCGGAGTTGGCGATAATGGGATCGACGAAACCATATTTTTTGATACTTGCTTTAAGATGTCTTATAGCTTCCTTATCCCATTTTCGTGGGTTATATTCCGATAATCTGAGTTGATTTACCGGAACATAAACTATATTAAGCTTTTCTTTTTGCATGGTTTTTAAGATTGTTAATTATTAATCGATTTATTCCGATTGATATCGACCACGCGGTATAGAACCGTATCAATCTGCAGAACAAAAAACAGGGAATACATTGCGCATTACCTGTTGTCTTAAACAAAAATCCGGAAAGGAAGTCGCAAACACAAATGGGCGCATTGATGCGCAATGTTTGGCAATTTCCTTCCCGGATTTTTTACTAGATCGCTTTCGAGTAAATTACCGGATGTTCCTGTTAATGTTCTGTGTTTTTATTATAGCATAAAAAACCCTTGTCAACTAGCCCTGTTGGCAACTCCGCTTTACAATTTTGGTGTTTGAGCTAGGGTACGGTGGACGTAAGTGTCAAAAAGGAGTAAAATTTAAATATAATTTAATATAGTCGCCTAAACCTGTTGGTTTTCCAACAGGCATGGTGCAAAAACTCGGTAAGAGATACTAAGCTCGTCGTCAGAGCTACTCTTACCGAGTCATATCCCGAAAGGGGTATGGGTAGCCGAAAGGCTATCGCTGGCGGCGAGCTTTGTGTTTTCCGCTAGAGAAACAAAATGTATGGAAAAATTCATAATCATCATTTTATTTATCCTTGGCGTGTTATTCTCTAATGCTTCGCATATTCCCCAATGGCTGTTGCTTGGCGCTGACAAACCCAAACATCCTCAATGGAAAACATACGGAGTTATTGCGGGTATAATTTGGATTTTATTGTTAATTTTAGCAATATGAATAGTAATTTTTTAAAACTAAATCAAAAAGGTTTTATTCAAATACCGGTGTTTATAGTTATAATTGCAGGAATTTTAGTTATTGGAGGAGTTAGTTATTTCGGAATAAAACAACATCAAAATAATCAAAATAAAAACAATAACGAAGAGAAACAGCAAGAACTGCAGGGCGATGTTGTTATGCCTGAGGGACCAACAGAAATTTCCGGAGAAGGATTTTACAGTATAACCCTGGAAACTAGCCCAAGCATACAAAGAAGAGAAGCAACATTCAGAATTAAATTAAAGAATTTGAATGTAGAACCATTTATTACAAATTTAGGAACGGACAGCTGTAATATTACTGATTCAAAAGGACAAAGGTACCTCGCGGCCTTCACAAGCGAAATTAAGCTTAAAAAGGCATTGCTTCCGGGGGAAGAGGTATCAATTGATATTATAAGACAAGGATTGGGGACTTCTTTTATTCAGGAAGGAGAAGTAGCTTGTGCGAAAGAAGGTGTTTATCCGAACGATTTAATCGATGGTAATTTTAAATGTATTTATAACAGTTCGGGAGAATGTGTTTGTGAAGATTTGGGAGATTTGAAAATTAATGACTGTATTTTTCGTATAACAACGGACGGTAAAATAGCATCTAATAACTGGGGAAAGTATCCGTTGACGGTAACTATAGAAAAGTAAGTAATACTTTCTTATGACAAAAAAAGGCGCACCTTATAGTTGCGCTTTTGTCTTATATCCTCCACAAAAGTCGCTTTACTTAGTTATTAACTTATGTTAAGTTATATATAATGAATCAAACAAGAAGTAAATTTGATAAATTGCCTAATATCCTCACGTTGAAACAAGCGTGTGAGATTTTAAATTGTCACCCTAACACTCTTAGGAACTGGGATAATCAAGGTATTTTGAAAGCCATCCGGTTTGGGAAGCGCGGCGATAGGCGTTATAAAAAAGAGGATATTTTGAAAATCCTTTCAAAAAAATAATATGTCTGCTTTTATTAAAAAATATTTAGCTGAAAAGATAATTTCCCAAAAAACAGGCGGCAATCTTGCACGTCTATCTTCTGTATTAGCTAAATCTACAATTGATCTCAACCCACATCAAATTCATGCCGCACTATATGCTTTCAATAGCCCTCTTTCGCGCGGGGCAATACTTGCTGACGAAGTTGGTCTTGGAAAAACTATTGAGGCCGGAATTATAATTGCACAACTGTGGGCGGAAAATAAAAGAAAAATCCTGATAATTTGCCCTGCTTCACTGCGAAAACAATGGCAGGATGAGTTACTTACAAAATTCGGTCTGGATTCAGAGGTATGGGACGGTCCATCTTATTTAGAGAGAGTAAATAGTAGTGAAAAGACGCCACTTACTTACGACAACATTTTTATTATTTCCTTTCAATTTGCTTACACTCATTTACCGTTGATAGAAAAACAACCATGGGGCGTGGTGATTATTGATGAGGCCCATCGCTTTAGGCGGGTATATAAAGGGCGTGACGCTTCCAAGATGGCATATGAAATCCGGGAGGCGATCAAAGACAAGCCAAAAGTCCTTCTTACGGCTACGCCATTACAAAACAATATAGAAGAGTTATATGGAATAGTAAGTTTTATAGATGATAAATTGCTCGGCACGCCTTATAGTTTTAAAACTCGTTTTGCTGATCCTATCAGACAGAATCCGGAAATCGCAAAAGCACGTCTTGAGGAATTACGTGATTTAATAAGGGGCGAAGAAAAAAACGATCCGTTGTCTATTTCCGGCGTTATTACCCGGACTCTCCGTAAACAAGTCGTAGAATATGTTCCGTTTAGAAATAGAGTTTCCAAGATATTTGATTTTACTCCTACAGACGAAGAGGTTGAGTTGTATGAAAAAGTATCGGCATACTTACAAAGACCAGAAGTGGCAGCGATTATAACCACCCAAAGGAACCTTATGGTTTTGGTTTATAGAAAATTACTTGCAAGTTCTTCATTTGCTATTTCCGCTACGCTTAAAAAACTTATTGAAAATTTAAAGCAAGAATTAGAATTAAGGCAGCAAGAGAAAAATAAACAAGAAGCAGTAAATCCGGAAAATGTGGAGGACGAGGGTTTAGAAGAAGAATCTGAGGAGGCAGAACTAGAAGGCATTGAGCAGAAAGTTAAGAAAGTGAAGCAGAGAGTGGGTCAAAAATTTAGCGATAAGGATATTCAAAAAGAGGTCAAAGAGTTAGAGGAGTATTATGCTCTGGCAACAAAAATAAAGAAAAATACAAAAGGCGAAGAATTGATCGGTGCTTTAAAAAAGCTTTTCGCTCAAGCCAAAAAGAACGGCTGGCCGCAAAAGGCAGTTGTTTTTACGGAATCTACTCGCACTCAAGAATATCTAGCCGGACTTTTGCGCGACGCAGGAATCAGTTTTACTCAATTTAATGGCTCAAACAATTCGCCGGATGCGCGTCGTGCGTTTGAGGCGTGGAGAAAGGAATTTCCAGATGCGGCATCTGTCGGTTCGTTTTCCGCTAATATACGACAGGCGCTAATTTACGATTTTAAACATAATACGGAGGTTTTGCTGACCACGGAAGCGGGCGCGGAAGGGTTAAACCTTCAATTCGCGAATATTGTTATTAACTATGATCTTCCGTGGAATCCGCAAAGAGTAGAACAGCGTATCGGACGTTGTCATCGTTACGGCCAAAAGTACGAAGTTATTGTTGCCAATTTTCTAAATACTAAAAATTACGCCGACCGGCGAGTACTGGAGCTTTTACAGGAAAAGCTAAATTTATTTGACGGGCTTTTTGGTAGTTCAGATGAAATTTTAGGCGCACTTGAGTCTGGCTTAGATTTTGAAAAGAGAATTTTGGAAATTTATCAAAATTGCAAAACACCAGAACAATATGATAAAGCCTTTGCCGAATTACAACAAAAGTATCAAGAGGTTATTTCTACCGCTACTCTTGAATATCGCAAATTGCTTCTAGAAAATGCCGACCAAGCTGTAGCCGCACTTTTCAAGCAGACGGATTTGGAAACAAAACAAGTCGTTTCAGATTTTGATAGCGATCTCTTACGATTATGCACTTTAGTTCTTGGTAGCCATATTAAAAAGACTGACGATGACGCGGTTTATGTGGTGGACGGCCACGATCTCCCAATAGCCTTTCGAGAACTTAAGGACGAAGAAATTGGTAAGATTTCCCGAGCGCATAAAGATCACCCGGTTATAAAAAAAGCTATTGAGGAAGCATTAGCTATTCAAACCAAACCAGTGCCGTCGCTTATTTTTGAGCTGAGCAAACACGGCAAACAGATTGCTCAATTAAAAAATAGCGATAACAAAGACGGTTTTATATTTTTATGGAAACTAAAAGTTTCAGGCGTAGAAAATGAAGAGTTAATCGTGCCCTTCGGTTTTCTCAAGACTAATGGCGGTTATCAAAGCCTGGACTATTTGGCAATAAATGATCTTCTTTCAGTAGCGACGCAAGGTAGTCAAAAAACAATTGATTCTATACCGATAAAAAAAGAGGTTCTTTTTGCGGAATGGGCAGAATGGAAAAAGCCGGTGGTGGATAAATATCAAAGACGGAACGAACGATTGTTTGACCGCGAAACTGACCGTATCAACCACTACTATAACGATTATGCTCTAAGGGTAGAAGAAAGAATGAAAAAACTCGAAGAAGAAAAGAGCGATGCTAACCGCAAGCGTGATAATTCCGCGGATTTGGAAGAGAGACGTAAACTGCAAAAGAGAGCACGGGATATTGATATTGCTTTAGGTAAATTACGTCTAGAGCAGTTAAGATTAAGGCAAGAGGCAGAAACGTCTCGGCAAAAAGAACTTGAAGGTTTAGACAAAAAGCTTGATTTGAGGATTGAAGAAGAAATGATAGCTGTCACTTATTTTGAGATTCATTAAATATGGAAAAGCATCAAGAAAAACAAAAAAAACAGGATTTGGGAATTTTCTACACTCCGCCGGAAGTAGTGAATTTTGTCTTTGATGTCTTAAATATTTGGAAAGAGAAAGAAGATAAAGAAAACCAGCGTTGGCAGTCGCGCAAACCGAAGCCCCATTATCCCTCGGTGATTGATCCGGCCGTCGGCGAAGGCGTATTTTTGAAAGGCGCACTTGAAAACGACTTCACTAAACCAAACTATATATTCGGTATAGACATAGATGAAACCGTTACTAAAAAATGGGAAGAGATTAATTTACTTACATCTTTTGGTTCAAGAGCTAATTTAGAAAATCATTTTTTCCACCAAAATGGTTTGTTACCGCTCGAAGACAAGATTCTGCGCTACAAAACCGGCGGACTTAAAGAATTTGACGTAGCGGTTGGCAATCCACCTTATGGGGGCATTGGAGTAGATATTAAGAGTAAGGCTACACCGCAAGCCATAGAACTTTTGAATGCGTTGGCAAAATATGAAGTTATGGCGGCAAAGAATAAAAAAACAGTTGTAACTCAAAATAATCAGACCATAATTTCTTTACCCATGTCTTATCATGTGACATCGCCACAACTTTCACTTACTGATATTGCCAACAAAGCAGATGGCATTCCAATTGAAATCCTTTTTGTCGAAAGATTTATTCAGCTCGTTAAGCCGAGTGGCTGGATTGCAATTATTATCCCCGAAGGAATTTTAAGCAATTCTAATACTCACTATGTCCGTGACTTTATTGCCGATAGAACTAAAGTGGAGGCTATTATTTCACTCCCACGCGAGACATTCAAACAAGCCGGTACAAGTGCCAAAACAAGCATTCTATTTTTGAAGAAACTAGCGGAAACTGAAAAGCCATTACTTGATCACCCAGTGTTTCTTGCTACGGCGGAGAAAATTTCCAAAAATGATTTCCAAAAAATCACGAAAGATTATATAAATTTTTATAAGTAGAACTATGAAAAATCAAAAAATTGCCCAAACAACTAAAGATCAAACTGGCAGAGATACAATTATGGTACGAACAGATAAAACAGTCAGGGACTTAATGAATGCAGAACCATCAAGTAGATGGAATGTTGAATATTGGAATCCGAAATATGTTAAGAATTTGGAAAAACTTTTATCCTACGGCTTCCCGATTAAAAAAATAGGAGATTATGAAAAACGGCTTACTTATGGTGCGATAGTTACTGGCAAAAAAGATTATAGCGGGAATGATTTATTGCTTTTGAATCAAGGCGAGATTAAGTTTACTGGTCTTGACCTAAATGGCGCGAAACAGATAAAGAAAAATACGCCATGGGATATTGAAAGGGCAAAAGTTAAAGTTGGTTCAATAGTGTTGGCGCGTTCTGGCATCGGTGGTGTCGGTAAAAATAAAATAACCCTTGTTGATAAGCCTATTAATGCTGTTGTAGATAGTTTTGTTGATCTTTTAGATCTAGATGGCGAACAGATAAATCTGTTTTATATTATCGTTTTTTGGAAAACTTGTTTCGGCTGGTTACAAATTGAAAGGATAATAAACGGTGTTGGCACGGTTAATATTAGTTTTGACGAAATACGAGGAATTAAAATTCCCGTACTTCCTGATAAAATTCAAAAGAATATCGAGTTTGAATATAAAAAAATGTCTGTTTATCACGATAAGGCAATGGAATCAAAGAAAAAAAGCAACGAGGTGGAATATAAAAATAATATAGAGATTGCCGAAAAAATGCTAAAAGATTTAATTGCTAAAACCGAAGCCGTAATTCGCGGTGAGCGGAAAGATGTAATTTAATTTATGCCAAAAGAACAATCCGAAAATTCATACATCGCTAACGAAATCTTGCCACTTCTTGCAAGTGGTTTCGGCTATCCTATCAATGACCCTTTACGGGTAAAAATAAATGATGTGCCGATTTTTCGACCGAGTGGCGCGCGTTCTGGTTCAACTATAGACATTGTTTATTATCACAACGGCGAACCGGTATTGCTCATAGAGGCAAAGCGTGAACATAAATCCCAAGAGGCCGCATTAAGACAGGCTCTTGATTATTTGCGTAATTTCCCGATTGATCACAAAGAATTTGCTCCCTCCGGCATGCCACCAAAGTTTTTAGCAATAACGGTTGGTAGAGAAATCAAGTTTTATAAATGGGCAATTGATTATTCAAAACCCATTCCAGATTTTTTGACAGAACAAGTCGAGGTTTTACCGTTTAATAAACTTCTCGAATATTACGGTCTAAATGAAGAATATAAACCGCGTATACTGGATGCCAGAGGATTTAAAGCAGATTTTTTTGATGAATTGGTGGCAATTTTTAAAACAGACGCAAAAGAGCAGAAAATTACAGCTGAAGTTATCAAAAAAGTTTCATTACAAATTCTTAACTTTTTAGAATATGGCGACAAATTCGCCGGCCAGCCACCGTATACTAGTTTGACAATACAAGGTCAAAAAGCAGTGCGAGATTTATTTGATCGGTTTGATTTGACGGCTTCGCTAGGTGCAGAAGCTGCTCGTGAATTTCGCAGAGCAATCCTTCGTTCTTTTCAGGGTGGCGGTTTTAATCAGTATCTTACCGAACAATGCGTAATTGCGTTTATGGTTGATTTAGTCGGTGGTTTTGGGCCCGAAACTAGGGTGTTAGATTTTGAGTGCGGAAGTGGTGGTTTTTTAGCAGCGGCAGTTGAGCATGGAGTTGCATTAGAAAATATTCGTGGAGTGGATATAGAAGAATTACCTTATATCGTTGCAAAAACTTATTTAGCTTTATATTTCAAAAAAACCGGTGAATGGATCGATGCTTTACCAATAAAAAAAGAGAATGGTTTGCTTAATCAAGGAAGTAACTGGGATGTGGTAATTGGTAACCCAGCAGGCGGAAACAAATATGAACACGGAGAATTATCGAAAATCGGAAGTCACCTTGACCGGGACTTAGATAAAAATGGACGACTTGACGATAATCTATCGGAATATAATCTCTCCATCCAACAGGCGGTTGCTAGCGCAAAGATGGGCGGGAAAATATGCCTTATTTTACCAGAAGGATTTTTTTCAAATTCTCATGATGAAATCTTACGCAAATTTGTTGTTAATCACTGTAAGGTGTTAGCGGTTGTGAGTCTGCCGCGCGGAGTCTTTAAAAAGGGTACCTCGACGCGTCGTCAGGGAGGAGGCGCACAAAGTGCTTCGATGAAAATGTCTGTTTTTTACGCAGAGAAATTAAGAAATCCAGATAAGAAAGAGATTATCAGTAATGATGATTTTTCTGCGTTTGACTATCCTGTATTTATGGCAACCGTGAGTGGGCCGGAATCAACAAGCGGGCCAGTGTGCGACTGGCTTGAACCTCAACTCGAAGTCATTTTAAGCCAGTGGCGCGAATGGAGCACGAAAGGTGAGCTAAAAGAAATTCCGCGCGTTGAGCTTCCGAGTACTAAACAAGAGAAAAAAGTGAGTCCGTTGCCATTGATTCAAGGAAAAAAGAAAGCAGGCGGGGTCAAAAAACCAAAACCTCCCGCGTATAAGTCAAAAACAAAAATCAGTAAATCTTTAGAAGACATATTTTCATAGACGAATTGGTTTATAAACCCTACGGCCCCACGCTGAAAAAGATAAAATATGACAATTAAAAAGATCAGTAAAATTAAAGAATATAAGTCGTTTCGGGATTTTTCCTGGAGACGTCTTTTAAATGCTGAAAATTTTCATACTAAAACAAATATTTTATATGGCGAAAACGGTAGTGGGAAAAGTTCAATTTGCAATATTTTAAAAAGCGTATCCCAAAACAAGTCTTTTGCGAGATACGTTCCTGAAGAAGCTGAGTTGCTGATTGGTAACACGCAATATAAATACGAAAATCAGACTTGGGCAGGATATATTCAACAAGATTCAATCTTATTTTTTGACAGAGAGTTCGTTGATCAAAATATTCATCTTGGTCGCAGCAGAGGAACGCAACAAGGAGAGCAAGAGCAAAAATCCGGTAAGTTAATTATTGAATTTGATGCTGAAGCAATTAACCTTCGTGCGGCAAGAGACAAGCTTGCAGCAATCAAGGAAGAGAAAAATGGTAAACTAGAAGATTATCAAAGCAACAATAGAGCTGCTCTAGGATTTAATCTCGCCGAAGACGAAGAAAAGCTATTCAGAAAGTATAAAAACAAGAGCAATAATACGATCAATAACGCAAAAGAGTCTTTAGATAATCAAAGGATTGATTTAGATGGAAAAATTAAAGCAGACAAACAACTTTTACAAAAAACAGAAAATATCCAGGCCATAGAAGAGTTAAGCAATATAGATGACGATTTAATATTTTCAAACATTAAAGCCTATCGGGGTCTTTTTGATTTTGATCTCAAAGAGCAGGTTAGGATAGATGCCGAGGAAGAGTTGATTGAAAAGATAAAAAATTATAAGGTGTTCTTTGAAGAAGGTTTTGAAATTAGGAAAAGACATTCGCAGCAGTGCCCGTTTTGTCAATCAAAAAATCAAGAGGAAAATATTAGTACAATAATAAGTATTTATGATCGCCTATACGACGATACTTACAAAAAACAAAAGGCTACTTTTAATAAAAATAAACAAACCCTGATCGATGAATTAGAACAGATTCAGGAAACAGTTAAGAATTTTGATTTTAATCACATTTTTATTTTTCTTAAGAAGCTTGCAGAACAATTCTCTATTAAGAATATCTACCTAGTTGCAGAGGAAGAACAGTTTAGGAAGCCGGTCCAAGCTCAAAAGATTGGAGAGCTAAAAAAGAAAATTTCTGAGCTAGATAAACCCAGCAAAGAAGATATTTCTACCCTCTACGCAGAGGCAAAAAAGGAGGTAGAAAACATTATTAAACTTTTTTCTGATATTAAAAGATCGATAGACAAAAAGAATAAATTAATTGGGATATTTAAAAAAGAGCATACTGGTCAGAAGCTGTCGGTGCGAATCGGCAAGAATCAAAAAACCGTAGAGGCAATTAAACAGGAGTTAGATTTTATCAATGGACGTAAAATTGAGAGTCAAAAATTAAAACTCGAAAAAGGCAAGGAATTAAACAAACTTACACGAATGACAGAAAAGGCTAAGGCTGAACATAAATTAGTAAAGGAAAAATACGAAGAGTATTGCTCTTCCGGGGCGTTCACGAAAATCCTTAAAAAAATAGAGTCATACTTCGGTAATTTTAATTTTAGCTTTAAGCTTCAGTTAGCTACCGCTGATAGACATACCGGATCAACAAAGGAATTGCCATTCGCCTTTAAGGTTGTGGATTTTGATGGCAACGAGAGAGATTTACGAGAAGGTCTTTCTGAGGGTGAAATACAAGTTTTGTCTCTTTGTTTCTTTTTCGCTTTTCTTGATATTCACAAAAATAAAAATCAGAAGGTATTGGTTTTTGATGATCCGATAACAAGTTTAGATGATAGCAATTTAAGCAGTTTGGTTGATTTTATAGCCAGCGAAAAGGATAAATTTTCACAAACTTTCATTCTTACCCATCACAGAACATTTTTTAAATTTCTTAGGAAAAAATTCAACAAGAAGTGTAATGAGTATAATATTATAAGAAATAAAAATCATCTCGGTGGCAGTTTTATCTGCAAGAGTAAAGAGGAAAGATTTATACAAAAACTCAAGGATTTTGATGCACATCTTTTGCAGATTGCTCAAAACCATTCTGGTTTTGACGTTGAGCTAAAAATCGTTGAATATGGCCAATATTTAAGATATGAAACCGAACATTTTATAAAATGTCGGCTCTTACATTGGGATGTATCGAATGAATTCGCTAAAATCGTTGAAGGCATCAAGGACAATAAAAAAATTTTAGATAGTGATTTAGACGAAATAAAACAGGTATACTCTTTCTGTAACTGGACTACGTCACATGTTGATATTGGAGATGACCACGGCCTAGCGCAATTAAAAGATAAAATTTCTACATTTACTACTATATACGATAAAACTAATCGGCCATAAGCCATCGTCTAATTACAAATCAAAATAGTTTATATCTATGAACACAACAGATTTTATTCGCAGTTTTCCAGAGATTCGAGAAAAAGACGATAAATATTTTTTATTTCTTGGAATTATTTCTGGATTAGATAATACAGAAATTATAGAAATTCTGAATTTATGTTTGGCTCAGGACATTTTTAAAAGAAAGATTTTGTTAAACAAAATTGTATCGTCCGTATCTAGTTGGTCAAAAAATGTTAATGATAATCTTTTCAAAAAGATTTTTTCTTCACTCGGTACTCTCAATTCCTATTTCAAAAAAGAAAGTGCGTCAATGATGTTGTCCGGTCTTTGTCCGTATATTTCTGCGATAAACCAGAAAAAATTATTGCATTACTTTTTGCAGTCCAACTATAAGAATAATCGTAAGAGAGCATACGCGTATCTATTAGATAATTGGTCTCTAAAATACCAAATAGTAGTTGAAAAGGCCTGGCAAGTTTATAACGACGAGGAAATTATAAGTCTTCTTGTGGCCAGAATACCTCGTAGTTTTTTGCTTAAAAACTTCAAAGATATATCGTGCCATTTTGAAGAGGAGGATTTAGATTATGATTTCCATCTAAAAGTCATCAGAAATAAATTTTATGCACGAATAGTAGAAGATATTTCATCCGAGCTTAAGCAATTAAAAGACAAGGATCCCATTTCTTTTATTTTCATAATGAAGGAGTGTGGCAGAAAGATTGACCCCGGGTGGGCAATAGAAATCTACAGAAAATTCCCACGATCTCGAAAGTATTTACCTAGATGGTATGCAGAAATGAAATTATGGAAGGAAATTATAAAGATAGATCGACACCTGTTTGATTAAAATTGTAGTAAACACGTGAAAGATTCCAAAAGAAGAATTAAAAAAGTTCATGGGTGAAATAAAAATAGTTGAGGAAAATTAATATGTCAGAAGATAATTTACAAAAATTAAATAACTATTTTGAAAAATACATCGATGGGATGCTTATTAAAGATATCGAATTATTAAAAGCAAGGAACGATGAGCTTAGATTTTCTTATCCTTATATTTTATTAGTTTGTAGCTGTATTGATTTGTTTGGCGGTATTGAAAAAGACTTTGCAAAACCTAATAAACAAGGAAACTCGCAAGAAAGATTCGAATGGTTTATAACCGAGTGGATGGGCAAAGTGAACCCTTTGTATAGAGAAAAAAGTTTGGCTTATTTAATCTACGACAGCTGGAGGTGTGGCATAGTTCATCAGGCTACTCTTAAAAAAGGATTTGTGGCTTCGTCTCATACATATGATAGAAATAAACATTTATATTATATTGAAGATGAAGATATTATTTACATTCATCCCTTACAATTTGCAGATGATTTCACTGAGGCTCAAAAAATGTATAGGGAAAACATTAATAACAGCCTTGCAGATACTGGTTATATTGAATCTTTATACAATCATTTACAAAATATGATGGAGGAAGACAACGATCGGAAAAATCAAAGTTTAGCTGAATTTATTAAAATATTAAAAAACAACAGTTTAGTTTTTAATTCAACAGATAATACTGTTACGACAACTACCACGGTAACCTCGTCAAAATCTTCTCAGGAGACAATTACGCGTTTACCAGACGAAGATGAACTATCTGCAGTTCCTTCGGCGGCACCAAAAGAAGATGATTTGAAATAAATAAGAATAATAGATGAGTAGCAACATGAGGGATTTCAAAAGAATTTTAAAAAGAACGGATGCTGGATTGATTCAATTCTTTCTGTATGTTGGGGCTTTAATATATTTAGTGCTGAAAGGGCACGGCTGGTGGTCAGTCGTTTTTGTCCATCTCTTTTTTGTATTCGTTTACGGCGTTGTATATTTTAGATATGAGTTTTTATTGTTTTTTCTTTCGCCTATAACAGCAATACTTTTCCCAATACAAAATTATCTTTTGAAAAAGTATTTAGGAAATTTTAAGCAGAATATTCCGGCTGAGGCGGTAGTTATTTTGGGACGGTTCGATTGGTTTAAACTCGAAGCATGGATCAAACACAATTTTCTTAAGAGTGAAATAGAATCGCTCGTGAAATACTTAAAAACAAAAGGACAGGATTTTTCTTTTTATCCCAATGCGAGCTTCAAAGATATCGAAAAAATTATGAGCGATAAAAGTATAAAAGAAGTGTATTTCTTTGGACATGGAACTTCACACGTTTTTCAATTAAATACCGACGATTATTTGTATTACTGCGATTTCAATGATCCTCTAAAATACGGGAAGGAATTTGTCCATCAGATACACTGTGGTACCCCGGATGGTAAAAGCTTGATTGATTACGTGGTTCCTAAAGAAAATCAAAATAAATGTTTTCTTTTTAGAAAACCGATTAATTCTTTTGATATCCAAAAAGAGTTCAAAAAGAGAACCAAAAATATTCATGCATGAGTCAGAAAAACATCTTAAAGACTCTATTTACTATGGCGATTTCTACGATCGCTTTACTGTTGATGAGTGCCGTCGCTGGGAAAAGAAAGAAACATCCAAAAATAGGACTGCGATAAAGGAAAAAACTAGAAAGTCTAAAATTAATAAGATTAAAAAAGAATTTATAGTGAATGTCGTTATCCCAACCGCCCTGTATTTTATTAAAGGAGACCGTTATGCGCAGAAAGCGGAAACCATAAGGGAATGGATGGACCAGGACCAGGCAAAAGACGATTTACTGGCCTCTGCAAGGCCGCCGGAGGGCATTCAGTGCTTAACCTGTAAAAGTGTCTTGATTCCAACTTTCAGAGACCTCCAGAGCGGTTGGCTCGATAAAAAGGACAGAGTTCTATTCATGTATGACTGCCCGAATGGGTGCCTGCCCCACCGGGCATTTTTTGACGATGGAGAAGAAAGGAGGCCGACGCCTTATCTCTGTTCGAAATGCAACAGTGAAGCAAGTAAGAAGTATAAACGGAAGGGAAATATAATAACCACAATTTATACCTGCCCAAAATGTGGCCACAAGGAAAAAGATATTATGGATTTGGATGAAAAACCCAAGCCCGAAAAGATTGACCCCGATTTTATAAAAGACCGCGAAAGATTTTGTTTATCGGAAAAAGAAGGGCAGGAATATATCGAGGCTGCGGCAAGGTTAAAAAATATCTCCAAACTTATGGAAGAATCGAAAGAAAAAGAAAAAATACAGAAAAAGTTGGTGGGGATAAAAAAGCTGTCCGTCGCCGGGCTTAGGGATCTTTTATCTCCCCTCCTGGAGAAGGAAGGATATATTAAATTAGAATTTTCCCAACCCGAAATAAGTAAGGATGTGATTTTACAGTTTACCGTTCAGGAAAATAAATCCAGCCGGGAAGAATACGACAGTAAATTTCATTTGCAGAAAATTATTAAGTTAGCCGTTGAAAAAACCAACTGGCGCTTAATGAGTGAAGGAGTATATTATAAATTGGGAATCCTCTCGGGCCGTTTGAGAGGCTACGAAAACGACGAAGATTTATTAAAATTAGTTAAATGAAAACACTCTCTTTTAAAAATATTAAAAATTTATTATTTAAAATTTTTAAAATTAATCAGAAAGTAGATAAGGATTTAATGCTTCCATTTCGCCAACCGATAAGTAAAGCCGACCTAGATGGTTTGGCCGAGAAAGCTGAAAAAAACATGCGCATGCTGAGCGAAGTCGTCCAAAAGGGGCTGAATCCTCCGGCCGGCGCCTATGCGTTTTTCAACCACAGCAGCCATGCATTATCAAGACTTGGCGATTGTAAAAAGATTTTGAATCGTTTATTTAGAGAAAGGTATTTATTAGTGGAATTAGCTATTGAGCAAAGAAAAGTTGAACCAAAAAATTGGCCAGCAGGAGTACCGTTTCCACCAGAAGTTCAACAAGTTATGCATAAAGAGGACGAAGTTAACGGTTATATGCAGTTAGATATGGAGAGTTTTTACATTTTTGGTGGCATACTTCTTGATCAGTGGGCCCTGCAAGCAATTGCGGTAGGCAACATCAAGCTGAGCAAAAAAGATGTACAAAACGTAAATCCCTTCGTTGATTTACTGGTATTTTTTGAGGATGGGAATAAAAGTATTCTTGATCCTGTGTGGAATAAACTAAAAAGTGAAATGCTGTGGCTCCATTACCAAATGCGTTTTTATAGAAATCGTTTTATTGTCCATGCTAATCGCCCCTGGCAACGTGGGAACACTAGGGGTGTTTACGGAGAAGACTTTAATTTACATACTCCTACCCCGCCTGGTTGGATTGACGATAAAAAAATTGATGAGGAAATAAAGAAATTAATAAAGTTTGCGCCAGAACGTATCCAGAAGGCACCGGAAGATTATTGGGAGCGGTCTCCCGGGGCATTGATAGAAAGAATCTTTGATAATATTGGCAATATTGAAAATAAAGAGGACAGGAAAATGATTGCAAGAATATTTGGAGAAAAAGGAGGCTCGACTCCTACCTTTCAAGTGCTTATAAAAAATCTTTTTAGTTTTGTTGCCGAGGGAACTGAAATGCTTTGTGGTATCGCTAAAGACAACTTGCACAATATTGATCTCGGAAAACCCTTTATGAACAGTAAGGAAATGTGGGAAGTTAGAAAGAAAGAGTTATAAGATAATTTTTTAAAGCGACGCCTTAAAATATTGAGGAGTACTTGAAATGAGACACGGGGTGACGCATCCGCAAAAAGTGTCCCATTTGTCCCAATTGTAAAAACCGACCCCCGACCCACGTGCCTCAAATTTATCTCTGTTCAGAAAGTCAAAAAAGCGCTATAATGCTCTTATAATACCGACATTTGGGGGCACTTAACCCGAATGTCCCGC
>Ga0315294_10001506_pt1 | contig 25434 bp, 26 predicted proteins | sample YL17G13_40_MG_FD_203626 | JGI IMG/M metagenome (GOLD analysis project Ga0315294, IMG submission 203626) | Sediment microbial communities from Yellowstone Lake, YNP, Wyoming, USA - YL17G13_40 | ecosystem: Environmental > Aquatic > Freshwater > Lake > Sediment | place: USA: Wyoming | collected... | reverse complement strand
GGAGAGGGGTGACCGCAGGTCGGGGTGAGGGCCCCATCACCTGTCAATCATCACGCATTACCGGCGTCCGCGTCTTCTCCGGCACGATCCCGGCGGACGCGGTCGTCCTGGCAACAGGCGGGATCACATACCCCAGGACCGGCTCGACGGGCGACGGCTACCGAATGGCGGCGGAGGTCGGCCATACCATCATTCCGCCGACTCCCTCACTCTCCGCACTCGAGGCGAAAGAGGCCTGGGCGCCGGAGCTTCAGGGATTGAGCCTGAAGAACGTGTCCGCGACGCTCTACGCCGGGAGCAAGAAGATCGGCAGCGAGTTCGGCGAGATGCTCTTCACCCATTTCGGCGTCTCCGGGCCGATCATCCTAACACTCAGCAAGGGGTACGTGAAGCTGGGAGACAGGAGCAATGTCGAGCTCTCGATCAACCTGAAACCGGCGCTGAGCCGCGAGCAGCTTGACGAGCGTCTGGTGCGGGATTTCACCCAGACCAGGCACTTCAGGAACTACCTGCCTGAGCTTCTGCCGCGGACTCTGATCCCCGTGTTCGTGCAATTGAGCGGCATCCCGCCGGACACGCCGGTGAACAGGATCACGAGCGCACAGCGGAAGCGCGTGATCGAGCTGCTGCTGGATTTCCGCCTGACGATCGTCGGGGCGAGGTCGGCGGACGAAGCGATCGTCACCGCCGGCGGTGTCTCCATCAAGGAGATAGACCCGCGGACGATGGAATCGAAGCTGGTGCGCGGCCTGTACTTCGTCGGCGAGATGATAGACATTGATGCTGTCACCGGCGGGTACAATCTCCAGGCGGCCTTCTCCACAGGCTGGGCGGCCGGCGAGAGCGCTGCGGCGGAAGTTGTGGATTCGCCCGCCGTGTGATATACTTGGCCTACAAGCTTTCACCGGCAGAGAGACTGTCCGCGGCTGCCGACACTTCTGAAGGAGGTCACTCATGATGAAACGCGCGGTCGTCCTATCGGTACTCGCCTGCCTGCTCGCGGTGCTCGCCACCCCCATGTTCGCCGTCCGGGAAGGAGACGTAGTCATCGCCCAGGAGGTTATCCTCAGGATTCGGTTCCCCGCAGGCGGTCTGTCTGTGAAGGAGCGGGCGGATCGCGTCACCGAGCGCATCAATGAGTTGCTGGGCACGAAGCCGTTCAACCCATCCGACGTGAAGGTGGGCGTGCGGAACAAGGAGTATGTCGTCCTTGTAGGCGATAACCTGATCATCACTGCGGATAAGCAGACCGCGGAGTTCAACAAGGCGACGCCGGAGCAGCTCGCGAACATGTGGGCGGAAAACCTCCGCCGCGTGATCCCGAAGGCGAAGGCGGAGCCCCGGTGAGTACAGAGTACAAAGTACAGAGTACAGAGAAAAGCCCGTCCGCATGGACGGGCTTTCTGCATTGAAAATGGGGCGAGAAATGGGACTTGAACCCACGACCTCCAGGGCCACAACCTGGCGCTCTAACCTACTGAGCTACTCCCGCCACTTCGAGTACAGAGTACCGAGTACAGAGTACAAAGACAGAGAACCTGGCACCCCCGGCAGGACTTGAACCTGCGACCCACTGCTTAGAAGGCAGTTGCTCTATCCCCTGAGCTACGGGGGCGCGTGCCGCCGGTACGGAAGTACAGAGTACATAGTACAGAGACGTCACTGCCGGAGCTTGCGGGTAAGGCCGACAAGCATACTTGCCACTTCGTCAACCTCAGCGATCAGGACGTCGGCTTTGGATCTCGCGACATAGCCCAACCTGACCGCCAGCTCTGCCGCTGTGACAACCTCGTTGCAGGAGCGAAAGGCGATCCCGAGAAACTGCGCGAACTCGGGATCGGTTCTGCATCCGGCGCCTTCCGCGATATTCAGCGGCACGGAGTTCGCCGCACGCCGCATCTGGCTTGTCAGAGCAAACTACTCGTCTTTCGGAAACTCCCGGCTGAAGCGGTACACCTCAACCGCCACATCCATCGCCTTCTGCCAGACCTTCAACTCCTTATACCTGTGTGGCATGCTGGTATCTTTGTACTTTGTTCTCCCCTACTTTGTAATCTGTAAGGCCCGCTGGTATCTTTGTACTTTGTACTCCCTTACTTTGTACTCTGAATGGAGCGGGAGACCGGGATCGAACCGGCGACATCCAGCTTGGAAGGCTAGCGCTCTGCCAACTGAGCTACTCCCGCACAAATGCCGCGCTCCAGGCAGAGATATTATACCACAAAAGGCCCGCAAGTCAAGGCGGGCCACGCTCCGGCATCTATGTACTCTGTACTCGATACTCTGTACTGCGAAGCTGGTCGGGGTGGCCGGATTCGAACCGGCGACCTCGTGTTCCCAAAACACGCGCGCTAACCAAACTGCGCTACACCCCGCCGACCTTCCCGATCCAAATCGGGACGCGCTGACCAAACTGCGCTACACCCCGAATACACCTAGATTATACCAGCTTCAGGGCGGAGAATCAAGGAAAACCGGCGTGCGAAACAGTTCACGGCCGTTGATAGGAATGTTGGTCGAACCTCTCCCCTGGCCCCTCTCCGAAGCGGCGAGGGGAACTTGTTCCCCCCTTCCCGTTTCGGGAAGGGGGCCAGGGGGTTAGGTCAGGAAAACAGCAGTCTATCAGGAGTCGTGAACTCTTACCGGCGTGCCAGGCTCATTTGACACCGCTGCACGACTCATCTATAATTAACGGGCGAGTTCTCAGAGTCGGCGGCTTCGGGGGTTTGAACGCCTGAATGGAGACAGCGTATCGAGAATCCGAATCCGGTTCGGCAGTTTCCGCTGAGCCGATCCTGACCTGGAAGGTGCACCTCGTGCGTGAGAATCCCGCAAAGGTGCTTCTGATAGCGCCCGTCGTACTCGTGAGCTTGCTCACCAGCTATATCATCTTCCACAGCCTCTTGTTCCCGGCGGTCACTCTGCTCCTGTTCGCATCCGCGCTTGCCGAGTTCGTCTTCCCGATTCGCTACGAGATCAATGGTCGGGGCGCTTCATCGCACACGCTTTTCAGCCGGACGTTCATCGAGTGGAACGGGGTAAGGAAATACTACGTGGACGACCGCGGGATAAAGCTCAGCCCGCTCAATAGGCAGAGCCGCCTGGAGGCATACCGCGGCGTCTACCTGAGATTCGGCGACCGCCGGGACGAAGTGGTGGAGGCGGTAAGGAGGATGCGCGATGCCGTACGTGCCGACGACGGATGAGGTGAGCGGCGAGCTCAGCCCCGAAGAGCGTGACAGACTCATAGATGATCTGGCCCGAAAGGTTGTGGACAGGCGTTTGGAGATGCCGGCCGTCCTGTTTCTGGAGATGCACAAGCCGGTGACGTTTCTCGCGAGCCAGTCGCTGCTGATGGCAGGCCCGCTGCTGGCGCCGCTTTTCGGCATCGAGGGCATGCGGCGGTATTCTCAGCTCCTCGCCACGCGCGAGAACGTGGAGCTCCTGATCCGGCGCATCGAGAATCTGGCTGAGGAAAGGGACGCCGCGAAGCGGCGAGTGGGAGAGACGGAAACGGGGAAACGCGGGGACGCGGTGAACGAGGAACGGTGAACCCTCAACCTCCCGTTACGCATTACGCATCACGCATTCCGCATCCCGCATCACGCATTACGCAAGGCTCGGTGGAAGGCAATGATGCCCGAGTATGAGTATGAGTAGGAGTAAGAGTAAGAGTTAGGATAGGATCAGACACCCATGGATCATGCCACAGTGCCCGTCGCAATCCTTCTAGGCGTGCTGTCGTTCCTGATACTGTACAAGATCTTCTCAGCCCGGCGCGGGAAGGAGCTGTACATCAGGAGGATAGCGGGCCTGAGTGCGATTGACGAAGCGGTCGGGCGCGCCACTGAGATGGGCCGGCCCATGCTGTTCTCGCCCGGACTCGACGGGTTGGGGCTCCCTACTCTGCAGGCGCTGTCCATCCTGAAGCACATAACCAGCGTCGCCGCGAAGTACCGCACCAGGATCATCGTGCCCACCAGGGACTCTGTGGTCTACACCATTGCCGAGGAGATCAGCAAGGAAGCTTACAGCGCGCAGGGCGTGCCGGAGCAGTACAATCCTGACGACATCAGATATCTCTCCGACGATCAATTCGCATATGCGTCAGGAGTGGTGGGCATCCTGAACCGCGAGAAGGTCGCGTCGAACTTCATGTTCGGCTATTTCTACGCCGAATCCCTGATTCTGGCCGAGACCGGACACCAGGTGGGAGCGGTTCAAATAGCCGGCACGCCGGCGATCACGCAGATACCGTTCTTTATCACCGCAGCCGACTACACGATTATCGGCGATGAGTTCTACGCGGCCAGCGCATACCTTTCCCGCGAGCCGACGCTTCTCGGCAGCCTGGTCGGTCAGGACTACGCGAAGGCGGTTATCGTGTTCATCATACTTGCCGGAGCGGCGATCTCCTCGATCTTCGGGATGGACCATTCCTGGCTGAACTGGTTCAAGTCGGGGTAGCGGAAAGGCACTAAACACGAGGCACTGAACATTGCTCGCACGTTTTCTAGTACAACCGGGGGCGCCGCAGTGGCAATGGATACTTGCGGTCCTGGGCGACTTCCTGATACTGGGAGGCGCGCTCTTCGCCCTGCTCTCGCTCGTCCCGAACAGGTACAGGAAGACGCTCGTGGTCATCCTCACCTTCCTCGCGGGCCTGATCTATTCGGTCGAGTTCTTCTGGCCGGCGGATCCCGAGACGGGAAAGAACTTCCTGACTGATCTCCGGGAGCGCGTTGGTGAGGCGACGAACGTAGTCTACGCTTTTGCCCTGGGGCTGGGAGTTTACAGCCTTCTGCGATTTCACGCCGTGAACCTCATACGGAAGCGGCCCGGCTGGCACAACAATCTGGCGTTCTTCATAGCGTTCGCGGTTATGCTCGGCGTGGGCTTCTGGGATTACCTGCGCCCGTCGCAGATGAGCGCGAATGCGTTCAACATGCTTTTCATGGGCGTCGTGGCGGCGCTCGGAGCCACGATGTTCTCCACGATCGGCTTCTACATCGTCTCGGCGGCATACAGGGCCTTCCGTATCCGGTCCGGCGAAGCGACCTTGATGCTCGCCGCCGCGTTCATCGTCATGATCGGCCAGGTGCCGGTCGGCACATATCTCACAAGCGGCCTGCCCTCCACGGGTCTCGCCAGCCTTTTCAGATTTGAGAACATTAGCTACTGGATACTGAACCAGCCGAACATGGCCGCCTGGCGGGGGATGTCCTTCGGGATCGAAATCGGCGCGCTTGCAATGGCTCTCCGCACCTGGTTGAGCCTCGAGCGGGGCAGCTTCTTCGAAAAGGAATTGTAGAAAGGCCGTTCTTCGTGTCCGGGGCACGAAGAATCGAGCAGTAACAACCATGGGTATCTTCGAGAAACTGCAGCATATTGACCGGCGCGTAATGTATGTGCTGCTGGCGCTCGTTCTCGCAGCGCCGCTCATCTGGGTTTGGGGTCAGCCGATCGAGGTCAGCCCGGCGGTCCGCAAGGCCTACGACACGATCGAGAAGATGCCGTCCGACAAGGTCGCGATCATCGTTATCTACTGGGGCTCGGGCACAATCGCGGAGAACCGGCCGCAGACCGAGGCGATCATGCGGCATCTCTTCGAGCTGAACAAGAAGTTCGCCATCCTTGCGTTCAGCCCGGAGGGGAGTACCTTTGCCCTCGATTCCGCAAAGACGTTGGCCGCTCAGATGGGGAAGAAGTACGGTACTGACTGGGTGCACCTGGGCTACAAGCCGCCGGCCAACCTGGTACCGCTCGTACAGTCTTTCCCCAGAAATGTCAACCGCGCCCTGGTCGCGGATAAGGACGGCACGCCGCTTTCGAAGATCCCGATGATGCGAGGGGTGAAGGACATCCACGACATAGGCCTGATCGCGGACACGACCTCCGTAGGAGAGTTGGACGTCTGGATCGCTTACGTATACGGGCCTTATCGCACGCCCATCGTCTATGCTCCCACGGCCGTCATTGCTCCGGAGGCCTTCAATCCGCTGGATGCGGGGCAGATAAAGGGCCTGCTGCCCGGGTTGCAGGGCGCAGCAGCGTACGAACGCCTACTCGGTCGGGCAGGTTTCGCCACGAAGGCGATGGGGGCGTTGTCTACATCGCACATACTCATCATTCTGCTGATAATCGCCGGGAACGTCGGATACATCAGCTCGCTTCGTCGGCGACGCCGCGAGGGAGAAACCGGGCCCGGCGGCTAAAGGCGCGACACGGAGAAGACTTTGTTTAGTTGGCTGGCAAATACTGAGACGACAGGCGTGGTCACGGTCTGGATCGCGGCTATCGGCACGCTGGCGATTTACTCGCTGCTTTACAAGGAGAATCCGGTCTATCGCATGGCCGAGCACGTCTTCATCGGCTCGGCAGCGGGCTACGGAGTCTTCGTGACCTGGTCGCAGCTTCTTAAGCCCCAATGGTGGGACAGGATCACGCAGGGGGAGTGGTACTGGGTCCTTGCGCTGATAGCGGGAAGCATGTTCTATTTCATCTACAGCCAGCGATATGTGTGGATCAGCCGCATAATCTTCGGGACTCTGCTGGGCCTGATCGCGGGCGCGGCCTTCAAGGGCTTCGCGGGCATCAACATTGACCGCATCTACGCCTCGTTCAAGCCCGTCTACGGCCATGAGCTGAGCGTCGGCGGGATCCTGAACAACGTGCTGTTCATCGTGATCCTGCTGGCTGTGATGTCCTACTTCTTCTTCTCCTTCGAGCACAGGAGCCGCGTCGCGAGTGCGCCTGCGAAGATGGGCCGTTGGTTCCTCATGTTCGCATTCGGGGCAATGTTCGGCTCAACCGTGATGGCGCGCATGTCGCTCCTCATCGGCAGAGTTTACTTCCTCCTCCACGACTGGCTCCACCTCGCGCGCTGAATGTCTCCCGACCGCTTCACCGCTTCCTTCTCCTCACGGCAGGCTCGGCGCACGGGTCCGTGATCGAGCTTCCACGTTTCTGAGAACCACCCTGCGGGTATCACGGTTTCGGGGGCTGAGCAACGTGCACGCCTGTCGCTGGGCGGACGCACAGGCGGGTCGTGCCAGCCGAATCAGCCGTGGGAGGAGGACACTTAATATGCCCACCCAGCAGATTGCACGAGACGAATGGACGGACTATCTGGCCGCGTTCAGCGCGCAGAATCAGACGCGGCCCGTGATCGTTGATATGGAAAGCATGGAGCTGGGTCCGCAGAGGCTCGTGGATTCAAAGCCGCTCCTGGCCGTGGAGCCGGACCTGAAGGACGAGCACGAGCCCACCATTACCGTTGTCACGGGTGATCCCGGAGGCGGAGAGCCCGCTGCCTTGACGCATCAGGTGATGAACCCCCGCTCTATCTGGATCAAGGAAAGTGACCAGGGACGCGTCGAGGCCCTGGACATCGAGATGGAAGACGGGCGCACGATAATCCAGTTCATCTAGCTCTGCGGTGTCCTGTCATTCCGAGCAGTGGAGCGACGAAGAATCTCCAGCTCAACCTGCAGAGCGGTAATCGGATTCTTCGCCTCCTGCCGTCGCTCAGAATGACATGTGCCGGCTGTTTCTGCAGAGGTGTTCTCGTATGGCGGAAGATCGCTTGCGGAAAGATTACGACGTTGTGGAGAACCTGGACGACCTCATCAAGGCGAGGGAGGAGCGCGAGTCGGCCTTCGCTGACGATGTGGACGCCATGGACGATATCCCCGTATCCCGCGTTCCGCTCGATCCGGTAGAGGAGCTCACGCGGCCGCATCGCCATGGGCCGTCCGAAGAGGAGCGCCTGGGAATTGACGTCGAGCTCATGGGCACGCCGGACGAGAGCGAGATTGAGTTCGACTGGCAGGACTCAGTGGAGGAAATGCTGCCTGTAGATCCGCACCCGGATGAAGGAATGGGCGCTGACGAGTTCATCGAGTCGGCAGCCCACGTGGAGGCAGCCGATCTCACGGGGCCGCTCCCATCGGTAGACGTCAGCCCTGAGGCCGATACGGCCGCGACAGAAGCCGAGCGGGAGGAGTACGACATTGACGGCGGAGAGCCTCCATGTCCTCCGATAATGCCCGTTCAGTTGGAGAGCGCCATGGACACCGATTCGGATGAGGAGGACTTCAGGATCATTGATAAGTTCGAAGGTCAGGTGGACCGCAAGACCGCGCTGGAGGAGTTCGAAGAGATAAGAGAGGCCACCGAAGAGGAAAGCGGCAGGTGACGGATGAGTCATCGGGGTGGACGGATTGGACCTTTCTGTATGCATAGTAAGCTGGAACACTCAGGAACTGCTGAGGCAGTGTCTCCTGTCTGTTCACAGTTGTGCACGCGGCGTGGACTTCGAGGTGTTGGTAGTTGACAATGCCTCCGCGGATGGCAGTCCGGAAATGGTGCGGCGGGATTTCCCCGCCGTTCGTTTGTTTGCCAATGAGCTTAATGCGGGCTTTGCCGCGGGCTGCAATCTGGCCATCCGGAACAGCAAAGGGCGACATATCCTTCTCTTGAACAGCGACACCATCATGATGCCGCGAACGATCGGCGCGATGACGAAGTTCCTGGATGAGCACACTGAAACCGGTGTCGTGGGGTGCAAGCTCCTGAATCCGGACGGGACCGTGCAAGTCTCCTATCGCACGTTCCCCACGCTCACATGGGACTACCTTTGCAGGATTCTGCTGTCGAAGGCGTACCACCACATCAGGCCGCTGCGCGGCGTTCTGGACACTCTGGTGCACGCCGATGGAGCAGGCAGCCCGCGTTCGGTGGATTGGGTGTCGGGGGCCTGCCTCATGACCCGGCGGGAAGTCTTTGACAGCATAGGCCTGCTCGACGAGCGGTTCTTCATGTTCTGCGAAGAGATTGACTGGTGCTATCGGGCAAAGCAGGCCGGATGGGACATCCGATACCTGCCGTCCGCGCGCATTATCCATTACGGCGGGGAAAGCAGCAAGCAGCAGAGACTGAAGACCTACTGGGCGCTCATGAAGAGTACCTACCACTACTTCCGAAAGCTTCGGACGGACTGCCCGGCAGTCTGACGCCGCCGATGTGATTCGAGGCGCGTCGCGCTCCGGAGCAGGTTCCGGGTTTCAAGTTTCAAGTCTCAAGTCGCAGGTTCCCGGAGATCCCCAACCTGAAACCTGCAACCTGAAACTTGAAACCTGAAACACGTCGTCCCTGTATTGCACTAGTGCCAAGTTGCGGAAATCCACGTCATATCGTAGGGGCGACCCTCTGCGGTCGCCCGATCTCCGGGAGGCCGCTGAGGGCCTCCCCTACACGGAATGCGGACTTACGCAAGCAAGTACTAGGATGGCCGCCTCTGTTCCTGCATGCGCCGGTGTCGCAGCCTGGACGGCGGCGCCACGAGCAGCGTCCATTTCCCGCAGGGCCGCCACAGCCTTGTGAACGCCCGGTAAGGCACTCGATAGAGGCCCTCTCTCGCAGGATCAAGGACGATGACACTTGCCAGGCGGCTGCCGTAGCAGGCCGACTTGCGACCTTCGGGAAATGGCGGTAGAATGGGGCAAATCCCGGCCTGGATAACGGATATGTCATTCATCGTGCCACTTCTGAAGGCTTCTACAGCTCTCTTCATCATAATTGACCCGCTCGGGCTGATACCGGTATTCATGGCTCTGACACAGGGAGCCACGGACAGCGAGCGGCGGGCCATATTGAGTCACGCTACTCTGGTTGCGTTCGTCCTGCTACTGCTTTTCGCGTTTACCGGCACAGGGATTCTGAACCTCTTTGGAATCGGCCTGAGCGACTTCAAGATCGCCGGCGGCATACTCCTGCTGGTCCTGGCTCTCCGCATTATCGGCGAAGCTCACTACGGCAAGACCGGCGGCGGCAAGCCGGGCGTGGTGCCTATCGCGGTTCCGCTCCTCGTCGGGCCGGGCGCAATCACCACGAGCATCGTCCTGATAGGCACGTACGGGCTCTGGGTCACCGTAACGGCGGTGGTTCTGACTTTCACTATCTGCTTCCTGATCTTCAGGTGTGTGAACCTCCTTTACCGGGTTCTCGGCGAGACGGGCTCCGACGTTATCGCGAAGATAATGGGGATGCTGATCGCCGCAATCGCCGTGCAGTTTATCCGTGAGGGCGTGCAGGAAATATTCTTCCGCTAGACGAACCGCCTCCTCCTGTCCCGATCACCGATCCCGCACTGGTGCCCATGCAACTTGTACGGCCTAGAATCCCTAGGCATGGACTCCCGGGCTATCGTGGAGCAAAACCATCCAGGGGTTAGGGTGGTTCTAGTCCGGGAGGACTTTGCCCGGGCGTAGCCCAGGTGTTTTGAACCCTGGGCGCCCGGATCGCCGATTCAGTCTGCGCCCAGGAATGAATTCCTGGGCTACACAGGCGCGAAATCCGCTGAAGCGGATTTGGATAATCCCAATGCGTTAACACTTTGCCCACGTGTAGCCCAGCGTTTTCCAACCGGGGCGGGATCCCCTGCTCGCGTGGACTCCGTGGTTTATGCGATTGAGGGCGGAGGGTAAAGGCTTAGCGGTTGTCCGGCGCACTGGTTCTTGGCACATGCAAGGATGCCGCCGAGCGCGGGTGGCGGATTCGCTTGTGCCGCCCGCCTGTCGTCTCGAAAGGCCCTACCGAATAGGCCGGAGGATCGTATTCTGAATGTATCGAATCGCGGTCGTAACTCCAGATGCAGAGCAGGACTGGCACAGCAGGGAACTCCTGAAGGCAGCAAGCAACTTGGCTGACTGCGCCGCCGTGGACCCGATATCGTTCGAAGTTCAGGCAGGCGAACTGCCGTCCATACGCGTGAACGGCGGGCCGGCAGACGCATACGACGCATACATCATCCGAGCACTCAACAGGCTCGGCGAGATTGACTACCAGTATGATGTATTCGAACTGCTCGAGCGACGAGGAAAGCTTCTGGTCAACTCTCTCGCAGGCCTATCCCTCGCAGAAAGCAAGGCTCAGACGACCTTCTGCCTTCGAGAGGCCGGGCTTCCGGTCCCGCGTGCGTTCGCTACCCAGGATGCGGATAAGGCCGCTGCCGCAGTACGTGCGTTCGGCATGGCGGTCATAAAGCCCCTGTACGGGTCCCACGGCATAGGGGTGGAAAAGCTGGACCACGAGGCGAACGTCGAGCTTCTTTCGACATTTCTGGACGAGTACGGTGCGGTTTACATTCAAGAGTACATTCCGAATCAAGGCCGAGACATACGAGCCTTCGTTGTGGGTGACGAGATACCGGCGGCCGTATACCGGGTTGCCCGCGAAGGAGAGTGGAAGACAAATGTGTTTCAGGGCAGCACCTGTCTGCCGTGCGAGTTATCGCCCGCACTGCGCGAGCTGTGCCTGGAGGCGGCAAGGATAGTCGGCCTGGACTATACCGGCGTGGATCTGATAGAGGGACCTGACGGGCCGATGATACTCGAATTGAACGGCACTCCGTCATGGCAGGGGCTATTCAGCGCCACGAACCGGAACGTGGCGGTGGACGTGGTGAATCGCGTCCTGCAGATGCTCGATGCCGGCAGATGCGCACGTCAACCCGCCTGACTTTGGTCTGTGCGAAGTACGCCGCCGAACCTTCCGGTAGCAGTGTTTCCAGACGCGTGGCGGGGCAGTAACTTCGCGCTTGGGCGATGTTTGGCACTATTAGTAAATGGTTATAACCCGTTTGAGGTGGTGAGTTGAATGGCGGAGGGAGGCAAGGGCGACATGACCGTGAGCGACGCCGGAAAGAAAGGCGGCAGGCGCACCGCCGAGACTCACAGTCATGGGTTCTACGAGGAGATAGGCCACAAGGGAGGAGAGGTCGGCGGGCCCAGAGGCGGTCGGACGACGAAAGAGCGGTACGGCCACGAATTCTATGAGGAGATCGGCCATAAGGGCGGCCAGAAGGTCAAGAGGCTGATCGAAGAAGGTAGAAAGGCAGGATGGAAGAGTTAACGCATCCGCGCCAAATATCGGCTGTGCGCTGGGAGCCGGCGCAATGACCGCGAGGTAATCATCATCTGTGGCTCGGCGGTAGGTCGGAGCTGCACTTGGTAGGAGGTGAGACGAATGGCCAAGGAAAAGAAAGGCGCGATGACCGTGAGCGAGGCTGGTAGAAAAGGCGGCGAAACCACCAGCAACAGGTACGGCCACGAGTTTTACGAAGAAATCGGCCACAAGGGCGGCCAGAAGGTCAAAAAGCTGATCGAAGAGGGCAAGAAGGCTGCCGGACGATAGCATGTCCATCTCGTATCAGCCGTACGTCCTTAGCCACGCTGGCGGGAGGTCCTCCCGCCAGCATGCCTGGTGCTCGCTGATTGCGTGAGGAGGTGAACTACATGGCAGGAGGCAAGGGCGACATGACCGTGAGCGAGGCCGGAAGGAGGGGCGGTCAGCGGACCTCTCAAACCCACGGCCACGAGTTCTACGAGAAGATAGGAAAGAAGGGTGGAGAAACCACCAGCGAGCGGTATGGCACGCCATTCTACGAAGAGATCGGCCACAAGGGTGGCCAGAAGGTCAAGGAGCTCATAGAAGAAGGGAAGAAGGCAGCCGGAGCCAGTTAGCAGGCATCGGACAAAGTGGCTCGCAGTGAAAGCTGGCGCTGCCCCTTTTTGGCCCTCACCCCCGCTGCACTCTCCCAACTCTGGGAGAGGGGTGGCCGAAGGTCGGGGTGAGGGCTGACGGGGCATGCCCTGGAAATCATAGGTTTCTCTTGAAACTCCATAACAGCCTTGTGGGTCAAAGGAGGTGGACTACATGGCAGGAGGCAGGGGCGACATGACCGTGAGCGAGGCCGGAAGGAGGGGCGGTCAGCGGACCTCCGAAACCCACGGCCACGAGTTCTACGAGAAGATAGGAAAAAGGGGCGGCCAGAAGGGCGGCGAGACGACCGCTCACAAGTACGGCCATGAGTTCTACGAGGAGATCGGCCACAAGGGCGGCCAGAAGGTCAAGAGGCTGATCGAGGAAGGAAGGAAATCTGCGGGTAGGTAGCGTGTCTGCCGAGGCTCGCTCGTTCGGTACCTAGCTATGACCTCTCGAACCTGGATTGATTCTTTACCTCTAGTGAGATGAGGGGGTGAGGATTGGTGGCGCAGAAGAAACGAGGCCAAATGACTGTGCGAGAGGCCGGCCAGAAGGGTGGTCAAAAGGTCAAGGAACTCATCGAGGGAGGCAAGCGGGCCACGCGTGGGGCGGTTCGCCGCGGCGGAAAGGGCCCTTCGAAGTAGTCTGCCGACCAGCGCAGAGTCCTCCGAATTGCGGTGGAGGCTCGGCAGGTCATGTCCCCTTTGGATACCGGCCGCGGTTCCAGGCGGCAGAAGTTGTACGGCAGATGGTAAGCGATTATGAAAGGAGGTGCTTCGAGTGTCCACTGAGAAGAAAGGTGCTATGACAGTCAGCGAGGCCGGAAAAAGAGGTGGCGAGACCACCAGCGAGAGATACGGCCATGGGTTCTACGAAAACATAGGCAAGAAGGGTGGGAAGACCACCAGCCAGCGCTACGGATCTCCGTTCTACGAGGAGATCGGTGCAAAGGGCGGCCAGACCACCAGCAGAAAATACGGCCACGAGTTCTACGAGGAGATCGGCCACAAGGGCGGTCAGAAGGTCAAGGAACTCATCGAGCGAGGCAAGGCTAGCGGCGCTGGCTAGTACTTGCTTGCGTAAGTCCGCATTCCGTGTAGGGGAGGCCCTCAGCGGCCTCCCGGAGATCGGGCGACCGCAGAGGGTCGCCCCTACGATATGACGTGGATTTCCGCAACTTGGCACTAGGGCAGATGACCTCCGGGAAAGCGCGGCATCCCGATTCTCCGAAGCGTGGGCGAAGGCAGATTGGGATGCCGCCTGCTTTCCGGATCGTCCCGCCTGTCGAGAGCCGGCGCCGGTCACTGAGAGTGTACGGGCCGCGCCTTCCTGGTGGATCGTTTGTGCTTCACCATGCGGATGCGAGCGCCTGTTCGTGTGTGGCACACGTTGACCGCGTCCATGAGATTGTAGATTAACCTCAGGCCGCGCCCGTGCTCTTCCATGCATTCGTACCACTTCTCAGGTTCTCGCAACTCGAAGCCCGGACCCTCGTCCCGGACATCTATCGTGAGCTTGTCCTCGTCTACCCTGCACACCACTACCACGGCGTTCGCCTTGTGTTCGGGGCTGCCGTGCTCGACTGCGTTGGCCAGGGCCTCGGCGACTGAGAGCGCGATGTCCTCGGCTGCGTCCTCCGGGAATCCAAGACTGCGCGCGACGCAGTCCATCGCCCGACGAACCATGGACACATATCTGGGATCGCCCGGAATCCGGAACTGAATGGTCTCTCCCCGGTACAGGGCCTGCATCTCTGGCACGCTCCTCACGGTATGCTGCTAGGGTGACGATTCACCGTGGTTTTTTTACCCAAGCCAGCGGAACTCGAAACTGCTGCCGCTATGCACGAGTTCGACCGGAGGCAGTGTTACGCTCCGCGCTTGCCTTTGCATGCCGGATCTGCTCTTCGGTGACGGCTTTCTCAAAGCTCCGGAAACCCGCGAGCTTGAAGCCGTGCTTTTCGGCAAGCGCTGAGATTTCCTCGACCTGCCCCACGCTCACGGCCTTGCCGAGCGTGAAGTTCTCGTACCGCCCCTCCAGCGCGAGGATCATCGTTTCGGACATGCAGGCGTAAGCCATTCCCGGCGGGAAGCCGAAGTTGAAGTTGAACTGCGGGTCGCCGGGGACCGCCACGACTCCGCCCTCGATCACCAGCACGTCGTCGCGCTCCTTCACCACGCGCCATGACACATCTCTCGGGCGTGCGACGTCGCATACCACTGCGCCGGACTTCAAGTCCGCGGGGTGTATGATCGCGTTTACCGCGCTGGTGACCGTCAGTACTATGTCTGCATCCTTGATGCCTGTGTGGACTTCCGTGAATACCTTGACGACCGCGTCGGACTCGGAGTCTATCTCAGTCGCCACCTTGTTCAGGGGCTCGAGTGTGAGGTCAACCAGGTGTATCTCGCTGACCTGTCGCCCCAGAATCCTGGCACAGGTGCGGCCGATGGAGCCTGCTGCGCCTACCACCGCCGCCTTCGCGCGCGACGGCTCGATCCCCATCATCGGCGCCGCCTTCAATGCTCCCTCGATCGCCGTAGCGACGGTATAGCTGTTTCCGGTCGTGACCGCGATATCCAGGTTCTTAGCGACCGTGATTCCGCCGTCTCCTACCACAGAGGTGAATGCGCCGAGCCCGACGATGTCCGCCCCCTGTTCCTGAGCAAGGCGTCCGGCCTTTATGATCTTCTCCCATACGAAGTCAATCGGAAGGGTCAGCAACTGGCGCGGCGTAAGCGGACAGCCGATGAACCACCCCTCGGCCTCCGTGCCGACGGCGGATTTCACACCGGTGATGTGCGAAACCATCATCGGGTCCTTGAACTTCAGTCCCCATTCGAGCAGCCTCTCAGGCAGGTGCTTCACGAACGGGTACTTCCGCGCCATGTCGCGCTTTGCTTCCAAAGGGTGAATTATGAATGCGAATCTCTCCAAATGCTGCTCCTGCCCATCAGTCCAGATGCCAGATGCCGGATGCCGGATGCCGGATACCGAGCCCCCGGAAGCCGCGGACCGGCGACCGCGAAGGAATCCTCAATATCACGTGCCGATCTTCATCAGCGCGGCTTCCATCTCCTCCAGCGAGGATGCCTGAGTCGCCAGTCTCCTCAACTGAGCGGCTCCCGGGAGTCCCTTGATGTACCAGGCGATCTGGCCGCGCATTTCCCTCATCGCGCGCTCCTCGCCGAGCAGCTCGACCATCAGCCGCAGATGCTCGCGCGCGGCCTCTATGCGCTCGGCGTGCCCGGGCTCGGGTAGCAACTCCCCGGTCTTCAGGAAATGCGCCGTTCGCCGGAAGATCCACGGATTCCCGAGCGCCGCCCGTCCGATCATCACTGCATCGCAGCCGGTCTCATCGAACATGCGCTTTGCATCTCCCGGGGTCTTCACGTCACCATTTCCGATCACCGGGATCCCCACCGCACGCTTTACGCTCGCGATGATGCTCCAATCCGCTCTTCCCGAATACCCTTGAGCTGCAGTGCGCCCATGTATGGTGATCGCGGAGACTCCGACCTCCTCGGCGATCCTGGCAACCTCGACCGCAGTTACAGTCTGCTCGTTCAGGCCCTTACGTGTCTTGACGGTCACCGGAACTCCCACGGCCCGGACCACGGCCGCCATCACCTTGCGCGCCGTCTCCAGGTCCACCATCAGGCCGGCGCCCGCTCCGGTCTTTCTCACCTTGGGAACAGGGCAGCCGACGTTTATGTCCACGATGTCCGCGCCCGCCGCCTCCACGAACTCGGCTGCGGCGGCCATCACATGCGCATCGGCGCCGAATATCTGCACCGCAACCGGCCGCTCGTCGGGAGTCCAGTCGAACATGCGCAGCGTCTTCGGGTTGCGGTACCGTATTCCATAGCTGCTGATCATGTCCGTCCACACCATGCCTGCGCCGAACTGCCTGCATATCAGCCGAAACGCGTGGTTTGTGACGCCGGCCATCGGCGCGAGTACGATGGGAGGATTGACCTCGACATTCCCGATTCGCATACTTGAAATCGCAGTCAGCTATCAGCCGCCGGCAGCCAGCCCGGAATCACCCTCTGGGAGACAGCCGGGGTGAGGATTCCCGGTGTCGCCGCCTCACCCCGTCCGGTTTCTCTCCCACATCAGCCTGAGCCCTTCGAGGGTGAGGAGCTTGTTCACGACCTGGATCGTTCGGCTCTCGGCAGCGATCAGCTCCGCGAGTCCGCCGGTCGCAATGACCTTTGCGTCATTACCCAGTTCCTTCCGGAACCTGGATACGATTTCGTCTACCTGGCCGGCAAACCCGTATATGATCCCCGCCTGCATGCTGGTTTCAGTCGTCGTCCCGATCGGAGATGGGGGGCAAAGCAACTCTACTCTCGGCAATCGGGCGGCCGCGCGGAAGAGGGCCTCCGTCGAAATGCCGACGCCGGGAGCAATGGCGCCGCCCAGGTACTCGCCCTCCGCTGAGATCGCATCGAAGGTTGTCGCGGTGCCGAAATCTACGACCACCGCCGGTCCGCCATACAGCGTGAACGCGGCGAGCGCGTTCGCGATCCGGTCCGCGCCGACATCGGACCTGGGCTCGTAGCGGATCTTGATTCCCGTTTCCTTCTTGGGATCAACAACGTACGGTTCCAGGCCGAAGAACTTCCGGCACGTCTCGATCAAAGCGGACATCGTCGGGGGGACGACGTTCGAGATGGCGACGGCTGTAATGTCCTTGAGATCGAGGCCCGCGCATTCGAACAGTCCGCGCAGGAGCACGCCGTACTCGTCGGCGGTCCTGCGGGGCTCCGTGCTGACGCGCCAGTCGGCGCGCAGAGCGGCATCGCTGTAAACCCCCAGAGCGGTATTCGTGTTTCCGATGTCAATTGCAAGCAGCATGGTCGTCAGCCCCCATACAGCCGAGCGCGGCTTGACAGAATCGCAGAACATGGAGTGCGGATTGGGAAGGCCCTTGCCCGGAATCCCAGCTCCCCGTTGCTCAAGCCCAATGGTAGCATACGAGAAGCCGGGGCGTCAATCGGATTGCGGGTTGAATCTGCCTGTGGACCCGGAGGCACGGCGGCTTCGGGGCTGGGGATTCGGAACGCCAAGCCGCGCACCACTCCGTGGATCCCTAAAACCGAGGCATTCACGTGCCATAGCCGTTCGGGTGCTCGGAGTGCCAGCGCCATGCATGTTCGATGATCGTGTGCAGTTCCGGATACCGGGGCTTCCAGCCGAGCTCCTTCTTGATCTTCTCCGAGCTCGCCACCAGCCGCGCGGGATCGCCGGGCCTTCGAGGCGCGGGCTCCCAGGGAATCTTGCGGCCCACCACCTGCTCGGCGGCCTCGATCACCTGCTTGACGGAATGGCCGTCGCCGTTGCCCAGGTTGTACGCGGCAGTCTGCGCGCCATTCTCCAACGCGCGAAAGGCGAGAATGTGCGCGTCGGCCAGGTCGGTCACGTGGATGTAATCGCGGATGCACGTGCGGTCGGGCGTGTCCCAGTCCGTGCCGAATACCTTCACGCTCTCCCTCTGCCCGAGCGCGGTCTGGAGCACGATGGGAATCAGGTGCTGTTCGGGATCGTGGTCCTCGCCGATCTGACCTTCCGGATCCGCGCCGGCGGCATTGAAATAGCGCAGGGAGACGGATTTCATCCCGTAGGCGACACCGTACCACTTCAGGATCTTCTCGAACATGAGCTTGGATTCGCCGTATGGGTTCTTCGGGCTCTGCGGATGGCTCTCCTCGATAGGGATATGGAGCGGCTCGCCGTAGGTAGCCGCGCTGGAGGAGAAGATCATCTTGCCCACGCCATGCCTGCGCATGGCATTCAACAGGTTCAACCCACCGGTGATGTTGTTGCCGAAGTACTTATCCGGGTTGGCAACCGAATCGGGCACGGAGGCATATGCGGCAAAGTGCATGACCGCATCAATGGGAAACTCGCCGAAGGTGCTGTCAAGCCTGTCCCGGTCCAGCAGGTCGCCCTGGATGATGGTGCCGCTGACGACCGCCTGCGGGTGACCGAGCTCCATGCTGTCGTACGTGACGACCTGGCAGCCATTCTCCATCAGGAGTTTGACGGCGTGCGAGCCGATGTATCCCGCGCCTCCGGTGACGAGTATCATGGAAAGTCTCCTGGCCGACCGATGACGTGCGGCAGAATCGCAGCCCAGTCTAGCACCGGGCCGCGGCGGATGTCAAATGCGGGGGGCGGCAATGTGTCTGGAAACGGCGGGCTTCTCTGGAGGAATTCCCGGGGCGGATGGATAATGACTGTAAGAGGATGGGTTGAAACGCCCGGCTCATCCGACTTCACCACCCGGTTCTCCGGCGATGCGAACCAGACTGATCGTTTTCAGAAGGGGAGACAGCACGTGGCGCTGAGCGAATCTGATACTCGTGCAAAACTGATTGACCCCGCGATTCACGCCCGTGGCTGGACGGAAGACCTCATCAAGCGCGAGGAAACCGCCGGAGCCATTCTCATCGTTGACGGCAGGCCCAGAAAGCAGACCAGAGGCCGCGTGGATTACGTCCTCCGCGTGAAGGTCAATTCGATCGCACAGCCCGTCGCCGTCGGACTTATCGAGGCCAAGGCGGAAGACCTGCCGCCCACACACGGATTGGAGCAGGCGAAGGCGTACTGCAAGCGCCTGAATGTGCCGTTCGTCTTCTCCAGCAACGGTCACCTGTACGTCGAGTTCGACTCAGTGACCGGGCAAACGTCTTCCCCGCGTCCGATCCATGAGTTCCCGTCACCCCATGAGCTTCGCGGGCGGTATGAATCGGCAAAGGGCGTGCGCCTGGATGACGAGGCCGCCAAGCCGCTACTGGTCCCCTACAAGGGAGGGGAAGCTACACGGCGATACTATCAGGACGCCGCCATTCGCGCCGCGCTTGAAAAGATTGCTCTCTGCGCGAAGACGGGTGAACCCGCGCGCGCGTTGCTGGCTCTCGCTACCGGCTCAGGCAAGACGTTTATCGCCGTGCACCTGCTGAGGCGGATCGCCGACGCCGGACAGCTTCGACGGGCGCTGTTCGTTTGTGACCGTGACGAGCTTCGCGCCCAGGGGCTTGGCGCTTTTCAGAACGCCTTCGGTTCCGACGCGGCGCCGGTCTCAGGGGCGAATCCTCAGAAGAACGCCCGCATCCTGATAGCCACCTACCAGACTCTCGACATTGACTCATACGATGCGGACGCCAACTTCCTGATAACCCACTATCCCGAGAACTACTTCAGCCACATCGTGATAGACGAATGCCACCGCTCTGCATGGGGAAAGTGGTCGCTGGTACTGAAGAGGAATCCGGACGCAGTGCAGATCGGGCTGACCGCCACACCTCGCCACTTCCCGATCAAAGCCGCCTCAGCGGAGGCGAAGGCCGATGAGGGGATAATCGCGGACAACCTCCAATACTTCGGCGAGCCGGTTTACGAGTACGACATGAGCCAGGGCATAGAGGACGGGTATCTGGCCGCGTGTGAGATTGTGAAGGGCAGGGTGAACCTGGACGAGACCGGTATAAGCGTGGAGGATGTGCTGGCTCGACACCCCAAGAACGCGCTCACAGGCGAGCCCATGGACCCCGAACAGGTGCGAGAGCGATATGAGAAGACGTCCTTCGAGAACAGAATCCTCCTGCCGGACCGGGTCGCCGCGATGACGGAGGATTTGTTCATGTATCTCCTGGGGTCCGGCGGCCCCGAGCAGAAGAGCATCATCTTCTGCGTCGGCGACCGTCATGCGGACGAAGTGGCGATTGCGATGAACAACCTCTACGGCGCGTGGTGCGCGAAGAACGGCCACAGGCCGGTGGAGGCTTACGCGTTCAAGTGCACGGCGATGAGTTCCGGCAACGACTACCTGCCGGATTTCCGAGGCAGTTCCGCTCACCACTTCATTGCCACTACGGTGGACCTGCTTACGACCGGCGTGGACGTGCCGTGCGTCCAAAATATCGTGTTCTTCAAGTACGTCCGCTCTCCCATCGCTTTCTACCAGATGGTGGGGCGAGGCACCCGATTGCACCCGCCGACCGGAAAGCTTATGTTCCGGGTCTATGACTATACGAACGCCACCAGCCTGTTTGGAGAGGAGTTCATCGGCAAGCCCCCGAGGACGCGGGAACCTGGGCCTGAGCCTCCTGAGCCGCCCGAGCCGGTGATTGTTGTGGAGGGCTTCGAGGTTCGGGTGACCCCCGCCGGGCGTTACATAGTGACGGAGGTAGACGGCAAGGCTATGCCGGTGACCGTCGAGGAATACCGAGAGCGCGTAGCCGAATCCCTCGTGCAGGAAGCCCCGACTCTGGATCATTTCCGCTCGGTCTGGGTAGAACCCGAGAGGAGGCGAGACTTGCTGTCTGAGTTACCGGATGCCGGGCGGTCCGCTGTGGTAGTGCAGACGGTGGACGGCAAGCAGGAGTACGACCTGTACGATGTCCTGGCGGAGCTTGGGTACGGCCTGGCGGGTCGTACACGCGCGGATCGGGCCGAAGCCTTCACGTACAAGAATACGGATTGGCTGAGCCGACTGCCGTCAGACACGGCGAAGGTTATCGCGGCCATCGCCTCTCAATTCGCGAGGGCGGGCACGGAGGGCCTGGAGAGCCAGTACATATTCCAGACGCCAGAGGTAGCGCAGGCCGGAGGTCTGGCCGCCCTGCAAGCCGCCGGTGAACCTCGCGAGCTTCTGTACCAGACGAAGGTGAGGATGTTCACGGGATGAATGATCTAACTCGTGATCGAGTCGCGCGGCACAGACCGCTTCCTGACGGGTGGCGGTGGGTCAGGCTGGGCGATGTTTGCGATGTGGTGAATGGTTACGGTTTTCCCGAGAGATTGCAGGGTCAGTCCACACTGCCGTATCCCTTTGTCAAAGTGAGCGACATGAACGCCATCGGGTCCGAATCAGTCGTCTGTTCGGCACGGAACACCGTGGATGACGCTATATTGGCCGAACTGGGTGCCAGGACATATCCAGCGGGCACTGTCGTTTTTCCCAAGGTTGGCGGAGCCCTACTCACCAACAAGAAGCGCGTCCTCGGAGTACGTGCCGCGTTCGACAACAATGTAATGGGCGTTGTGCCGATTGACGTAGAAAGCTCCTGGCTTTTCCGCTGGATGCAGACCGTGGACTTGCGGACACTGGCGAATACCCAGGCACTGCCATCCGTTCGCCAATCGGTTATCGCAGACTTGAGATTGCCGCTTCCCCCGCCAGAAGAGCGCATTCGTATCCTCGCCATCCTCGACGAACAACTTGCCGCCGTGGAGAAGGCTCGGAAAGCCTGCGAGGAGCAGTTGGAGGCGGCGAAGGCTCTCCCGGCGGCATATCTGCGCACGGTGTTCCCCCGCCCCGGCCAAGAACTGCCGCATGGTTGGCGGTGGGTGACACTCCGTCAAGCGTGTGAGACGAAGACGGGCTTGCGCGACCCACGCAGTAGCGCAGATGAGGCATTTGTCTACGTTGATATCTCCAGCATTGACACCGCTGGCAAACGCATTGTTTCGCCCAAGACACTCCTTGGAAGAGAGGCTCCGAGCCGGGCCAGGAAGGAGATTCGTGCGGGCGACGTGATCGTGTCCACGACTCGCCCCAATCTCAATGCGGTAGCACTGGTGCCACAGGAACTTGATGGGCAGATATGCAGTACGGGCTTCTGCGTACTGCGTGCGACTGAGGCCCTGACCTCCGAAGTGCTATTCGCCTACGTCCAGAGCGCCCAGTTCGTCGATGCTCTCTCATCCCTGGTTACGGGGGCGTTGTACCCTGCTGTTACCGATGGCCAGGTCTTCAGCCAGCCCATCCCCCTACCTCCACTGGCGGAACAGACGCGCATCGCCGCTTTGCTTCGCGAGCGAATGGCGGCGGCGGAGAAGGCGCGGAGAGCCTGCGAGGAACGGTTGGAGGCGATTCGCACACTGCCCGCCGTCGTTCTGCGAAAGGCATTCAACGGAGAACTATGAGCATGGCAATCAACGGAAACGGCAAGCGACTTGCCTCACAATCGTCGGTCAACGGCGCGATCAAGAGCATATGCGACATCATGCGCCGGTCCAACTGCGCGGGGGCTATGCAGTACATCCCGGAACTGACGTGGATTCTCTTCCTGCGCATCCTGGACGAGCACGAGCACGAGGAAGCGCAGGCGGCGAAGGCATTGGGAATCGGCTTCGCCGAATGCATAGAAGCTCCCTACCGCTGGCGGGACTGGGCGGCTCCCGATGGCTCGAAGCGGCAGGAACTTCAGTCCTCCACCCTTGGGGCGGTCATGAGCTTTGTGGACAGGCAGCTTATCCCTTACCTCAGGGCGCTCGGCGAGCGGGCGAACGCCACGCCGAGGCAGAAGGTCATCAGCCAGATCATGTCCGGGGTGGAACGAGTGCGGATAGACACTGAGCGCAACTTCCTGGATGTGGTGGACAAGGTCCATGAGATCAGTACGGTGGACACCGACTCGACTCACCTATTCCTGCTCTCGCAGGTGTACGAGGGTCTTCTCCTGAAGATGGGCGAGAAGAACAACGACGGCGGCGAGTTCTTCACCCCGCGCGAAGTAATCCGCGCGATGGTCAGAACTATCAGCCCGCAGGTCGGTGAGACCGTCTACGACCCCGGATGCGGAACCGGCGGCTTCCTCGCGCAATCCTACGAGTACATGCGGGCTGGCCTGGGAGGGAAGGATACAGGTGACCAGATTGAGGCACTGAAACAACGCACCTTCTACGGTCGGGAGAAGCAAGACCTGGTATACCCCATCGCTCTTGCCAACCTGGTCCTTCACGGCATAGACCAGCCGAATATATGGCATGGCAATACCCTCACGGGACAGCAAACCTACGGCGGCCTGTTCCAAAGCGCCCCGAGCCTGTTCGATGTCATCCTCATGAATCCTCCATTCGGCGGCAAGGAGGGGGCGGAGGCCCGGACGCAGTTCGCCTTCAAGACCGGGGCGACGCAGGTACTTTTTCTCCAGCACGTGATAGACAGCCTGAAGCCTGGAGGCCGGTGCGGGATTGTCCTGGACGAGGGGGTGCTCTTCCGCACCAATGAAAGCGCCTTCCTGAAGACGAAGCGCAAACTCCTCGATGAGTGCGACCTCTGGTGCATCGTGAGCCTGCCGCCGGGGACTTTCGTCAACGCAGGCGCGGGCGTGAAAGCGAACCTCCTGTTCTTCACTAAGGGGACACGAACGGAGAAGGTCTGGTACTACGACCTGTCCGACGTGAAGGTTACGAAGAAGAACCCGCTGACACTCGACAGGTTCGATGAATACTTCAAGCTCCTGCCGGACAGGGCGGACAGCGACCACAGTTGGACGGTTGCCCGTGAGGAGATCGAGGCGAGGAACTACGACCTGAAGGCCGTGAATCCCAATGCCAAGAGCAATGAGGACACCCGCACGCCCGAGGAACTCCTCGACCTGATCGAGGCCAAAGGCCGCGAGATCGCAGAGGCGCTTGCGGCTCTGCGAGAGACAAGGTGATCGTATTGACGAAAAGGAGTGAGTCTCCCAGGACAGTCAGTACACCACACTAGACGGCTCGCAGGCGGACGCCATCGGCTGGTGTGCCGTAGTCTATCGTTTCCTGTATGACATGAAGCCCGGCGCTCAGGCCGGGCTTCGTCTTTGTACTTTGTACTCGGTACTTTGTACTCGAAATGGTGGGCGATAGTGGACTTGAACCACTGACCTCCTCGGTGTCAACGAGGCGTTCTCCCCCTGAACTAACCGCCCATTCGATGCTTCGTTCGCCGTGCTCGGCGCCTCGTCGCAGTACGCATATTATACACGCTCGGAGCGGAATTGTAAAGGGATGGGGGTTGCAGGGTGTATCTAGAGATCGTCGGCGGCAGCAGCGCCTCACCATAAAATGGTGAGTCTACCGGGATTCGGAAGCAAGCTCAAGCGAGCTGGCACAATACCGGTTGCGGGCACACCAAGTACCGTGCACGATCTGAGCCTGCTTCAGCCTGCTTTTCCATCATAGTAGACCGGGGCTTCGAGTCCCGGGCCGGAGTCTCGATTCCTTACGGACAAGTCCTACACGCACCCGGATGCACGATCTCCATTCCCGAGTCCCCATTCCCGAGCCCCGAATCCCAAGTCCCTTCTCCCAGCAACGGCGGTTGCCTGGTTTCGCCCCATCACGTGCGGGGCAAATAGCATGCGACAGTATTCCTGCGAGGTCCGCCGATGCAGCAGCCGGAAACCGCGAACTGGCATGCGATGCCGGCCAGTCAGGTTCTCGAACAACTCGGGACGACACCCGACGGCCTTTCTGCCGAGGAAGCACGGCGCAGGCTGGAGCGTTTCGGTCCAAACGAGCTGCGGGAGGAGGAAGGGCCCTCGCCGGTGCTCGCCTTCCTGAACCAGTTCCGAAGTCCCCTGATCTACATCCTGCTCGTGGCGGCGCTTCTTTCCTTTGCAGGCAGGCACCCCGTAGACGGATACGTCATCCTCGCCGTCGTCATCCTGAACGCCGTCATCGGATTCTCCCAGGAATACCGGGCCGAGCGCGCGCTCGAGGCATTGAAGAGGCTGGCCGCGCTCCGGGCGTCGGCACTCCGGGACCGCGAGGAAGAGGATATTGACGCGGCCGAGCTTGTGCCCGGCGACGTCATCATGCTCGCGGTCGGGGACAAGGTTCCGGCGGACTGCCGGCTCTTCGTCACGATGAGCCTGAAGACGGACGAGTCCGCGCTCACGGGCGAGTCCCTGCCCATTGAGAAGGAGACCGACCCTCTGCCCGCCGATAAGCCGCTGGCCGAGCGCAGGAACATGCTCTACTCGGGCACGACGGTCGCTTACGGTCGGGGCATGGCCGTGGTCACGGCGACGGGCATGTCCACCGAGATCGGCCGGATTGCCTCCGAAGTTGCCGCCGAGCCGCGTCGCCTCACGCCCGTGCAGA
>Ga0315294_10001505_pt1 | contig 25442 bp, 27 predicted proteins | sample YL17G13_40_MG_FD_203626 | JGI IMG/M metagenome (GOLD analysis project Ga0315294, IMG submission 203626) | Sediment microbial communities from Yellowstone Lake, YNP, Wyoming, USA - YL17G13_40 | ecosystem: Environmental > Aquatic > Freshwater > Lake > Sediment | place: USA: Wyoming | collected... | reverse complement strand
GATCTGCGTAAGCGACTTGTGTTTCACAGACGTCGCTTGATCCCAGGATTCACGCGCAAGTACAATGTCCACAGGCTTATCTATTTTGAAGAACTACCGGATATGGGAGCTGCCCGGGAGCGAGAGCGCAGGCTGAAAGGTCTGAATCGTGCTAAAAAGGACGCGCTTGTCTACGCAGTCAATCCCGAACTCCGCGACCTATCCGATGAGATTCCCGGTCGGCCGTCCGATGTGTAATCGTCGCGATCCTTCGCTTTCGCTCAGGATAGTCGCTGGCGCTTTCGCGCCAGCGACTAGCTAAGTAAATTACACCTAGGAGCTTATTGCTCCCAGCAGGTGATCGCGCTCTTACAGTAATCGAATTGCCCGCTGTACTTACAGAACTCAACAGCTTTAGCGTAAGCTTGGTCTCGAGTGGTGCCTTCGCCGTAGCGTGGGCCACGGGACCTACCGTTCCAAATAGGACCTGTTTGGCATACCCATTGACTTTGATCGGCCTGGGCCGATTGACTGCCGACGTTCGAGCTGCCGACCAAAAGCAGCGTTGCTAGAGCAAATGCGGAGGTAATTTTCATGCTATTTCCATCCCTTCTCTCAAATTGGACTGAACTATTGAGGCAAGGTCAGTTACGACCTAACTTCTCACTTATCATAGATGGATAGCCAAAGAAATTTTTTGAAGCTTTTAAAGCGGAGCTCGAGGAGGATCCTCGAAGAAAAGATGGTCGGGGTGACAAGATTCGAACTTGCGACCTCATGCTCCCAAAGCACGCGCGCTACCAACTGCGCTACACCCCGATACGGCTGACTGATTGCCGAGGTCATGAGTTGTACCAGACAGATGTCCTAGGTGGCAAGTAACACAAGCACGACTTCGGCATTAACTCTCGATTAAATTGCTTTTGCAATCGCATAGGCCGCTAAGGCTGCTAAACCACCCACTAATGTTGTCCTGAAGGCGCTGCGCCAGCGGCCGGTGCCGGTAAATTGGCCTTTGCCATAACCGAAGGCCATGAGTGCGATTAAGGTGACTACGACCGAGGCTTGCAGGGCCTCGTTTCCGTCTTTTAGTAGCATATAAGGGGCTAACGGAAAGAAACCACCGAGGATGTAGGCACCTCCAATAGTAGCGGCGCTAATCAGAGCGCGCCGAGGGTCTGGTTCTTCAAGGCCGAGTTCGAAGCGCATCATAAAGTCGCGCCACATTTCGGGACTGCGCCTGAGACCCCCAACGACGACCAAGGCCTCCTCTGCGGTGACACCATAACGCTCAAAAATCTCGATTACTTCGAGCTCTTCTTCCTCTGGAATTTCGCGGATTTCCCGTTCCTCGCGGCGCTTTTCTCGGACGTAATGCTCTACCTCACCACGACCAGCCAAATAGCCGCCTAGGCCCATGGCTATAGCACCTGCGGCAATTTCGGCAACTCCGGCGGTGACTACGACCTGAGTCGACTGCGCCGCGCTGGCTAGTCCAGCTGCCAGGGCAAATGGGACGGTTAAGCCGTCCGCCATGCCGATAACGACGTCGCGGACGATCGCACCAGCAGTAAAGTGCTTTTCAATATGCGCTGTATGGTCTAACGACATAGCCGCGTCCTTTTCTGATTTGTGAGGTATCCATTCCAATGTCCGATCAGCTGCCCAACCAGCACACCCCTGAGACCACAGCACTTGGCACCGTCGTTGCTACGAGCGATGGTAGTTTAACACTGAGTCATCACGAACATGGCGAATGTTATCATACTCGCGCGGGAGCCCTGGCTGAAGCTCACCATCTATACGTTGTGGCGAGCGGATTCCAGGATCTTTTGGCACAAGACGCTCAGCAACCAGTGAGTGTGCTCGATGTCGGGCTCGGACTTGGTTATACGGCAATCGTTACTTTAGAGGCATGGGAGCAGGCTCCTTCGCCCGGGCCTCTGGTTTTAGTTAGCCTTGAGATCAACGGCGATTTGGTCCCGCCGATGGCTGCCGCAGCTGCACCTTGGCAGGAAAATTGGCCGGAACTACGCAAGAGTTTTTGCCGTGCTTTGGTTCGGCTAAGTGACACAACCTGGGAGGCGCGTCTGCGTCACCCTAGAAGTGGCGCCGAGGCAATCTGGCAGATTCATATCGGTGACGCGGCAGTGGAACCGATTCCCCCCTCCCTCGTCCTGGGTGGTTACACGCATGTGTGGCAGGATCCTTTTTCCCCCGGTAAGAATCCCCCAATGTGGCAGGCATCTTGGTTCGTGCGGTTGCGTTCAGCAGTCACCGTTGACTGTCAAATGGTCACTTATAGCGTTGCCGCACCAGTGCGAGAAGCGCTTGATGCGAGCAATTGGAGCTGGGAGAAGATCCCAGCGACGATGCCCGGCAAACGCAAGCGCCATTGGTTGCGTGCTCAACCTCAGACTCTAACTTGCTAAGGTCCAGGTAGCTCGCTAGTGAGTTTTGCTAGCGTGTGATCTGCGCTCATTGACTTGAGTACCTCATTAAATCGTCTTAACAAGGCTCCGTTGCTGCCTTTGGCGAATGCTAGGTAGGTTTGCAGGCTGCTGAGTGGTTGTTTCAACGCGCTCACTACCGAGCCTAAATTTTTACTAGTGATCGCAGCTTGTCCCGAGCTCTCGATCGCTATGACCGCATCGACTCGTCGCCGAATCAGCTTTTCGAAGTTGAGCTCATCGTTGATGTTGGGATCAGTGGCAAATAAACCGCTGGCTCTCGCTTTGTCAAACTCGTTGCCATACACCCAGCCAGAAATAGTCGCTAATTTTTTGCCCTTCAAGTCATTCATGGCCATAAACGGAAAAGCACTATCATTTCTGACAAAAATAAGGACTTTTTCGGTAAGCAAGTGATCCGAGAAGTCAAAATACCGCGCTCTTTCTTCAGTCCAGTATAAACCCGCAATCCCAGCGCGGCCCGACTTGGCATCAGCCAACGCCCGTTTCCATGGGATAGCATTTACTTTTACCGGGACATTCATACGGCGAAAGGCTTCATTAATGATGCGTGGATAAATGCCTGCCGCCTGTCCATTCTGCAGGTACATAAAGGGGGGAGCGTTTTCGTCGACGTTGATCATCACTGAACTATTGGCAGACGCAGCATTTGCTGTCGTTGCAATCACAGACAAGATCCCCAGTAATCTGGACATGCAGGTAAGGCTTAGCAACCACTTGATCAGCAAGGCTGTGCGCTCCATCTTGGTTGGCCGAGGGCTGGTGTTAATACCACTTAAAGAGTTTGCGACTCGCAATGATTGCCAGCACTAAATAGACAATGAGTACTGTAGCTTCTGACGCCACATTAGCCAAAGTCGCCCCCTCGAGAGCTATGCGCCTAAGTCCATCGACCAGAGCTGTGAGCGGTAACAGCCGCGCAGGCCCTGCGATCCATGTCGGGAAATTAGCTCGTGCAAACCAAACCCCGGCAACGATCATCATGGGCACACTAATGAGATTGGTCATGCCGTTCATCACAGCCATATTGCTTGTGCGGCTGCCGCAAAGAATTGCTATCGCTGTGAAAGCTGCTGCTCCCAGCATCGCAAAGGCAATGAAGCTAAAAATATTGCCGTGGACTTGAAATTTAAACATAGCCAAACCACCCATTAAGATGGCCGCAAGCTCCACTGCCAGAATGAAAAAGCGCCCGACTACATGCGATAACATATATGCTGTCGGCTGCATTGGTGTGACGAGATAGCGCTTAAGTAAATTCTCCCGACGATTGACAACGATAGTCGCTCCGATGCCAAATAGGCTGGACGTCATGATGCTAAGAGCCACTAATCCGGGCACTAAGAAGTCGATATATCTCGTGCCAGGAACGTTAATCGCTTCATCTTGAGTCCGCAAGATGTCTTGGCGGCCGGCGGCCATCTGCGCCAGATCATCGATGACAACGCGCGCCCGTGAGGCCTCGCGATTGGCGGGATCAAAGCTATAAGTCCAGGGCTTACCGGCTACGTCGGGGTGCACAATAAGTAAGATGTCTCCGCGTAGCAGAGCTGTATTTAAGCTCTCGCTGTCGCCCTGAATGAGCCTAACCTGTGGATTCTTGGACAATGAATCGTGAACTTGGCTGACCAGTGAATCTAAAGCACCAGATGACTTAGGCCAGCCTAAGCCATAGGTCTCCTGGTGGTTACCAGAGAAGGCAAAGCCTAAAATTGCCATCCACAGCAGCGGCATGAACAGTACAAAAAAGAATGCCGACGGCTCGCGGCGAAATTCTCGCCAGCGACCCTTACACATTTCGATAAATGCATGGCCATGTTTGCTCTTAGCGCTGGGGGTATGTTCAACCATTACGCATACTCCTACCCGTCAACTGCAAGAACACATCTTCCAAAGTACCCTGCCTGACCTGCTTGACCATCTCGCCGCAGGTGTCACGAATGAGTTGCTGCGGTGTGCCTTCAGCAATTACCTTGCCGTGATCGATGATGAGAACGCGATCTGCCAGCACTTCGGCTTCTTCCATGTAATGAGTGGTCAGCAAAACGCTGCGGCCCTCTTTCTTCAGCTCTGCAACAAGCTCCCAAATCGACCGTCGCGCCTGGGGGTCGAGCCCGGTTGTGGGCTCATCAAGAAACAGGAGTTCGGGATCGTTGATGAGGGCGCAGGCCAGATAAACCCGCTGCCTTTGGCCTCCAGACAAGTTCCTTAGTTGAGTGGAGGCCTTATCTACTAGTTGAAGGCGTTTTATGACCACTTCAGGGCTAAGGCTTTGGGCGTAAAAGCTGGCGAAGAGTGCGACGGTCTCGGCCACAGTGTAGCGTTTATAAAGGGTTGTCTCCTGCAGTACGACGCCGATGCGTTCCAGCACGAACTGACGGTCAGTGGCGAGTGACCGACCTAAAATTGTGATTTCGCCTGCATCTGGCCGTACCAATCCCTCAAGCATCTCGACTGTCGTGGTCTTGCCGGCACCGTTGGGGCCTAGCAGCGCTATGCACTCGCCGCGATTGACTGTTAGGCTGATGCTATCGACTGCGCGGAGTTCGCCATATTGTTTGGTTAGACCTTGCGCAAGCAGCGCGGGTCGTTCTGCAGCTGCAGCCATTGATTCCTCACTTTTCACTGGAGGCTCACCTTAACGTGCGCCTCTATCGAATGCAAATAGACGCTGGACTCCGGTTCGCAAGATATGGGAATTATGAAGGCTATGGAAAATACAGCACCCACATCAGCATCCGAATCGAAGCCCTATGATCTGCTCATCGCAGGTGGCGGCATTGCCGGTATCCTGGCGGCAGCAAAATTCGCCGCAGCACATCCTAATAGCAGGATATTGCTGGTAGAGCGAGAGACAGTGCTCGGAGGACGTTTGCGTCAGAGCTCGCCTCAGCTGCCACGACCAGGCTACGGCCTGAGCGGAATCTCAGACGCGCTGTACGGAGAGTGGCAAGATACATTAGTCGCGCATGGGCTAGTTGGGGAGACTTCGATGCTGCCTGGCAGCCGTCAGCAGACTGTCGGTGTTCTAGCTGGTAATCGCTTGGCTCAGCAGACGATCGATCTATGGTTCACTCCCAAGGGTGCGCGTATCTTGGGTGGCATAGCTGCATCTAAGCACTGGCCCGAGGTCGAAGAGATCGTTCGTCAGGGAGCAGTAGCTGCGCCTGTGGACGACGCCGACGAGGAGCTTGCTGGTGGCGACGATGAGGCTGCTCCTGCACAAGCTAGCAAAGCTGCCAAGTCGCATGCCCTTGGTCATTATTGGAAGCAAACGCGGAAAGCACCTGCAGCCATCGTGCTGGAGCACTTTGGTAGTGCATTTGGTATTCCTGACGTCTGGGATGCTGCACCTGAGGCCTTGGCGCAGCGGGCGTCATTTCATAGTGGTAGGCTCCACTGTGGCGATTGGTCAGAGGTAATTACCAGCCTGATGAATCAGCCTAGTTTTCAGACTGCGGTTAGCGTATCGACCGGTAACAGAATAGTTAATGCTGACTTGCAAGACGGCATTTGGCACGTCAATGCGGAAAAGGGGCAATATCAAGCCGCCGCTTTGATTGTGGCGCAGCCCCCGTGGCAAGCGACGGCTTGGCTAAAGCGCACCCTTTGGCCACCGGCATTATTGCAGGTAGCGAGTAAGACGAAGCCAGTCAGTGTGGTTGTCCTTTCGGAAAAAATTATCTCGTCTGAGGCGGCAAACTTACTTCCTGATGTCACCATCGTGCCGTCCGAGAGGGTGCAGATTGTGCGTGACGGTACCGATGCTGTGTACTTTCAGGCCACCATTGATTTTGAGTTGTCGCTGCAGGCACCTGCTGTGGTGAAAGCGGTTAAAGCTTTGAAGCGTGCGCGTAAGAAATTGCAGCAGTTGCACCCAGGCGCTGTGACGGAAACTAACTTCATTGCCCTATTGCCAGTAGCTTGGGCCCAATCACCGCTGCACGGTGACAGGCGTTGGTTGATGCGGCTAGGTCAGAAGAATTTCAATGCAGCAAATCTTGCATTCTGCGGCGATGCCTATGGCCCTAGCTACGATGGCGATGCCAATATTTTAAAATCTCTCACAAGCGCTTGTGAAACGCTGAAATTTTAAGATCTGCTGCGGAACTTATTTTTTAAGCAGTGCTTTGATCTGCCGATGGATTTGATCACGGCGATCCTTGCTTGTGTCTAGCAGCCGCTTTGCCTGCTGCTGCACGTCTAGCTTGAACTGCTTGTCCTGAATATAATTCAGGTTAATCCAGAGGTTGTAGCGGCAAGATTTGATCGCAGCATGAATGAGCTGAGCTGCAACTCCCACGTCACTGGCCACGGTAGATTTAACTACTTGAGCGACGGCGTCGCCATTGTCATACAGAGCGGCAATTTCGTTCATCACTTGCAAAGGGACCTGTGTTGCTGCTTTGAATGCGTCTTGAATGGCCTGCACTCGTCTTAACTTCGCCTCGTCGTCGTCGCCGGCAGGTAGCTTATATGCCAGCATAACGGACGCAAAAGCTGCAGCGTCTGCTTCTGCCAGTTCAGTTAATTGGCGTCGCCGAGCGTCCAGATCGCTGCTGAGCTGTTCTGCGGCGTCTGTTTTAGCCGTGACTCGCATGGACATAGACAACAAGGCTGCCGCTTGAGCGCCCATAAGTGCCACAACAGCTCCGCCGCCTGGGGTTGGTTCGCGGCTGGCCAAGCTGTCTAAATAAGACTCGATAGTTAAATGGCGAAGAATTTCAGGCATGGTAGTTTTCATAAAGTCGCAAGGTGTTGCGCAGGGCCATGGCGACGGTCATCGGCCCAACGCGAGGAATAAAGACGCTGGCCTGGTCACCAATATTGGTCGCGAAATTCTTCAGCGTCGAAAAGTTGAGGCAGATAGCACCGGGCATGATCTCCTCTGGTGTCACCAGTGGAAACTCGCGACTCGGCACGCCGGTAATGACAACCTCTGATTGGGCTAAAGCTTCGGTACGCGTTATCTTTGATTCTTCGATTTTTCCCTGCGAGAAGACTAGGGCGCCGTCTAAATCAAACGAGAAAACGTGGGCCCCGTCGTTAGCCAACATCGCTGCTAACGGCCTGCCGACTACCTCGCTACGGTTGAAAACCGTAACACTCGTACCAGCAAGTGGCCTGGGGGGTGCGGTATTTAGTCCGCGAGACGCCCGAGCTACAGCGAGTAGCTTAACAACGGCTAATGGCGTGCATGGCAGCAGAGCTTTTTTGGTTTTCGCCTCATCAATGTAGCGCTGATTATGGTAAAGCATCCGCGCCCAATAGGTATGCAGGCCCTCGATATCTTTTCGGTGATCGACCAGATCTTTGATGTAGCGATCATGTTCGCTGCCGAAGATCGGGTAATAGACTACGATGCCGTGCACATTGGGATTGGTGTTAGCCTCGTCTATGGCTGACTCAAGCTGCAACTTTGGCACTTCTCGCAGCTCAAATTCAATCCCCACATCGTCACAGCCTGCCTTGGTGTAATCGGCATAGGTCCTAGACGGTCCTTCGGTCGTTGATAAAAAGCCGATCAGTTTGAGGGGGCGGCCTAGCTTGGCCACACGCGCCCGCACGTCTTGCCGGAAATCTTTGGCGATGTCGCTGGGATCTATCGATAAAACCACGTTTGTTCCATCCTTGGCGAAGGCTTCTTGGATAGCATGACTTCGGCGATAGGGCTAGAATAGACATTCGCCTTAAGACCTTATCATCGGGGGCCATCGGCTCACGCAGCAAACATGGGAGATTGTCTCGATGCTAATTAGTATCAAGCACCCAATTCTGGTGATGATTTGTATCGGATTCATGGCCTGTAAGACTAGTGCAGGTAGCCGGGTGAGGGGTGATACTCAACAGTTTGCAGCCGCTGTTGACCCCAAAACGGAGTTCGTTCGAGTCCAAGATACGAACTTCATGTTGGCGGGGCGCCCGTTTGTCTTCCAGGGGACAAACTTCTACCGTTTAGGCCTTAGGGACGTCCTCTACACCGACGTTGAAGTTAAGGATATCGTAGCAAAAATCGCTGGGTCGGGGATGAAGGTGGTGCGTCTGTGGGGGTTCGCCTGCGACACACCAAACGACCGGGTGGATTCTGGGAATTCCGACTCGGGCAATGCAACCCCGCCAATTCTAGATCGTCAAGGTAACTACCAAGAAGCTGCGCTGAAATATCTAGATAAGGTCATCGCTGAGGCTGGCAATGCCGGGCTCAAAATTATCCTGCCTCTGGTAAATTTTGAACCAGCTTATTGCGGGATGGAGTGGTGGACACACCTTTATGGCAAGGCTGGCGAGAGCAAGCAGAGCTTTTATTGCAATGCCGACGTCATCAAGGCGTATCAGGGATACGTCGCGACCATGTTGAATCGCGTGAACACGGTCAATGGCTTAGCATATAAGAACGATCCAGGAATCATGGCTATCGAAGTCGCCAATGAGCCACATACCGAAGATAACTATGAAACCTCAGGTCACATGGATGCCAGTTGCAAGTCAATTGCCAATGGCAAGCCCGGAGACATCGTTAACCACTGGTTGAGTGACATCACTACATTTGTGCGCAGTGTCGATGGTAACCACCTCATCTCGACTGGCGAGGAGGGCTACCGGACACACGGCGACGTCAGCAAGAACGAGTGGGTTCATAACGGCATGAAGGGTGTCGACTTCGATCGTGACATTCTGTTGCCCAATGTCTCATTTGCGACAGTCCATCTGTACCCAGATAACTGGAATCTGCCGCAGTCGGACTTTGCCAGTTGGTACGTGCCAAATGTGATTAAAAATCGCGCTGAAATTGCTCATGCCGCAGGTAAACCGATCGTCTTGGAAGAGACTGGATTCAGCGTCTACAATCCCAGCGATAATAGTAAGTTCATGGATAAAGTGAAGGCGCATGAGTACTACCTCGACCGTGCTAAATGGATTGGTGCCATGTATCAGGCCGCGAATGAAGCTGGTTACAGCGGAACCATGATCTGGCAAGCTGTGCCCATGCGGTCTGATGGGACCCCTTATGATCTGGATTACTTCACGTTTGGCTTTAGTGACCCAGCGATGAAGGCAATTAGTGGGCAAGTCGAGGTTTTGAAAAAAAGATATGGCAATCCTACCGGTGGCGGCTGAATTAGCCCGGCGATCCGTGTTAACAGAGCTCAACACAGCGACTGTCAGCCGCTACAGCCGGCATATACTTTTACCCGAAGTTGGGCGTGATGGGCAAAAGAGACTACAGGCTGCCCGTGTTCTGATCGTAGGTGCCGGTGGCCTGGGCTCGCCAGTCGCTCTTTATCTAGCAGCAGCCGGTATCGGTGTCTTGGGTCTGGTTGACGGTGACTGCGTCGACGCCTCAAATTTGCAGCGGCAAGTTTTATATCGCGAGGCTGACGTCGGACAACCGAAGGTGGTCGCGGCGGCAGCGGCTTTAAAACAGCATAACTCGGCTATTGAGATTGAACTGCATCAAGAAATGCTGACGCCTGAAAAAGCTTTAGCTCTGGTGAGTGCTTATGACTTGGTGATCGACGGTACGGACAATTTCCCAACTCGCTATATGGTTAGTGATGCCTGCGTGCTGGCAGGCCGGCCTTATATCTATGGCTCAATTTCTCGATTTGCCGGGCAAACAGCGGTGTTTTATCCGCCGCATGGCCCATGCTACCGTTGTCTTTTTCCGACGCCGCCAGCCTCGGGATCAGTTCCCAATTGCGCGGAGGGCGGGGTGTTTGGGGTATTGCCTGGAGTGATCGGATCCATTCAGGCGACTGAGACCATCAAGGTATTGCTCGGGATAGGAGAGCCTTTACTAGGGCGTTTTCTTACTTATGATGCTCTGGCGATGAAGTGGTCTGAGTTGCGTTTGCGGCGAGATCCTAAGTGCCAGGTATGTGGTGATCACCCGACCATCACTAGCGTGACCTCGGTCGCGGCATCGTGCGAAGTCGTATCTAGTGCCTCGGTCACAGATACATCGTCGCTAGAGATCTCAGTGGACGAATTGCAGCAAATGCGCGCACAGCGCGTGACCCACTTGCTTGTCGACGTGCGAAGTGCAGGCGAAGCGAGCATATGTCAGATCAAGGGCAGTAAACTGGTTCCAATGAGTGAGCTCCCGACGAGAGTAGATGAGCTGCCACGAGATCAACGGATCGTCGTTTATTGTAAAGTAGGTGGCCGCAGTTCTAATGCGGTAAAATACCTGTGCGAACAGGGTTTTATCAACGCCCGGAGCTTGCGCGGGGGCGTCGTCGCCTGGATTGATTCCATAGATGGCACCCTGGCGCGATATTAGGATTAAGGGCATAATGAGAGGGAAAATCTAACTTAGTCCGACATGATCGACCTCCAGGAGCAAGTGATGCTGCACAAAGCTTCGATTGGCCCCGTACTTTTTTTCGCTTTGTACGGTTGCACCCACACTAAGGCCGACGACAATCAGGCTGTCCCTCCTGTAGCTGAGTTAGGCATCGTCGATCCAGATCCTAGCCGCGACAAGGGGCCGGAATTCTGTAATCCAAGCGGCAGGCAGGGGGATGATCTGAAGCGCTGTCACCAGCAGAACGAATCCTTTTACAAGGAATTCGCCGAAGAGGCGAAGCGTCGAGAGCCGTGGTTTAACTTTGCCGGTGACGGCTGGTTGCAGAGTCAGGAGCTTGACGGCAAATTTGTGGTGCCTGTTGTGAGTGAAAGTTTGGCTATTGCTAAGCTAGAGAAGGCTCAAATTATTGAACTCAACGACAAAGAGGCCGAGGCTTTCACTGGCAAAACCGCGCAGATCGCTGGGCGCAAACCATATCTGATCCGGGCGCTCATCTATTACAAGGAAAATGGCCACTTCGCCGTGTTTGAAAAGGGCCAAGAGATATTCGTTCGCCACGACTCCACGGGGGCAGCTACCCAACATGAACAGCGCACGGCCTTGGTTGTTTATTTGATGTTTAAACCAACAAATGTGTTTATCGACTGTCAAATAGTCGAGTGAATATGGTGCGTAAATAGTCTGAGTAAGGATCTACCGCTTTTATCATAATTGGCTGGCTGCAGAACTCTGCGCCGGCTTTTTCTTTGCCGTATCAATACTTGTATCGGAGCCCGTAACCAAAACGATAATCTGTTCATGGCCTTGACCGGCGGAACTTAAACCAACCATGGTCGCGTCCCGTCTGAGTAATGATTCCCTGTGTCTCGGCGAATGCCACAGTAGCCAAGCTATTGTTTGGAGGTTTTGGCCTTTGATCCGGTCCTCTGACAACATTCTGATGTCTAGGTCACCGAGTAGCTTGGTAGCGCCTTTTAGTAGCGTCCTGTTGTGTGTTAGCGAGCGATCGACAGCTAGTTTATCCGCGGTTTCATTTAGTGCTTCGTTTGAAGCCAAAGGTGCTAAGTGAGTCATCTCTCTTATTTTGTTAACCCATCCATGCAAGTTATTCAGGCCGTCTGTAGCAGTGAGTGCATCGGTGGCTGGCACTATCCCTAGTGATCGTTTCCCCACGGGGTAGAGGAACCACAAAACCGGTCCCTGCCAATGCGGTGCCTTAGGCTGGCAGGTGAGGCTGACGACACCGTCCCCTAACCCGTCGATATTTAGTCGTCCGTTGTTAGCTTGTAACTGCCTGGGGAAGAAATCTTGGTTGCCGGCAAAATCGATCCGAAATGACTGGCACCTATCTGCCAGTGCTGCGCTCGGCAACTGCAATGTGTTGGCGCTTGGGCTCAAAATGGGTGCCGGTGCGGGCAAGGCCAGGATCCAGCCTCGGCGGCCATGATCGCAAAGTCCATACGCATAACCACCGGCTCGTTGCATCACGGCCAGGGTCTGGGCGCGTTGCGCTACCTTTGCGGGATCCAACTTCTTTAGACCAATGCGTGAAAGGAATTGGCCTTCAAGTTGCGCGTCGTAAATGCCGAGATTCCATGCGATTTGGGGCAAGCTGCCCATGTTACCCTCACACACGAGGGTACTAAATTCGCGGGGAAGATCGTCGCGGCGCACGCTAGTCATCTCGGACGGAGCGGCGCCGCTCAGCAATAAAGCCGATGTGAACGTAAAGAGTGTCTTAGTGAGTGCCTGCGCTTGGCGTTGCACCGCTTTGACCTTACTTAGCTGCATCTATCAGTTTGAAGATGGTCGTCAGCTGCATATTCGATGTTCCCTCGTAAAGCTTGCCGATTTTTACATCGCGGTAAAACTTCTCAGCGGGGAATTCTTTAATAAAGCCGTAGCCGCCATATACCTCAAGTGCACGCGAAGCTACTTCCTCGGCGATCTCCGAGACTAAGTATTTAGCCATGGCAGCTTCTTTAATGAACGGCTGGCGAGCATCTTTGAGGCGCGCGGCATTGTAGACCAGCAGCTTTGCTGCCTCGACCTTTGTAGCTAGCTCAGCGAGCTGCATCTGGATACCCTGGAATTCTTTGATTTTCTTGCCAAATTGCTCGCGTTGTCCGGCGTAGGACAGGGCTCCAGCGAGGGCTCCCTCAGCCAGACCTAACATTTGTGCGGCAATACCGATCCGACCTTCGTTGAGCGTTTCGATGGCGATCTTGTAGCCGACTCCAACCTCCCCGATTACATGGGATTTCGGCACACGGACATTGTCGAGTAGGACTTCGCAGGTGCTGGAAGCGCGGATGCCGAGTTTGACTTCTTTCTTGCCCAAGGCAAAACCCGGCATGTCTTTCTCGACAATAAATCCGGTGATACCTTTGTAACCAAGCTCAGGTTTAGCGTTGGCAAAGACTACAAAGATGTTCGCTTCTTTGGCATTAGTGATGAAGACTTTTTTGCCGCTCAGACGGTAGTGTGTGCCATCGTCGACTGCGCGGGCCTGCATAGCAAACGCGTCCGAGCCGCTATTCGCCTCAGTCAAGCAGTAGGACCCGATGTCTTTGGTGGTCAATCGTGGCAGATATTTCTGCTGCTGCTCTTTGTTGCACCAGCGCAAAAAGATGTTGTTTATGAGCGTGTTTTGCACGTCGCAGACCACAGAGATTGATGGGTCAACCTTTGCCAAGGCCTCGACGGCAAGAATAGCCATCATGAAAGAACCGCCAGAGCCGCCAAATTCGGTTGGCACCTCGATACCCATGAGCCCAAGTTCAAACATCTGCCCGAGCAGATTTTTGTCCATGGTTTCTGTCTCATCCATTGTGTGGACGAGTGGCTTTACCTGTGTCTGGGCGAATTTATCGACTTCATTTACGAAAAGTTCTTCTTCGCTACTCAAAACCGTCAGTGGTGTGTGGCTCATAAGTCTTAAAACTCCATTGGCAATAACGCAGCAAGCTTTGCGGCTGGCTGTGCTGGATATCCGTTATTATGGTTTCTTTTTAGTTGGTTTCTGATTTTTTTGCACGCGGATTGGTACCGGTGGGAGTATCGGTAGGCTTAGGGCTGCCGCTAACTCCCCGCTTGTCGCTTCTGCTAGCAGTTCGGCGCGGGCGACGTGCTTGGCGAGTCTAGTCACGTCTTGCGCATTGGAGCGGCGCTCTGCGCCTGAGCCCCCTCGTGAGTCCCCACCCTTCAAGCGCTTCAAAATGAACTCGCGACAAAGCGCTAGGACGCCAGAGGAACGCAGCTCTAGGCGCTCGCTTTGTCGGCGGTAGTGCGACAATTTTGTGTCGCGGAGGGCATCAGCCTTGGCACTTTGCAGGAACAGCTTAAGCCCGCTCATGAGTGGACTAGACGCGGCGGAGGCTAGGTTTGGTCCGAGTCGTGTAGCATAGGTGCGCGCTGCAATGCGGTTTGCATCTTCTAGGTCAAGTTGCTGATAAGCCGTAGTAAGTTCCCGTCGCCTTTGATCTAACTGAACTAATCTTGACTCGAGATAGGTCTCAGTTGCGGCTAAATTACGGTTGCGTAGGGACAAAGTAACCAAGTCTTCACTGGCATAAATGTCGGTCATATTCTTGCGGTTATTTTGAGGACCCAATAATCGCGTTTTGAGCAGGTTAAACCAAAGACCTTGGGTCAAGATGTCATTGCGCACCGTTGCATATTCGTCGATACGCTCCAACAGTGTGCGCACTCCGTGCACCATTGCCTTCTCTCGGGGCAGCATAAAGACGTCGCGACCTGCAAGATTACGCAGGGCATCTAAGCGCTGGTTGAGCCGATCTTGCTCCTGCATGATGGCCATGGTTCTTAGGGTGAAAGCTCGGTCGTGGCTTACCTGGGACTTACTTTGATGATCAATGAGTACGTCACATTCATTGGCTAGGCGTTCAAATTGGCGATCCCAGTCGGCGATGTTCATAGGTTCGCCTCTGCCAATAGATAGGCCGCTTTTTCGGCAGCGCTTGGTTCAGCGCCGCCACGAATAGGCCCAGCAGCATCGTTGAGAAATTGTTCAGCTAGATCGACGCGGCGTTTTTGGAAAGCCGACATGGCCGTAAAGTTATAGCTACGATCGGCCATAGCCTGGGCCATCATCAAAGGTGTCGGTGCATCCATAGGTGGCCACTTTTCGGCGCGTTGACGCCGCTCTTTTTCAAGCCAGGCCCGCATTTCTTGGGTCCTTTGTTCTTCGCGTTTAATGGAAGCAGTTAGCTTGGCGATTCGAAGTGTGGATGTATCAATATGATTAAATAGAGTTTTTAGAGCCTGAAGTGTGGTCAATCCGGTCTTTTTATTCTTCTCGCCGGGGTCGAGAAGCGTCGTCACTTGTCGCGATAGCATCACCTCTCGCTCGCGCAAAGCAGCAGTGCTGCGCTCAGTTGCCAGGATGATTTGTCTCAGTTTTGATAGTCTTAAAGTTTGTACGAGGCTGCCAACACGCCCCAGTAGGGCATCTTGAAGCCACTTATGGGCTAGCTCGGCAGTGCGCCTAAGTCGTTTAAGGTGAGCACCCTTTTCCTTTACGTACACGGCGCATACTCTTGCCTCGGACTGCGTGCACATGCCCATAATCGGTAAGCCGATATCTCCAGTGGTAACTTCACCCGATGACTGAGCATGTGACCAAATACTGAGTTCACGTAAATCAGCATTTAGCGCATGGATTGCGCGCAGCCGTCTGGTGAAATCGTTTTCGGTGATAAGGCCGCCACGGGAATGCTCATGCAACTCAGCTTCAAGGCTGAGCAAGCGATGTTGGTACTGGGTGACCAACTGCGCAAGCTGTACCAGGGGCACTTCTTGAGTGATGCCATTTGAATTGGGATTCATGAGTACGAAATTCTGCCGCGCTGCGGCCACCTGGAGACGGTAGAGGAGAGGGTATACTCCTATGATTTTCTCATGCTAGGATGCCGCTGTCTAACAAATGGGTGACGAACTAATGACTAGATCCAGCCAAAAACCCCTTGTTGCAGCTGCCCTTGGTTTGAAACCATCCCGGTATCCGATTTGGTTCATGCGCCAAGCTGGCCGCTATCTACCCGAATACCGGGCCGTTAGATCTAAGGTTTCGTTCACCGAGCTGTGCCAGACACCGGCGCTCGCTGCAGAAGTCACACTCCAGCCATTGCGACGCTATGATCTTGATGCGGCTATTATTTTCTCAGATATTTTGATTCCCTGCGTGGCGATGGGGCAAACGCTTAGTTTTGATAAGGGCGAAGGTCCGGTTTTATCGCATCCGGTGCGGAGTCAGGCAGATTTTGCCTACTTAAAGCGTCCCGTAGCTGAGCGAGACCTTGGCTATGTCGGTGAGGCTATCGCCAAGACCAAGGCCAGTCTGCGCCCAGAGCAAGCAATGATTGGCTTTGCTGGTGCTCCCTTTACCGTTGCTAGTTACATGATCGAGGGTGGCAGCAGTAAGAACTTCACCGAAGTAAAAAAACTATTATTCACCGATCGCAGTGTATTAACTGGGCTGCTCGATCTGATCGGTGATGTGACGATTGATTATTTGACCATGCAAGTGCGCAGCGGGGCTGACGCGCTGATGTTGTTTGATACCTGGGCGGGGCAACTTACCGGTCTTGATTACCGGGAGGTAGTATTCCCCGTTACGAAACGGGTGCTGGACGCAGTACGTCAACTTGACGTCCCTGTTACATACTTCCCCGGCCAAGGCGCCGATCGTTTGTTCGAGCTGGCTGGTCTGGGGGTTGACGTAATCTCGGTGGACTGGCGAACCCGTTTAAGTAATGCCCAGCGGATCCTACAAGGTGTGGGGCTGGACGTGAGTCTGCAGGGCAACCTGGATCCTCAGATCCTGATAGGACCCGAGGCGATGGTGCGCGAAAGAGTCCGGGCTCTCCTTAGCGAGGTGCGTGCTGCTAAACCACGTGGTCACATCTTTAATGTCGGACATGGTTTGTTGCCACACACTCCGCCCGAATCTTTGAGCTGGGTGATAAGCGAATTGCGGGCTCAGACTTAGGACTACGGGCCCGCCTTTCAGGTCTTGGTCGCGTCTTTAGACCTTTGCCCGGCATAGGTAGGTTCGCGTGCCCTCGGATTCAATGCGGGTGTTGTCGACGGTGCAGCTAAGGCTACTCATGAGCTCACTCGGTACTGCCGATTTGATTAACTCCGTTTTATTAATCAGGCTAGCTATTTGGCTACGGTCGATGACCGCCTGGCGCAAGCCCTTTGCGGCCGCGGCGGCAGCTCCCTGGCTTAGTTCCACGACATTATCTTGAAGTACACCGTTGACGTTAGACCTTGTGACGCAAAGGCTCCGCCGTGAGCTCTCTAGCCATTGGCAAATCAGAGCACCGCTAAGGCTGACTAACTTTGTTCCGTAAGCGCGTTCTCCACGGATGGCCTCGCCTAGCTCCTGCGCCAATTTACCTTCAAAAATTGCTTCGTTAGGTAGACGCGGTAACTGAATACGGCAGGCTACGTCCTCGACGTCATATGGGGGACTTTTTTTACCCAAGTAGTCGCAAATTAAATCTGTAAATATGACGTCCTCTTCCTTCAGTTCTGGTCGGTTTGCGTGGGCAAACGCAAAGGTCTGATCCGTGATCTTAGCAGGCAGAGGTTGTCCGGGAGCGGCCTCATCGCCGGCTAGTCGCACGCGCATCAGGCAGGTGCGGATGTCACTAAGTTGGCGACACTCCAGTACACTGTGTGCGGTGTGGAGCTGGTCCTGTGGCACCTTGGCTCCAGAGTCCAGCTCTATGGTTAACATTTTCATGTATGTGGATCGACCGTCGTCCTTTGTAAGAATGGCGGATTGCGGCGCATCGGTCAGCGCGAGCTCGCCTTGAGTCGGTGCCGACTTCTCCGAGCTCGGCGCCGTCCGTTTGCTGGTGGTGCGACAAGCGGATACCGTGGTCGCGGCAAGTACGACCGATACAACCAATCTGAGGCGGCTTATCATAAGGACATCCTTCTCTTTGTAGAACCTGGCATGCTGATTCGTTATTCTACGCGAGGGCAGCTACTTGGTGCCAAAGATAAAATGTGGTTTGAGGAGAAGATTTTGACGACGACAATACAGCACAGGGTACTTTGCGTAGTTATGGACGGGGTCGGGCTGCGAAATAGCCGCTTTGGTAATGCCGTCGCGCTGGCCCGGATGCCAACCCTGCAGAGACTTCTAGCCATGCCCCTGTCCACAACCTTGAAAGCCCATGGGACCTATGTGGGGTTGCCGTCAGATGACGACATCGGCAATAGCGAGGTGGGTCATAATGCACTCGGCGCTGGGCGGATTTTTGCTCAGGGGGCTAAATTAGTGAATGTTGCCATTAGCGATGGCTCCATGTTTCGTGGAGAGTCGTGGTTCCAGGCTGTCCGCCACGTCAAAACTGTTAACAAAACATTGCACTTCCTCGGTCTCTTATCTGATGGCAACGTCCACTCACATCAAGACCATCTCTTCGCCATGTTACGGCGGGCTAAGCAGGATGGCGTGCGCCGGGTGCGAGTTCATGCTTTGTTGGATGGGCGTGACGTCGATGAGACCACGGCAGAGCGTTACGTTTCGAAACTCGAAGAGGTCCTGACGGAACTGCGTGACCAGAACTTTGATGTCCAGGTTGCCTCGGGTGGTGGTCGTATGAGCATCACGATGGATCGATACGGTGCTGATTGGGACATGGTGCGGCGTGGCTGGGAAACTCACGTGCACGGCAAGGGGCCTCAGTTTGCCTCTCTCGCCGATGCGATCAGCGAATTCCGTAAAGACCCTAAGTTAACTGACCAAAATCTACCAGCTTTTGTGATCGCCTCCGGTGGTCGCCCAGTTGGGACCATTGAGGACGGTGATAGCGTGATCTTTTTCAATTTTCGCGGCGATCGCGCCATTGAAATTTCTCGGGCTTTCTCAGAGCCAGACTTTACGCTGTTTGATCGCGGCCGTGTGCCCAAAGTCTTTTATGCGGGGATGATGGAATATGATGGTGATCAACATATCCCGCCGCATTATTTGGTGTCGCCACCGACGATTGATCATCCGCTGACTGAGTACCTGCTGCAGCATGGTGTGCGCCAATTTGCCTGCAGTGAAACCCAGAAATTTGGCCACGTTACCTACTTCTGGAATGGGAATCGCAGCGGTTATTTTGACAAGAGTCGAGAGGACTACGTGGAGATTACATCAGATCCCGCGCGTGAATTTGCCGAAAAGCCAGCGATGAAGGCGGCCGAAATCGCTGATGTCACGATTGATCGCATGCAGCGCGGCAGCTTCGACTTTGGGCGGATTAATTTCGCCAACGGCGATATGGTTGGGCATACCGGCGACTTGGCGGCGGCGATCAAGGCGGTTGAGGTCGTAGATGCGCAGTTAAGTCGTTTGGTAGAGGCGGCTGATCAAACAGGCACCACGCTGGTCATAACGGCGGATCACGGCAATGCCGATGAGATGTTTGACGCCAAGGAGGCCGATTTTCCTGGATGGGATCAGCCCGGTGCGAAAAAACCCAAGCCGAAGACGGCTCACACTTTGGCTCCAGTGCCTCTAGTCATTTATGGCGAAGCTAGCCGCGACTGGAAGCTTGCCGAGGTGCCTAATGGGGCCTTGGCTAATGTGGCAAACACGGTCATTGATTTGCTTGGCTTGCCCGAAAATCCTTCATATTTGCCAAGCCTTATCACGAGAAAGTTGGTCTAAACGATGACTGATTCTGGCCAAATTAACCCCGCACGCGCCCCGGATCTAGCGGCTGTTCAGCGGGCCTTTTCGGAATTCTGTCTCACTGTAGCAAGGCTGCGTGATCCGCAAGGTGGGTGTCCTTGGGATCTCCAGCAAGATCATCTGAGCTTACGTCGCTATATGATCGAAGAAGCGTATGAGGCGGCCGAGGCGATGGCTAAGAATCATCCGCAGCACCTCTGTGAAGAGCTTGGTGATGTTCTCTTGCAGGTCGTTCTGAACTCACAAGTAGCCTTAGACGCGGGGACTTTTTCGTTAGTAGACGTCATTACAGGAATCGATGCCAAGATGCGTCGTCGGCATCCCCATGTATTTGCAGCAGCCGCAGATGCCCCAAGTATCACCACGGACCAGGTGAAAAAGGCCTGGGAAGAGATCAAACGCGAGGAGCATCAGGCTCCAGCGCTCGGCTCGAAGACTTTTATTGACGCGGTGTCGAAGCATCCGGCTACGGCTCAGGCATATAAAATTGGCAAGATTGCGGCCAAGATTAACTTTGATTGGGATAACTCACAGGAAGTATTGGCACAGGTGCGCTCAGAGGTGGACGAGCTTGCCGATGAACTAAACAAGCCCTCGCAAGATAAGGCTAAGATCGCGGAAGAGCTTGGTGATATTTATTTTTCTTTATCTCAATTGGCGCGCCACCTCGATCTAGATCCTGAGGTGGTGTCTGTCGATGCAAATCGCAAATTCTTGCGCCGCTTTGAAATGCTAGAGGACATTGCCGCCGAACGCGGGATTGCCGTGCGTACGGCTGCTCGTGTGCAACTAGAGGCCCTCTGGGCTGCGGTAAAAGAAAAGGAAAAAGCCAAGTCCTAAAAATTAGGAGCCTGGCTTAGTGCTTAAACTAATAAATGAAGTCATAACCAGCTCAGACCAATTTGAGTAGAGCTGGTTTAACGTCTTTATTTTTTTGCTTTGGCCGGAGCTTTTTTGGCAGCTGTCTTGGCGACTTTTGCCTTTGTAGCTACGGTAGCGGTCGCTGGAGCTTCTGCCGCGGCTTCGACTCGGCGTGCAGCAGCGGACTTCTTCGCTGCCTTCACGTTTGCTTGTGCAACTTCACCGGCTTCGGCACTACGCAGCATGGCTGACAAGCGACCAATTTTGCGCGAGACATTGTTCCGGTGCAGGATGCCTTTGGTGGCTGCTTTGCCAAGTGCCGACTGGGCGTTGACGAAGAGCGGTCTCACCGCTTCTTTATCAAAAGTGCCTTGGCCAGCGCCGAGCACTGCTAGCCGGAACTTCTTAACCGCAGTTTTCACTGCAGAAAGATACTGGCTGTTACGGACATTAGCCCGGTCGTTTCTACGGATACGCTTGATCGCTGACTTATGATGTGCCACAGATTCCCTCTCGGCTACTCTAGGATAACTGATCTCGCAGCCGACAAAAACTATGGCATGCCACCAGCTGCGAAAGGATTTGCTTCTAGCAAGAGGGCATCCGACTGTCAAGCTTAGTCAGCTACATGGCCAGGGTCAGAGCCGTAATCTAAGCGCAAGTTCGGCACCGTGAGAGATGCCCCTATTTATTTTTGCATCAATAATTGTCGTAGCTCCTACAGCCAGACCACTTGTTCTGCTTTCGGCCAAAGGTGAAATGGTCCCTTGGTGATACGTAGCGAAACTACCTCCAGCAAGTTCGATGCGGCGGCTGATACGCCAAATGCGTTCCCAGCCGAGCAGCACTTCTTGGCCTCGTGATTGATAGCTCTTCTGGCCCTGGAGCCCAATGCCAGCTTCGTTAAAGAAGGCGATGGCACCCTGTAGGGCCCAGTTCTGATTGATGTTATAGGACACCAATGGCCCGGCTCCCAGGCGATAGAATTGATGCGCTGGATCTTCTGCGCCCGAGGCTATGCTGCGAAGGCCGATGTCGACGTGACTGTTTATCGGGCGGCTTACATCGAGCAGCATCACCGAACCTCCGGCCCGACGAAAACCGGTCGAAGATTGATCGTTAGTCGCATAGCCAATGTGTGTTGAGGTGCTCCATGGTTTAACCATTTGAGCTAGTGCAGACGTATCTGCCTTTGCTGATGTCGCTACTGCCAAGACCGTCATGGTCAATCCAGTCATTAGTACTTTGAAGAATTCTGTGTGCCGCATCCTGTGGCCTCCTTGTGGATGAGTGACGCTGACACACTCATCGGCGCTGCGGGCGCGGCCTTAACAGGGCAAAAGCTGCCTGGCGACTGTGGCAGAATCTGCTAACCTGAGGGTGATCAAAGGACTTACGCTTGGGGAGGGCCTTACATGAATTTCTGGGAAAACGACCCCGCCTTTGCCGATTTTGAGGCCTTAGCGCGGAAACTTGAGGTCGCAGCGGCAGCTACTAACGAGGCTCTGCTTAAGCTGGCAAATATCGAACCACAGCGCCTAGTTGAGGCCTTTGCACAAGTGCAAGTACGGCTGCTCGGTTTCGATCTTCACGCAATTAAGCGTTTCCACCAGGCTCTGGAGGAGAAGAGAGTTAACACCTATGCAAGGGGTAACTTGTTCATGACCTGTGTCTTAACTTCAGCTGTCGCGTTAAGTGAGTTTAAGAATCAGCCCCAACTTGCTGGTGGGGGGGGGGTCATTCGGAAAAGACTGGATAAAATGAGGGTTTACAGCACTAACAGTCTGTCTTTGGCGGCATTTGCCTGGGCCAGCTTTTATGCTGTAATGGGCCAAGGTGCATGGCAGCAGCTACGAATTCAGCGCAAAAAGAAACCTATCCAGGCATGGAAGCGATAAACTACGTTGAAAGGGCGCTGGTCAAAACCAGCACCCTCATTTCGGTCAACCAACAGGCCATCTGCTAGGAAAGCCTGTGGTCTAAGCTAACTTATTTCTTCTTCGCTTTGGTGCTAACAGCGGACGCTGCTTGAGCGGCCTCTATTTTGCTACGAAGACGCAGCTTCTTACGGCGCCACGCTTTGCGACGACGATGAAGCAGACTGCGGCGGCTATCTCCACGACCCATGATAATTCCCCTTTTTGTTAGCCAGCTACTGGAACTAGACGACGCATAAATGAATCCAGACCGATTTTATCGATCGTACGGATGGCCGCCGTGCATACCCGTAGGGTAACAAACTTCTTGTTTTCATCTGACCAGAAACGCTTTTTCTGCAGGTTAGGCAGAAAGCGGTGCTTGGTCTTACGATTGGAGTGGGACACACGGTGACCCACTTGAATTCCCTTGCCGCTCAGGCACTTCCTCGACATGACTCAGTCCTCCCGGCCGCCGAAATCGTCATCATCTTTGCCGCCATCGCGGCCTTCCCCGTCGTCAAAATCACGTGGGCCGCGATCGAAATCACGTGGGCCACGGTCACCAAAGCGCCCACCTGGGCCACCTGGTCCGCGCGAATCACGGAAGCCACCACCGGCGTTCGCTGCAGCCATTTCGCCAGCAAAACCACGCTCTGCGCGGTGAGCTACCGAGTACGGCAACATTGACAAATACCGAGCACGCTTGATCGCTACTGTGATCGCCCGCTGTTGGCTAGCGGTTGCACCAGAGATACGGCGAGGGATAATCTTGCCGCGATCTGTGATGAAGCGCTTGAGCGTATCAGGCCTCCTGAAATCGATCGGAATAGTCGGATCGAGTGTGCGCTTCCTGCGCAACATAAAACGGCGACGCTTCTTCTTACCTGTCTTCGGAGCCATGCAGCCTCCAGCAACTAATGGGACTCTGTTTGTTAGGGTTTCTGGGCCGTCCGAATAAGGTCTGCACCACACGCTGATAAACCCCGCGAGAGCCCGGAAAAATACAACAGATGAGGCCAGTGAGCAAGCGCGAATGTCCTTCGCATTCTAAAGTCAGCTGAGTAAACTGATGAATTCCAAGTGAGCCACATGGTGAGCCACAAGAAAATTTTACTTCTTGGACTACAAGGGTCAGGAATCAAAGGTTTTTATGATGCAGATTGAGGTGGCGGTGCCAACCCCACTGGCGCAAACCTACTCCTATCTAGCCGAAATCGAGATTCCTCGCGGTAGTCGAGTCCTTGTACCCTTCGGTGGCAGGAAAGTGGTCGGTGTGGCGTTAAGCTCCATACCTTATGTTGAAGATGCCCCTCGCAAGTTTGAATTAAAGCAAATCCTCGAGGTCATTGATGCGCAGCCGATGTATAGCGCCACGGTACTTGAAGTCGCTTGTTGGATTGCGACTTACTACATGCATCCTATCGGCGAAGTCTTGCGCAGTATGCTTCCGGCCTCTAGTACGAAGGTTGTGCGTGAAGTCATAAAGTTGACCGCTAAGGGACTAGATGAACGTGCAGATGGGAGTTCTACTTGGGGAGAAGTCTTGCGCGCTGTGTTTGGTAATAAGCGGCAAGAGATTAGTAAAAGTGCAGCAAAGACTAAATTGCAGCGCCTGCTAGAAGCAGGTGCAGTTGATGCCAAAATGGTAAAATTCAGCGCTCTAAAACGGCGTGAGTTAATAGATGTCACGCGTGGTTCATCTATGCGAGCACGCAAATCGGCAAACAAATTATCGAGTGCCGAGATTGGTGAAGAAGAGTCACTTCCAGCGGTGATTCCACCAGCGACTGCAAGTCAGGAGCGGGTTCTTGACGCACTAAAATTAGGGCTAAATGACCGAGAAAAAACGCCGGTTTTTTTACTTCACGGAATAACTGGTGCGGGCAAGACTGAGGTTTACTTGCGCCTCATCGCAGAAGTGATTTCTCGCGACGAGGCAAAAGCACAAGCTCTTGTACTAGTGCCCGAGATCTCCTTGACGCCGCAAATGACGCGTATTTTCACTCGCCGATTCTCTGGACTCGTGGCGGTGGTGCACTCAGCAATGAGCGATGCAGATCGGTGGTTGGAGTTGAATCGCATTCGCAGTGGTGAGGCAAAAATTCTTATTGGTCCGAGATCAGCTGTATTTGGTCCGTTTCAAAAATTAGAGTTGATCATCGTCGATGAAGAGCACGATTCAAGTTACAAGCAGAGCAGTGGCCTTGCCTATAATGGTCGCGATGTCGCCGTGCTCAGAGGGCGTCTTGAGCACGCTTTAGTAGTGTTAGGAAGTGCAACGCCTTCGTTAGAAAGTTACCAAAATGCACGTCTGGGTCGCTATCATCTACTAGAGATGCATGAGCGAGCCACCGGTCGCCCATTGCCAACGGTTGAGGTACTCGTCGCGGAAGATCAACCAAAGTCGCGACCGAGCACGTTGATTGCCGCAGCTCGCGATGGCAAAGCGCTTCCTGCTTTGACGCAAGAAGATGCTGAGATTCCGATGCATCCAGAGGTTGTGTCGTCACTTAGAGACAATCTTGCTGCGGGACGCCAAGCCATAGTCTTGGTCAATCGTCGAGGCTATGCGTATTACCTGTTCTCTATCGATGAGAAAAAGGCTGTTCAATGTCCAAATTGCAGTATCAGTATGACGCTGCATTCTCGCAGTACAGTGCTCCGTTGCCATTACTGTGATTTTACGCAGACCGTTGCCAGTTTGGTACGTCAGCGTCCGAGTGAGAAATTCGTAGCCATTGGTTATGGCAGTCAGAAGGCAGAAGATGCTCTGCGTGCCAGCGTACCAGGCGCACGGATTGTTCGTCTGGATTCCGATGCTGTCACGGACCGTGAGATGTTGCCACGGACTTTGGGGAAGTTTCGTGCTGGTGAGATTGATATTTTGGTTGGCACGCAGATCCTCGCTAAGGGTCATGATTTTCCTAACGTGACATTAATCGTAATTTTGGAGGTCGATCAGCTACTCGGGCTGCCTGACTTCCGTGCGGGTGAGCGGGCCTTTCAGCTATTGGTGCAAGCAGCGGGGAGGGCAGGTCGAGCTGAAATGCCCGGACGTGTTCTGATGCAGACCATGCGTCCGGAGCATAATGTGGTGGCAGCGGCTGTGCGGCAGGACTACGCAGCCTTTGTCGACCAGGAGATCCTGTTTCGCCAGGCTCACGCTTATCCCCCCTTCTCCC